>OLOA01000010.1_pt1 | contig 193224 bp, 220 predicted proteins | sample 1672201 | NCBI WGS metagenome assembly OLOA01 (sample SAMEA3136658, study PRJEB25190) | human gut metagenome
ATTACATCATTTGTTGGTAGGTATTTGGGGCTTGGGGTGTTTGTTAAACTTTTTGCCATAGTTTTTCCTTTCTTTTATTTTAACATATTAGTTAATTTTCATGCAATAGTTTAAGTGTTTTTTATTTATGTTGTTTGGAATTTTATTTAGACTCGTGAGAATTTTAAACTTTAGTATCGCATTTACTTTTTCTGAAATTATTTTGATTTAAATTATTTTGAAATATAAAATTATTAGAAATTTGTTAAAATATTTTATGAATTTATAAAAATTTTATGAAAATTATAAATTTGTAGTGAGAATATAATTTTTTTATATCTTATTTTAATTTCTTATTTAATATTTGTAGCTCAAGTTTGCTTAAACTATTGCATTGCTTATGCTTTGGGAGATATTTTAGAATTTAAATTTTTGAATAAAATTTATGAGCTTTAAATCTGCTCTGAATTAAATAAAAAAATATTTTGCATTAAGCTTTTAACTTGTATGTATTTTATACTGATTTTTTCTGTTTTGCAAGGAAAATCGTAAGACAAAATTCGAGTTTCTTCGTATTGTGGAGAGGTAATTTTATTAATACTATCAAGCTCATAATACTTCTAACATAAATTCGTATAGCTATTTTATGAAAGAAATAATCTCAAATTATTATATTTTTTTATAATTCAGATTCATTTCATATTAATTTTTTACTAACCTTTAGTATAAAAAAAATCAAAAATCATAATTTTTAATGATTTTTGATTTTAAATATTTTTTTACAGTATTTTTTATTTATTTAAACCATAGAACCATGGTCCTTGACCATCTTTACCAGATGTTGAACATCCGGCCATATATGAATCAATAACCTTTGCAATATTTGTGTCTTCTTTAGGTGTACTTGAAGTTTTAGTGAATTTATTATTTTCGCTATCACTAAAACTTCCATCACTATTTAAATTAAATTTTAAAACTTCATTACATAAACTTGCTGATGGATCATTTCCAACTAAAACAACACTATTCATAGTAACTTGGTTTTCATTAATTGTATAGTATCCTACATAATGAGCATCTGTATCCCCACATTTATAATATGCAGAAAAAGTTCCTTCCTTACTTAACACTATTGTATAATTCATGTAAACCGGTTCTGAATTAGTTCCCTCATTCATATTAATTTTTTGAGATTCATATGTTCCCTTTAAACTATCATATGTTTGAGTACTATTTTCTTTTGATTTTTCATTTTTTGATTCATTTGAATTGCTTTTATTTTCGTTTTCTTCATTTGAATTATTATTTTCATTTTTTGATTCCATTGCAGTAACTTTACTTTCTAATTCATTTGTTCTACTTTTTTCTTTTTGAAGATTATCAAAAAGAAACCATCCTCCAACTCCTAATATAGCAATTATTAAAATAACTATTAAGCATATAACTACTTTTTTCATAAATTTTCCTCCTTTTAGCTTTTGTAAAAAAATATTTATTATGAATTCATTATAACAAAAACGTGAATTTTTTCAATACATTTTTTTCAAAAATATTCTATCTTAAATTAAGTATTATAAAAAGAAAAATAACTGCAAATTTTTACAAAAGGTTTCAGTTATTTTTCTTTTTATTTTGTGTTGCTTATCGTTCACTATAGTGTAATAGCATTCGTTAAAATCAATAGTTTCGATTAACAACCATTTGTTGGTATGTCAATGAGAGCCGTTCACCATTTTATCTTATTTTTTTAAAGTAAAATATACAGTATATTCTCCAACTCTCTCACTACCATTGTCTACTAATTTTAAGTCATTATTTTCATTTACTAAATTAATTATAATTGCTTCTCCTGTTTTACTTACTAATTTAAATGACTCATTATTTATTATAGTATATGTTCCTTCTTCGCTTCCATCTCCCATTGATGCTCCCATGTAATATGTGTATGTTCCATCTTCTTTTATTTTTAATGCATCTGTTTCTGCTTTATATGATGAACCATAAACTACTTTTAAACTTACTTCTTTATTATTTTTATCTACTGCTTTATATGGTTTCCATTCTCCTACAATATTATCTATATTCACAACATTGTTATCTTTACTATTATTTTCTTTATTATTGTCTTTTTTTGTTTCTTTAGTAAAATATACACTGTACTCTCCAACTCTCTCACTACCATTGTCTACTAATTTTAAGTCATTATTTTCATTTACTAAATTAATTATAATTGCTTCTCCTGTTTTACTTACTAATTTAAATGACTCATTATTTATTATAGTATATGTTCCTTCTTCGCTTCCATCTCCCATTGATGCTCCCATGTAATATGTGTATGTTCCATCTTCTTTTATTTTTAATGCATCTGTTTCTGCTTTATATGATGAACCATAAACTACTTTTAAACTTACTTCTTTATTATTTTTATCTACTGCTTTATATGGTTTCCATTCTCCTACAATATTATCTATATTCACAATATTGTTATCTATTTTTTCTTCTTTTCCCGTTGCCATTTGTGATTGATCTATATTGTTTATTGTTTGGCTTTCTTTATTAAATAAATTACATTTTATTGCTGCAAATGTTCCTACTCCAAAAACAATTACCAAAGATGCAGCAATTGCCACTATTTTTTTTACTTTTTTACCACTTTTTATCTTTTTATTACTCACATTTTCATTATTTACTTTCTTCATAATCATTCCCCCTAACTCTTCTGGAACTTGTATATTATCAATATATTTTTTTACTTCGTTTGTTATATACTTATCATCAAATTCATTTTTCATGTTATAAAATCACCTCCTATTCGCTTAATAATTTTCTTAACTTTTGCATTCCATTATAATATATGGTCTTTACTGTACTTACTGATTTTGATAATGTATTTGAAATATCGTCAAATGTGTATTCTAAGTATAATTTCATTACTAAAATTAATCTAACTTCTTCATTTAATTTGTTTAATGCTTGATTAATATTCAATTTTTCTATTTGCATATCATCTGTATTTTTTATGCTTGCAGATTCATCATACTCTGATATATATGTTATTTTAGAATTCTTTTTTATAAAATCTCTACACTCATTTATTGCTATTCTTGTTATCCATGTATTAAAAAACTCATTATGTTTTAATTTTTGCATTTGAGTATATGCTATATATATTACTTCATCCAATACTTCAATTGTATTTTCTCTGTTTTCCAAAATTGCATATATTGTTTTATATAAAGAATTTTTAATATTATCAATTATTAATGGAAAAACATCTTTGTTTCCAGACTTGAATTCGTCTATTAACTTTTCTTGCTCGTTTGTTATTTGACTCATTTTTTTACTCCTTTCTTTTTTTATTAGACTTTTTTGTTGATGAAAAAGTTTTATTTTTTTACAAATTATAACATTTTTTATATTTTGTAGTAAAATTTTACAAAAAAATAAACTAGCTAAGAAATTTTTTATGCTTTTCTTAGCTAGTTTTTATATTAATTATTTTAACCATTCAGGATTTTCTAAATACCAGTCTATTGTTTTTATAATTCCATCTTCAAATTTTGTTTTTGGTTCCCATCCTAGTTCGTTTTTAATTTTTGTTGGGTCTATTGCATATCTGTAATCGTGTCCTTTTCGATCTTCAACATGCTCTATTAATGATTCTGGTTTGTTTAAGTGTTTTAGTATTAATTTAACGATTTCAATATTTCTTTTTTCATTATGACCACCTATATTGTATCTTTCTCCTGCTTTTCCGTTATGTAACACTAGGTCTATTGCTTCGCAGTGATCTTCTACATATAGCCAATCTCTTATGTTTAAACCTTCTCCATATACAGGTAGTTTTTCGTCTTTTAAAGCTAATTTTATCATATGAGGAATTAGTTTTTCGTTGTGTTGATATGGACCATAGTTATTTGAGCAATTTGTAACACTTACATTCATTTTAAATGTTTCGTGATATGCAAATGCTATTAAATCAGAGCTTGCTTTTGATGCTGAATATGGACTATTTGGTTTTATTGGAGATGTTTCTGTAAAATATCCTTCTTCTCCCAAAGTTCCATATACTTCATCTGTTGATATATGTACAAATTTATTTTTGCTACCTTCTCCCCATACTCTTTTAGCTGCTTCTAATAATGTGTGTGTTCCTAACACATTAGTTTGAGTAAATACAAATGGCGTTTTTATACTATTATCAACATGTGATTCAGCTGCAAAATGTACAACAGCATCGATATTATATTTTTCAAAAGTTTCTAAAACTTTATCTAAATCACAAATATCACCTTTTACAAATGTAATTTTATCTTGTACTTTTTTTAAATTATCCATATTCCCAGCATAAGTTAATTTATCAAATACTATAATATTGTAATCTGGATGTTTGTTTACCATAAATTCTGCAAAGTTACTTCCTATAAATCCTGCAGCACCTGTTACTAATATATTTTTCATTGTTATTCTCCTTAATAATTATAAATTTTTAAATAAATCTGTTTGTTTTAATTCTTTTAATGATGGCCATAAAGCATCTTTTTCTGATGTAATTAAATCTTCTTTTTTAAGATTTCCCATAGGCCATACTACATTTACATCTGGATCATCAAATTTAAGTCCACCTTCTGCTTCATGATTATATATATCATCACATTTGTATGCAAATTCTGCTTCATCTGATAATACTAAGAATCCATGAGCAAATCCTTTTGGTATCATAAACATTTTTTTATTTTCTTCTGTTAATATAACACCTTCCCATTTTCCATATGTTTTGCTTCCTGGTCTTAAATCAACTGCTACATCAAATACTTCACCTTTTATACATCGTACAAGTTTAGCTTGTGTATTTTCTTTTTGAAAATGTAATCCTCTTAAAACTCCTTTTTTTGACTTTGATTGGTTATCTTGTACAAAATCATAATTTAATCCAATTTCTTCAAAATCTTTCTTGCTATATGTTTCCATAAAGTATCCACGATTATCTCCAAATACTGTTGGTTCAATTATACATACACCTTCAATTGATGTATCTGTTCTCTTAAATTTTCCCATTTTAAAAAACTCCTTTTATTTAATTATTCTTCACCAAATCTATTTTCTGCTAAATCCTTTAAATATCTGCCATAATCTGTTTTCATGTATTTGTCTGCTAATTTTGATAGTTTTTCTGCTGTAATCCATCCATTTTTATATGCAATTTCTTCTGGACAACTAATTTGTAGCCCCTGTCTTTTTTCTATTGTTTGAACAAAGCTTGCTGTTTCAAGTAAAGCATCATGTGTACCTGTATCAAACCAAGTCATTCCTCTTCCCAATTTTTCAACTTTTAACTTACCTAGTTTCATATATTCTTCATTAACAGATGTAATTTCAAGCTCTCCTCTTGCTGATGGTTTTACACTTTTTGCAATTTGTATAACATCATTTGTATAGAAATATAATCCTGGTACAGCATAATTTGATTTTGGATTTTGAGGTTTTTCTTCAATTGATATAGCTTTTCCATTTTCATCAATTTCTACCACGCCATATGCTCTTGGGTCTTTTACATAATATCCAAAAATTGTTGATTCATCTTCTCTTTGAGTAGCTTCTTTTAATTTTTCTGAAAGATGCTCTCCATAAAACATATTATCACCTAATATCATTGCAACATTATCTTCGCCAATAAAGTCTGCTCCTATTATAAATGCTTCCGCTAATCCATTTGGTTTTTCTTGAACTTTATACTCAAAACTCATTCCCCATTGAGAGCCATCTCCTAAAAGACTTTCAAATATTACAATATCTCTTGGTGTTGATATTATTAACACATCTTTTATTCCAGCTTCCATTAAGACAGATAATGGATAATATATCATTGGTTTATCATATACAGGCATTATTTGTTTTGATATTGCTATTGTTAATGGATACAGTCTTGTTCCACTACCACCAGCTAAAATTATTCCTTTTCTATTTTTCATTATTGTTCATCCTTTCTAGTCCTTCTATTTTTTTAGCTCTATCTTTAAATATCTATCTAATGCATCTTCCCAAGTTGGAATTTCTATTCCTACAGAATTCAATTTTGCTTTAGATAATTGTGAATTTTCTGGGCGTTTTGCTTGAACTACATTCATCATTTTTATGTATTCTTCTGTAGTTACAGGGTTTACTTTACAATTAATTCCAGCTTTTTCAAATATTTTCTTTGTAAAATCATACCATGTTGTAAATCCTTCATTTGTTGTATGATATACTCCATATGGAATTTTTTTATCAATAGCTTGTTTAATTATTTCTGCCAAATCTTCAGCATATGTTGGACTTCCATGTTGATCTGAAACAACACTTATTTCATCTTTTGTAGTTCCTAATTTAAGCATTGTTCTTACAAAATTATTACCATCACCATATAACCAAGCTGTTCTAAATATATAATATTCTTTGCAATTATTTTCAATTGCTTGTTCTCCTAATAGTTTTGTTCTTCCATATTCTGTTACAGGTGCTTTGGGGTCATCTTCACTATGTGCTTTTGATATTTCTAAATTTCCTCCAAATACATAATCAGTGCTTATATGTATTAATTTTGCACCATATTCATTTGCTGCAACTGCCAAGTTTTTAGGTCCTTCTGCATTTATTTTTTCTACTATAGGTCCAGCAGTTTCAGCTTTATCTACTGCAGTAAAAGCTGCACAATTTATTATATACTCTGGTTTTGTATTTTTTACAAATTTCATTACCGCTTCTTTGTTTGTTATATCTAAGTCTGCAACATCTGTGCATATTAAATCATTATTTGCTAATTTTGATTTTACTGATTTTGCAAGCATTCCATTTGCTCCTGTTATTAATATTTTCATAGTGTTACCTTCTTTCATTATTTTATGGGATAATAATATCATTAAAATAAAGAAAGTACAAGGCATTAGCTTGTACTTTTTCATTTTGATTTTATTTGAATTCTTTTATTTCCAATATTGTTCCAGCATTCTTCATTTACATTATTTGTCAACTAATATATTGGAAACATGATTACCATAATGCAATTATCTAAATTTATTTTCTTTACTTATTTTTTTTTGATCTTATTTTCATAAAAAAAGGAATCAACGAATTTATTATTTTATATCTTAATGTCGGAAATGGTTTGGTTATAAAATTAAATATATACCAACATATAAAATATAAATTCCAACCTTTTTCATTGTCAGTTTCTTTCCATGGTGTTTTACTTAAGTACTTTATGTAGTCGTTTTTATACTTATGATGATTTCCTGCTCTCCAAGGTCTTTCTTCCCCTAAATAATGAATAATTATTGGATTCTTTACACATTCGTTAAAATCGTTTTCTGATATATATTTAACAGGCTCCATCATTCTCTTTAAAAATTTATATGGGTATTGATAAAATATATTATAGAAATTATATTTAGGTAATAAAGTATATATTTTCCCTACCAAAGCTCCATTTATTGCATCTTGATCATTAGCAAACAATCTACCATTATTTGCTTTATAATAATCTAATATAATTTTCCCCGCATTTATATTTCTCCATTTTTCCAAATCAATTAGCAGTACTCCTGCATTAAAGTATGGATTTTTTTCCAAGCCTAAATTTTTCTTTCTTATTTTGTCAACTGTTGGTTCTATGCTTGCTGCCAATATATTTTCGCCAAGTTCTTGGTTCCAAAGTTCTTCTAAACTTCCTCTTACTATTGTATCTCCATCTAAATATAAAATTCTTTTTATATCCTTAGGTAACAATTTGTCTACAACTAGTCGTGCAAGAACTATAGAATTCCATCCTGTAGTATCAAATTCAAAATCAAAATATTTTTTTATATCTCCTAGTTCTATTATACTTATTTTTCTTTTATATGATTTCACAAATTCTTCTAATAATGCTTTATTTTCGTCTGATATTTCATTAGAAATCAAATAAAAATTTATATTGCTGGCATTTAAATTGTTTTCACATACAGAACATATACCAGCAGCTACTTGTGGTACAAATTTATCATTTAATGTATATACTATATTCATACTTTTTAATTACCTCCTTCTAATAATAATTTCTTACTATTTATTACCTTCATTGCAACAATAAAGAATGTAATACAATATAAAAACATTGTAATAAAATAAGCCCAAATAGCACCGTTAAAACCTATTTTCATAACTAAAACATTACATAATATTAGCTCTATAAGTGCCATTATTACATATACTACAAACTGTATTTTTGTGCATCTCATTGTTATTAATACTGGTGATATAATTCCTGCAAGTGTATAAAATGTTGCACCTATTAAAATTATAAATAATTGTATTTTATATATACCCAAATTTAAACCATATATTATACCTAACACCTGTGTTCCAAGTGTATATCCCGCAATAGAACATATAATACCTATAATAAGTATAGAAGCAATTATTCTATATAATAATTTTTTTAATTTTATCAAATTACCATTCTTATATAATTCAAATATTTGATTTAAATATGGATGAATCAAAAACTGTGCCACCAACCCCATTACTGTTGCCGGCATAATTATTATCCCAAAAATTGCTTGTATATCTTCTGTCAAAAATTTATCTATTGCATATTTAGGTGCATTCGTCATATATAATCCTAAAAAAGAAATTGCAAATGTAAAGAAACCTGATTTAAATATTGATATAGCTCTTTTACAATTAAATTTTTTATAATCAATTACATTTTTTGTTTTTTTAATATCATATAAGAATATTACTAAAATATATATAATTGATATCGATATGGATGATAATAATACATTTTTTGTAATTAGATCTACAATGACAAAAGCAATTAAACTAGTAATAGCTTTGATAAAAGAAGATTTTCCCACAATATTTAATAAGTCATTTTTTTGCAATATTCCATAAAACACTTCTGAAATTGCTTCTAATGCTTTGTATGTGCTCAATGCAACAAATATTGTAGATTTATATAGATTATATCCCTTAAAAATTACAAATAAGATAACAATAATAATTACTGCACCTGATGATATCAAACGGTTTACAATGTAATCGGTATCACTAATTTTATCGTTATTTTCTGTGACTTGATAAATTCTTCCAGCATATATTCCTATCATATATAAAATACAGGCAGTCGAAAATGCTATTGTAAAAATACCTGCATCTTCTAAACCATTTATTCTTGTTATTGCAATCATAAAGAATAATGAATTTAGTGCATTAGTTGTTGTTCCTATTATATTCCAAATAAAATTTGCTTTAAAATTTGTTTTCTGTTCCAATTAAATCTCCCTATTTTTTTATTTAACTATTCGTTTTTATTGCCTTTTTATAGAAATGCATAATGAACTTTGCTATTCCTTTTGGCCAAAATTTTTTAAACATTTCATAATCTTCTTCTAATCTAATATTATTTTGTATTAAATTTGAAGTTTCAGACTCTTCATGTATTCTATGGCACATAATTTCTTTATTTATATATAAAAAATTTCCATTGATCTTTGAGAATTCATACCACGTATCCCAATCTAAATCACACTTAAGGTCAGTTTTATATGGCTTCTTTCCTACAATCTTAGTATTTATCGTTACACACGGACAGCATATTGAAGTACCAAATTTCAATGCAAATTTTTTTGCCCATAATTTATCACCATGTTTAATCAGTGGTTTTTGCAATAATTTTTTTATTTTTAGATTTTTCGTTAGTGGTATTATTTTTTTATTTTTTATCTCTCTATAATCACCAAAAGCAATAACAAAATCTTTTTTTTCTTTTAAATAATTTACAATTTCTTCTAAATAATTAGCATTATATATATCGTCTTGATGTGCAATTGTCACATAATCAGTTTTTGTTTTACTAACACCAAAATTCCAATCTTGCCCAATACCTTTTTCACCATTATTTATATATAATGGTATTTCATTTTTTTGTGCAATTTTTTCAATAAATTCATTTGGCGTTGAAGTTGTCATTATTACATTGCTTTTTACATTTTGTTTTTTTATTGATTCAATACACTCTTCAAGATATTGAGATTCCTTATATGCACATATTACAAAAGTATGATTTTTAAATTCTTTCACTATTATCTCCCCTAATCATTTTTTTCTTTTTCTTTTAATATTCCTAATTCTTGTGTCAATTTCACTATCATTTTATTTTGCTTTGTAATAACAATCGTTATGTGTATTGTATATATAACAAGAACAATTATTGCAAATAAAAACATTAAAGATGGCGGATAATACACATCAAATCCATTAGCAATTTTTGTAATTAAATTTGGAAAAAAAGATACTATTAATGTCACAATACCTGTAAGAATCCATAATATTGAATATTTCTCATCTAATTTTCCTTTTTTTACCAAATTTAATACAAATATTATAAAAATTACGGCAAAAACAATTGCCAGATAATAAATCATTTAATTTCCTCCTTAATCAACTATTCCCTTTATTATTAAAAATAATGTTACTTTTAACATATATCCAATGCTTTTTATTTTTGATATTGATGAAATTCCTGTTGTTCTATTATTCATTTTTACTGGAACTTCTTTTACTTTATATCCCTTTTGTATCATACTCATATTTGTACATGGCTCAGGGTAATCATACGGATAACTCTCGGAAAACTCTTCTATTATATTTCTATTTACAGCCCTAAATCCCGAAGTTGTATCATATATTTTTTGATTCGTCATAAATTTAATTATTCCCGAAATAATATTTATTCCTAACATTCTGAAAAATGTTTGATCATAACCTGTCCTTTTTATAAATCTAGAACCAATTACTATATCATATCCTGATTCTATCTGTGCAATTAAGTCCTTAATGTATTTTGGATTATGTTGACCGTCACCATCTATTTGTATTGCAATATCATAATCATTTAATTTTGCATATATATATCCTGTTTGTACAGCTCCTCCTATTCCTAAATTGTTTGGAGAATCAATTACAATTGCCTTCGTTTTTTTTGCTTCATAATATGTGTTATCTCTTGAACCATCATTAATAACAATAACATCACAATTTTCTATATTTTGCTCATATATGTCATTAACAACTTTTTTTATTGATTTTTCCTCATTATAGGCTGGAACAATAACTAATACTTTATTATCATTTTTTATCTTATTGTATTTTCTACTATGCGCTTTTTTATTTTTTATAAAAGTCGTAGCAGTAACAAGAATCATGAAATACTCTGTCATAAAACATGGATAAAAGTATCTTTGATCTTGCGATGAAATTAATATTACATATGTTCCTATATTCATAAGCATTGGGAAAAGTAATAAACAATATCCAATCCAACCTTCTTTTCTCATTTTTATACAAATACATACAAGTAATATTATTGATACATATAATGCAAAAGCTGGCCTATACATCATTTCATATAACCTTTTGTTTGAAAATGTTTTATTTGTATAATTTATTAATTTTTCATTGCCTCTTTCAAAGATTGGATGATTATCATAAATTCCATTGGACATTTCCGAAATCCAACTGTTACTCAAGACAACACTATGCATTCCTCCAAGTTCTTTTACCGACCACCATATTGAGTTTACAGATTTAAAATGTTCAATTACTGCTACTTTATTTTGTTTTGCATATTTTATGAAAATTTCATTAAATTTTTTTTCATTTTCTTCATTAGCTAACACGGTATGATCAATATTACTACTAAATAATATTGGTGACCCATTATATGCATCATAATTTTCTTTCCATTCTTGTAAATCTAATATACTATTTAAAAATTCACTTTCACTATCCTCCAATTGAATATTCTGATTTAGTAAAGCCCCAAAACAGTAAATCTTTGTCGAATTTAATATACTCCCCCCTTTTGTTGTTTTTACTTTATTCACACACATTTCTGGTAATGTAAAAATTCCAAATATTATAATAAAACTAATAATAAATTTCCCTGAAGACTTTATACTCTTAATTTTAAATGCATTTAATAGAAATAGTATAAAAAACATAATAAATCCTATTGGTACGCCATTTTTTCTGAATTTCATTATACATACACTTGAAAGTGATATTAAAATTATCTGTGCAGTTGAATATTTATATTTTTCTTTTATTCCAATATACAATAATAATAATAATAATAATATTGCATATGAATATAATATATCCTTCCATAATGTTATAGCATACATAAAGTTTAATGGAATGCAACAAACTATTACCGTCACTACTACTTGTATTATTTTATTTATTTTTGAAGTATTATACTCTCTAAGTTTTTTGCAAATATATGTCCATATAATTGCAAAAATTATAATTTGAAATAAGGCTGGTACCCAAATTCCTCCAATTTTCGTTAAGTTTCCAATAATAAAAGAATGAATTATTGGATGTGCAGCATAGTATTTATTGGCTGCCGCTTGTTTTATTTGATCTACACAATCAGATGTTAATATACCTGGAAAAAAAGACAATAATGCAATTCCAAATATTAGAATTATTATTATAAATATAATAATATCTATTTTCTCAATATTTATTCTTTTTTTGTTATTTCTTATATATTTCATTTTTATTTCACCTCGTTAATTTAATTTATATTTTTATAGAAAAATTTTCTGTATTCTTTAGACTTTTTTTCCCAAGAACATTTCTTTATTCTTTCTAAATTTTCTTTTGATAAAATATCTAAAATATTTATATTATCTAACATATATATAATTCGCTCTTTTAATTGCTCTATTGAACGTTCTATTATAAAATTTTTTTGTTGAACGCCAATAACCTCACTTACCACTCCTACATCAGTTGATATTATCGGCACTCCGCATGCCATAGCTTCTAGTATAGGGGCTGGATGACCTTCTGTTCTTGAAGCACATACATATACATCTATATTGTTATAATACTTGGGCATTTCAGAATGCTGCATCATTTTGCAATTTCTATCAGCTATATTTAATTCGATATTATATCCTTCTTCAACTAGGTCTTTTACTGCTGGTTTTATTATTTTATTTAGACCTTTTAAATCATCATCATTTTCATCTGTAAACTTGCTATTTCCGCACCAACCTATTTTTACACATCTTTTCCCTATGTCCTTATATTTGGATGTATTATACATTTTAAATAGTTCTAAATCTACACCATCTGAAATTTCCATACTTGGTTTCTTTTCAAAATTTGAATAAATATCTTGTAACTTTTTTGAGCATACCAAATAATCCTTTACATTATTTAATATAAATTCTGTTCTTTCGTGTTCTTGCTGTAAAAATAAATGGTCATATACGCCTGTAACAATATTTTTGCTTTTAAAAAAACGTTTCACAAACTCATCAAATGAAAAATCTAATTGCTTTATATAATCTTTCGAGTAATCACTATATAACCATGATATCAAACCTCTCCACATAAAAAACATCAAGTCATATTTTTCGCTCAATAAAAACACCTTTACCACATTATCTCCAAACATTTCCATATCAATAATGTCTATATCAAAATCATTTTTCAAATTTTTTTGTATTTCTAATGCAGAATTATAATATGCCCAACCTATTTTGTCTATTATAATGGCTACTTTTTTCTTAAAATTATCCAAAGCTTATCTCCTTAAAATTTTTTTTATTTTTTGTGTTAATTTATAACTTCTTGAATTATATATTCGTTCTAAATCAAGTGCTAATCCTTCCCTAATATTTTTTTCTTCAATATAGCTTTGCTTTAGCTCCTTAATATTGTTTTCTTTAGTCTCTATTATATTTTTCATTATCTCTTCTTTTTTCTTAAGATTCTCTTTTAATATTTTATTTTCTATTTCAAGCTCATCAATAATTATACTTTTTCTTTTAGATTCATCCATCACTTTCCTCCAAGCTTAATTAAAAAATTCTATATTTTTATTTTTGGCTTCCAAATAATATTCTTCTTTCCATTTTTTATATAACTCAATAATCTTCTCTTTATTCTCTATAACATATTTCATTTTTTTATAAATCTCATATATATCATTTCTATTTTTTACTATTATTTCTTCTTCTAAATCACTATTTCTAAAATATTTGCAACAATTACTTATTATACAAGGTACTCCTAGTTCAAAACTTTCCAAAGGTACTGTACTTCCGTTATTCATAAGTGTTACATATATATTTGCATCATTTTCAGCCATCCTCGTATATAATTCCTCTTCATTTGGATTGTCTTTATTTCCAATCATATTTATACTGTATTTTCTTATTATAGTAGACATTTGATATGTTGTAAATTTGCAGTCAAGTTTTGCATTTTCAAATAATGATACAGCTGCTATTTGATTAAATATATTTTGATATGAATTACTATTTTCCATATACATTCCTATTTTAAAATATTCCTTTTCATTTTTTTCTTCAAATTTTACATTTTTGTTTATATCTATATATGGATATATTAGTTTTGCCTCATATCCCTTTTCTTTGTAAAATCTAAAAGTATCCTCATCATCAAATCCTATTTCATTTACTTTTCCTTTGTCATATAAATTTATTATTTCATTTATTTTTTCGAAGTTCACATCATCTGATAATATATTATTTTCACCATGGATAATTGCCTTTATTCTTATCTTTCTATTTATTTGCTTTAGTGATTGTACTATTTTATCCCATCCGTTTGCATAAGAATTAAATATTATAGATTTAATATTTGCCTCATTTATTACCATTGCTATTTTTTTTGCCTCTTTACTTGTGTATTGTTCCCTTATATATATTATATTCTCATTTTCTAATGTTTTAATTAGTTTGTTTTCTTCAGAATATTCTGGATGACAAATTACTATATAATCACTTTTCTTTCTTTTTAACTCTTCTTTTATTTTATTAATTCTTTTCGCTCTATTTATATATATAGAATATTTCATCTTTGCCCAATTTACTATGCGCTTTCCTCTTCCAATTACTCTATATTTTATATTACATATTTTATCTATAGTATTATTAATAAATCGTCCTACATCTGGACCGAACTTTCTGTACACTCCTATTGTTCGTCTTTCACCTTTACTTGTCCATGTTGCATTAAATAAGTGAACCATACATGTATTTTCCGTATATTCTCTCTCAGCGTAATTGTAACTTAACGGATAAAAATAATCTCGTGGATATACAAAAATATTATTATCAAATATTTTTATACCTTCCTCATTTACAATACTATTATATTTTTTTAATATCTTTGTAATAATTACAGGATTTGCGTAATTATACATTATATCAGGATTAAAATGATCGATTCTATTGTAATAATCCAATATTTCCTTTATATATTTATTATTTTTTTCCTTTACTCCAATAACTGCTGTTCCAATAAATCCACTATCTTCGTATCCTAAAAACATATCTTTATCAACTATGTCTGATACATTTTTTAGTACTTTCATATCTGTATCAAAATATATACCACCTTCTTGATATAAAGCATATATTCTCACATAATCACTTACAAAAGCCCATTTTTTGTTTTCATAAGCTTCCTTTACAAAATTTGATGTATTAATATCAAAATTTGATTCATTCCATTCTTTTATTTCATATTCTGGTAACATCTTTTTCCATGTTGCAATACATTCTCTTACACTTTTAGGAAGTTTTTTTCCACCAAACCAGCAATAGTGTATTTTTTTTCTCATTTTTACCTCCTTATGCTTCTCAATTTATTTATGATTTTTCTAATCTTCAATACTTTAACTACATTTTTTGAATTATTATTTTTTAAATCTTCTATTATTTCTACTACTAACTTTTTCTGTCTTTCAGAATAATGATTTTCAATAGTGTATATCATATTGCTATCAATTATATAATTTAATACTTCTTTATTATTATTTGAAAATTTTTGCAGATTATCATTCATTTCATCTTTATTTTCATTTAGCTCTTGTGTTAATATATCTAGTATTCTATCTGCAAAGAACTCGTTTATTACATATTTATATTTTTCCATATCTTTATTATCTTTTCTTAATACTTCTGATATATTCTCACATATTTTATAAAAAGCAGACATATATGTATTTGTTGCAACAATTGATTTTTCCCTTTGCAAATAATAATACATAGGATATGGCACATACTTTATTTTTTTGGCATCTGATATAATAAAAGGAGTTACTGCTGTATCTTCATATTGTTTTCCAACAGGAAATCTATATCCATTATATAGCTCCTTTTTTATTATTTTATTACATGATGACCCTGATATAGCTCCATTTAATATCGCTACCATATCATTTTCTTTGTAATCTTGTTTTGCTCTTGATATATAGTTTAATTTTTTATCTTTTTCAAAAACAACATAAACATCATATATTATCATATCATAATCATCTATATATCTTCTCGCTATATCATAAAAATCATCTCTTATGCAATCATCTGAATCAACTACACTTATATATTTTCCATGTGCCATATCTAAACCAACATTCTTTGTATCAGCTAACCCTTTATTTTCTTTTTTGGTATAAACAAAATTATTTTTCAATTTTGATGGTAACTTTTCTAAAAATTCATTGATTTTTTTCTCTGAATTATCAGTTGAACCATCATTTATAATTATTACTTCACAATCATCCTTTATAGCTTTTAAGATTGAATTTAACGATTTTTCTATATACTTTTCAGTATTATATACTGGCACAATAATTGAAAATAAAAAATCTTTATTTATCATAATTTCCTCCAAACTTTATTTTTATAACTCTTCAGCAAATCTTTTTTCTAATTTTTTAAATATTAAATATCCAACTGTAATTAATATTATTCCCATTATAAATGCAATAAATAACCCATGAAAACTTGGCATTGTTTTATTATAAAAAATATCTCTATATCCAGTTATTAAATATGACATTGGATTTAATTTCATTAACCATCTGAAATTTGATGGTACAGCATCTACTGCATATACTATTGGTGTTGCATAAAACAATAATTGCATAACAATACCCAAAATATGTAATAAATCTCTAAAATATACAGTCAAACTTGAAACTATAAATGCTACGCCTATTGAAACAATGTATTGTATCAATACAATTAAAAAATACCATAATATATTTATTGATAAACCAATTCCACCAAATACAACAAATCCTAATATTATTATTGTAGATATTAAAAAATTGACTCCTTCACTTGTTACTACAGATATTGGCAAAATTTCCCTTGGAAAGTATACCTTTTTTATTACATTTCCATTATCTATTATTACTGCTGCCCCTCTTAGCACAACTGATGAAAAATATTGCCAAGGAACTAATCCACAGCATAAATATACAGCATAATTTTCTATATTGCTTTTTAATATAATTTGAAAAACAAATGCATAAACAGCAATTTGTAGTAATGGGTTAACAAAAGACCATAAAACACCCAAAAAGGAATTTTTATATTTTCCTCCAACATCTTTTGTTATATTTGTTTTTAACAGCTCTCGATAATTATATAAATCTTTAAAAATTTTCATATTATTTTTTCCTTTCATTAAGCTTTATTTACAATGTTTCCTTTAAATATTCATCTATTACATTCTCAGGCTTTCCATCCATTTTAATTTTTCCTTTGTATAACCACACTGCTCTATCACAAAATTCTTTTACTGTATTCATACTATGTGTTACAAAGACCATTGTTTTTCCTTGTTTTTTTAATTCTTTCATTTTATTTATACATTTTTCTTGAAAATGTTGATCTCCTACTGCTAAAATCTCATCAATTAATAAAATTTCAGCATCAACATTAATTGCTATTGAAAAAGCAAGTCTCATATACATTCCTGACGAATATGTTCTAACTGGATTATCTATAAAATCTTTAAGTTCAGAAAATTCTATTATATTATCCAATCTCTCATCTATTTCTTTTTTTGTTAAACCAAAAATAGATGCATTAAAATATATATTTTCTCTTCCAGAAAAGTCTGGGTGAAAACCTGCACCAAGCTCTAATAAGGATGTCAATTTTCCATAAGTTGTTATTTTTCCCTTATTAGGATATATTATTTTTGTCATTAGCTTCAATAATGTAGATTTTCCGCTTCCATTAACTCCAATAAGTGCTACTGCTTCTCCGTTTTTTATTGTTAAATTTATATCGTTTAATACCTCTCTCTTTTCTCTTCTATTTCTATTCCAAAATAATAATTTTTCTTTTAAACTATTAGCTTTGTCCATATATATATTAAAACTTTTATATACGTGATCTACAACTATTCTATCCTGCTCTGCCTCTTTCATATCTTCACCCTTTCTAAATTTAAGTAAAATATATATCTAAAATAAGATATTGTCAATATTTTAACATACTATTTATGTGTGTCAAGTAAGTTAAATAAATTATATTTTTTATAATTATAAATAAAGCAAACATCATTAAATTAAATATTTTTCTAGCTTATTTCATATTCATATGATATACTGTCTCCCAAAGGAGGTTTTGTTATATGTCAAATAGAGTAAACATATTATTTTCAAGTTTTCCAGATTTTTCTGGAAATCCAAAAGCATTCTATGAATTTCTTAATAAAAAATATAAAGATAAATTTAATTTAACTTGGGTAATATATAACGATAATTTACTACCAATTTTGAAAGAAAATGGCATTAATTGTGTGTTGTTTAAAAGTAATGAATATATTGACTTAATAAATAAAATTAATATTATATTTGATACTCATGGTGCATTATTTTCAGAAAAAAAAATAAACCAAATATATATTAATCAATGGCACGGATTTGGTCCTAAAAAAATTGGATATTTTTTAGATAACTTATCTTCTCAAGATATTGATTACCTTTCAGAGGCACAAAATAAAACTGATTTTATAATTGTCCCATCTGAATTTTCAAGATTAATTTTTGCTGCTTCTTTTAATGTAAATATTAATAGAACTATACCTATTGGATTTTGTCGTGATGAATATATTCTTAATAGTGATGGAAAGTTTAATTTACAAAAACTAACTAATAAAAATATTTATGATTATAATAAAATTATTTTTTATCTTCCTACTTTTAGAAATGGACTTAACAGAAATGACTCTAAGAATATATTTTCTTCAAATTTATTAAATCTAGAGAAATATGATGAAAAACAATTAACAAAATTTCTGGAAGAAGAAAAATATCTATTAGTTATAAAAAAACATCCTTCCGAGGAAGATGTAGTTAGCTCCATAAATCATCCAAATATATTAGTACTAAATGACTCTGTTATGTCAAAAGAACTTATTACTATTCATGAGATTATAAATGCTGCTGATTTATTAATATCTGATTATTCATCAATATATGTTGAATATTTATTATTAGACAGACCTGTATTATTTCTTCAAAAAGATATAGACGACTATCTATCAAAAAGAGGTATCGTTTTAAATAACCGTGATATTTGGTTCCCTGGTCCAATGGCAAACAACTTACAAGAGCTTATCACCAATATAGGAAATTTACTATATAAAACAGATTATTTTTTGGACGAACGTAATAGATTTAAAAGATTAATGCTTTCTAATAATACTCATATCTGTCAATCATTATTTGATTTTTTATTTGACTCGACTAATTTTAGTTTGAGACATAAATCATATGTTTCTAAAGAAGAGCAATTAAAAATTGATTTAAATAACAGCCAAAGTCAAATTTGTGCTTTAAATTCAAAAGTGAATAATTTAGCCACACAAAATAAACAACTAAAAGATGAAATAAAACTTATATACAATTCAAAATCGTGGAAATTATTTCAAGTTTTTCAAAATGCAAAATCTAAACTTAATTTTAAACAAAAAAAATAGCATCTCAATTTAGAGATGTTATTTTTATATCATTAATCTTTCTATTCTTTATTCGCTTTCTGGTAATTGATCAACTCCGGAAACAGGATTTGGAAGATGTAGCTCTCTTTTTATTTTGCTTGTAGATATTCCTTTTGTTCGAGGCAAAAAACGTATTTCGCAATATTCTTTCAATGAAGTAAATTTTTCAGAATCACTCCAATCATCTCCCATAACTAACAAGTCAACTTGATACTTTTTTATATCATCTATTTTTTGACTCCAATTTTCTTCTGGAATTACTAAATCAACATATCTTATTGCTTCAAGCATTAGTTTCCTGGTTTCATAATTATGATATGCCTTTTTCCCTTTTATTTCATTAAACTCATCTGTTGATAAGCCAACAATAAGATAGTCTCCTAATTCTTTTGCTCTTTTTAGTAAATTAATATGTCCATAATGTAATAAATCATATGTTCCATATGTAAGTACTCTTTTCATAGTTAGTCTCCTTTATGTATTATTTTTTAAATATTCTTTTGACTTCAATTTACCTGGAATGTATAAGACACTCACTAAAAATTTATTTAATAAATTTCGTATTTTCTTTATCTTTATAGTAGTTTTTGTTATTTCAGAAAACAAAATAAAATGCTTAATAATATACAACCTCTTACCAAAAGAAACCCCTTTCATGTCCATCTCATTCAAAATCTCATAAAAATACATATAATACCCAAATGGATTATTCACAAATTCCTTATTAATATTCTTCGTATATCCTTCCTCTTGATACTCACATACCATCATATACTCATTATTACAAATCATCTTGTAATCCTTATCCATTTTATGATACATTCTAGCTTCTGTAACAAATCTTTCATTATGCTCTAATTCATATCTATACTTTTTTCTAACTTCAGTAATAAAAGCTAATGCTTTTTCGCCTGTTCCGCCTTCTTTAAAATATAAATCAAACATTGTTGTTTCTTCTTTTTTAAATGTATTTCCCATATTATTTCCATTTTGATCAATTTTTAAAAAAGCAAATGCATAAATATCTTTTCTTTCTTTGTTCTTTTCATATAAATCCTTAATTTTATCAAATGCTCCATCTGTAAAATAATCATCTGAATCACATTCTATCCATATTTCACCTGTTACATATTGTGCTAAATTATTTATTGCTGTCATTTTGCCTTGATTTTGTTGTTTGAAAAATTTTATTTCAATTTCATTTTTAGCAATATAATCTTTTATCAAATTTTCTGTTTCATCTTTAGAGCCATCATCCATTATTAACCATTCTATTTCATAATTATTAGATTTATTTTTTATTAAGCTTTCATATAATTTAGGTAAACATTTTGCTCTGTTATATGTTGCTGTTAATATGGAAAATTTCATTTAATCACCTACTAATTCTATAATTTTTTGCAACTTTTCTGTATTGTCATATTCAGTATTTGTTTGTGTATTATTAAATATCTTGTCATCATTATCATTTAATAGCTTATACAATCCATCATAAATTTCGTCTTCACTATTTTCTAATATCAACGCCTTTGGATAATTTTCTATACACTCTCGTGCTGCTGTATTTGTTATTATTATTGGTTTGTTTAATATTTTTGCTTCTTCTAATACCATTCCATATCCTTCAAATTCAGATAATAAACAAAAATAGTTTGCATTTTTTATATATGGATATGGATTTTCTTTTTTACCTAATAAAACGAAAGTATCTTCTACATTTTCCTGCTTTATTAATTTTTGAAGATTTTCTTTTTCTGGTCCATCTCCAATTATATATACTTTGTGTTTTAAACCTCGCTTTATTAATTTACTATGAACTCGTATAAATCTATCTATTGCCTTTTGCTTTACTAATCTACATACTGTTAAAAAATTTATTGAATTATAGTCAAATTCAACTTTTATATTATAATTTGATTTTTTTATTACTAAATCTTTATCTATATAATTATAAATAACATGCATATTTTCTGTATTTAAATCATTATATATGTTTTGAAATTTTTCCATATTATCTTGACTTACAAATACTAAATCATTGTACTTCTTGTATATTTTTTTATCTATATATTTTTTTATTTTTGATTTTAAATCATTGCCAAATACTTTTTCTATGTCATTATGAATCCACGCTATTTTGTGAACATCTTTATTTTTTGTACTAAATAATCTTGTTATTGGTCCTTCTAAAAATGCTATTTCTGTGTCATAATTTTGTTTTATTTTTTTATTATAAATTATTTTGCTGAATAACAATATTTTTATTGGAATCCACATTTTTTGTAATTTTGTTAATTCATCATATCTGCAATTATATAAAGCTTTAAATTTTACATTTTTGTTTAAATCATTTTTTAGCTCTCCATTGTCATATATTGAAAATATTGTTATATCGTATTTTTCTGATAGCTTATTTGATATATCTACTAATACTCGCTCTGCTCCACCCAGTGTTAGGCTTGTTATTCCAAATAAAATTTTTTTAATTGTTATCACCTCTTTAAGCGCTAAAAATAGCACAATATATTTTATATGTAAATTTATTTATTGTTTTCATATAAAAATTTTTTGCTGATTTATCTTTTTTTAGTATTTCATTTTTCTTCCAATTTGGAAATTCGTTATTTAGTCTTGTCCACGTTTCATTTAATAATTGCTTTCTTATTTTTGCATCTTCTATTTTTGTAATTCTAAATAACGAACTGCATAATAGTAATCGTGCGTATGTATATTCTAGCTCTGTTTTATATTCTTCATATAAATTGTTTTCTTTGTAATATTTTATTACATTGTCCATTATTGTGAATATTTCTTTGGTTCTTTCATTTTGCGTATTTGATATTGATGAACTTCTTTGAATATAGTGTATTAATGGCTCTTTTACAAATGATACTTTATTGTAATATGGAACCATTTTGTAAAAGAATTCTACATCTTCATATCTTAGCCCTTTTGGGAACTCCATTTTGTGCTCTTCTATTAAGCTTCTTTTTATTAATTTATTCCAAGCAACAACTCTTGCATATGTTAACATTTCTTTTTTGTTATTATATATTTTTCCTGTATCAATCTTTTTTCTATCTGGATATTCCCATATAAAATCGCATTCTACCAAATCACTGTCATCTTCTTTTGCCTTGTTGTACATTTTTTCATATGTATCTAGTTCCACATAATCATCTGAATCTAAAAATGCAATATATTCTCCTGTTGCATATGGTATTCCGTAATTTCTTGCATCAGATAATCCACCATTTTTTTTATCCACTAATTTTATTTTATTTGGATATTTTTTTTGATATATTTCAATTAATTTTTTTGAATTGTCTGTAGATCCGTCATTTACAACTATTATTTCTATATCTTTTAAAGTTTGATTTACTAATGAATCCATTGACCTTACTATATATCTTTCTACATTATATACTGGTACTATAATACTAACTTTAGGCATATTCCCTCCTATTATCTTAATTTTAAATACCATCTTATATTTATATTTAAAATTATTTTCTTTAGTAATTGTTTAAAATTTCTTGCTTTTATATTTTTTAATATTTTTCGCTTTTTAATTTCTTTTATATAGTATTTTTGATTTATTTTGTTTAAATCTTCTATTTTTAAAATTATATTGTTTGTATAATATATTTTTAAATTTTCTAATGTTTGTTTAGATATATTGTATTCTTTTATTTTTTCATTCATATAATCATAATGGTATAGCATATCTAATGCTCTTTTCATTATTTTTTGTTGGTTATTTCCTCGTGTTATACTTGAACTTGATTGATAATAATAATATCCGTATACATTTATTGATGCTACTTTTTTTGCCTTTAACATTATTAGTGATGTTAATGCAAAATCTTCATGTAATTTTCCTAATGGATATTCAAAATTATTTTCTTTCCAGAACTCGGTTTTATATAAGTATAACCACGCTGGTTGTAACATTACATCTTGATAATATAATGTATTAAATGCTTCTTCTCCTGTTTTTTCTTCAAATATTGGACCATATACTTTTTCCGTTTCATTATAGTTTTCGTCTACTTTTACAAGTTTGTATTTTATCATATCGTAATCTAAATCTAAGTATTTTTGTAATTTTGAAAACAAATTTATATCTATGTAATCGTCAGAATCTAAGAAGCATATATAATCACCAGTTGCCTTTTGTATTCCGTAATTTCTTGCATCAGATAATCCACCGTTTTCTTTTTTGTAATATTTAATATTTTCATATTTTTGTAAATATGGTTGTATTATTTTTTCTGAACTATCTGTAGAGCCATCATTTACTAGTATTATTTCTATATTGTTGTAGCTTTGACTTTCTACTGAATCAATACATTTTTTTAAATATTTTTGTGTGTTATATATCGGAATTATTACGCTTATTAATTTCATTTCCGCCTCCTAGCTTTTGAATTGCTACATACCACTTCAAATTTCTTGTGTAGTTTCTTGTGTAGTTTTACTTCAATATAATATCCTCTATTTTTTTTATTATTTCGTTATTATATTTTTCTGGGTCAAATTTATTTTTTATTTCATATCCGTTGTTTATAAATTCTTCCATTGCTTTGCTTATTTGTTTAACATCTTTTGAACAAACTATGCCATATTTTCCTTCTATATCTTTTTTACTATCTGATACATCTGTTGTTATTATTGGTTTATTAAACACCAATGATTCTATATATACAACTGGATATCCTTCAAAATTCGACGTTAAAATTACACTATCACATTCTTTAAAATACGGATATGGATTCTTTTTTGGTCCCAAAAATATAATTTCTTTTTCTAAATTTAAGTCTTTTACCTGTTTTTGGTAATTTCGTGTATCTGGACCGACTCCAACTAGTATTATTTTAAATTTATAGTTTTCTTTTTTTAATACTTCCGCTGACTTTATTAGTTTTGTTAACTGTTTTTGTTTTTCGTCATGTCTTCCTATATTCAAAAAAGTTATTTCATTTTTATCTTTTTTAAAATCTGTTATAACTTCTTCTGATTTTTTTATTATCTTATTATAGTCGATTAAATTATTACATACTATTAATTTGTCTTTTAAATTTTTATATCTATTTTCAAAATCTTTTTTAGATTCTTCTGACACAAATACTATTTTAGTAAACTTTTCTGCATTTACATTATTGAAAAATTCTAAATATTTTCTTTCATCATTTTCAAAGAAATTTAAATAATTATTATGTACCCATAATACACTATTTTTTGATGATGTTCTTGCTATAAATGATGACGATAAAGAATATGTTGCAAATGATATAGCACTGTCAAATTTGTTTTTATATTTTAATATAAATTTTAATCTATTTAATGCATTTTTTATTTTTGCTAGTATTCTATTTTTATTATAGCTTGGTGAATATTCTATAATTTTTATATTTTTATCTATTGTGTCTAAAAATATTCCTTCTTTTTTTTCAAGTACTAATGTTATATCGTACTGTTTTTTTGCTAAGTAATTTATTAATGTTACTAATGCTGTTTCAATTCCACCAAGATCTAAAGAATATGCGGCAAATAATATTTTTTTCACTATATTTCAGCCTCCATCTTAATATATTAATTACTATCTTTCTTATTTCGATCTTCCATTCTTTTCATTTTTGCTTTATTTAAGTCTGCTTTTCTTGTTATATCTTTATATCCAACTGCAATTATTGCAGATACAACCATTGCAAATGATACTGCTTTCCATACACCACTTTCTAGTAAAACAATTGCAAATACTCCTAATATTGCACTAAATCCATATAATATAAATACTGCTTCTTTTTGAGTATACCCTCTTGCCATTAATCTATGATGTAAATGTCCTTTATCTGGCATAAATACTCCTTTTAGAGATTTTCTTTGTTTAATTCTTCGTACTATTGCAAATAGCGTATCAAATATTGGTAATCCTAATACTATTATTGGTGCTACTATAACTATTGCAGTATATGTTTTTGCTACACCTAATATTGAAATTACTGCTAATGAAAATCCTAAAAAGTTTGAACCTACATCACCTATAAAGGTTTTTGCTGGATTAAAATTATATGGTAAAAATCCACTTATTGCTCCTGCCAATGCTGTTATTAATATTATTGATAATAATGGTGATTCATTTATTGTAAACACTATCATTAATGATATACATGATATTAGTGTTATTCCTGATGATAGACCATCTAATCCATCTATTAAATTTATTGCATTTGTTATACCAACTATCCAAAATACAGTTAATATATATGAAAACCAGGGGTGAGCTTGTATTATATTATTTATTACTGGAGAATCCATATTTTCTATATTTATTCCACAAGCTACAACAATTATTGCAGAAATTGTTTGAGCTAGTAGTTTTAATAATGGATGTATATCTTTACAATCATCTATAAAGCATACAGCTCCTAACACGGCAATACCACAAAAAAATCCTATAATTTCAGTAGCATTATCCATTAATCCAAATCCGCCTTCTATTACCATAGATGTTAATAGATATATTACAGATACCACAAATCCTGATATTACAGCAATTCCACCTAATCTTGGCATTGGTCTTTTATTTATTCTTCTATCACTTGGCATATCTATTGCACCAACTTTTTTAGCTAACCTCATTGTATATGGTGTTATTACATATGCTGTTATAAATGCTAGTAAAAAAGCTATTATTATATCTCCCCACATAGTTTATATCCTTTCTTTAGTTGATATATATTTTAATTCTATTTAATCCACTCTATTATTGCATAAATCCCTTTTTTTGTAAACAATCTTTTTTACATAATGCCTATTGTTTTGCATTTTCTATTTGTAATTTATAAATTATTTATTGTAATTTTTATCGTTGTTTGCTTTTGTTCACTATAGTGGACTTTTTCTTTTATTGTTCTCTATAGTGAACATTTTATTTTTTATATAAAAACACAGTATACTGCAAAACTTTATTTAACTTTATTTGCAATATACTGTATGTTTACACACTTGTATAAAATTATTCTTCACCTATATTTTTATCATCAATAGCAACCAATCTATCACCTTTTTCAATTTCATAATCACCGCTTGGAGAAATTGTTAATTTGGTATTTTCTTTTTTTACTAATAGTACATTCATTCCAAAGTGATTTCTAAATTTTAAATCTCTTAATGTTTTTCCTATCCATTTTTCTTGTGCTTTTAGCTCTACTATATCATAATTTTCAGATATTTTTATTGCTTCCATTACATTTATATCCATTATTCCTTTTGCTATTCTTATTCCCATTTCCTGCTCTGGTGATATTATTGTGTTTACCCCTATTTTTTCTAATATTTTTTTATGTAAATTGCTTGCTGATCTTGCTATTATTTTAGGTATTCCAGCTTCTTCGCATAACATTGCAGCCATTATATTTGTTCCTATATCTCGCATTGTAATTACTGCAACATCAAAGTTATCTAAAGATAATTTTTTTAGCTCAGTTGAATCCTTTATATCTAATTGAATTGCTTCTGTTGCATAATCTGCAATTTCTTCTACTCTTTCCATATCTCTATCAATAGCCAAAACATCGCAATTATAATCATATAATTGTCTTACAACACTTTGACCAAACGTTTTTAATCCTATAACTAATATATTTAACTTTCTCATTTTTACAACCCTTTCTTTTTTAGAAAAATAACAGATGCACATTAAAATTAATTTTATAATTTAAAAAATTCCGTAATATTTCATATCTAAAAACTCTATATTGTATTTTTACTAACATTTTAAAAACAGAATCACTTAATGGATATGACCTATGAATTCCAGATAAATCTAATTCATTACTTAAATTTATTCTATTATCAGTTAAATTTTGTATATACCCATTATTCCAAAGAGCTACACGCTCTTCTTGTGTATGTAATCCATATGGATATGTAAATACTTTTAATCTATTATTTCCCAATTTTTCATCAAGCTCTTCATATGATTTATTTGTATCTTCAACAAGTTTTTGTGGCGTTTCTTCATTATATTTTGCATGAGTTAATCCATGTGAATAAATTGAAATAAGACCACTTTCCTCCATTTCTTTGGCTTGATTCCAATTATAAAAAACATCTTCAGTTCCTATGGTATTGTTATTTATAAATGACGTCATTGGAATATTTTGTTCTTTTGCAAATTGATACGCGTATGTATATACTCCGGTATATCCATCATCAAAAGTTATTACAAAGCTCCATTTTGGAATTGCTTTTTTACCATTTTTATAATCTTCTAAATCTTGATAACTTATTGGCTTATATCCTAATTTCATTAGTCCTGTTATTTGCTTTTTAAATGTATCATATGTTGTTTGCATATAATCATATTGTATTTGTGATTCATCCCCTACAATATCATGATAAACAAATACTGGAATTTGGAGATTTTTTTCACCAATATAATATGTATTGTTTACTGTTGCCTTTTCATATGCAACAAAAGCTATTATTGCTAATAATATAAATATTAGTATAGTTATTACTATTTTTTTCCATAATTTCATTTTAGTTTTAGTAACAAGCTCTTTACTTTCTTTTGTTATATTATCATTTTTCATAATATTTCACATTCCCTTTTTTAATTTTTTTCCAATATAAAAAATAGAAAAATATATATTTTTCTCTGCTCAAAGCATTTTTTATTTGCATACATCATATAAAATTTATTATCCAACTATTAAATCATCACATTCAGGATACTTTATTCCTTTATTTCGTTTGTCCTTTTTCAGCACAGCATATGAAATTGTTATTGGACCTAATCTTCCTATAAACATTACAAACATAATTATTATTTTTCCTGCCACACTTAGTTTTGGTGTTATTCCAAGTGTTAATCCTACTGTTCCAAATGCTGAAAATACTTCATAAAATATATCTAAAAAGCTTACATCTCTTACAGATGTTTCCGCTTCTGGTAAAGTATGCTCTGCTTTAATATCTTCTGTTATTGATAAACCAACTATTGAAACAATTATTATAAAAACACTAACAAACATAACTACTATTGCTCTTTTTAGCAATCTTTGAGGTACTTTTCTTTTATTTATAATTGTGTTTTCATTTCCTTTTAGATAACTTATAACCATTAAAATAATTATTGCAAAAGTTGTTGTTTTTATTCCTCCTGCAGTACTTCCCGACGAACCACCTATAAACATATATATTAATGATATAAATTTTGTAGCTGTTGTTAGCTCTGTTGAATCAATTGATTCAAAACCTGCTGTTCTAAGGGTTGTTGAATAAAAACTTGATTTTAGTATTTTTTGAGCTACATTGTCATCTTTCATTATTTGAACATTATCTTTTTCTAATATAAATGTAAATACTGCTCCTGATACTAACAATATAAATGTTGTTATCAATACTATTCTTGTATGTGTTGAAATTTCTCTACCAAATTTTCTAGCAGGTATTTTTTTAGCACATATTTTTTTTATTGCATCAATTATATCGTCCCAAACAGTAAATCCTAGTCCTCCTACTATAATTAAAACCATAATAGATATAGAAACTAGCCAATCATATTGATAATTTATTAAACTATTACTTCCCATAATATCAAAACCAGCATTACATACTGCTGATATTGAAAGAAATATCGAATAAAATATTCCCATTTTTGTTCCATATTGTGGGATAAATCTTATTGATAAAAAAATGGCTCCTATAATTTCTATTACTCCAAGATAAATAAATATCTTTTTTATTAATTTAATTATTCCTTTATTATAATTTTGATTTAAAGATTCTTTTATTAAATTACGCTCTGATAGTCCTATTTTTTTTCGCATTAATAATAGTAATAGTGCTATGAAGCTCATGAATCCTATTCCACCTATTTCTATTAAACACATTAAGACTACTTTTCCAAATATTGTAAATTGTTCTGCTGGTATTATTGTATTTAAACCTGTTACACATACAGCTGATGTTGCTGTAAATAGGCTATCTACAAACTTTATGTGTTTCCCAGAAACATTGCTTATTGGTAATTTTAATAAAATTGCTCCTATAAAAATACTTGCAATTACTCCTAATACTAAAATTTGTGGAGCAGTTAATTTTATCCTTCTTGACTTTTCCATCTTTCCTTTTTCCTCGACTTTTGTTTTTATTTAAATATGTTACATATAAATATTATTAACTCTATCAATATACTTGTTTGTGCTATTCCAGCTAAATTTCCGAGTTATAAATCTTCTTGTATTTGTTGATTCCTTTATTTTCTTGTATTGTATGTACCAATCTATAAACATAATTAATAAAAATATAATACTTATATATAACGGTACTCTAAATTTTAATAAATATATTATTATTCCAATTATTTGACCTGTTAATATTCCTGTACATCTACTACATACAGGAAATTGATAACCTTTTATTTTAAAACTGCGCTCTTCCATTTGGTGGCATCCACATTTATTGCCTAACCTCATAAAAAATGCCCATATTTTTATTTTTGTTTCCTTTTTCATTTTTAAAATCTATGTCCACAATTGTTACAGATATTAGTTGTTTTAGTTTTTGTTACAGTATCTCCTGTATTACATAATCCGCATAAAACACCTGGCCATCCAAATAACAAATATCCACAACATGCATTACTTCCGTCAAATCCTTTGGTTTTTGTTTTTGTATCAACTATACTAGATATACTTTCACTACCACAGTTTGGACACCTCATACTTTTCCTCCTAATATTATTTTGGCGGAGTGAGTGGGATTCGAACCCACGGGCCCTTATTCAGAGCTAACGCATTTCGAGTGCGCCTCGTTATGACCACTTCGATACCACTCCAACTTATACTTTATATTTATATCACATTTAAATAATTAAAGCTATATTTTTGGATTTTTTTATTTAATTTTTTGTTTTTATTTCTTGACTAAGTAATTTATTTATGTTATAAATATAAAGTATTATATATGGCCCCTTGGTCAAGCGGTTAAGACGCGGCCCTCTCAAGGCCGAATCATGGGTTCGATTCCCGTAGGGGTCACCATATAAAAAAGAAACAATTGTTATAAAATTTAACAATTGTTTCTTTTTTTATCTTAATTAAAATATTCATCTGGCATTAATACTTCTATTCCATTTTTCATTAACAATTCTGCTGTTATACCATTTCCATTTATTAATGTTCCATCAAATTTTCCGCTATATATTTTTCCTTTTCCGCATGACGGACTTCTTGGTTGTAATATTGCTTGCTTTATACCTAACTTTTTTGCTAAATTTAATGTTTCTTCAGCTCCCTTTTTGTATTGTACTGTTACATCTTCGTTGTTCTTGTTTATTACTTTTTCATCATTTATTTCTGATGCAAATCTTGGAGTTGGTAGGCCTCCTAATTGTTCTGGACATACTGGAATTGCCTTTCCTTCTTTAACTAAATTGAATATTCTTTCATCATAATTATTACCACCGCTGTATTTACAATTTATTCCTACTAAACAACCACTTACTAATATCATTTTTATCACCTTTTCTTAATCAACTATATCTGCCAATGTAAAATTTATTACTTTTTGCAGGTTTTCTAAACTCATTTCAACTTGATATCCTATTTTACCAGCACTAAAAATTATTTTTTCAAAATTTTGTGCAGTAATATTAATAACTGTTTTAAACTGCTTTTTCATACCTATTGGAGAGCATCCGCCATGTATATATCCTGTAAGTGGTAATAGCTCTTTTGATTTAATCATTTCGACCTTTTTTTCATTAACACTTTTAGCAGCTTTTTTTAAATTAAGTTCTTTATTTACTGGAACCAAAAAAACATAATTGTTTCTTGATGTTCCAACTGTAACTAGTGTTTTAAATACACAATTAGGGTCTTGATTTAAAGCTGTCGCTACCTCCATTCCACTTATGGCTTGTGTACTTGCATATGAATAACTATTATATTTTATTTTTTTCTGCTCTAAAATTCTCATCACATTTGTTTTTTCTTCCATAATAAATCCTCCATTTGCTATATATTATCAAATTCGTGAGATTTTATCAAGAGCAAAAAAGGCTGTTTTGTGGGATTTCAGTGAAACGTAGCTTAGAGCAAGGAGGTCAATGGGTTGTCAATGGGGACGGTTCTTTTTGACAACCCATTGACATAAATTGAAAAGAAAGAGAAAATTTGAGTTAATTCAAATTTTCCCTTTGCATTTTTTCTTTTTCAATTAATTCACTCTTTAAATTCTTTCGCCAGTTTTCCTATCGCTTTTGTTTCTATTCTTGAGACATATGAACGAGATATTCCTAGCATTTTTGCTATTTGTTCTTGAGTTCGTGGCTTTTTTCCATCTAATCCAAATCGCATTGTTATTATTCCGAATTCTCTATCTTTTAAAACTGTTTTCATTTTTGCATATAATTTTTTTATTTTAAATTTTAAATCTACTTCTTCATCAACACTTCTTTCATTATTTTCTAAAACTTCTTGTAAACTTACAGTATTATCATCTTTATCTTTTCCTACAGTGTCTTCTAAATATACTTCTGCATTTAATTTTTTTGCACTTCTAAAATGCATTAATATTTCATTATCTATACATCTAGAAACATATGTTGCAAGTCTTACACCTTTTTTATAATTAAAACTATCTATTCCCTTTATTAAGCCTATTGTTCCTATTGATATTAAGTCATCTAAGTCTGTATTGTTATTGCTATATTTTTTGCATACATGAGCTACAAGTCTTAAATTTCGCTCTATTAATATAGTTCTTGCCTCTTTATCTCCGTTTTCTAACATTTGTAAATACATCTTTTCTTCTTCTGCATTTAATGGCTCTGGAAATAAACTATTTTTAGATATGTATCCAATCACAAAAAGTGAGGTTTGTAAAAATGTTAAAAATCCCGAGATAGAAAATACTAACATACATTTACCTCCATATTTCTTTCCTATATTTTAAATATATGTTAATATTTTTGTTTGTGTGCCTGGACTTTTGAATTTTATTCTGTCTTACTCATTATTACTAAACAATGCAATATTATTGCAAATACTCCGCCAACTATAGACCCAATCATTAAACCTGCCAAAAACATATTTTCACCTTCTTTTTATTTATTATTATCCTTTTTATTTTTTGTATTCTTTTTTCTTAATATTTGTGTATTTAAAATTGTTCCAGCTATTGAAATTCCTAATAAATAATTGCTTGCATCTATTTGACCTGTTCTTGGTAATGTTTCTTTTTTGTCTTGCTCAATTTTTTTGTTCTTAAATGTAATTGTTTTTATTTCATTTTCTTCTAGCTCTATTGTTATAGGCTCTTCTGACAATATATAATCTTTTGCTGTTTCAACTTCTTTTATTGTATATTTTGTGTCTATTGGTAAATTTTCAATTTTTGCTTCGCCTTTTTCATCTGTTATTAATGAAGATATTAATTCATTTTGCTCATTGTATATTTCGAACTTTACACCTTTTAATTTTATTTCATTGTTTTTCGAGTCAACCTTTATTATTTTTATTGAACCTTTTTTCTTTTCGTTTTCTATTTTTACATTTCTTATTTCGTCATATTCTAATTTTATATTTGTTTCATTTGGTGATAATATATAATTTTTATTTGTTTCTATTTCTTTAATTGATATATTCCCTGGTTTTAAATTAGATATATTTATTTTTCCATTTTCATCTGTTTCATATATTCCTATTTCTTCTCCGCTTTCATATTTAATTAAAAACTTTACACCCTTTATAGGGTATTTAGTGTCTTTATCTATTTTTTCTATTTGAATTCCACATTTATTGGCATTAATATTTATATTAGAGCTTGCTTGTACATCATCGCTATACATATCACAACATAGCATATAGTTTTGATAGTTTCCAACATTACATTCAGCATAATATATTGGGTAATTTTTGCACTTTCCTACAATTTTTATATTGCCATCTATACTATTTGTTATTTTATCTTTTGGAATCATTAATTTAAAACTTTCATTTCCATTAAATTGTGTTTTACTAGTACCAGTTTTATCTGCTATATATGTTCCTTCTGGGAATCCTGTAATTTCAGAAACATTATATTGACTGCATTCTACTTTTGAATTCACTTTAAAAATTGCAGAATAATAACCATCTTTATTTAAATCTTTTGATAACTCACTTTGTTTTGATATTTGTAATATATTATTATTTTTTATTGTTTCGCTTCCATTGTAGCCAATATCAATTAATTTACATATTGCATCAATTACTTTTGTGCCTCTTCTTTGTATATCTTCTAAACTTTCATTTTCGACTTTTGTTGTTCCAGCTTTATATTGTTGTCTTATTTCTTCAATTGAATTACCTCTAAGAATTGCATATGACGCCATTTTTGTTGCCAGGTATGCATCATCTTCTGTTTCAACTCCCATTTGACTTGGTGTTTTATATGGATATCCATTTGTATATACACGCCATAAATTTTCATTTGATAATAGCTCTTTTAATTTTACATCATATCCTGCATACTCACCTTTAATCCAACCTATTCCTTTTAAATCTGGATCTATACAATATGCTATTCTTTTTACTCCATTGCTATCTGTATAATATGTTATACTATATGTAACATATATCCATTCAGACCCATTCCATTTTTGTATTGAATAAAAACCTTTGTTATCTCTTTGTAAATACTGTATTTCGCCTGCTGTTGCAGCTTCTGCTTTTTTCATTTGTGTAGATATTTGAAATATAGCCAATACCAATAATACTATACTAAACAACATTTTCCTTACTTTTTTCATAAATAAACTCATTCCTTCTTTCTTCTATTTATATATTTGGATTTCGTAAACATCTATTTACGACATTACTTTTTTATAATTTCTTCAAAAATTCTTTTGTAATTAAAATGCTCTTTAGTATATTATTTTAATAAAAATTAAACTTTTTCTGATGCTTGTACACATAATCTTAAATTTTTCTTATCTTTTACACAGGTTATTAATGTTAAAATATTTTTATTTGATTTTTCTAAAACAGACAAATCATTTTCAGATATTTGATTTATTTCAGTTACAATATAAACTCTTGTCCCTAATTTAGTTTGATAAATGATTTCATCATTAATTTGTAATTTATTTATCTTTTCAAAATAATGTGCATATGTCCCCCTGTTATGAGAAGCAAGAGCAACATTTCCATTCCAATAACTACTATCACAAAAATGTCCAACAGATTCTTTTAATACATCTTGTGTTACGCCTTCTTTAATTGGTGCTTCAACATTTATTGCTGGAATTTTTATTTTTCCTAAAACATTATTATCACTAGATATTTTTTCAATTGAAAAAGCCTCACACTCCTCAATTTGTTTTTGCTCTTCACTTTTTTTAATAGCATCACAATTAATAATATTTTCGTTTACAATACTATCTGCCTCTTTTATTAGATTTGATTGAATAATGGAATTTTTATTTTTTAGATATAAAAAAATGAATAAACAACATACTACAATAACACTAATAATAACACTGAACAAAGACTTCAATGTTTTTCGTTTCAATAAGTCACCTCCTATTACATTTTTTAAATTTCTTTGGAAATTTTTTAGAATTAAATTTTTTGAATAAAATTTTATTATGTACTAATTTTAATATCAAATTCATACAAAGTCAATCTTTTTTCATCTGCAAATTTCTACATAATTCGACAAGTTGTCAATGGGGACGGTTCTTTTTGACATCACACACTAATCTCAGTCACAGATTGATAACACCCATCACCATTTCCATTTACGATTTTCTTTTTTTAACTTAACTAGCAACCTTTTTCAGAACTACCATATTATATCGCCTAATTTAGTTAAAACATTTGCACCATCTTTTATTAACTCGTTAGTTCCCACCGAATTTGCTAAGTTAATGTTTCCTGGTATTGCCCATACTTCTTTGCCTTGGTTTATTGCATGGTTTGCTGTTATTAATGACCCACTTTTGGCACCTGCTTCTACAACAATTACAGCATCTGAAATACCACTTATTATTCTATTTCTTCTTGGAAAATTTGTTTTTTCTGGTTTTGTTCCAACTATATATTCGGATATTATAAGTCCATCATTTTTTAAAATTTCATAATATAATTTTTCGTTTTCTTTTGGATATATTTTATCCATTCCACATCCTATAACAGCTATTGTTTTTCCCTTGGCTTTTAATGCACCTATATGTGAATATGAATCTATTCCTTTTGCCAGACCACTAACAATATTGACATTTCGTTTAGCTAATTCATATGAAAAATAATACGCATTCTTTTTTCCATATATTGATGCCATTCTTGAACCTACAATTGCAACAGATTCATTATTTATGTTTTTTAGATTTCCTTTGGAATATAACATTATTGGTTTATTTTGTATATTATTTAATTTTTGCGGATAATTATTATCAGTACATTTTATAATTTTTATATCATTTTTATTTATATATCTTAAATATTTAGTTAAATTGCTTTTATATGATTCATTGCATAGCTCTAATAATAATATTTCAGATAAAAACCCATTTGATTTAAGCTCTTTTTCATTAAGATTCCATATATTTCTTATATTTTCGTACTTTTTTAATAATAAGTCAAATACTTCAAAAGTCATATTTTTTATTTGTGAAATCCAAATCCAATATTCAAGTTCTTCTATATTACAACCCTCCTATGTTTTATATATTTTTTGTAGAAATTCAAATATATAATTTATTCTTTTAAATTATTTTCATTTATATATGTTTTGTTTGGATTTTTTTAGATGCCAATTTTTTGAAAAAAATAATTTGAATTTTTGAAATTTAATTTTAAATAAATTTCTAAAACTTTTGTGTAAAGTTTTACATAGTTCTTATATTTTATTGCAATTTTCTTGAGTTTGCAATAAAAACCGTATACCAAATTTCGACAAAGTCTAAAAAAAAGAAAATCAGTAATAAAAATACTGATTTTCTTTTTTTATAAATCTTCTATTTTTTTATCATTAACATGGTCTATTTTCTTCCATTCTGTATCTCTTTTGAATAGACATTTTATATTTATTAATAACCATGATCCCATGAAAATTGGATATGTTAACAGTCCTTTTATCATTGGTTTTATTGGTTTTTTTTCTAAATATAACACTACTAATCCCATAAATGGTAATACTAATAATGTTGGTATAATATATTTTAACATTTGTATTGTAAAATCCAATCCACTCATTGCTCCTGTTGCAAATAAAACAATATTTACTATTACTAGTACCATTGTTAATATTAACATTGGTGTTGTTCCTAACATATATAATAAACCGTCAAAATTCATTACTGTTTTATTTTTTACTACAGCTTCAGCTAATGGTTTTGTATATTCTTTTAAACATTGCATATGTCCTACTGTCCATCTTGATCTTTGTGTCCATGATTGTTTAAATCCTACTGGTTGCTCATCATATACTATTGCATCTCTTGCCCAACCCAATTTTTTACCTTCTATAATTCTTTTTAATGAAAATTCTATATCTTCTGTTAATGTTTTTGTGTTCCATCCTTGAGGTTTTATTACATCAAATTTTACCATAAAACCTGTTCCATTCATTAAAGGTGAAAGACCTATATTATATCTTGCTAAATGATAAAATCTATGCATTGTCCAATAGAATATTGCATATCCTGCAGATACCCAACTGTCTGATGGATTTTTTATGTCTTTATATCCTTGAACAACTTCTTCTCCTTGACACAATTTTTTATTCATTACTTTTAAGAAATTTTCATCTACTATATTATCAGCGTCAAATATACAAAATGCATCATATGGTGCATCTTCTTCAATTTTTTGAGCTAAAAACCATTGAAGAGCATGACCTTTTGTTTTATGAGCTTCATCAAATCTTTCATATACTATTGCTCCTGCTTTTTTTGCAACTTCTGCTGTTTTGTCTGTGCAGTTATCTGCAATTACATATATGTCGTATAAATCTTTTGGATAGTCTAATTTTTTTAAACTCTCTATTAAATTTACTACAACTTTTTCTTCATTATGAGCTGGTATTATTGTCATGAATCTGTGTTGTTTATCTTCTTTTAAAGGTTTTTCTTTAATTTTAACAAAAGAGCACAAACTAATTATGAATTGATATAACCAATATATAGTTACAATCCAAATAAGTGCCTGTTGTATTATATATAAATATTCCATCTTTTACTCCTTAATTTTAAATTCATATATATTATACTTACTTATATTCTTTTTTTCAACATTTTGTTACTTTTTTTTATATTTTCACAAATAATTCACAAAAAAGCCCCTTATTTTTTGGTTATTTTCAAAAACAATAGTATACTAAAATATACTATTGTTTTTGCTTTTATTTTATTATTTTTCTTCTTTGTTTTCGTCTTTATTTTGAGCTGTAGATTCTAGGTCTTTCATTGTTAAATTAACTCTTCCTTGAGAATCAATTTCAGATACTTTTACTCTTATTTCGTCTCCAATTGCTAATACATCTTCTACTTTTTCTACTCTTTTACTTGATATTTTTGAAATATGAAGTAATCCTTCTTTTCCTCCACCTAAATCAACAAATGCTCCGAATGGCATTATTTTTGTTACGACACCATCATAAATTTCCCCTGCTTCAATTTCTCTTGCTATATCTTTTATCATTTTCATTGCTACTTCTGCATTTTTTGAATCATTAGAATATACACATACAGAACCATCTTCTTCAATATCTATTTTTACATTTGTTTCAGCAATTATTTTGTTTATAACTTTTCCACCTGTTCCAATTACATCTTTTATTTTGTCTACACTAATTTTGGTTGTTATTATTTTTGGAGCATATTTTGAAATTTCTGCACGTGGCTCTGCTATTTGTGGTAACATTATGTCATTTAATATATACATTCTTGCTTTTTCTGTTCTTTCAAAAGCTTGTTCTATTATATCATATGTTAATCCATCTATTTTAATGTCAACTTGTATAGCAGTTATACCATCTTTTGTTCCACCTACTTTAAAGTCCATATCTCCAAAGAAATCTTCAATACCTTGAATATCAGTTAACATTACATATCTATTTGGATCATTTTTGTCTGTTACTAATCCTGTTGATATTCCAGCTACTGGCTTTTTAATTGGAACACCTGCATCCATTAAAGCTAATGTACTTCCACATATACTAGCTTGTGATGTTGAACCATTTGAGCTTAATACTTCTGATACAACTCTTATTGCATATGGGAATTCTTCTTCTGATGGAATTACTGGAACCAATGCTTTTTCAGCTAATGCTCCATGACCAATTTCTCTTCTTCCCGGTCCTCTTGATGGTCTTGCTTCTCCAACACTGTATGATGGGAAGTTATATTGATGCATATATCTTTTTCCTGTTTCTTCATCTAATCCATCTAATAATTGCTCTTCACTTTTCATTCCTAAAGTTACTATTGACATTACTTGTGTTTGACCTCTTGTAAAGATAGCACTTCCGTGTACTCGTGGTAATACTCCAACTTCACAAGATAGTGGTCTTATTTCATCTATTTTTCTACCATCTGGTCTTTTATGCTCTTCTAGTATCATTTCTCTTACACATTCTTTTTCTAGATCATGAACACTATTTGCAATATCAGCTTTCTTTTCTTCTGCTGATTCTTCTCCATATTTCTCTATAAAATAATTTGTTATATCTTCAGTTATTTTTTCTATATTTGTATCTCTTACAGTTTTATCAACTTCTTGAACATCTTTGTACATTCTTTCTTTGAAGTTTGATTTTATTTCTTCATATACATCTTTATCAGTTGCAAATGATTGATATTCAAATTTTGGCTTTCCTATTTCTGCTTGTATTTTTGATATAAAATCACATAATTTTTTTATTTCAACATGAGCATCTTTTATTGCTTGTAACATTGTGCTGTTTGGTATTTCATCTGCTCCTGCTTCAATCATTGTTATTTTTTCTTGTGTTCCAGCTACAGTTAAACGTAATCTACTGTGCTCTCTTTGCTCTGCTGTTGGATTTATTACTATTTTATCATCTACATATCCTACATTAACAGCTGCTGTTGGTCCTCCAAATGGAATGTCTGATATTGCAAGTGCTGCTGCTGTTCCTATCATTGCACAAACCTCTGGTGAATTATCTTGCTCTACAGATAATACTGTTGCTACTACACATACATCATTTCTGAAATCTTTTGGGAATAATGGTCTTATTGGTCTATCTATTGCTCTTGATGTTAATATAGCTTTATCTGCAGGTTTTCCTTCTCTTTTTGTAAAACTTCCTGGTATTTTTCCTACAGCATATAGTTTTTCTTCATAATCTACTGATAATGGGAAAAAGTCTATTCCTTCTCTTGGCTCTTTTGATGCTGTAACATTTACCATTACTACAGTATCTCCATATCTTACCATAACACTTCCATTTGCAAGCTCTGCAATTTTTCCAGTTTCAATTGTTAATTTTCTTCCAGCTAATTCTGTTTCATAACATTTAAACATATACTTCTCTCCTTTATAAATTATTATTTGCCTAAAATTAGCTGTAACCTCGATAAATTACTTTTATTTATTATAATTTTTTAAAGTACTTTATCCAAGCTACTTACTAATTTTTAAGCATTTTTAACACCTTTTAATTAAAATGGACGTTTAGCAATTTATTTATGCAAAACGTCCAAAAGTTATTATTTTCTTAATCCAAGTTTTTCTACGATATCTCTGTATCTTTGAACATCTTTTTTTGCTAAGTAGTTAAGTAAGTTTCTTCTGCTTCCTACCATTTTTAAAAGACCTCTTCTTGAATGATTGTCTTTTTTATGAACTTTTAGATGTTCTGTTAATTCATTGATTCTTTCTGTTAAAAGAGCTATTTGAACTTCTGGTGAACCAGTATCGTTTTCATCTCTTTTATAAGTAGCGATTATTTCTTGTTTTCTTTCCTTTGTCATTTTACAATGCACCTCCATTATTATTTTTTATCCTTAAACTGAGTTTAAGTGGTGTTAATTATCCTTGAACTAAGTATAAGGTTTTGTATTTTTAATACCTTGATATTTTATCATATAATTTTAGTCATTGCAAGGGAAATAATTGCTTTTTTTGAATATTTATGTAGTATTACAATCAATGTAATGTAAAAAATTAAAAATTGAATAATTGTTTATGATATTAAACAATTTTATATAAAAATATTTATTTGAGAATTATAAAAAGGACCATATGCATGGTCCTCTCCTTTATAACAAAAACTAAAACTACTTCCTTATTTTAATCGATCAAATCATTGTCCAACATTATATAGTTTGCTCTATGAATATACAAAGCTTTACCATCAATGTTGAGTTTTGTCGTTTTTGGCAAATCATCTGGAATTTCCCAGTATACCTCTTCTCCGCCATAAACAGCAAGAGGCACACCGAGTTGTGAGCAGATTACAACTACCTTTGATGTTCCAAGAACATTTTTTATTTTATTAATATTCCTGTCAATAGCATTAATCGTTCCTCCACTTCCAGTTACATCATCTGGTAACTCAAAATCTTCAACCTTTTCAAGACCTTCCTCAGCAAAAATAACTGTATTGCCAGTTTGATTTACCTGGTTTCCGTCTACAGTAATTGTAACAACACTTGAAAGCTCATAATTGGTTGATGATTCTCCGTCTGAGTTAACAGATTTTGTTTTCACATAATTTGCCTCTATACCAACTTTTTTTCCGTGAATTGTGAGGATATTATCCCCATAATTATCATAAAAATCGATGTTGAACTTGTTTCCAATTAACTCGCCTTTTATATTTTTCATTTCATTGTCGAACCAAGCACAACTAGTCGTCATACATGCAATTAACATTGCCATCGATACTACAATAATATAGCGAATTTTTGAATAAACCTTCTTTTTCATGCTTTCCTCCATATGTTGTATGGATGTAGTTTTAGTTTAGTATAATATATATATTAACATTTTTACCTGACTTTTTCAAGTATTTACTATTACTACCTCATTATCAATTAAAAATATTCAATACTATTATTTTCTTTATCACTTTAATTCAAAATCTATACTTCCTCTTTTATTCGCATATTTTATTGTTGCAATTGCCCCATTTATTATCGTTAAACATGGTCCTTTATGTGATATATCAGTATCATATATAATTGGAATATTTAAATTTGATATAACACTATCTTGCAGAGCTTCTTCCATTGTATATCCTATACACGATGTTTCTTCTCCGTTTCTTCCAAATATAATTGCTTTTGCATATTTAAAATAATCGAGTTCATTTAATTTCCATATCGTACGAATTAGCTCTTCTTTTGATAATTCACAATTATCAAAATACCAAATAATTCCGTCATTTTTATATTTTTCGTTAAATTCATTTGTACCATCATATTTTGTTCCTGCTATTTCTGATATTATATCTAAACAACCACCAATTATTCTTCCTGTTACAGTTATTTCGCTATTATTTAAGCTTTTCCATTCGACCTTTTTAGTTAAATTATAGCCTTCTAATCCAGTTATTCTTTCTGCTCTTTCATCCTCGTATAATTCGTAATTTTTTTGTTCTATTATATTGCCTGTAATTATTTGAATATTATCAAGTATGCTTTTATCATCGCATTCTGCACCATAATCACCAAAATTATTTCCATATATTGTTGCTATATCATATTTTGTGGTTACTGGAAATAGTATACCTGTTGGATCTGAAAATCCTTGTATGAATTTTGGGTTTGTTTGTATTTTTTGCAAATTCACATATGGTAGCATTTCTACTAAAAATTCTCCACCTGCTGCACAAATAATAAAATTAATATTTTTATTTTCTATCATTTTATTTAGCTCTTCTGCCCTTTCTTTTGCAGGTGCACTACGCATCTTATATGAATTAAATATATTTTTTGATAATACAACTTTATAGCCTTTTTCTTCTAGTTTTTTCTTTGCATTATTATATCTATTATTATATAAATTGTTATATGCTCCACTTGAAGGTGCTGGAACCCCTATACAACTTCCTTGCTTTAAAAAATCTGGATATATCATTTTTCATACTCCTTTTTCATACTTCAAAAATCTTGATATTTTTACTTTTAATAATAATTTATAACTTGGCTTGCTGGTGTTGCAATAGTACAAAATATTTAACAAAATTACTCACTGCTTTCAGCTCCAATTCTTTTTCTCGATGAATATTTTATTATATTTTTTATTTTAGCATTATTTCCTTCAATATCCCCTAAATAATAAGATAATCCAAAGCCTACTAAACAGGTTAAAATTGATATCGCAGTTTTTATATCTAACATCGTTTTACAACTTTCATTTAATACATTTGGAATTATTGATATAAATAACCCAAATATAATTGAAAATGTTGCAGTATAAAATCTTTTTATTAATTTGTTTATTATAAATGAAATTATAAGAGCACCTATTACTAGGCCAAATCCTGCTGGTATTAATACGCCTAAATTAAAATTAGCTAATGAACTTACATATAATTCATATAATCCTAATGAAGATAAAATTACAGCACTATCAACACCTGGTATTATTGAAGATCCGGCTACAGCTACTCCTAGCATAATAGATTGTATTAAATTTGGATTTTCTATTTGTGGAAATGCTCCTTTATTTAGTGAAAATAATAGTAATCCAGCAATTGCAGATATACCAATTAAAATATAATATTTTTTTGAAAATCCTTCTTTTTTTACTTCTTTATAAAACAATGGTATTGTTCCTATTACTAACCCCAAGAATGCAAATCTTGTTTGCATTTCAAATGTGTTTAATAAAAAGTCTACTACTTTGCTAAATAACAATACACCTACTCCAAATCCTAAGAACAATGGTACTAAGAACATTATATTCTTTTTGAAGTTTTTAAATAATGTTCCAATAGCATTTATTGTTTTTTGATATAAACCAAATATTACAAGTAAAACACTACCACTTAGTCCTGGTGCTATTCCTCCAATTCCAACTATTATTCCTTTGAAAAAATTTTTCATAATAAAATTTTCCTTTCTTTGTTATAAAAGTCTATACTCTTTTAACTTTTTATTTTTAATTTTGAGTAATTATATATAATTTTATTCAATAAGTCAAAGAATTACACTATATTTTGTTTATTATACTTTCATTAATATATCCGAAAAAGTTTTTACTATAAATTTTCAATTACTATTTACATAAGTCCTATAAAATGCTATACTAACATTATTACTAATTTTTAGGAGGGCATAACATCATGCTAACCACACAAAAATTGATCGTAATTCTAGGCAATTATACTAATATTGCCCAAGCCAGAAATGTAATTGCCGGTTTTAAGGCTGTTACTGTTATCCGGAGTTTAACCCCCTACACATTGAGAAATGTGTATCATTTCAACAAGAATGCTGTGTACTTTACCGAAACTTATGATTTCAAGTTGATGAGCAACTATTCTCCAATAGTTATTCAATTGTCATCATATTCCACTTCTGTTGAAAAAATGGTCTTATCTGTTGATAACATTCTGGAGGATTTTCCTAAGTTACTTTCGACTTGCGGTGTTGACACTGGTGATCATATCATTGCTTCAACTGACAGTGGCTATGTTCAACCCCAATCTGACTGTTTGATTTGCAAAATATTAAACAGACAATCGGATTATCCGGAACATATATTGTATGAAACGGACAATTTCTTTGTAGTACCTGGAACGGGAGCATTCTATGAGGGTTATATTATGATTGTACCCAAGAGACATGTTATGTCTTTTGCCAATCTTAATGAATCCGAATTGGATGAGTTTTTTATAGTATATTCAAACCTATCGGCAATTCTGTCTAGTATTTACAACAAGCCGATTTTTGGATTTGAATGTGGCTCTGGAAAAACTGGTGCTGGGAAACACAAGACAAGTATTGTACATGCTCATTTCCATATGGCCTGTACAAATATGCCTGTCTTAAAGGAAGTACAAGCTAGTGGACTTACTCCTCAGCTCATTTCCAAGGAAAATCTTTTGGACTTTTACGAGAACCCGTATATGTTATATGTCGATCAGGACAATAACTATTACATTTCTTGTGACACCAGAGATTATTACCCCAGACAACATCCGAGACAAGTTCTGGCTCATTGGATGCAGGAACATGAGAGGTCAACCCTCAGTAAAACCTGCAAATCTCTGATTGCACATATGTCATCAAATGAATGCGACACATTCTTTGACACTGAACTTTTTTACAATTGGAGAAATTTCCCAATGCGCGAAAGAATGGATGAAATTGCAAAAGATTTCCGTTCATTCTGTAAAAATTATTATGAGAGCTTAAGCCAATTTGATAAAATGTCAATACGCTTCAGTGACTAATAATAATTTTAACTGTCCTCAAAAAACGCCGAGATTATCTCGGCGTTTTTTCTTTTATAAACATTACTATTTTTTTAATACTATAATAGGAACTTCCATTTCATCTCTTGTTAGTCCACAATGAGTTGACTTTTTAACCCCTTTGCCTTTTTCTAAATAGTTTTCTAAAACTATTATACTTCCTGATACTGAAACTGCTATATAGTTTCCTAAAAAGTCATCAATTTTATTATGCATGTCTCCAAATCCTAACATATTTTTGCTTAAAAATTCTTCTTTTGACATTAACATAAATTCCTCTTTGAATTCTTTATTAAACTCTCTTTCAAATTCTTCCTTCATATTTTCTTTTACCCAAAATGTTATACATCTTGATTCTAATGAAGGTGGCATTAATAAGCATTTTTGTAATACTGGATAATCCAATATTGAATATGATTTTTCAATATCCTTATGTCCATGATCTGCTGATATAATTATGATAGTATCATCATTTAAATCATCACACATATTCTTTATTTTCTTCTCTGTTTCAATTACAAATTCTTTTACTTCATCAGATTTTGTTCCATATTTATGTAGTAATCCATCAGGATTATCACTATATGCCATTATAAATTTCTTATCATCATTTTCACAAAGAAGCTTTATGTTTTCTGTAATTTCATCTACGGAATCTGCTTTAATTGTTCTCTTTGATCTTCTATCAGAATATGATGGCATTATTTCATATGCTTTTACATCTTTTGATGATTCCTCAATTTGATTAAAAATTGTTTTATAATTTACTATTTCTTTAAAAACATCTAATTTAGCATTTTTTATATTTAATCCTGTTAATGATTGCATATGAGATAACATATCAATATTTTTTCCATATTCTTTAAAATACTGAGACCATGCAATCCAACCAGTTTCAAATGGTGGTTTTCCTGCATAATATGTTGTTAATGCTGCTGTTGTAGTTGATGGATATACACTTGTAACCACATCAATTTGATTTTTTCTAAAATATCCATTTTCGTCAATATTTTTTAATACAATGTCACCCATTCCATCTAATATTAGTAACACTACATTTTTATAATTTTTTTCATTTAGTATTTTATCTATTTTTTCAGAGCTTTTATGTTTACTATCAACATTGTAATGCTTTAAAATAGAAGTAATTGTTCCTAAAATACAATGTTTATAGTCTGGCATAACAATATTTTCTTCTTTCATTTTTTCCTCCATATCTTTTTAATTGAGCTTTATTATATCAAATTTTATTCATTTTAGCTATAGCTTGTAACAAATTTTAATTTTTAAATTTATTAAGCTCTAAAAAATTATCTTTTGCTGTTTTTAGTAATGCTGATACTGTTTTTAAAAGCATTTTTTTGTCTTCTGCATCTATCATTTTATATGATTTTAAAATTGTTGTTATACTTGATATTCCACCCGCTTTTATATCACTCATTGTATCCATTTGTGTTGAATTTATTACTTCAAATATTATATCAATCATTTGCTCTCTTTGTTTTATATCTATTTGTTTAAACCAATCTTTTATTGATTTATCTATAAATTTACTACCATTTGTTACTTCTTTTAAACATTCAAAATTTTTTCCTAGTAACTGCCATGAATACACATCATGTTGCATAACGCCTTTTTGTGTACTTCTTACTACTATATATTTTTCTTTATGATTTAGTAACATTCCAAATATAGATTCTTGAGGAATATATGTATTTACTTTTGTTATCATTTGTTTGTAATTATTTGATTCTGATATTTCATCATCAAATCCTGGTCCATCGTTATTGTATATTTTTATAATTCTATTTTTAGTTTTTTCTGTTGCAAAAACCGCAGAATATACAGCTAAATTTCCCCCTTTTGAATGACCTCCAATTCGTATATTATTTTTTGGATATTTATCAGCTATTTCTTCTAAATATTTTACAGAATCAATTTGTGCTCCAACATGACTTTTAAAGCCCATATTAAAGTCTTCTTTCCATCCAACAATTGTGTTATCAGTTCCTCTATATGATATAAATATCGTATCATCTGGAACTAATATTGTTATTGCAGAAAACTGAAGCTCTTCTTCTACATTTAATTTATTTGAATATTTTGTTGCTTTCATTTCGCCAAATCTTTTTGAATTTCCCATTAATGGAAATAAATTTATATCATCATCCCATAAAATATTTATATCGTTTTTATCTTGTTTTTGAAATCTTTCATTTAGCTCTCTTATTGTTACAACTTCATTTTCTTCTATTATTCCATCAAATGGTAAATATGAAAATCTAGATAAAATTAAACTATCTATTTCATTAAAAGGATCATTTTGTATTGTTAAATCACCTCTCCATTTAATGTAATCTAATATATTTGACATTTGTTTCTTCCTCCATTTTCCATTTATTTTAGTATTAATTTTATTTTTTTGTAATTTTATCATATCTTTCGAATAAAATAAATAAACAGAAAATATTTTATAAAATAGGTCTTATCTTTAATTTAAATTATTTATTATAATATTTAAATTAATATTGTTTTTACCACGAAATCGTGTTAAAATTCATACAATATTCGATGTGCACGAATACAAATAAAGCACTTAGTATAAGTATGCCTAGAAAAAACTTAAAGGAGGTTAACAACAATGGCAGAAATACAACAAGCAGCAATTGCTGCTGCCAACTGGTGGACAAATCAGTTGGCAAAACCTACATTGAACAGTTTTAAAATATGTAATAATTCCACATCTGGATACCTTATGACTTTGGCAAGCTTATCCAACGCAAAATCTCATCTTGCAACCAAGGAATTGTTGAAAGATTTTTGTGATGAGCTTTCAAAACAAATCGACTTAGAGCTTTCACGTACATCAGCAGTTTATCTTTCTTGCGATACTTCACCATGTTATATTTTACTAGGTGTTGCCGATTTAGTTGGTGTGAAAAATTGCTTATTTCCATATCACAGAAATATGTGGATTACACCTACATCTGTTCGAGTACAAGATGGTTATGGAGCTGACATCTTGGGAATTTTTCATATATGAGCTCAAAAAACAATATAGCGCTCTTTTCCCTTTTAGAGAAAAGAGCGCCATTTATTTACATTATTTTTCATAATTTAATAATGATAATTTTAATTCATCATACACTTTTGTTTCAATTCCAGCTTTCTTTTTCAATTGTTCAAACTCATTTTCCATAAGAATAAACTCTTCTTTTGCACTCATTGCATGATCTGATAAACACATTTTTCCTAGGAAATTTGAAAATAAAAATCTATATATAAAAGCACAAAAATTCTTTTTATTTGTACAATTTTCGTACTCTCCCTTAGGAAGTATTTCATATCCTAACTTTTTAAGTACATCATACCCTTCTATTATTGCATCCATTATTAATAATGAATACTCTTTATCCTTTTTTAATAATTTTAAATTTCCATCCACTTTATAACAAGCAAAAACTAAAGGAAGTATTGCACATCCATGTGTTTTTAAATAATCATTCATTTTATTTTCTATTTCAACTTTTACTTTCGTTTTTTCAAATATCGATTTTATAAATTCATCATCATCACTTTTACCATCTGTTCTTCCTATTGTTATTTTATTTAAGCAAACAGAATCAATATAACCATCATATTTTTTACCAGCTGCTGAGAAAAACGCAAATAATACATTTTTATTTTTTATATTCATATATTTTTCTGCAGTAAAATTATTACCAACAAAAACTATATTTTTACTATTATTATTTTCAATAATAGGTATAATTGTATTTAATGATGAGCATCTTGAGACTACGAATATTACATCATAAATATCATCATTATTTAGTTTATTTATTACATTAAAATGATCTACAGTTTTTCCTTTTAATTTATGCTTTATAATAAGCCCGTTATTTTTTAAATTTTCGTATGTTTTATTTCTTGCTAAAATTGTTATTTCATTATTTTTTTTCAATGAATGTGCTAAATTTGAGCCAAGCACACCTGCTCCTATTATTAATATTTTCATGAGAACCTTCTTTCTTTATGATAATTGAAATTACATTTTTATTAATTATTATTTTTTCTTTTACTTTATACCACAAATTTCTATCCTAAAATGGTTCTGTAATTTCAAATTCAATAGGCTTTTGTTTTAATAATTCTAATTGTTTAGCAGACAAATATTTTTTATCTATAACTACGCTTAATACAAATTCATCAAAAAAATTGTCATTCATTACATAATACCCATTTACTTTTTCTTTATCACCATAACTATCTTCTACTTTCCATCTTTGTGGTTTATCATTTACTAGATTAACTCCAGTAAATACCATTATGTGATGCATGCTTATATTATATAAATTTAAATTTTCTTCTTTTGTTAATCTATTTATATTTAATGTTTCCTCATAATTATATAATCTAGTATCTAATACTCCTGTTTTGGTATCTCTGAATTTTCTAAAATGACCACCCATATATACAGGCGTATTGTCTTTTAATTGTTTTATTGCTAATTCCTTCAAATCTTCAATTGGTAAATTAAGATATGTAACATTACTTTCATTATATATGTTTCCATAATATTTTCTCTTATATACCTTATAATATTCTTTATTGTACATTGGCATATTACCTATTGTTACAAAGTCATCTAATTTTAAAGATAGAAATTTGTTCTTAAACTCTAATGGTGTTAAATTTTCATATTTTTTATAGTCTCCGTTTTTATCTTTATATTCATAAGTAAAATTTGTTACAGGTTCTCCTAGTATTTTACATAATAGTATATAATTTTCTTGTAATAATTTATTTTTCAATGTTCTTAATGCTTTTAGATCCGTTTTTTTTCTTTTTAATTCTATCAATTCTACAATATCTTTTTTTACTTTTTCATGATATATATTACTTATTTTATCATAGTTTTCACTTTCTATAGCATTTGGCATATATGAATATGGAACTATTCCATATTTATTTATAATAGCTAAAAAAAGTTCCCAATTTCCTCCTTCTGAAACGCACTCCTCAACAAAATGTTCTTTGTGTAAATAATCATAATTATTGTTTTCTATTTTTAAAATATTTTCATAAACATTATTTGACTTTTCTAATTTATCAAAAAATGCTATATAATTATTAGATAATTCTAAATCCATTACATTCATATTTAAATTTTTTGCAATATTGTGTTTTATTAAATTTAATCCAGCAAATATCCAACATTTCCAACTATCTTTTTGGTGATATCTTTTGCTTTCTGGTAATTCTATATTAAATACAGGCTGATTTTCTATTATAATCTCTCTTCTAATACAAGTATTTTCTAGCCCATTTTTTGTTATTGCATTTTCTATTATTTTATTTGTTTTATCATTGCTGTAAGCGTTTCTAAATTCATTTATTTGTTCTAAAGATATTTGACTTTCCATTAATTTCATCTCCATATATTATTTTGACAATATCTTACCATAAAGAGCTAAAAAAAGAAAGTGTTTTTAAAACACTTTCTTTTAGACATTATTTCTATCATTTTTTAGTTAGAAAATTGTTGACATTTGGCTCAAATTATTCTTTTATTTTTACATAAAATATCATATTCATAAATTACTAATCCGTGACTTTTATTTTCCAAATCAATTTCATCATAATTTATAATCTTTCCGCCCATTTTTTCATAAAATGCTCTTGATGGATAGTTTTCTTTTAAACAACCTAATATCACGTTTTTCCTTCTTTTCTTAATAACTCTATAACATATTGCACTTCTATCACTCCTTCAAATAAAAATAAATCCTGCAAAAAATACTTCTATGATATTATTTGCACGTTTTCTATCTCTTTTGATAATAAATTCCACTCTTCATCAAACTTAAAGTACGCTTTTATTTTTTTACCATCAAGTACTAACGGAAGCCAATATTTATCGTCTGGTAGCATTTGATTGAATGGTAATTTTTTTATATCAAACCACTTTGGATTCATTTCCTCACTTTCACTTGGATTTCCTTTCCATTCATAAACCATATACAAGTGTAGTGTTACATGCTCTTTATTGCCTTTGTAGTACTCGTCGAAATTAATAATTCCAACCTTTTCGTATTTTATTGGAGTTACTTTTATTTCTTCTTTTGTCTCACGAATCATTGCTTCGTCTGGTGTTTCTCCCTTTTCTATTTTTCCTCCAATACCATTGTATTTTCCAGAGCCAAAACCTCTTTTTTTCATTGCTAACAAAATTGAATTATCTTTTTTTAATAGACATAGTGTTGTTTCCATATATTATGCCTCCTTATCTCTTATTGTCCTAAATATAATTTTTTATCATCTACAATATTTTCCATTATAATTTTTGTATTTATTTCATACTCTAACACCTTTAATTTATCCATGTTTACCTCCCATATTTATATTATTCATATTTTATTTTTATATCTATCCATTAATAACTCTCTAAAATATTCAGCAGGATATATATATTCTTTCTTTCCATTTATTATTTGGGTAGATAAAAACTTCCAATTAATCTTTCTATTAATCTCCTTAGACTTTAAAATTCCATTTTCAATATAATCATAAAAAGCATAGCCATCATCTGCAAATTCAAATTGATTATGATTTAAGGACGCAATTATACTTCTATCTGTTATTTTTGAAAAGGTACAAGCTGGATAGTCTTCAAAAAATTTTTCTAATATTTTAGTCATTGTCTTATCTTTTCGATATATATCCATCAAATATATAGCAATTCCATTGGCTATATATGCTATCTCCTCTTCTTTAATGTCAAATAGAAATATAGTTAATTTACTTGCGTAATTTACTGCTTGTACACATTTTCTATCATCAAAGTAAAAGATCTTTAATCCCCATTCTAATAATCTATCATTAGTTTGCTCTTCTATTATCTTTTGAGCCAACATTCTATTAAATTGAGACAGTTCATCTACCATTGGAATATTTAAATCTTTTATTGTTTGTTTTGTTGCATATAAAATCATATAACTTTCCTCATTATTTTTCTATAATTCTGTAATAAGTTATCAAATCTGACAACTCAAAATTCATTTTTTCTAATGCTATCTGCATTCCTTCATTTTCTGTTCCTACTAAATCTGTAATAAAGTTACATTCGTTTTTCTTTTTTCAAGCTCCTTTAGTAAGCTTATATTTTTCCATTTTTAAAATTTTTCAATATTAACATAATTTTTTCTTTTCCATATATTTTTTAGTTACTGACAATAACCCCTTATAGTGTAACTACATTTATTATCTTTCTTATTTTAATATCTCCTCAGGTTTTGATATACTATTTTCTATTCTTCTCCCAAACAGTTCTTACTAATTTAAAGAAACTGTTGATAATGTAAATCCTATTACTGGAACTAATGAACTTAACCATATATTATTGTTTTTATTTATTAAATAAGAATATATAACCACAACTATATATGTTAATATACAAATACATATCTTTCGAGTCCAGCTTGTTTCCCATGCTTTGTCTAATTCTACTCTTTTATTTCTTTCTTTTATTTTTGCTATTTCGTTTTCTAAATCTTTATTATCCATATAATTAAATTTCTCCAACTATTTATTATAATTCTTATTTTTTACAGTCTAAGTTATTTTTCTAATGTTTTTTTCCATTCTTCTTTTAATAATCCTGTTATATATTCGTCTTCAACTTTGCCTGTTGCTTTTGATATGAATCTTTGTCTTTTTATTCCTTCATCTTTATAACCAAATTTTAATTGCATTTTGTGTGATTTTTCATTTTTTTTAAAATATCCATTTTCTAGCCTTCTTAATCCTAATACTTCAAAAGCATATTTTATTCTTGCTCCAAATGCCTCTGTTCCATATCCGAATCCTTGATATTTTTCATTTATCCAAATTTCACCACCAGCAACACCATTTGCCATACTTATGTCTGTTAATTGAGTTCCACCTATGGCTTTATTTTCACTTTTTAAGATTATTGCAAAATTATATAAATCTTTATCTATTGTATTCTGTATAAAATATTTTGCATCTTCAGCGGTATATGGGGAAGGTGCTCCTGCTAACCATTTTGTAACATTTATATTGTTTAGACCTTCTACAATGTCGTTTATATTGGTCATATTCCATTGTCTTAATATTAATCTTTCTGTTTCGATTGTTATATTTTTGTTCATAAATACTACCTCAAAATAATATTGCTAAGTAAATTCTGGTCATTTTAAATTTTCACATTTATTCTAACTATAGCCATTATTAACTTTTCACCTTTTAATATAAATTTTTATTTGTAATCTGATTTTAGTTTTCAAACTTTATAGGACGGATTTTTTTCGTGATATAAATTTTTATTTTAATAATTTTCTTTCTTTAAAACTCCCAAACCTAAATAAAACTTTTCTCCTTTTAATAGTTTTTCCTTTATTCTTCTTTGTAATATTGTCTGTTCAGATAATGTATTATAATCATTACACGCATTTATTCTGTACACAAAATTCATAATATCATTAATACAGTCTTCTCCATCTTTAATATCAAATAAATTATGAAAAAGTGAAATATTTGAATTTTTATCAAGTATACTACAAATTTGATTACTTAACAACCAGGAATTACAGATATATTTAGTTTTATCTAGTTTAAATATATGTTTTAGTTCAGTTTCTGATTTTTTTATTGAATCTTTGACTTCTATTAAATTTAATTTTTTTCCCTTTGGTATATGAATCTTTATTATAGAAACATTGTTTTTTGTATATTCATACTCATATTGAAATCTTCCTATTTCTATAATTCTAACTCTTATAAAATATACTGCCCATAGCATTTGTGATATTCTTACACCATTATATTTTCTATATATCAAATCATTTTGAAAACATTCTTTAATTCTCTTTTTATGGATATTGACTTGTTCCATGTCTAGTTTGTATTTATTCATATTTTTTTCATGAAGTTCATACCCCAATATTATCATTAAATTAGTTACAAATGGATTTATGTTATTTACAAATAATTCATTAACATCTTTTATTTGTCATAATTCCTTTATTCTAAAAAAATCACTACAATACAAAATTTCATATACATCTTTAAATACTTTTTTGTAATTTTCACTTCTATTTATTTCTTCAATACATCTATAGCATTCTTCTTTATATGATTTATCTATATTATAAAATTCAAACGCCTCGTCAATTTTCATTTTATTTATCATTTTTTACCTACTCCATCATTTTTATTTAAAAATTAAATATACATTTTAAATTTTCTAATAACTTTTTAACCCACCATCCATCTTCTCTTTTATACTCATTCACTATTTCTATATCTGATTTTGCACATTTAACTAGTTTATTCACATCACAAATTACTTCTTTACAAATATATAGATTTAGATGTTCTTTACAAGCACTTTCTATAGCCATTAATTCTGCATGTGTATACATTATCATATCTAAACACGCCAACCTCACTGCGTTCCTCTTAGAATTTAATATTAGGATATTAGATATTTTCTTGTTATTTTATTTAATGTATATGCAAAAGCTATATACATTAAAGTAAATACCACTATTAAAATCGCTATAATATTTAAATTAAATCCAATCTTTGAAACAAATATCAATACCAAATATCCAAAACTTCTTGATATATTTATCATAATTTCAAACCAAAATATATAACTTGGTTCATCTTCTATATTGATATTTTGTTTGCACATACATTCATAATATACAACTGAATTTGATGTCTCAAATATTGGATTGCTTATTCCGTTTATTACATTGTACAAAAGCACTAATAAGAATCCTGTACTTATAGTTAACGGTCCAATATGTAATAGATTATTTATATTAAGATACATCATACTAAATGTAAGTATAATAACTACTATACTTTGTACGATTGACATTGGTATAAATACCTTTGATAAGTTTTCTCTTTTTACATATTTATTGATACAATATATTACTAAAATAGAAATAACAGTTATAAAACTACTAATACTTCCTAATGATAGTTCTGTTGAAACTACTAAAAAAGTTATTATAGTAATTAATGTTGATAAAACCCCAAATGAACTTAGCCCTCTAAATAATGTTCTAAAGCTTAATAATGTCATTAACTTTTTATTTCCATTATTATTAATATTTTCAAAAAACTTTTTTAAATTTATTTTTCCATGTTTTAAGTCAAATCCTTTTATAAATAATGAGAAGACAAAACTTATGGATATTAATACTATTAGTACGATAAATGCTAATTCATAAGAATTTTTACTTATGCAATATCCTAATATTATAGGTAATATAATATTTATTGAATATTTTAAAATTTGATCTTTTGTAATATAGTTTTGAAAGTTTCCTTCTTTGTTAACTCTCTTTATTAATATTTGTTCTGGATAATAGTAAAAAGCATTTCCTATACTTGCAAATATAGCAAATGGAATTATATAATTTGAAATCTGGTCACCTACTATCAATAAAATTATACATTGCATCAAGTTAAAAAATATTCCAACTCTAAACATAGAAACCAGATTCACTTTTTGTAATTTATTTACAATTAATAAGCATATTAAATATGTTAAATAGAAAGTAATATAATACATTGACACATCAACTATATTTCCTTGTGTTATTTTCAAAAAATAAATTCCTAAAAATATATCTTTAAATACACTTATGACTTTACCTGCCAGATCAGACATCAAGAAGCTTTTCCATACATTGTTTCTTTTCATTTCTTTTTCCTATCTTTCTTCTATATCTTTCTCTTCTTTTCTTCTTTCTAATACTTTAACTATGTTTTCTGCACATTCTATATAAGTTCTTTGTATAGCTTCATCTGTACAACCAGCAATATGTGGTGTTGTGATAATATTACTTTTTTTTCTAGATAATACCTTGTCATTTTGCTCTATGTCAATATCTAATCCTAGATAGAAATTAGGATTCCTATCAGCAAATTCAACTAATGCTTGTACATCTGTTACTTCTCCTCTTGAAGTATTTATAAATATGGCATTTTCTTTTAATAACCCTACTTTTTCTCTAGATATTAAATTTTTGGTCTGTTCGGTTAATGGTACACTTACATTTACAATATCTGAGCATTGTAAAAGTTCATCAAGATTTACAAATTTCACTCCCTTTTTAATTAAATCCTTATGATTATCTGGGTGAGCAGTATAACATAGAATTGGCATTTGGAATATATTTGCTATATCAACCACTTTACTAGATATATTCCCCGCACCTATCATTCCTATTGTTTTTCCACCTATATCACTGGGTTTACTTCTTAAAAATTTCTTATCTCCTTTTCCATCTATAACTAAATCATTAGCTTCTTGTATTCTTTTACTTAAATCTAATATCAAAGCAAAAATATGCTCTGCAACTGATGTTACATTAGCAGTTGGACAATTAACAATATCAACAAAGTCAGATTCAAAACACTCTTTTTCTATATGATTTAGACCTATTGATAATGTACCAATAATTTTGGGATTCTTTATATTACTAATCATATCTTTTGTTATTTTTTGCTTTACTCCTATAATTAGTATATCATATATTCGTAATAACTCTTGCAATTCTTCTTCATTTGGAGATTTTTCACCACTCCACACATCTACACTTATATCTTTTTGCATTAAAATTTGAACTGCTTGTCTATTTATATTTCTAGATATACTACATGCCTTTAACATCTTTCATTCTCCTTTTTTATATTCTATTTATTATATTAGATTTATTCTATTACTTATTAAGTTTTACATCTAAATATTCTTATTAAATTTATACTGCTCCGCACACTAGGTCAACTTCTATCGTCACTTTAATTTTATGATTTTCTACTCTTTTTATCTTGTTTTTACTTTTTATCAAAACCATAAAATTTCTCAAATGCAGTAAACTCAACTATTGTATCGAATCTTTTAGATATAGCACCAATCAACATTCAACATGTTTCGTATATCTATTGTTGATACCTTAATCTAGACTTGTTTGTTAATTGTAGATGTGTATTTTAATTTTGAATTTCATAAATTAATTTTTTCACTTTTTTCGTGATATAAGAATCTATATCACAAATTTTTCGCTTTTTTCGTGATATGAAATTTTATTTAAAAAATAAATTAATATATTTTTCAAAAGCAAAAATTTGATTTCGGCTATATCCTGTTGTTTCCATTATAATTTTTTTATATAGTAATGCATTAACTATTCCATTTATCGTTGTTAATTTTATTCCTGTGATTTCAGACATTTTATTTCTAGTAAGTATAGGTTCATCATATAATAAATCAATTACTTTTTTAGCATTTTCTGGTTTTACAGGTAATTCCATTATAGTCTTGTCTATTTCCATTGTAAATTCAACTACATTTCTAAATTTTTCTTTTGCAGTTTTTGATGTTTCAATAACCGCTTCTAGGAAAAACTTAATCCATCCTATCATATCATTATTAGTTCTTACTCTTGTAAGCATATCGTAATATGTATCTTTATTTTTTTCATAATCAGAAATATATAAACAAGATTTTTCAAGCATTCCTTTACTTTGAATATATAATGGGATAAGTAATTTTCCTATACATCCATTTCCATCTAAAAATGGATGTATAGATTTAAATTGATAATATAAAATTGCAATTTTTATTAAGTCTAGTGTATCTATTTCTTCATTATTTATAAATTTTTCAAAATCAGATAATCATTCTGCAACTTCGGTATATGGTGGTGGAACATATACTGCTGTACTTGGCATACTACCACCTATCCAGTTTTGCAAAACTCTAAATTCTCCTGGTGTCTTTTGTTCACCACGAACTCCATTCATCAATATTTTATGGATTTCTCTGATTAATCTAGTACATACCGGAAAACCTTCTCTTATTCTTTTAACTCCATAGTTCGTAGCTTTAACATAATTTTGTACTTCTTCCCAGTCATCTCTTTTTTCTGGATTAATGTCAGTTACATCAAGTAAATCTTCCTCTACAGTTGTCCTTGTTCCTTCAATGTTTGTCCAATTTTGTGTCATCCCATCCCCAGTTATAGTTTATTTTACTAGGAATAAATACTTTATAATCATTCATTTATATATATTCACCTGATTTATATTCTTCTAACTTTATTTATGTTACCTCCATATTTTAAATATTTTTTTTGCCAATCAACCATTTACCAGGTTGATTTTTGTTACTATATTTTTTGATTTTTTATCATTTTTTAGCTTTTTATACGTTTTTCACTTTGCTGTAAAGATCACTGTATCAAGGTTTACAAATTATCCTTAATAACCATCACCGCTACACTCTCCACGTGCGTGGTCGCTTTCCTGTAGATTTAGTTTACCTACATTGTAGCTTGTCTGTAGATATTCTTTAGAATTGATAATATTATCGTTTTTTAATACAAATGTTATTGCATGTGGATCAGTATTTTCTTTTTCATCATATCCACCAACAATAACTTGTTTTATTAAAATTTCAAAAGCATCTTTATCAAATTCTGTTACAATATCTCCAGTTTCAAGAATTTTTCTTATTTTATTTAAACTAAGTTTTCTGTTAGTATTATTTCTTTCATCTAACATTAACTTTTCTTGTTTCATATTTATTTGTTCAATTTGGGCTTGTAACTTTTCTTTTCTCTCTAAAAATGTATCTCTATCTATGACGTTATCTAAGCTTAAATCAATTAGTTTATTCATCTTTGAATTTAACTTTTGCTTTTCTGCCTCAATATTTTCTATTAACTTATCTGATGAATTTTCAGTTATTATGTTGTTCATTCTGTTAATAAACTTTTCAACAATATCGCCTCTATCACTACACAAAATTTTGTAAGCCTCTACAAAACAATTTTCAATTATTGTTTCTTTTATAGCTTTACATTTTGGACATTCTGTTTTTCCTCTTTTTACAAAATTCATACAGTGCCAAACTGGTGCTGCATTTTTTGTTCCAGAATTCCAATTTCTTCTTGTTAAAACAGTTCCGCAAAATCCACAATAAATTCTGCTACTAAATGGATATTTTCTACTATAATTGCCTTTTCGTTTGCCTTTTTCTCTTGAACCTGCTCTTTTTTCTAGTATTTGTTGCACTTTATCAAATAGCTCTGGTTCAATTATTGCTTGATGATGTTCTTTTATGTAATACATATTTTCTTCGCCCATATTTACAACTCGTTTATGAGTTATAGGGTCTGTAGTGTACGTTTTGCCTTGTAATACATCACCTTTATATTTTTCATTTTTTAGTATTCTTCTAACTGTTGAATCACTCCAAACAGTTAAGCCTTTCGGTGTTTGATATTTCATATTTGTTAGTTCTTTGGCAATAATACTTGAACCAACACCTTGTGCATATCTATTAAAAATGTATCTAACTATTTCCGCTTCTTCCTCATTTACAGATATGCATTTGCTTTCTTTATTATATGTATAACCCAAACAGCCATTATATCCAATTAGCTCTCCTCGTTGTTGTTTCATTTTTAGTCCTAGTTTAACATGTGAAGATATTGTTTCACTTTCTTGTTGTGCAACTGAACTAAGTATAGTTAATAGTAATTCTCCTGCCATCTCTAGAGTATTAATATTCTCTTCTTCAAATAGAATTGCTACATTTTTCTCTTTTAGCATTCTTACATATTTTAGAGTATCTAAAGTATTACGTGCAAATCTAGAAATTGACTTTGTTAATATCAAATCAATTTTTCCATTTAAACTATCTTGTATCATTCTCATAAAATTACTACGTTTATAATCTTGCGTTCCTGAAATTGATTCATCTGCATAAACTTCTACAAATAACCATTCATTGTTTTTAGTAATTTTTTCGTTGTAGTATTTTACTTGTGATTCAAAACTATTTAACTGGTCTTCTGAATCTGTACTTACTCTTGCATACGCAGCTACTCTTAATCTTGTATTTATTTTTAAACCTGTAGCTCTATCTATTCTTCCTTGAATTTTCTCTATAACTTGAACTTCCATTAATCCTCCATTCTGTTAGAGAGAACCCTGTTTGGATTATACACTATAACCTTGATAAAATCAAATCTCCATTTTCTCTAGTTTATATTCCTTTATAATGCTCTCTTTAGCTTGTTCGTAAATTTTCTCATTTATAAGTCGTTTTTTATATATTCTGTTTAAAAGTGTCATTTCAACGCTTCCGTTTAATAAGTTTGCATCTATTTTTTCTTTTAATAAATCAGTATTATTCTTTTGTTCTTTTTGAATATACATAGTATGTAAACCTATACATCTTGTGTATTTTTAGCAATACTTATAATGTATTCCTTTAAACTATGTTTTGGTATTCCATTAAAATATTTTTCAATTTCATCTTGTGTGAATGAAACTTTAATGCTTTTTTCTCTTTTATATTTTTTTATTACTGATTCATTTAAGAAAAACATTCCATTATTCTTTTTACAAAATAAATAACTTTGCTTTATTTTTTTAGCAACACTTTCTGTTATTTCGCATCTGAAATGTTGCATTAAGTAACATATATTTTCTTGATTATGCTTATCTAGAAAGCTAATTTGCTCTGCTGACACTACTGACAGCTTTTTATTATTTACCATTTCTTGTAATTCTGGAATTAAATAATTCAATCTCAGATATTTTTGAAAAGTTCCATTTGCAATTTTCTTATCTTTGCAAATTTGCTCTCTATTATGGCTATATTCTTCGTAATATTTTTTATACTTTCTTGCTATTTCCATCGGTGTTTCTTCTGGTACATTAGTTGTATTAGTGGATACATCTTCTGTATTTTCCGATACGCTCTGTGTAGTATTAATAATTTCATCTAATAACTGTTCCTTACTAATATACAAAGCCTCCAATAACTCATCTGTTGTAATAACTTCCTTATTTGTTAGTTGCAGAACCTGAATAATAGACATCTTCTCCTCTTCCAGCCTTTTCTTAGCCTGATTAATCTCCTGTTTTCTGTAATGGTTCATAAGAACCTTATTTGACTTGTCAATAAACATTTTTTACCTCCATAAATTTAAATATTTGAAAAACAAAAAAGCAAAGAAAAAGAGCTAGATTTCTCTAACTCAAATTTCTCTGCTTTCAATTTTTCATATTAAGATAATACTACCTTATTTCTATATAGTCAATGAATGATTTTTGAAACAATTTTGAAATTTTATTCAGTGCGTTTACTTGTAATTACTTCATTAATTATTTATATATTTTACTAAATATTCATAAGCTTTTAATTCATCTATAGAAGTAATTTCATATATTGGTATATCTATAGTAGTACCATTTTCTGTATGAATAATAAAATGTACATTCTCATACTGATTTTTTTTCTTGATTATCTTATACAAATCTCCTTCTATAATCTCACCTTTATAATTATATATTTGTTCTGAAAATTCTTCAAATGAAGAAAACTTGCTTATATCAAAACTAATATCGTTATTTTTTATTTCAATTATTTTATCGTCACATTTAACATTTTTTGCAATCTGCATATACCAACTTTCTTTATATGTATCTTTTATATAAAAAACTACTCCATCTGCAATATGTCCAGTTGATCCATAATATATATCATCTGATATTTCAAATTCCACATTTGTTAATTTAGATTTAACCTTATATGAATACCCTTTCGTCTTTATTGTTTTGTCCTTGTAGTCTTTTGTAGATAATTCTATACTATCTTTTTGTAGAACCTCAAATTCATCTCCTGGATATCTACCACTTAAATTCAATACTACATCTTCGTCTGTTTTTAATCGCCCATTGTATTTACTTTGATTAAATATTATCCCAAATATAATTATACTTACTGATATACATAAAAGAATAATTATTAAATAAAAAAATTTTATACTATTGTCTTTGAAATTTTTCAAGATTAAATGCACCTCCAAATCTTAACAAAAATAGTCTATTCCATTAATAATCTATGTCATAATCTTTTCTATAATCTATATAACTATATTTTTCATCATTCATAGCCTCCATCATCATTTGCTCTGTAATCTCTATAGTTCCACAAAACATATATTTTTGACTAACTCTTTCATCCATTGTTAAATGATACAAATACTCTTTTGGAGAATTAAAAGATTTCCAACAACACCATAAAAAGCTACCATCGGGATTCTCATCTGGGATCAATGTAACTTCTATATCTAAAACTCTTCTTGGATTTCCTTTTACATAAAAATGTACATTAATATTCCTTGCAAAAACTTCAGTCATGTATTTTTTTGAGAATACTGGTATGTCGTCAGGCATCTTTTCTGGAATTTCTAATGTTGGAGCCTCACCAATATAATATCCTTCATTTTCAATATATTTTAGATTAATTGGCACATCTGTTTTATTTACACTAATTCTAACATCTGTAATTGTTACATCTTTATTTTTAATACATTTTCCACTAAACATAACTTTAACACCAGATGTCTTTTTGCCTATATTATTAAATGTAATCATATTAGGTGTATCTATTCTACAAGGGGTTACTTGTCTAGCACTATTCATACAGAATTGTGGTAAATTATCTTCAGTAGAATTATCACTTTTAATCCCTTTAAAATAATATATTTCACAATTGTCTATATCACTATTGTATGAAAAACAACATTGTTCAAAAGGAATCTCTATTATGTTTGAAAATCTATTTAGTTTTTCATATACATCTAATTTATTGTCTAACATTATATTTTTAATGGCATTTGTATCTGACACTCTATTAACAAAATAATCTGATTCACGATTAATTCCGTACATTTCACATATTCCAGTACTAATCCATCCGTCATAATCCTTATCTATTAAATTTAAAAGTAAATATTCATCATCAAAATAAGAAATGTTTAATACTTCTGATTTGAATAATTCAGATACTTCTTTTCCATATATAGAATGACAATTTTCTGGATGAAAAATGAAAAAATCTGAACTAATTGCAATCCAATTACAATTAGGATTATTTAGTACAGCAATACTTCCAATTGCGTTTTCTTTATCCGTTAAACTATATCCTTTGCTTTCTATAAAATCCTTAATTTTAGATCTTATATCATTTCCATTTTTCTTTATTTGCAAATTATAAAATTCCATTCCCATATATTTATCCTCCTATTTTTAAAGTTGCCACAAATTTTTTTATTATTTCAATTTGAATAGGAGATATATTATCTGGTAACTCTTCGATTTGAAACCATTTTAATTCAATGCTTTCTTCATCTGGTTTCAAGTTTCCTTCATACTCACTTACCTCATATATTACCTCTGTATAATATACTTCATCTTCATTCGGATAAACTATGTGAATATTTGATCTTACATCAAACAATTTAGGGTTAAAAATTTCTAATGAAGTTTCTTCTTTTACTTCCCTTTTTAAACCTTCTTCTAAGCTCTCTCCAATTTCTAAAGCACCACCTGGAACACACCATACTCCAAAATCGGCACTTTTTTCAAACAAAATTCCTTTTTCTTTATCATATATAATACACATTATAGATGTAGCCATTATTGGACTATGCCCTACATATTTTCTTAACTCTGAAATATATCCCATCTTTTTTGCCCCTTTCAAAAATTATTTTTTGATGCTTACTATAATTTATCTTAACACAATTTATGTAGATTATAGCATAAAAGTATAGTTTTGTATAGTGCTCTATCATCCGTTACTACTGGCTTAGCAGACATATAATATTTTTTAAAATATTTTTGAAATCCCAAAAAATATATAACTTACCAAATTATTTCTTTTTAACTAATACACTTATTGTATTTCTTAATACTTATGGTGTATTTTTTTCTTTTTGTGTTACTTTTGCCTTATAATCCAGTTATATCAAGCCTTTTACACTATATTTAGTATTCTGCATTTTCTCTGTATTTTAAAAATTTTTAAGAGTGCTAGAAAGCTTGTCTTTCTATGTGTTTGCGTGATGCACACTGCATCACTATCCTGCCATTAGCGTTTTTTATAATTTGATTTTGACTAAAAATTTTATAAGTCAATTTTTTTTATTTTTTCGTCTTATAAAATTTTATATCACGATTTTTTTGATTTTTTCGTGATATAAAAATCTATATTACGGATTTTTCATTTTTTTCGTGATATAAAATCTATATCACGAATTTTCCAATTTTTTCGTGACATAAAAATCTATATCACAAATTTTCCAATTTTTTCGTGATATAAAAATCTATATCACGAATTTTTCGTAATTTTCGTTATATAAAAAATTATATCACGAAAATTTCATTTTTTTCGTGATATAACTCTTCTACTTCAAAAACAAATCAATATACTTTTCAAAAGCAAAAATTTGATTTCTACTATATCCAGTTGTCTCTTTTATAATATTTTTTTCTAAAAATGCATTAACTACTCCGTTTATTGTAGTTAATTTTATTCCTGTATACTCAGCCATCTTGTTTCTTGTCATAATTGGTTCATCATATAATAAATCGATTACTTTCTTTGCATTTTCTGGTTTCACGGGTAAATTCATTACCATTTTATCCATTTCCATAGTAAATTCTACAACATTTCTAAATTTTTCTTTAGCTGTTTTTGATGTCTCAATAACTGCTTCTAAGAAAAATTTAATCCAACCTATCATATCATTATGAGTTCTTACTCTTGTTAATGTATCATAGTAAGTATCTTTGTTTCTTTCGATATAATCTGAAATATACAAACATGATTTTTGTAGCATTCCTTTACTTTGAATATAAAGTGGTACAAGAAGTCTACCGATTCTCCCATTACCATCTAAAAATGGGTGTATTGATTCAAATTGATAATGCAAAATTGCAATTTTTATTAAATTTGGTGTATCAATTTCTTCGTTATTTATAAATTTTTCAAAATCACTTAAACATTCAGCAACTTCTGTGTGTGGTGGTGGTACATAAACAGCTGTACTTGGCATACTTCCACCAATCCAATTTTGAGAAGTTCTAAATTCTCCTGGTGTTTTATGCTCTCCACGAACTCCTGTCATTAGTATTTTATGAATTTCTCTTATTAGTCTAGTACATACTGGAAACCCTTCACTAATTCTTTGAACTCCATAATTCGTTGCTTTAACATAATTTTGTACTTCTTCCCAATCATCCCTTTTCTCAGGATTTACATCTGCTACATCTAATAAATCTTCTTCTACTGTAGTTCTTGTTCCTTCAATTCTACTAGATTTGTTCGCCTCAATTTTTACATGCATTTTAATGTATAAATCTACATTTGGTATTAATAGAGAATATGCGTTCAATTCTCCAATTTGCCTATTGGCTTCTGATAATAGTTTGTCCAACTTTGTATCATCCCATCCCCAGTTGTAATTGATTTTACTTGGGATAAATGTTTTATTATCATTATTTTTTTACATATTCACCTGATATGTAGTCTTCCAATTTTTTCATAGAAACACCTTCCTTTTTATTTATTTAATTTTCTACATATCAGGCTTCGTTTATTGTTTTGTTGAACTTATGTTTGTATTATATCATTTTTTTACACATACACAATACAATATTCAACAAAAAATAAAAAAGATATCGACAAATTTCGACATCTGTATTTTTCATCTTGTGGCCCAAAAATGGGGACACATATTATTTAAGTTTCAAAATTGCGATTGACTCTATGTGGGTTGTGTATGCTCTGTTGCTATATTATTAACCATGTATATGGTAACAAGAACATATCTACTCTCCATGCATGCATACATAAAATCTTATATCAGACTTCCTATTAATTATTTCCAAGTCTTTTTACATTTCTATTATTACTACTTGTAACAATTTTCTTTCCAGTTTCTTTTTCTATTTGTTCTTTAGCACTTTTAGCAACATTTCCACCTTTTAACACTGAATTTTTTACATTGTCGTATCCTGAACTCTCTGAACTTTTTGATATTTCTGTTGAAGAAACTTCTGCAAGCATATTTAAAACTAATTCCATGTTAGTCATGTTATCTCTTACGCTTTCCTTTTTAAGATTTTTTAGTTCTTTATATTCTTTTACTGTATAACCACTCCATACTTTTGTCAAAATATTAGTTAATGTTGCAAAATCTTGTGCTTTGTTTATTCCTTTATTTTGTAATTCATCCGTAAATTCTTTTCTAGCATCTATAGTTTTTAATCTTTGATTTATCCAATCTTCTGAATATCCTTTTCTTTTATATGTTTCAAGTGCACGATTAATAGTTATTTCAGGGTCAAATTCTTCATCTATTCTCTCTTTCCCAAGTTTTGCAAGCCACAACTTTACTGGTTCAGCTTTTTTTGAAGGAATAGATTCAATAAGTCTGAACATTCCCTCAATATCAACCACATCGGTCACACGTTTTTTACCATCTTGCGCAACTAATTTCAACTGTCTAGTAAAACTAGACGTTTCAAATTGTTCTTCATTTAACATCTTATTCTTTAACCAATTCCAATATTTTCTTGGCTCAGCACTCTCCGTTAAAACACCAATCATATCAACAACACTAACATAAAACTTTTCCTCTTCTTTGCTTCATACTGTTCTTACTTGCTTACCTTGAAAAAACTTTTCAATCAACATTATTTCTTTATCCATAATAACCTACCTCCATTTTTATATTAAAGCCCTTACTACAATTATTACTATAAATAAAGTTTTTATATTGCCATATTGAACTTATGTTTGTATTATATCATTTTTCTACCATAATTCAACATTTTTTTCCATAAATTCAAAAAAGATATCGACATTTTTTTGACATCAATATCCTCTTGTTTAAGGTGACAAATTGACAGCTTAAAGATTATTTTAATTTAAGAATCGAAATATTTTCGATGTGGGTTGTGTATGGGGCGTTGCATAGTGGTTTATCCATGTATATGGTTCCAGGAACATATCTACGCCCCATACTCACATTATTTATTAATAATTCGTATTCCTACATAGATGATATGGTTTTGCAATATCTTTTACTTTTTTAGAATATATAAAAAGAAAGTCATTTATATCAATAGGATTAGAATTAATTAGCTTTTTACTAATATAATCAATTACAACTATTTGACTAGCTCTAATTTCAACTTCATATTTTGATGATACATCTAACTGCTCTTTATTATCAACTAACTTATCCAATTCATCATCAAATTCTATGATATTAAGTGCTCTTAATGTTTGTGGAATTTTATAATCAACACATCCTATTAAATTTGAATAATCAACATTAATATTTTCTAATTCTTCCCTTATATGCAAAATATCAGAAGTTAATAATTGTGCTAATTTATAAAAATATATTGTTTTGCCATCATATTCTCTTTCATCTATAAATGACTCAAAATTGTTTATAATAACATTAAATAGTTCTTTGTCTGAATTGATTTCTTTAATATAATTATAAAAACTGCCATTCATTGTTTCGTTTACAATTTTGCTAACATTAACAACAGTTTCATATCTTTCTTTTAATAAAGGAATTTCAATATTACCTTTTAATAAATTCTTAAATTCATCATAAGATATTTCACTAAAATCAGTTCTCTTAGTTTCTTTCACATACATAAGCATTGCATATAAAAGAGCATCTGAGCCATCTTTTTTTCCTTCAGTTGTATCTATCTCCCATTTAGGATTTCCCCAAAAAGAATAGTCAATAGATTCAAATATTAATAAAAAATTTATTATTGTTTCTATATCTAAATCCAATAGATTATACGGATTATATAATAGCCAATTTTTCAACTTATTACAATCAATATGATTTATAAAATCATCTAATTTATCATAATTTATTTTTACATGTTGACTATTATCCATTACATATTTACATGAACATATAATATCATCTAACATATTATTTATATCTCCTATTTAAATTATTTAAGTTTCAAAACTGCGATTGACTCTGTGTGGGTTGTATATGGGGCGTTGCATAGTAGTTTAACCATGTATAGAGTACCAGGAACATATCTACGCCCCATACTCGTAGTTAAAATTATAATATTTCAATTTTTACTTCAATACCATCTTTAAATTCATAATATGGTCTAGATCCAATAAATTCTATTTTGCCATCATTAACAAAAATAGTATCTTCTTCAGGTATTGCATATACAGGCTTAACTTTTGACAATTCAAGTAAATACTTTTTACTTAATTCTGTTCTTTCTAGTTCTCTACTTGTATAATGACATAATAATGAATAACCATTAAGCATATCAAATCCTGTATTATCAACTAATCCAATTTCATTTTCATCATCAGTATTGCATGAATCCAAATCTTTTCCAAAAATAATTGCTCCAGCACTTCCACCATATACAATTCCATTTTCATCAAAAAGATATTTTTTAATCTTATCAAATGCACCACTAACTTTTAAATTGTTTAATAATTTATATGTATTTCCTCCACCAATGTATATACAAGCATAATCTGTAAAATTTTTATTCATTAATTCATCAGAAGATTTAACCATATCTATTCCTTGCTTATCAATATCAGATAATTCATTAGTCATAAATTCTAAGCACCCATTATAAGTTGGATCCGGCCATGCAAAAGGAATATATAATATTTTTTTATTATGATCAATTAAACTATTTAAAATGCTCTTGCATCAGCAACTTGATTACCTGAACCGCCACCATTTAAAATTATTTTCATAATATTACCTCTATTTCTATTTATTATTTCTTTAATTTAAGAACTGAAATTGACTCTGTGTGTGATGTAAACGGAAACATATCCACCGGCTGAACTTCCTTTATCTCGTACTTTTCCTCTATCATTTTCAAATCTCTCACCATAGTTGCTGGATTACAGCTTATGTATACAACTCTTTCTACATTCAATTTCATAATATTTTCAATTGTATTATTATCTAATCCTTTTCTTGGAGGGTCTACTATTACGACTGATGGTTTTACTTTTTCCTTTTTAATTAGTTTATCAAATGCTTGCTCCACATCTCCACATATAAATTCAATATTGTTTACATTGTTTAATTTTGCATTTACGTGTGCATCTTCTATTGCTTGTTTTACTATTTCAATTCCATATACTTTTTTAGCAAATTTTGATGCAAATATTCCTATTGTTCCAATTCCGCAATATAAATCGCATACCACATCATCTTTTGTAATATTTGCCTTTTCAATTGCAATGTTATAAAGAGCCTCTGCTTGTATTGGATTAACTTGATAAAATGACATTGGCGATATTTTAAAAATATAATCACCTAATACATCTGTAATATAACCTCTTCCAACTATTGCTTCATTTTTTTGACCCATTATTACATTTGTATTTTTTGTGTTTATATTTTTTACAACGGTTTTCACCATTGGAAATTTATCAATTATATTATTAGCAAGAGTTAGCTCATGTGGTAGTTCTTTGCCGTTTATTACAATAATACACATAATTTCATTCGTTTGAATCCCTACTTTTGTTACAATATGTCGTACTAATCCTGTTTGCTTTTTTTCATTATATACACTTATGTTATTTTTCTTTATATAGTCTAAAATATAGTTTGCTATTTCATATGATATTTCTTTTTGAATTTTACATTCTTTTATTGGTATAATTTCATGTGTTCTTTTAGCAAATACACCAAAAACTTTTTCTCCATTTTTATTTGTGCCTACTGGATATTGAGCTTTATTTCTATAATTATATGGATTTCCCATTCCTAATGTTTTTTCTACTTCTACTTTTTTAGTTAGTGTTTTGTTTATTAAATTTTGGACTTTTTGTTGCTTTATGTTTAATGTTTCTTCATAATCAATATGTCGTAAATTGCATCCCCCACATCTTTTATATGTTTCACAATCTGGAGTACATCTTACAGGAGATTGCTCTATTAGCTCTAATAATTTTCCAAATGCATGTGATGATGTTATTTTTACTATTAATATTTTACATTTTTCGCCTTTTATTGCACCATCAATAAAGATTGTAAAATTATCTATTTTTGCAATCCCTTCTCCTTCAAATCCATTATCAATTATATCAACTATATATTCCTTATTTTTTTGTATAGGAATTTCCATAATCATAAGCACCTTCTTTATTATTTATTATCTTTTTTCTTATTTTCTTTAGCATCTTTTTGCTTTTTATCTTCATGCTCTTTTGATTCTTCTAATATCTCATCCATATTTATTTTAAATTTACTTAATATATCTTGTCCATCATCTAAACCAAGATCTTCAAAATACTTTTCTCTCATAATATTTTCTCCTATCTTTTTGTTTACTTTTTTTAACATTATATGTAATTTTTAGCTATTTATTTCATTATTATATGTGTGTATATATTTGTATATTTCACCCCAATTGTGAACTTCTGTTATGTGTGGATTATCTTTTATCTCTTTTATTCCTGCATCTCTAAAATATAATGTTTTTATATTTTTTTCTGCTATTTCTAAGCAATTCATGTAGTTGTCATCTATCATTACATCAATTTTTTCTTTTACACATACATCTGCTTTTCCTCTCTGAGCCCAATAATATTTGTCAAATTTTAAGCCTTCTTTTTCAAACTTTTCTTCTGCTATTGCTCTCATTTCTTTTTTGTCACGACCTCTTGCTGTTATTATTATTAGGTTATGTCCTTCTTGTTTTAACATATTTAATACTTCTTTTACACATGGCATGAAATTTGAAATTTTTGAACATTCTATAAAATATTTATCAGCAAATTCTTGTATCTCTTCATCAGTCCAATTGTATTTTTCTTGAACTCGTGGTTCGTCATATGCTCTTATTTCTCTGTCGTTTAGTTTTATTGTGTTGTACAAATCAGCTACTGTTCTAAATACTTTTTCACTATCTAATATTACACCATCTATATCTATTCCTATGTTCATAAATTTCCTCCTATTATTTAATTGTGGAATAATTATATCATATATGAGCTTGTTCGTCTATTGTTGATTTTTATTTTTAAAAAGTAGAAAAAAACTATTGACAAAGAACAGTAATTTGTGCTAATATTTAAGAAGTTTCCAAAAACATATGCGGATGTGGCGGAATTGGCAGACGCGCTGGTCTTAGGAACCAGTGTCAACGACGTGGGGGTTCAAGTCCCTTCATCCGCACCAATTTTTATAAAGAGAAGTCATACGACTTCTTTTTTTCATTTTAGCTATAGCTAAACATTAATTTGAAATTTCTATCTACCTAGTTAGTAATATATCCATTTTTTAACATTGCTTCATAGTATGTGCCCTTTTGTTTACACATTTAAGTATACTTGATTTTTTAATTAAAATGTTGTCAAAAAGAACCGTCCCCTTTGACATGTATGAGCCAAAGTAAATGGTCTGGTCTTATATATAACATTAATGAAGACTATGAAAAGTTTGATAATATGCTAAAAAGTATAGACGAAGAATATAGAACAACATTTATAAATTTTGAAAAGTATAAAGTTGTAATGTTTGCAATGGCTAATCTTATGGAAATGGAAACGACAGAACAAAATAAAGTGGCATTATATTTATCCAACATATTGGTTAAAAAGTTAGGTTTATAGCTAATTCTGTGTTTATGTTGCAAAATAACATAAAATGTGATAAACTACAAATTAAGTAAATGTGCAAAAATAACCGATTAAATAATTATTTAACGAAAGGAGTTTGGCATATTATGAATATTTTTGTAGGCTGTTCATCAAGGAATACTGAGAATGAAATTTACAATAGAATAGCTGAAGAAATAGGCAAATTTATTGTAAAAGAAGGTCACAATTTCGTTTTTGGTGGTTGTGATTTGGGACTAATGGGAAAAATTTATGCAATAGTATCTAACGCACCAGAAAGCGAAATCATTATCACTATCGCAAAAGCATATGCAGATGATTTAAAGTCTCTTTCGTACAGTAAAGCATATATGTTTGATACTGTAAACGAAAGGAAAAATGCTTTTATTGATTTAGCTGATGTAATGATTTTTATACCAGGTGGAATTGGAACTGTTGATGAATTACTAACAGCAATCGAAACAAGAAGAAACCACGAGCATAGTGTACCAATCATAGTAATAAACGGAAATGGATTTTTTAACCAATTATTAAGTATGCTAGAACGAATTTATGATGAGGGCTTTGCGGATTCTAAAAATCGCCAGTTATATTTTGTGGCTGATACGGTAGATGAAGCTATTGAATACTTGTCAGAGTTATCAAAAGAATCCAATAATAATTATTAAGGAGGAAAAGCATATGGCAAAACTTACATTTCTCTCTGTCTTAAAAAGTAACTTGAAATGTGCCTTTTGTAAAAAAGAGAATTGCCCTGTAAGGTATATGCCCCAAAGGGAAAAAACTCAGATTTACAATGGGACACGATATGTTAGAAGATGTGAAAAAGACCAGAAAGCATGTGAAGATGCAATTTAAAAAAAACGGCTTCCGTGAAAAGTTAGCCAACAGACAAGCAGAATGTATCATCTTTTAAAGGTGGTACATTTTGTTTTTATTTTTTAGAAATTTATTGTAAGTTATTGTAATTTATGAAAAATATGATATACTTTAATAAATTGATTGGTATTTGTATCAATCGTCAAGAGAGCCAAAAAGTTGTAGATAACTACTTCGTTGGCACCAATTTTTATAAAGAGAAGTCATACGACTTCTTTTTTTCATTTTAGCTATAGCTAAACATTAATTTGAAATTTCTATCTACCTAGTTAGTAATATATCCATTTTTTAACATTGCTTCATAGTATGTGCCCTTTTGTTTACACATTTAAGTATACTTGATTTTTTAATTAAAATGTTGTCAAAAAGAACCGTCCCCTTTGACACTAGAGGAATGAAAAAGCAAGTTGGAAAAAGTAAATTGTTTACAAAGACAACACTTACTGAAATACAAGATAAAATGAGAAATGCTTGTATTAAGTCATATAACAAATTTTATGAGGTTAATACACAATTAAAGAAAAAACAAAAAGGCAGGAATCAAGATATAAATGTTAATGATATGAGTAATTATAGAAAAATCAAGAAACAATTAGAACAGAAAGAACAAAAACTTGAAAAAGCTAATAATCAAACGAAAAAACTGGATAATACAAGTACAGATATAACTGAAATATTAGATAATTTAAAACCTACTAAGTTAAACAAAAATAATATGCTTATTTCAAACGAGGATGTCCAGAAAATCAAAAATTATACCAAAGATGTAAAAAATATTACCAAAACAGTTAGAAATGTGAATGACTTAAATATGGCGATTAAAGATTTTGAACATTCTGCTTTTGAAATAGAAAAGGAAAATCGTTCCCTTAAATATGAAATAGAACTAAAAGATAATGAAATTGGTAGTTTGAAAAAGGAACTATCTACTAAAGACAAGATTATTAACAAGTTACAAGCTGACAAAGAAAAAATAAAACAAGAATTGCAGAAGTTTAAAGGCTTTTGGCATAGCATTATGAGCCATTTCCACAAAAGAATTTGCTATGATAAAGATAATAACTATAAAATTGTAAGTGATGACCTATATAAAAATGGCATATTTGACGACAATGATAATGAAATTGCAAATAATATTGCTAGAAAAATAACAATCCCAGAAGAAAACAAGCAAACTAAGAATAAAAAGAGAAATAACAATACTAGAGTTTAAAGGAGGAAAAAACTATGGAAGAAAATAAAGTTGAAAATGTAATAAATATAATTAAAGGTATGGATATAAAAGATAAATTAAGATTAGGAATATGCTTAACTACAAGTGATTGGACTAATATTTTATATAATAAAACTGAGATGTATGAAAAGTTTGATACTATGCTAAAAGAAGTTGATGAAAAATATAGAACTACTTTAATAAATTTTGCTAAATATAAACTTGTAATGTTTACAATGGCAAAAATTATGGAAATGGAACAAGTTGAACAAAATAAGGTTGTTCTATATTTGTTTAATAATGTATAGAAATACAACCAATATTTGTTGAAATATTATGTAAAATATAGTATAATAAAGAAGTAAACTGTTTGTGAAAGGTCAGATAATTCACACGTCGAATAGCTATGGAGGTGCTACTTATGATAGAACAATTAGAATTGATGATTGCAAATCGATATTTCGAGCGACGGATGAGAACAATCTTTGTAGATAGGGTTTGCGCAAAAGGAATAGAAACATTTGAACAGTACTTGTCTTACAGATACCGAGATAATTGTTATTATTATAGCGGATATGCTATTATTGGGTTAAAGGATGATGATTATCTTATGAGAGGTGACCTTTGTATCTCTGGTGATTTTATCTGGGGAAATGGAGGCTACTCACATGGTTGGGTTGAATTTAAGTATAAAGGCAAAGAATATGTTTTTGATTCTATGTGCAAAGGTGTAGTTCCTAAAATTGAATGGTATGAAGAATTTAAACCTAAAGTAAAATTCAGACATTCAAAAAAGGAGATTATCGAAAGTTTCAAAGGTAAGCTTCAGTCTATATCAAAAAATTGCTACCAAGTTCAAGGCAGTAATATTTCTGCTTATTATACAGGTAATGTATATGAGTGCGGAAAATTATTTACACAAGGTGAAAAAGTAAAAAAATTTATTGCATATGCTGAACCTAGTGGCTAAATTGAATCGGACAATAACTGACCTATTGTCCGATTTGTTTTAAATTTTGTAAAAAATTTATTGTAATTTATCAAAAATATGATATACTTTAATAAATTGATTGATATTTGTATCAATCGTTAAAGGTGTGAAAAAAAGTTGTAGATATCTACGCCGTTGGCACCAAAAAAAGAAGTCATACGACTTCTTTTTTTCATTTTAGCTATAGCTAAACATTAATTTGAAATTTCTATCTACCTAGTTAGTAATAAATCCATTTTTTAACATTGTCTCATAGTATGTGCCATTTTGTTTACACATTTAAGTATACTTGATTTTTCTAAATTAAAATGTTGTCAAAAAGAACCGTCCCCATTGACAAAAAAATCAAGAAGTTAAATATTATTATTTACAAATTATGTAAAATATGTTAAAATAACATTTGATATGGCAATTCGCTGTGTCATTAATTTTTTTTCACTAATTAGTGAGGAGGTTTAACTATGACAGTGAGTCATCAGCAGAAAATTGGAACTTATTTCAAGAAAGAAAACATTTTTCTGGCTACAGTTTCAGCAAGCGATGTCGACACAAAAGAACTGCTCAAATCCAAAATGGATGGTATGGATGGTAACGTACCAGAAGATTTAATGGCGTTTTTTGTCGGCAAAGGTTTTCTCTCTGCAGAACAGTTTGATATCTTTTACAGAGATGACACGGGGTATACCCGCTTTGTAGAAGATGGACCTGAAACTTTTGCTGGGGATAACTCAGACGGAAAAGGTATTATCCGGAATGTTGTATCAATCTGGGAATATTACACAGAAGAGCAGGTTACTGAATGCATGTTGAATGACAAATTTATGGCAATATGTGTTCTTGATATGGCTCCTCTTTACCAGTATAATGAGGATTACAGCAAAGCTTAATTCAGATTCAATTCATAGTTGTACTACGTGCTACGGGAGGAAAATTCTTTTTTCTCCCGTAATTTTTTATAAACTTTATTTTAGGAATATATTTTACAGTTATCTATGCACGATTTCTAAAATATTTATAAATTATGTCAATTTTTTGCAGCTTGTTTTCTAAATATATAGTTTAATTATCGCACAAATCTCGCCTGTTTCAGCATTTTTTAGAGTTACAACATATGATGTATTTTCTATCTCAGCATAATAACATTTTATAATATCACCATATTTAATTTCTTTCTTATACATAATTTCAAAATTGCTACAATTATTACTTTTTCTTACTTCTTCTGGTAATATCATATCTGCTAATTCTAGGTAATAAATATTATTCATATGATTATTAACATCAATCCAATTCAAATCAATTTTATAATCAATACAATTTAAATATGTTTCTGGCTCTTTTAATTTTTTCAATTTACGTTCATTAAAATTCGTTTTTTCAGGTTCTAATTGATATGCATCTATAAGCTGGTCTGTTACTTTTTCAATTTTTTTACTTTTTAAATTTATATGTACCCAATTTGAAATTCCTGTAATTAATAGCTCACCCGCTTCTGATTTTATTTCAAATTCTCTTGAAGCAGTTATGTTTTTTATTTCAGTTCCCCATGTATATACATTAACTTTATCACCATATTCAGGTCTTTTTATTATATTTACTTTATATCCTGTTAGTAACCACGTTGTTTCTGAAGTTTTAAGTCCTTCTCCTGCTTGGGTTGCATGCATACCTGATATATCCTCAAAAATGTTTAGTATTGCACTATTTTTTATTTTTAAATTTGAATCTATGTCTCTATATCCTATATAGAATTTTTCTGAAAAAATCATTGTCTTCCTCCTATTGCAACTTGTTTTATGTAATTTTTATTTTGATATTTTTTCTAATATTTTTTTAGCTAAATCTTCATTTATTCCTTTTACACTTGTTAGCTCTTCAATACTTGCCTCTGATATTTTTTCTACACTACCAAACTTTTTTAATAACATTGCCTTTTTAGCTGTTCCTATTCCTGGTATTTCATCCAAAGCTGATTTTATCATAGATTCGTCTCTTAATTTTCTATGATAACCAATTGCTGTATCGTGAACACTATCTTGAAACATTGTAATAGCATTTAATAAACTTTGTGATATTGTAAGTTCATTTCTATTTTCGTCCATTAAAGCTCTAGTTTGATGTTTGTCATTTTTAACCATTCCAAATATAGGAATATTTAAATTTAAATCATATAAAGCTTGTTTTGCAGATCTTATTTGTGTTATTCCACCATCTACAAAAATAACATCTGGTAGAGCCCCAAAACCATCATTTCTTCCATTAATTGAATGTTGCAATCTTCTATATATTACTTCATTCATACACTTAGGATCATCTTGATTATTAACTACAGATTTTATTTTAAATCTTCTTGATAAATTCTTTTTTATTACCCCATTTTCCATAACACACATTCCAGCAACTATAAAGTTACCTGAAATATTTGAAATATCATAACATTCAATTTTTCTTGGATATTTGTCTAGTTTTAGTACTTCTTTTAGCTCTGTTAAAACGTTGTACTTGTCTTTTTCTTTATTATTTAAAGTTATATATGCATTATTTTCCGCCATATCTACTAATCTTAACTTTTCACCTTTTTGTGGCAATTTTATTTCTACTTTATGCTCTGCTTTTTGAGTTAACAATAGCTCTATTAGCTCTTTATCTTCAATTGTTTCTTTAACCATTATTTTACTTGGTAAAAAATCTTTTTCTAAATAATATTGCTTTATAAAGCTTGACATTATTTCAGACTTTTCTTCATCCTGTAGACCTTTAAAAAAGTAATGTTCTCTTCCAATCATTTTACTTTTTCTTATAAAAAACATTTCAATACAAACTTCTGTATCATTTCTTGCCAAACCTATAACATCAATATCATTTTCACCCATATTAGAAACTTTTTGACGTTTTGAAACATTTTCAATTGCAATAATTTTGTCACGCAAATATGCTGCTGTTTCATATTGCATATTTTTTGAGGCTTCCTCCATTTCTTCTGTTAACTGTTTCAAAATTTTATCAACTTTTCCTTCTAATAAATCGATTATTTCATCAATTTGCTTTTTGTAGTCTTCTTTTGAAACATATCCCATACATGGAGCTAAGCATTTTTTTATATGATAATTTAAACATGGTCTATCTTTATATTTAAAATTTCTGCATTGTCTAATTTTAAACTTACTTTTTATCAGATCAACCATTTCTTTTGCACTACCTGGATTAGCATATGGTCCAAAATATTTTGCACCATCATTTAATTTTCTCCTTGTTATATATACATCTGGGTAATCTGTTTGAACTGTAATTTTTATGTATGGATATGTTTTATCATCTTTTAATAAAACATTAAATTTTGGCATATTTTTCTTTATTAAATTACATTCTAATATTAAAGCTTCAGCCTCATTTTCGGTTACAATATATTCAAAATGATCTACTAGTGAAACCATATTTTCAATTCTTTTTGTTTTATTATTTTTTCTAAAATACTGTCTAACCCTATTTTTTAAAGATATTGCTTTTCCAACATATATAATTTTGTCATTTTTATCATGCATTATATATACACCTGGTTTGGCAGGTAGTTTTTTTAGCTCTTTTTCTATGTCGAACATTAATTTAAACCTCCGTAAAATATTTAAATAAGACAAATGGTAAAACCATCTGTCTATAACTTTAATTATTCTTCTTTAGTTTGCTCTTTTTTTAATTTAAGCTCAGTATATTTTGAATCTTTTGAACATCCTAATATTGGATAAAAAATTGATGGGAATAGTGCTGCAAAAAATGAAAACAAAGCACCTTTTTTGTAGCAAAATCCTAATCTTACTGTTATCATAAATCTATAACTTAATAAACCGATTAACATTATTATAGTTACCCATGTAATATCTCTACCTGATAAAAGACCTATTACAGGAATTATAAAATCTAAGTATAATAATACAAACCATGGTGATAATTTACATATTTTTAGCAATTGTATTTGATTATAAATAGGAACTAATGACTTCCACTCTGCTACACCAGCTTTTGCAAAAATTCCCCATTGACCAATTTTTTTTGATATAGTTAGCATTGAAAAAACAGATATTATTATAGCTAATATGATTATTAACATTACATATATATATGGAATTTCAATTGTCATATTTTTTCCTCCTTTGTAAATTTATTTACCTGTATTATACTTATAATATTTTTTTATGTCAAATATAAATCATTGATTTCTTATCTTTCCTTAAAAATTTCCCAGAAAAACCATTTATTTTAGTCCATATTCCTTATTTCTTATTAATTATTTTAACATAACAATAATTTTCAAACAATATCTTTTTACAATCTATAAAATAATTTTACATTCATAAATATATATTTTTTATACTTTAATTCCAAACATAAAAGTCACAAAAAATTTACTTGCAATTAAAATATTTTTGATATACTATATCCCCATAAAAGATATACTAAAAAATATATAAGGAGGTTACATTTTAAGCGCCAGAGCAATATTATATATTGCTGACGAGGTTAGAGTTTATCGAAAATTCGGCGGATGCTCTATGGCAAGTGCTAGTCATTAAAATATTTACAAAAATCAATAACAATATTGATTACAAAATAATATTTATAGCATAATAATCCTGTATATCTTTTAATTAATTTAATAATTAAAAACGAAAGGATTGTGATTAATATGTGTGGAATAGTAGGTTATATTGGAGAAAAAAAAGCATACCCTATTTTATTAACTGGGCTTACAGCATTAGAATATAGAGGTTACGATTCAGCAGGAATTGCCTCTATTGAAGACGACAAAATTTGTGTAATGAAAGACAAAGGCAGAGTTGCAAATTTAAATAACATAAGAGGAATAAATAAATTATCTGGAACAGTTGGTATAGCTCATACAAGATGGGCAACTCATGGAAAGCCATCAAAAGAAAATGCTCATCCACATATGGACAATAGTGAAACTTTTGCTGTTGTACATAATGGTATAATAGAAAATTACACAGAATTAAGAAAATTTTTAACAGATAATGGATACAAATTTTTATCTCAAACAGATACAGAAGTTATTCCAAATTTAATTCATTATCACTTTTCAAAAGATACAAATGATGATGAAAATAAATTTTTAAGATCTGTACAAAGTGCAACTAAAGATTTAAAAGGTAGTTTTGCTATTGAAGTTTTATGTAATTTATACCCAGATAAAATGATTGTTGTTAGAAAAGATAGCCCTCTTGTTATTGGAAAAGGAATAACAGGATATCATATTGCATCTGACATACCTGCTTTATTAGAATTTACTAGAGATTTTTACTTATTAGATGATTATGAATTTGCTTTAATAGAAAAAAATTCTATAAAATTTTATAATTCAGATTTAGTAGAACACTCTAAAGAAATAAAAAATATTGAATGGGATTCATCTGCAGCCGAAAAAAATGGTTATGAAGATTATATGTTAAAAGAAATTTTTGAACAACCAACTGCAATAAGAGAAACAATCGGATCTCGTTTAAAATTAGGTGAACCTTGCAATTTTAGCGATATAAATATTACAAAAGAATATTTATCTACAATAAACAAAATTTTTATAATAGCTTGTGGTACAGCAATGCACGCTGGTTTAACAGGGAAAAAATTTATCGAAAATCTTTGTAATATCCCAGTAGAAGTTGATATTGCATCTGAATTTAGATATAGAAATCCTATAATAGATGAGAAAACTTTATGTATTTTTATTAGTCAATCCGGAGAAACTGCAGATACAATTGCTGCTTTAAAATTATCCAAATCAAAAGGAGCAAAAACACTAGCTGTATCAAATGTTATAGGAAGTTCAATAACAAGGGAGGCCGATTATACAATTTATACACATGCAGGTCCAGAAATTGCAGTTGCTTCTACTAAAGCTTACACTTCACAAGTTGTACTTTTAGGAATTTTAGCTATATATTTCGCAGAAATTTTAGAAAGTACCGATTCTGAAACATTGGAAAATTTGAAAAAAGATATATTTGATTTACCAAAGAAAATTGAAACATCTTTAAAGACTAGTGATGAAGTAAAAAAATTCGCTAAAAAGATTTCAAAAGAAAAAGATGTATTTTTCATTGGTAGAGGAAGCGATTACAATGTTGCTTTAGAGGGCTCTTTAAAATTAAAAGAAATTTCATATATTCATTCAGAAGCATATGCATCTGGAGAATTAAAGCACGGACCTATTGCTTTAATTGAAAAAGGAATTACTGTAATTAGTATTTTAACAGATAAAAATTTGTTAGAAAAATCTATAAGCAATATTGAAGAAGTTATCACCCGTGGTGCTAAAACATTTATTGTAACAAATCAAGATATAGAAAATTCTAATTTTGACAATGTTGTAAAAATAGAAGATACAAATCCGCTTCTATCCCCTATTCTTTCTGTAATACCTTTGCAATTACTTGCATATTATATTTCAAAAGATAAAGGATTAGATGTTGATAAACCTCGTAATTTAGCTAAGTCGGTTACAGTTGAATAATAAAAAAAGAAACTGATAAAATCAGTTTCTTTTTTTATTCTTTAACATAATCAATTTGTACTCCAATTTCCTCCTCTTTTTCAACCAATTTTATATTTCCATTATTATTTTTTATTTCAAGGTTTGTTTTTTCTTTAGAATTTGAAGTCATATTTATTTTATTATCCATAATTTTGTATGTTCCTTTTTCATCTCTTTCTCCAAGTTGCATAATATATGTTCCATCCTCATAAAATTCAAAGTGATATTTTTCCGCAATTTCCAATCCAAAAAATTGAGAATATCCCATTTCCTCTCCAGTAACACTATCAAATATTCGTTCTATAGACCATTTTCCAATTATTTTCTCTTGTATATTTTTTTCTGAATTTTTGTTTTCGTTATCTACATTATTTAATTTATTATTATCTATATTATTTGATTTATCATTTTTTTCTTCTGTATTTAAGTTTCTTGCTGTTTCAATATTAACAAGTTTATTTTCTAATTCATTAACTCTATTTCTTTCTTTTTGTATTGAATTATATAAATACCATCCTCCAAATCCAATTGCAATAAATAATATAATTACTATAAAAACTTCAACTACTTTTTTCATAATTTTTCTCTCCTTTTTTTCTTACAAGTACTTGATTTAAAATACTGATATATATTTATTCTTTTATTGTTTTTTTCGAAAAACAAAATATTATTGCTAAAATTTCCACAATTATTTCTAATAAAAATGCCATAAAAAATATAACTATGTTGATTACACCTTCGTTCATAGCATATAGTGCTGATACACATAAAAAAATTATATATGCTATACTTGGAATGACTATAGCTATTCCAGAAAATATAGCTTTTCCAACATTTTTTCTTACGCAATTTAATGTTAAAGATATAATACTTGTTATTAATGTTATTAACACAATAATAATATTATATACAATTATTTCATGCATGATGTATGCTATTCTTCCATTTTTTTCCGTTGAATATTTTCTCTCATAATCTTCTTTTGGTGTAGGTTGCTTTTCTTTTATATCTAATAAGTTTTGGACTTGCTCTTCTTCATTTATAATATTTGCATTTACTTTTATTGATAATCCAATTATAATGAACAAACTTACTATTACTACAATAAAAACTTTCATAAATTTTTTTCCCATAATAACCTCCAATTTTAACACTTTTTATAATTTTACCAACAATTTTATCTAATTTTTTTCACATTCATGTCTTTTAATATAACTTCTGATATATTCCATAATCCCTTATTATTTTTCTTACATAATTATTGGTTTCTTTGTATGGTATATTTTCTATGTCTGAGCCGTCTTTTTTTATTGTGCCTTCTTGTATCCATTTATCTACTGTTCCTATTCCTGCGTTGTATGCTGCTACTGCTAGGTAATAGTTTCCATCGTATTTTTGTAATAATTCTGATAAATATTTTGTTCCTATTTTTATATTTGTTTTGGCATCAAATAGCATGTTTGATTCAAATGTTGTATCTGTTATTATATTGCTTGCAACCTCGTCTGCTGTTGAGTCCATTAATTGCATTAATCCTTTCGCATTACTGTTTGACACTACATCTTCTTTAAAATTACTTTCTGCTTTTATTACTGCATATACTAATAATGGGTCTACATCATATTCTTTTGAATAGTCTGTTACATATTCTGAATATGTTTTTGGGTAGATTTTTTTCATTATCTTTTCTGGAACATTAAATATTTTTACTGTACCTATGTATGTTACCAAAATTATTAATATAGTAATAATAATTGCTTTAAGTGCTTTTGGCATACTATCTTCCCTTTCTTTTGTTTATTTTAAGTCATACCAATTATGTGCACATGATACTTCTACTTCTAGTGGTACACTTAATTTTATTGCATTTTCCATGCATTGTTTTAATATTTCTTCAACTTTTTTACATTCTTCTTCTTTACATTCTATCATTAATTCGTCATGTATTTGAAGAACTATTTTTGCATCTAATTTTTGATTTTTTAGCTCTTTATATAAATTCACCATTGCAATTTTCATTATATCTGCTGCAGTTCCTTGCATTGGTGTATTCATTGCTGCTCTTGCTCCAAATTGTCTTACCATATAATTATTAGAGCTTAGCTCTGGTATATATCTTCTTCTATTAAATAAAGTTTCTACATATCCATCTTTTTTTGCTTGTTCTACAATATCTTTCATAAATTTATCTATTCCATTATATTTTTCAAGATATTGCTCTATATAATTTTTAGCTTCTTTTTTTGATATTCCTAATTGCTCTGATAATCCAAAGTCACTTATTCCATAAACAATTCCAAAATTTACAGCTTTTGCAGAACTTCTTTGCTCTTTTGTTACCTCTTCTATTGGAATATTTAATACTTTTGAAGCTGCCTGTTTGTGTATATCTTCCTCATTTAAAAATGCATGAACCATATTTTCGTCTTGAGAAATATGTGCTAATACTCTTAATTCAATTTGAGAATAATCAGCATCTACATATATATATCCTTGTTTTGGTTTAAAAACTTTTCTTAATTGTTTTCCCAAATCTAATCTTGTTGGTATATTTTGTAAATTTGGCTCTGTACTACTTATTCTTCCAGTAGCAGTTATTGTTTGATGAAAATATGAATGTATTCTTCCAGTTTTTTCATTTATATATGGAAGTAAACCTTCTACATATGTTGAATTTAATTTTGTTAAACTTCTATATTCAAGAATTTTTTCTATTATAGGATGTTTGTTTTTCAATTTTTCTAATATATCAACATCTGTTGAATATCCAGTTTTTGTTTTTTTAATCACTGGTAATTGTAGCTTTTCAAACAAAATTACACCTAGCTGTTTTGTAGAATTAATATTAAAATCTTCTCCTGCTAAACTGTGAATTTCTTCTGTTAGTTCATTTAATCTTAATTTTAATTTATCACCAATTTCAATTAATTCCTCTTTATCTGCATATAATCCATTAAATTGCATTTCTGCTAATACTTGTAATAATGGCATTTCTATATTATTAAATAAATCAACACTATTGTATTCTTCTAGTTTTTTCATTGTTTTTTCATATAAATTTCCAATTACATATGCATACATTGAAATTTCATATTTTTCATTATCATTTTCTTCTACAGAATCAAAAAAGTTCATTTGTCCACTTACAGTGTCTTTATTCTCATTTTCTTTTTCAATAAATTCGTTAATATCGATTCCTAAATATTCCATTGACAAATCATTTAATTTATATTTATTTGTTGGATTTATATCATATGCAGCAATTTCTGCATCATAATAAATATTTTCTGGATTTATTCCAAGCTCTTTTAGTAAAACATAGTCTTCAACTAATTTATAGCCATATTTTTTTATTGATGTATTTTCAAATATCTCTTTAAAATACTTAACCAAATTTTCAGAATTTATTTTACAATAATAAACAATTCCTTCTTTTTTATTATATATACTAATAGATTTTACAGTCTTTTTTATTATATTTTTACTATCTTTGTCATCATTTTTATATAAATAATATATCAATTCTTCTTGTTTTTTTATAATATCAGCAATTTTATTTAACTCAACATTTTCTTCAATTTTAAATAAATCTTTTAAATCTTTTACTGATGTTTCCTCTCCTGATAATTCAAATCTATCTATATATCTTTTAAAATTTAGCTCCTTAAAAATACTATATACTTCTTCTTTATTCCATTCTTTAATTTTTAAGTCTTCAACTGAAATATCATCAATTGGAACATTTACATTTATTGTTCCTAAAGTTCTTGATAATAAAGCCAAATCTTTATTTTGTATTAAATTTTCTTTTAATTTTCCCTTAATTGTTTTTGCTTCATCTTTTTCAAGCAAATCATATAAATTATCAATTGTTTTATATTCCTTTATTAATTTGTATGCTGTTTTTTCACCAACACCTGGAACACCTGGTATATTATCTGAAGAATCTCCCATTAAACCTTTTACTTCAATTAATTGTTTTGGTACTACTTCATATGTGCTTATTACTTTTTCTTTATCAAAATCTTCAATTTCTGTTTTTCCACCTTTTGTTCGTGGAATATGAATTGTTACTTTATCTGTTGCAAGTTGAAATGTATCTCTATCTCCAGAAAGAATTGTTACATCAAGTCCAGCTTCTTCTCCTAATCTTGCAAATGTTCCTAATATGTCATCACCCTCGTAGCCTTCTTTTTCAATTATTGTTATATTCATCTTTCTTAAAACATCTTTTATAATTGGCATTTGTGCAGCAAGTTCATTTGGCATCCCTTTACGATTAGCCTTATATCCTTCATACATTTTGTGTCTTGCTGTTGGAGCTTTTAAATCAAATGTTACAGCCATATGATCTGGTGATAAATCCTCCTGTGCCTTAAACATTATTGCTAAAAATCCATATACAGCATTTGTATATGTTCCATCTTTTGTCGTAAGCATTTTACTTCCCATTATTCCATAAAATGCTCTATTTAATATGCTGTTTCCATCTATCAGTAACAATCTACTCATTATTAATCTTCTTCCTTTCTTATCATTGGCTACATTATAATTTTTTTAGTTATCTTTATAAACTATTTTAATAATTCACTTTGCCATATTGCATTAATGTATTCCTTATCATCTAAATGCATTAAATCCACTAATGTTCCAGATTTGTTTATTTTTGCTAGTTTTTCTACTATATCATCTATTTTTAAATGAGCTCCACCAAATCTTGATACATCAACATATAATTCATCTATTTTTTCATTTTCAATATGTGGTAAAAATGGATTCAATGTATTTGTATCACCTGTATAAATTATATTTTTATCTTTTACTTTTAATTTAAATCCATACGCATCTAAATACTGAACATGATTTGTTTTTATAAAAGTTATATTTTCAGATTCAGTTTTTATTTCATATGATTCTTTTGGTGTTCCTGTTATTTCTAAGTAATCTCGTATTTTTTCACATTTACTGTATATTGTTACTTTTTTATTATATATGAACCATAAATACAATATTATTTGACTTAAAGAACCTGCATGATCATTATGTAAGTGTGTTATTATTATTTCTATATCCGAATATTTATTAAAATCAAATTTATTTTTTAATTGTTCAAAAACTGTAAATCCACAATCGATTATTATTAATTTATTGTTATCTTCTATATATGCTGAGTTATTGTGCTCTCCAAACCCAGAATCTTTTCCTAAAAAAGTTAATGTTTTTTCTTTCATTTCTAAAATCCTTTCTGAAATTTATAATTTGAAAATGCCTCTTTTTGATTTTATTAGTATTTTACTATATGTTTTAAAATTTATCAAGATTAATAATTTTTTATATGTATAATACAGATTTGCTGCAAGATTGACATAATGTTGTTTTTGTGTTACCATATACTTATACACTAATTTTTTTTAGGCGAAAAAACAGGAGGTTTCAACTATGAAAAAACAGCAACTTTTCGTTTCTAACTACGCGAGACAGGAGATTGATAATCTCCAAGACTTTATGTCATGCGAGGAATTTGAAGAGCGGAGAAATCTTTTCTTCAAGATTGCAGACCTGTTCGACGAAAATGAAATTGTTTGGGCTCTTGGATGCTCATCAAATTTATTTTTCCGTGGAATTGTAGATGATTTCAACGACTATGATATCATAGTTGAAAAATCATCAGTTGATAGTGCGATTAATTTACTATCACTTCTTGGTGGTAATATACTGGAAACCGGATGCAACGATTGTTGTAAATCAGACAGTTATTATCATTTTAGATTTGGAGTCTGCGACGTTGATCTGATTTCAGGATTTCGTATAAAGACCTTTGGAACAATATTCTATTATGACTTCAACCCTAGCGAAATTGAGGTCCTAAATCTGGAATATCTTTCTGTTCCGGTTGTACCTGCTGAAACATTATTTGTATTATATGCAATGATGGAAGGCTGGCAAAGAAGACGACGTTACAAACGTGAACTTCTTTTCAAATACTTGACAGAGAACTTGCATCAACCTCAAATTCTGAAAAGAGCCAAAAACAGTTACAATTTACCAGAGTGGCTGAATGCTTTTATTGACAAATTAGTCTAAGGAGGTGTCAATTATGGAGTGGAGATTCATAATAAAGCTTCTCAAACTGACCACATTAGTTGTAGCTGTTTGCGGAACTATTGTATGCATCACCTTGCGTGTGAATGGTCTGATATAGGCTAATTACACTGCACATTCCTATCTCGAAACGACTTGGACTTCTGTCTGAGTCGTTTTTTTATATAATTTTTTAATATAAATATGAATAATAAAAATCACTTTTTATAAATTTTACCACTTAGCTACTTGTAATCAATCTTTTAATGTGTTACACTAAGCATAGCTTTTGAAAAAGCTAAACAAATTTAATTATTAAGTAGACTATTTCCTTCAAATTATTTTATTATTAAAGGTTCAATGTGTCAAAAGATTGTTAAATGATATTTTTGGAGAAGGAGGTACTCTACTATGGCAGATAAAACATTAGTATGCAAAGATTGTGGTGCTGATTTTGTTTTCACAGAAGGTGAACAACAATTTTATGCTGAAAAAGGTTTTGATAACGAACCACAAAGATGCCCAGATTGCAGAAAAGCAAGAAAAGCAGCAAGAAGAAATTTTAATCAAAATTAATTAATAAAGACTCACGATTATTCGTGAGTCTTTATTAATTATCTTTTTATTCCTCTATACTAACCCTATCGCTACCAGCAATTTCCTTAAATTCATTATATATTTGTTCATTTATAAAAATTCCACCAGACATAACAGATGTATCTCCATTTATTATTTTTACAGCAATATTATTTCTATCTCCTGCAAAAAATTTTATTGCTCCTCTTAATTTTTCTTTTTGCTCTTCAGATATATCTGTAATATCTATTTTTAAAATTCTAGAGCTTTTACTTCCAAACTTAGTAATTTTATTTGCAACAATTTTTGTATCTTCATCTTCTCTTATGCTTAATCGTCCTTCACACATAACAATGTTATCTTCTATTAAAACATCTGAACTATTCATATAACAATTTTCAAAAACTATTACTTCGCAAGCTCCATACAAATCTTCAATAGTTACAAAAGCCATTAATTTATTTGTTTTTGTATACTTTTTCTTTATAGAGCTTATTATTCCGGCAAATTTTACATTTTGTCCATCTTTATATATTACTTTTCCAGTTTCTTGCTCTTCTTCTTTTGCTTCTCTCATTTGTAATGTATTTATATTTGTTTGAACTTCTATTTCATGTCTTAATGATTCTAATGGATGTCCTGTTATATATAATCCTAACATTTCTTTTTCCATTGCTAATAATTCTTTTTCTGAAAATTCATCTAAAATTGTATAATTGTATTTTATTTTTTCAAGTTCATCATCATTTTCTCCACCCATATCGAACATAGTTATTTGCCCTTTTAAACTACGTTTAGAAGATGTATTTATACTGTCAACTATGTCTTCATATGATGCAAGTAAAGTTGCTCTTGTTTGATTAAACTCATCCATTGCTCCTGATTTTATTAAACTTTCAATACATTTTTTATTTACAGAATCATTTTGCATTCTTTCACAAAAATCTGCAAAATCTTTAAATGGTCCTTGCTCTTCCCTATTCTTTACAATTGCTTCTAATACTGGAATTCCAACATTTTTTATACTTCCTAAACCAAATCTTATTTTACCATCTTCTACAGTGAATTTTGTAAAGCTTTTGTTTATTTCTGGTTTTAAAATTTGTATATTCATTCTTTTACATTCATCAATGTATAGTGGAACTTTATCTAAATTTCCTAAAAAGCTATTTAATGTTGCAGCCATAAATTCTGCTGGATAATATGCTTTTAAATATGCTGTTCTGTATGATACTACTGCATATGCTGCTGCATGTGATTTGTTAAATGCATATTTTGCAAACTCTGCCATTTCATCAAATATTTTATTTGCTGATTGCTCATCAATTCCATTTCTAACACAACCTTGAATTATAATGTTTCCATTTTCATCTGTTTGTCCATGTATAAAATACTCACGCTCTTTTGCCATTACATCTAACTTTTTCTTACCCATTGCACGTCTAACTAAATCAGCTCTACCAAGTGAATATCCAGCTAAGTCTCTAACAATTTGCATAACCTGTTCTTGATAAACCATACATCCGTATGTAACTTTAAGTATAGGCTTTAAAGCTGGATGTGTATATATAGCATGTTCAGGATCTTTTTTATTTGCTATATATCTTGGAATTTGATCCATTGGACCAGGACGATATAGCGAAACACCAGCTACTATATCTTCTAAACAATCTGGTTTTAATTCTTTCATAAAGTTAGTAATTCCTTGGCTCTCAAATTGGAATATTCCAACTGTATCACCATCTTGCCATAGTTTATAAACTTTTGGATCACTCATATCTTTATCATATTCAACATTGATACCTCTGTTTTGTTTAACAAGATTTATAGTATCTTGAATTACAGTTAATGTTCTTAAGCCCAAAAAGTCCATTTTTAAAAGTCCAAGCTCTTCTAATGTTGTCATAATATATTGTGTTGAAATTAAATTATCTCTAACATATAGAGGAACATATGTATCTACTGGATCTTTTGTTATTACTATTCCACAAGCATGTGTTGAAGCCTGTCTAGGTAATCCCTCTAGTCCCATTGCTATATCTAACAATTTCTTTACTGATTCATCATTCTCATATAAGTCATTTAGCTCTCTATTTTGCTCTAATGCTTTTTTTATTGTAATATGAACTTCGTTTGGTATCATTTTAGCCAATTTGTCTGTTTCAGCATATGACACATCTAATGCTCTTCCAACATCTCTTATAACCATTCTTGCAGACATTGTTCCAAATGTTATAATTTGAGAAACATGATCATGACCATATTTTCTTGCAACATAATCTATAACTTCTTGTCGTCTTTCATAACAAAAATCGACATCAAAATCAGGCATACTTATTCTTTCTGGATTTAAAAATCTTTCAAAAATTAAACTGTATTTTATTGGATCTATATCTGTTATTCCAATTGCATATGCAACTATTGAGCCGGCACCAGATCCACGACCTGGACCAACTGGAATTCCTTGTGATTTTGCCCAGTTTATGTAGTCCCAAACTATTAAGAAATAATCTACATATCCCATTGTTTTAATTACAGATAATTCATATTCTTCTCTTTCTTGAATTTCTTTTGGAATGCTATCTCCATATCGCTTTTGCATTCCGTCTTTGCTTAATTTTCTTAAATAATCGTAATGTGTTTCAAATTCTGGTGGTACATCATAATTTGGCAATATTGTATTACCAAATTCAAATTCTACATTACATTTTTCTGCTATTTTTACTGTATTTTCTAGTGCATGTGGTACATTTGCAAAATATTCTTCCATTTCTTCTGGAGATTTTATATAAAAATCATTTGTTGAAAAAGACATTCTATCACTGTCTGTCATTCTTTTTCCTGTTTGTACACAAAGTAATACTTCATGATTATAGTAATCTTCTTTTTTTAAGTAATGTGCATCATTTGTCGCAACTATTGGTATGTTTAATTTTTGTGATAATGCTATTAGTTTTTGGTTAACTAATGCTTGCTCTCTTAAACTATTGGCTTGTATTTCTAAATAATAATCTTCTCCAAATAGATTTTTAAACCATAGTGCTGTTTCTTCTGCTTTTTCCATATCATTTTTTAATATGGCTTGTGGTAGTTCTCCTGCTAAGCAAGCACTACAGCAAATTAGATCTTCGTGGTATTTTTCTAATATTTCTTTATCTATTCTTGGCTTGTAGTAATATCCATCTAGGAATCCTAATGATACTAGTTTTGATAAATTTTTATATCCATTATTATTTTTTGCTAGTAGTATTAAATGATTGTATTTGTTGTCGATTCCCGCTTCTTTGTCAAATCTTGTTCGTGGTGCTACATATACTTCGCATCCGATTATTGGTTTTACACCATTTGCTTTACATGCTTTATAAAAATCGATAACACCAAACATTACGCCGTGGTCTGTTATTGCTATTGAATCCATGCCGAGCTCTTTTGCTCTTACTGGTAGATCTTTTATTCTGTTTGCGCCATCTAATAAACTGAATTCGCTGTGTACATGTAAATGAACAAATTTTGACATTTAAATTTCCTCCGTTTCCTTTTATTGTTGTATTTTATCACCTTGCTGGGATATTTTCAATATTATGCTTGTATTTTTTATTGTTCTTACTTATTGATTTTATTGGTTTGTATATATATAATGTTTTTAGAATTATTAATTAGTATAATGACTTTTTTTGAAAGGTTTTGGTGGGTATGAAGTTGTTGAGGAAGATTTTGTTGGTTGTTTTTGTTGTTGTTTTGGTGGGTTGTGTTTTTGTTGGATTGATGGGGTATAATTTGTATAATAGTGCTGTTAGTAGGATTTCTTTGAGGGATAAGGTTGAAGAGGTTCGTGGTGATAAAAATTTTGTTGGTTTTTCTGATTTACCTGATGATTTGGTGAATGCTACTATTGCGGTTGAGGATCATAGATTTAGAGAGCATGGGTCGATTGATTTGATTTCTATTGGTAGGGCAATGAGTGCTAATATTAAGGCTAAAGATGCTGTTGAGGGTGGTAGTACTATTACTCAGCAGGTTGCTAAGAATTTGTATTTTATGACTGAGAAGGAAAATATTTCGAGAAAGTCTGCTGAGTTAATTTTGAGTTATTATTTGGAGAAAAATTATTCTAAAAATGAGATTTTTGAATTGTATGTTAATACTATTTATTATGGAAATGGGTATTATGGAATTAAGGAGGCGTCAAATGGATATTTAAATAAGGAGCCTAAAGATTTGACTTTGGATGAGGCAACTATGCTTGCTGGAATTCCTAATGCCCCTAGTGTTTATGCTCCTACTGCTAATATGGATTTATGTAAGAAGAGGCAGGCTAAAGTTATACGCTCTATGGTGAAATATGGATATATTTCTCAAGACAAGGCTGATAAAATTAAGCTTGGTATGTAGAAATTTATAATAAATCAACCACTATATAGACAACATTAGTATTATTATTTTACTAGATTAGTTGTTTATATAGTGGTTTTAATTTACACTTTTATTAATTATTTTTATCACATAAATTATTCAATTTTTTACAAATAACTGTAACCTATAATTATTATAACCAATGATACTATTAATACCACTGAGCAGATAATTAGCCATGCTATAGGTGTTCCATTTAATTTTTTTAGTTGTTGCGAATTATTATTTTTCTTCTTATTTATTGCATTTTTTATTATAAATACTAAGCTAATTATAACCCCGTATTAGAGAAACTACTGACATTCCAACTATAACTACTGCGGATATATTATTAATAAGCTCCATTGCTGGACTTCTTGTAATTTCATTTTGATATGTCATTCCTCCAGCAATATCTGTTGATGAACTTTTTATATTACCATCTATTTGAGTAGACTCAGTTGCATATGCAGTATTTTTTAATATTAGTCCTACTACAAATGATGTAATCCCCATTTTAGTCCATTTGCTTGGTATGCATTTTTTTAGTTTTTTGCTTTTAACTTGTTCTATTTTTGGATATTCTTTTTTTACTTCTTCTTTTACACTTCTTAATTCCATAAAATCATCCCCTATTGTTAATATATTGATTTATTATATTATAGCTCTTATTGTAATATTTTTGCAAAAATAGTTTAGATTTATTTTTGTATAATCGTTCTGCCATTTTATCTACTAGTTCAATTGTTATTTTTTCTGTTTCACAAACAAGAGGTGATACTTCGTTTATATCTTTCGTTATCATATAATTTTTACATGCACATGTATGTTTACATCGTTTATTTATGGCACAATTTTTGCATATATCATTTTCTTGTTTTGATTCTTTAATTAATTTTGCTCTTGCATCAAAATCAATTCCATTTTCGCAATTTCCTATTATGTATTTGTTATTTCCAACAAATTGTACACATGGATAAAAATTTCCATCTGTTCCAACATTTACATGTCTTATTCCTAGCTGACAATCTTTGTTACAATTATAATTGTCTTTTATATATGTGTTCACTTTTTCATCTATTAATGGTATGTTTATATCTTCTTCATTCATTATTTTTTCTTCATAGAAATTTATTAGTTTACTATATTGATCTTTTATTATAATTAAATCCTCATCTTTCCAATTTTGTGTATAATCAAATAGTAAATTTATGTATCTGAAACCTATATTATACAAATATTTAACACTTTCTGTTAAATACTTTAAATTATTTTTAGTAATAACTGCCATTGCTATTGTTGTTTTTACTGCATTTAACATTTTTTTTGCATTTTTTTCTACTATATCAAATGTTTCTTTACCATCAGCTGTTATTCTATTTAAATTTTGAACTAATTTACCTCCATCAATACTATATGCAACAGTAAATTCATTTTCTTTTATAAAATTTATCATATCGTCATCTAGCAATGTACCATTTGTGGTAATTCCGTATTCAAATTTTGTTTTGCCTTTTTTGCTTTCTACGTAATTTATTGTATCTTTTATTGTCTGCTTTTTTAATAATGGTTCTCCACCATAAAAATATATAATAGCATATTTACTTTTTTGTTTTATTTCGTTGTCTATTATTTTTGTTATATTGTCAAATGAAATTTCTCTTACGGATTTATTTTCATAACAATATTTGCATTTTAAATTACATGCGTCTGTTAAGTGTATTATATATTGCATAAACTTTTATGTGATAGTCAACAATATATCACATATCCTCCTTTCTTATATCTGTTGTTTCAATTATAAGTTCTATCTATAATACCTATATAAGCTCTATTCCACTTTATATTTTTTTGTTTATTCTATATATAGGATAACACATCAATTTTTTTCGCACAATATTTTAGGATTTTTTTCCTAAGTATTTAACAAAAGAGAATTCATGATTAAATATATGTAAAAAAAGATTAAAAAAATATACATTCATTAATATGAATGTATATTTTTTATTTACTATTTATTATTCAGCTTTTGGAGCTTCTTCAGTAGCTGGAGCTTCAACTTTTGCTTCTTCAACAGCTGGTGTTGCTACTTCTTCAGCTACAGGAGCTTCTTCTGTTTCTGCACCTTTGATAACTATTTCTTTAGTTTCAATTCTTGCTCCTATATTTTCCTTAGTTTTAGCAGCTTTACCTACTCTGTCTCTTAAGTAGTATAATTTAGCACGTCTTGCTTTACCTACTCTAACTACTTCAATTTTTTCTACCATTGGTGAGTGAATTAAGAATGTTTTTTCAACTCCACATCCGTAAGCTACTCTTCTTACTGTAAATGTAGCATTTAATCCTCCACCTTGTTTTTTAATTATTATTCCTTCGAATACTTGGATTCTTTCTCTATTACCTTCCTTAATTCTTTGGTGTACTCTTATTGTATCACCAACTTTAAGGTCTGGAATCGCATTTTTCATTTGCTCATGTTCAATTGATTTTATGATATCCATCGATATTCTCCTTTCTTTATTTTGACTTTTCGTCTTATAATTTTATAAAAATACTTTATTTTCTTTTTAATATTAATTTTTATTTAATACCTAAATTTTTTTTATCTTCATAAGATAATTCAACATCCTTTAAAAGTTCTGGCCTTTTTTTATATGTATTTTTTAAAGATTCAGCTCTCCTCCATTTATTTATATTTTCATGATGCCCAGACTTTAATATTTCTGGAACTTGTACACCATTAAAAACTTCTGGTCTTGTATATTGTGGGTATTCTAATAAATTATTTGAAAATGATTCTTCGTTTGTAGATTCACTGCTAATTACGCCTTCTATATATCTGCTAACAGAATCAATTAATACCATTGCAGGTATTTCTCCTCCTGTTAAAACATAATCACCTATAGAAATTTCTTCATCAACAATTTCATCTATAACACGTTGATCAATTCCTTCATAATGTCCACATAACAATATTAAGTGCTGCTCTTTACTAAGGCTTTTTACTTTTTCTTGATTTAATACTTTGCCTTGTGGAGACATATATATAACTTTTGCATTTTCATCTTTTACAGATTGATATGCATCATATACAACATCTGGTTTTATAACCATTCCAGCTCCTCCACCATATGGAGTATCATCTACTTTTTTATGTTTATCTTTTGAAAAATCTCTAATGTTTATTAAATTAATATTTATTAAATCTTTTTCAATTGCTCTTCCTAAAATGCTTTCATTTAAACAATTAAACATTTCTGGAAAAAGTGTTAAAACATCAAATTTCATTTTTTCCTCCATTTATTATATTAAACCTTTTAATAAATGAACTGTTACTTTTTGATTTTCAATATCAATATTTAATATAACTTCTTTGATTGATGGTAAAAGTATTTGCTTTCCAAGTTCATCTTTTACAACATATATATCTTGTGCTCCACTATTGTATATATCATCAACTTTCCCTAAATAGTCACCAGTATCTGTATACACATCTGAGCCTAATATATCAGCTATAAAATATGTTCCTTCTTCAAGCTCTCTTGCATCTTTTCTATGAATTTTTATATAGCAACCTTTATATTTTTCTGCCATAGTCATATCATCAATGCCTTCCAATTTCAAAAGTACCATATTTTTTTGATATTTTACTTCTTCAATTTTCATTTCAATCATATCTTTATTTTTAATAACTAAAATTGATTCTAGTTCTTCAAATCTTTCTAAATCATCAGTGAAAGGTTTTACTTTAACAAATCCCTTTACACCAAATGTATTTACAATTTGACCTATTTCAAAATATTCTTGCATTTTTACCTCTTAATCTACGAATTCTATATTTGCTCTTTTGCCTTCTTTGGCAGATACAGATTTCATAACAGTTCTTATTGATTTTGCTACTTTCCCTTGTTTTCCAATAACCTTTCCCATATCTTCTTTAGAAACTTTTACTTTATAATCAATATTTTTGTTGTTTATAATTTCTTCAATTGATACTTCATCTTTATTGTCAACAAGATTAGTAATTATAAGTTCTAAAATTTCTTTCATAATTTTTACTCCTTTCCAGGATTAAAATTAGTTAGCTTTTTCTATTAAAGCTTTTACTGTGTCTGTTGGTTTAGCACCATTTTTGATCCATTCTGCAACTTTTTCTTTGTCTAATACTATTGTTGCTGGGTCTGTCATTGGATTGTATGATCCTATTTTTTCGATGATTCTTCCATCTCTTGGAGATCTTGAATCTGCAACTACTATATGATAGAATGGAGCTTTTTTAGCACCTTGTCTTTGTAATCTAATTTTTACCATCTTGTTTTCACCTCCTTAAAATTTCAAATCTTTAAATGCATCTTTATCAATGCCTTTAAGATTTCTCATAACATTTTTCATACCTTTTTCAGATTTCATTTGTTTCATCATTTTTTGTGTCATTTCAAATGACTTCATAAATTTATTTAATTGTTCAACTGTTGTTCCACTACCTTTTGCAATTCTTAATCTACGTTGTCCGTTTAATATTTTAGGATTTCTTCTTTCCTCTTTAGTCATAGAACAAATCATTGATTCAATTCGTAAAAATTCTTTATCATCTACTTGAATATCCTTCATTTTACTTCCTAATCCAGGTATCATTTTTAGGATAGATGAAAAAGATCCCATCTTTTTTATTTGTCTTAATTGTGTTAAATAATCATCTAAGTCAAATTTGTTTTTTCTTAATTGAGCTTCTAGCTTTTCAGCTTCTTCTTCTGTTATTGCTTCTTCAGCTTTTTCTATTATTGAAAGAACATCTCCCATTCCTAAAATTCTTGATGCCATTCTATCTGGATGGAATTGCTCTATATCATTCATTTTTTCACCAGTTGCAATATATTTAATTGGTCTTCCAGTTACTTTTTTTACAGATAATGCTGCACCACCACGAGTGTCACCATCTAATTTAGTAAGTACTATTCCATCAATTCCTACTGCATCTTTAAAGCTTTCTGCAACATTTACGGCTTCTTGACCTGTCATACTATCTACAACTAATAATATTTCGTGTGGTTTTACTGCTGATTTTAAATTTTTAAGCTCTTCCATAAGTACTTCATCAATTTGAAGTCTACCTGCTGTATCTATTATTATTACATCATTTAGCTTACTTATTGCTTGCTCAATTGCTTGTTTTGAAATTTTTACAACATCTTGTGAATTTTCATTTGCATATACTGGTATATTTAATTGAGCTCCTAATACTTGCAATTGTTTTATAGCAGCTGGTCTGTATACATCACAAGCTACTAATAATGGCTTTTTACCATCTTTTCTTAATATATTTGCAAGCTTTGCTGCTGTTGTTGTTTTACCAGATCCTTGTAAACCAACCATCATTATTATTGTTGGAGGATTTGGTGATATATTTATTCTTGCATCTGTTCCTCCTAATAATTCAACAAGTTCATCTTTTACTATTTTAATTACTTGTTGACCTGGTGTTAATGATTTTAGAACATCTTGCCCTAATGCTTTTTCTTGAATTGTGGCAATAAATTCTTTTACAATTTTATAATTAACATCTGCTTCTAGTAATGCTAATTTAACTTCTCTTAACATTTCTTTTAAGTCAGATTCTGTTATACGTGTTTTACCTTTAAACTTTCTAGCTATATTTTGAAATTTTGAAGATAATCCCTCAAATGCCATTTGAAGTTCCTCCTTACATTAAATTAATTGTTCTAGCCTTTTTTGTATATCTTGTATTTGTTCTTTTTTTAATGTTTTATTTTCTGCATTTTTTAGTTCATTTATTATTAGCTTTATTTCTTTTTCTTGATTTAACATTTTTTTCATAAATGCTAATTTTTCTTCTATTTCAATTAGTTTATTTTTTCCTTTATTTATTACATCATTTACGGCTTGCCTTGTTATATTATTATTTTCTGCTATTTCTGAAAGTGATAAGTCATTGTTGTAGTAATCATTTAATAATTCATATTGCTTTTCTGTTAGTAACTTACCATATATTCCGAATAGTATTCCTATTTTTATTTTTTCTTCCATACTTTTGTTTTGCTCCCTTTCTTGAGATTTTTTAGTATATCTCAAAAAAATGTAATGCTTATATACTTTACACCTTTTCGACCGATTTGTCAAGTATTTTTACATTACATTTTTATTTTTTTCATATTTATCAAAAGCATAGTACATTACAACACTTGCTGCTGTAGAAACATTTATAGAATTGGACATTCCTAATAATGGTAAGTGAATTACATTATCTGATAAATCTAATAGCTCTTGGGATACCCCATCATATTCTCTTCCTAAAATTAAACATAATGGAAATTTAGGTTCATATTGCCTATAATCAATACTGTTGCTTGCTACTTCTACTGACGTTATTTCCACTCCATTAGATTTTAATTTTTTTACTATTTGTGTTGCATCTTCTACATATTCCCAATCAACCCACTTTTCTGCTCCTCTTGAGCTACATTTTATTTTGTAATTTGGTGGAACTATTGTATTTCCACATATATATACTTTTTTTATTAGTAAAGCATCAGATAACCTTAATATGGTTCCTATATTATGTGCAACTTTTAAGCTATCTAGTACTATATATATTTCATTTCGTTTTATGTTTTTAAATTCATCTCTCGAAATCTTTTCTGCTCTTAATTCTTGTTTTGATAATTGATGTTCCATTCTTTACAACTCCTAAATATATTTAATAAAGGGAGCAACTACAAGTACATGCAATCACTCCGTTCTTATTAATGTAAAGTATAATTTATTACTTTACGGTGTCCATGTTTCTTACCGAGAATACGGAATATCCTGAGAGCATTGGTACTTTAAAGTAGAAATCCGTTCCTGACATCTGCTTATTGTATTCAATGCAAATTTCTTATTAATAAATTCTAAAAAACAATTCCATCAATACAGTTATCAAAAATAAACTGTTTTATAGTTTCATTATTGTTGGTATTATAAAAATCAGTTAGCAATATATTGAATTCTTCCAATTTATTATCTGGTACTTTTATAATTCCTACTCCATTTTGTATCATAATTTTGTTAGCACAAATTGTGCTTGTTCTTTTATTTCCATCCCAAAATAACTGACTTCTCATACCATATAGCATATATTCAATTGCTCTTTCAGTTGCATTTTCTATTTTTAATATTTTATTAATTTCTTCGATAACAAGCTTTTTATCTGGAATACTTGGAACATATGAAGTTCCTGTTATTGAAACTTTTCCGATTTCTTAGCTTTCCCCATTCTAAACTTTCATTTCTTGCTACAAATTCATTTACCTTGCAAATGAAATCTAGATTGAAAGTATCATTTATATTGTTTATAATATATTTCCAAGCATCTCTTAAATTTAAAATACATTGTATTTCATCAATCTTTAGGCTTGGAACATTTACTCCTTCTAGTATTGTTTTTGTTTGAGGAAATGTTACATTTAATCCTTCCATTTTTGCATTAGCATATATATTATCTACTAAATTTCTTTTAGCTAAAAATATATTTTGCTCTAAAGTTAAATTATATTTATCTTGCATAATTTTTCTCTCTTTCCTGCTAAAATTTTATTATTTATAGCTTTAATTTTATCTTATTTATTGAATATTTTTCTTCTATAGATTTCTCAATCAATTATATGATAAATTTCATTTTTTTTCAATGAATTCATTAATATAAGTTACCAATTATCTTAATTATGTTCTATTAACTTTTGTATAGATTGTACTTACTATTATTTCTTTATTACATCTCTTATTAAATATTTTTATTTCTTATGTAATCTCCTTCAAACTCTTCTGCTAATATATCCATTGATATTGAATCATAGTATTTTCCATTTATATATTTGCATTTTCTTCTTCTTCCATACTCTTTGAATCCACATTTTTGATAACATTTTAGGGCTCTTTCATTAAATTCCATTAAATCCAATTTTATGTTTTGTAAATTTAAATATTTAAATCCATATTCTAATATTAATCTAATTGCTTCTGTTCCATATCCTTTACTTCTGTACTTTTTATCACCTATGAAAATTCCTAGTGTTGCAGTTCTATCTATATCATTAAATTCTTCTAGGCAAACAGTTCCAATCATTTTATTATCATCTAATGTTACAATTACAAATGCAGCTCTTTGATTAACATGCTCATTTAAAAAATCTTTTTCTGCTGATACTGATTGTATTTGTCCACTTCTTCCTACATAATCTGTTGTTTCAAAATCATTCATCCATTCTGTAAAAATTTCATAATCTTCTGTACTTCTTGGTGATAGGTATATTCTATCCCCAACTAACTTTTTAAAATACTTCATAAAAAATCCCCTTTCTTTATGTGCATTATTCGAATAAAAAAGAGCCTTACAAAGTTTCTTATTCGTTTATAATACATCATTAATAAACTATTAAGACTCCTCTGTAAGACTTTACTCACTTCTGTGTAAATAACTGTTGTTATTCTGTACCGCTCACATATTATGTTTAGGTACACTCTTAATATTAATATTTTAACATTTATAATATTAATTTGTCAAATAAAATTATTTGCTTATAACTATCTAGATTATAGAAGTAAAAACGTCCTTGTAGTTGACAAATTTCTTAAAATATTATAAAGTTAGCTTTGGAGGGGAGGTGTATTTATGAAAAAAACAATTTCAAAAATTGGTTTATTAGCATTAATTTTATGTTTAGTATTTTCTTTATCAGGATGTGGATCAAAAGATAATGATTCTAATAAAGATTCAAAAAGTAATTCAAGCGAAAACTCAACTGAATCAACAACTGAATCAAGCAAAGAAGATTTAAAAGTTTTCGAATATATGGATAAAATAAAACCAGAAAATACAGTTGAAGAAATCAATTCTATTATAGGATCTGATGGTGAATTAGTTGATGAAAAATATAATAAATATACTTGGAAAATCACAGATGATACAACATTAACAGCAACTTATTATAGCGCTAAAACAGCTACAATTACTATTGATATCGATGACGATTTACTAAAAGATGATAAAACTGATTTATCAGACTCAAGTAATTTAAAAAGTGAAATTAATAGTGCTAATGGTGTTAAATATGAAGATATGGTTTCAAAATTTGGCACTAATGGCTATATGGTAGAAAAAAGATCATCAGGTACTTCATATATGTGGGTAAATAAAGATGGTGGTTATATAAAAGCTAACTTCTCAAATGGCTCAGGAAAATGTACATCTTTTTTCGGAAGAGTATAAAAATATGTAAAAAGAACATTGAAAATTATTCAATGTTCTTTTTTATAAATCTAGTTTTATTTCCTTATGGCTTTCTTCATATTTTCTGTATGTTACCCCACAATAATCTAACATTTTTTTCGATACTATATTTCCATCTGTTCCATTATACTTATCTGACTTATATACAATTTCTTTTATTCCACACTGTATTATTGCTTTTGCACATTCATTGCATGGAAATAAATCTACATATATTGTTGCCCCTTCTAAGTTTGAACCTTTATTGTTTAATATAGCATTTAGCTCTGCATGACATACGTATGCGTATTTTGTATTCATAAAGTCTCCTTCTCTATCCCAAGGCATATGTTTATCATCATATCCATTTGGAGCCCCATTATATCCTACAGATAATATTTTTTTATCTTTACTTACTATACATGCTCCAACTTGTGTATTTGGATCTTTACTCCTTTGTGCAGATAACATTGCTATTCCCATAAAATAAGCATCCCAACCTATGTAATCTTTCCTTTTTTCTTGCATAATTATTACTCCTTCTTGCTATTTAATTATATCTTATTTTTTAACTAAGTAATATGTATCATTTGTTGTATAATTATATGCTTGTGCATTATTTTCATCTACATATACAAATAATAATTTCATATTAAATTTATCTGTCAAAGTATTTGTTTTATCAACGCCACCGCTGATTAAATACGTAGGATTTAATTTTATACAATAAATATTATTAATTCCAACTTTATAATTTGAATTTGACATCACTGTAGTAGCTTGCTCTAATGTTATTCCAAGCTCATCCATTGCATCAGTTCCATGCAAAATTTCCATATTTCCTTTATAATAATTATCATTTAAATTACTGGAACTTTCATACCAATAGTATGTATTATCATTATTAAATACATAATAAGATCCTCCTGATGCTGACGATTCCCAGCCTCCCAAGATTCTTTTATTATAATTATTATCTGTTTGTGTAGATACTGTATTGTTTAATGTTTTATCAATACTTTCTGTTATAGAATTTGTTGTATATACTCCACATACCATAGCAACAGCAATTACTATCCCTACTATAAATTTCATATGAAATCCCCCCATTACATTCATAAACTTATAATAATTTCACTAAGTTGATCTTGTAAAATATCATAAATTATTACCATTATTATAAGTATTTTTATGTACATTTGTCAATCCTTAGCAAGTGTTATTATACTAACTTTATTGCATTCTGTTTGTAACAAAATTTTAGCACATTCATTTACTGTACTTCCTGTTGTAAATACATCATCTATTAATAATATGTTCTTATTTTTTAAACATATGTCACACTTCTTAAGCCTATATGCATTTTTAACATTTTCTATACGCATATCTTTTGATAATGTACTTTGTGGTTTTATATTTTTTATTTTTTCAATTATATTAGTTTGCAATTGTATAGATTTTATATTTTTAGCTATTCCTTTTGCAATCAATTCACTTTGATTATAACCTCTTTTTTTTGCTCTTTTTTTATGTATTGGAACAGGTATTAATATATCAAATTTTTTAATATAATTACATACACTTTCTGTTGATAAAATTATTTGAAGAAATGTTCTATATAGATATGACTTATTATTAAATTTATAATCAATTATCTTTTCTCTCACTTCATCTTTATATTCATATATCCACAAATGCTCATCAAAAAACTTATCATCATATTTTTGTATTTTATTCATTTGTCTTTGTTTTAAATACTCATTACAATACTCACATAAATATGAGTTTGTTATTTCCCCACAAAAGCCACAAGCTTGGGGAAAAATAAAATTAAGAGCAGTTTCAATTAGATTTTTTTTCATAAAACCTCCTAAAATTGCCCCCTATATTTTTACATATTTTTTAATTTATATTCTAACCCCGTATTTCTTTTTTTATTATCAGCATTATTAATCATGTATTCTATTACATTTGCATTGCCAACTATTATTAGCATTTTTTTTGCTCTTGTCATTCCTGTATATAGTAAATTTCGCGTTAATAGCATTGGTGCAGCTTGTACTATTGGCATTATTACTACATCAAATTCACTACCTTGTGCTTTATGCACTGTTATTGCATATGCATGTTCTATTTGATCTAGCTCTGAATATTGATACCACGCATATTTTTCATCGTCAAATTTTATTTTTACTCTTTTTTCTATATCATCTAATTTTAATATAGTACCAAATTCACCATTAAAAACACCATTACCTGTTTCATATCCATATTTTTCTCTTTCCCAGAAAATATCGTAATTATTTTTTATTTGCATTACTCTATCCCCTGCTCTAAAACTTGCACCTAGATTTTGTCTTTCCAATCCGCCTTCTGGCAATGGATTTAAACACTCTTGCAATACCTTATTTAGCTCTTTTGTTCCAAGCATTCCTTTTTTTGTTGGTGTTATAACTTGAATGCTTTTAAAAAACTCATAATTTCCGTATGATTCTAATCTTCCACTACATAAAGATAATATTTGATTTAAAATTTTATCTTGATTATTTTCTTTTATGTAGAAAAAATCTTGATTTAGCTCTTCTGCAGATTCTTGTGGTTTTATAAATGTCTCTCCACTGTTTACTCTGTGAGAATTTATTATTATCTTACTTTTGGCTGCTTGTCTAAAAATTTTATTTAATACAATTGTCTTTATTCTTTTTGAGTTTATTAAATCTGCAAGAACATTTCCTGGTCCTACAGATGGCAACTGATCTACATCTCCAACAAGGACTAATTTTGAACCTTGATATATTGCTTTCACTAAATAATTCATCAAAAATAAATCAACCATAGACATTTCATCAACAATTATTACATCTGCATCTAATGGTGCTACATCAAAATCATTATACTTACTTGTTCGCTCTTCTTCAATTTTACCTATTTCTAACAATCTATGTAGTGTTTTTGCTTCTTCACCTGTTGTTTCAGTCATTCTTTTTGCAGCTCTTCCTGTTGGTGCGCATAATACGGTTTTTCTTTTTTTTGATTTATATAGCTCTAATATAACTTTTATAATTGTTGTTTTACCTGTACCAGGTCCACCTGTAATTATGCAAACATTGTTATCATTTACAGCTTCAATAGCTTCTTTTTGTTTATCTGATAATATTAAATCAGTTTTTTGTTCTATTTTTTCTAGCTCATCTTCGAAATCATTTATATGTTTCATATTCCTTGCTTTATCTAGAGTTATTAATTTATTTGCTACACTTTCTTCTGCCTTGTAATATGAATCCAAATAAATCCAATTGTTATCTTCTCGCTCTTCAATTACAATTTCACCTTTAGCTTTTAGCTCTATTACAGAATCTTCTATTTCATCATTTTCTACACCCAGAAGAACTTTTATGAATCTATATAATTCATCTTCTAATACAGCACAATGACCATTGGCAGTTGCTTTTGAAATAGCGTATTTTATTCCACTTTTAATTCTCTTTTCATTATTATATTCGAAACCTAAATTCATTGCCATTTTGTCAATTAATTTAAAATCTACATTATTTGCAACATCTATTAATATATATGGATTTGCTTCTATTTCTTCAATTGCATTTACACCTAATGTTTTGTATACATTTTGTGCATTTTGAACTCCAATTCCAAATTTTTCTAAAAAACCAACAATTTGCCATAACTCCCAATTTTCATTAAATTGATCTGATATTTCAATTGCCTTATCTTTTGATATTCCTCGTACCTCTGCAAGTCTTGATGGCTCAAATTTTAATACATGTAATGTTTCTTCACCAAACATTTTTGTTATTCTTTTGGCAATTGCTGGACCTATTCCTTTTATCATTCCATTTGATAAATAACGCTCTAAACTTGCCGCTGTTTCTGGCATTAATTTTTCAAATGTTTCTATTTTAAATTGTCTTCCATAGTCTGGATGTGTTACATATTTTCCAATTAATTTTAAATTATCTCCTATTGCTATAAATGGTAAATATCCCACTACTGTTAGTTCTTCCTCTTCAGTATCTAATACTCCTATTGTATATCCGTTTACATCATTTTGGAATATTATTTCTTTTAGTTCACCTTTAATTTCCAATGCTATATTCCTCGTTTCTATATATATTAGTTTATCATATGTAGGTAGATAATTCAATAAATTTTAACTATACTGGTTAAATAATTTTTCTAAAATTTTGCATTATATATATTTACTATAATTTTTCACAAAAATTCCAAGTTAATCCGTTATCTATGCTTTGAAACTCATATTGATTTTTTTCTCCGTTTTTGGTGCTATATGAATTTATTTTCATTTTCAGTATATTATTCTCTGTGTATGGCATGCTTTCTGCACCAATATATAATATTCCTGTAACTTTCTCTGGTATATTTATTGTTGCAATTTTAAATGTTTTTCCTCCATCATTTGTAACATACATATGTCTATTCTTTTGTTCCTCTACACTTAGATCTTCATTTTTTATGTAATCATTTATAAAGCCAGTATTTTCGTTTATAAAACTATAACCTGCATCTAAATGAGTTACAAGTACTTCTTCTTTAGGGTCTTCAACTACTGGAATATGTGATTCCCATTTTTCTCCACCATCTGTTGATTTTTTTATCTCAATTCCACATTCAGTCATTGCTACATCTATTACATTAACTTCTATTATTGTTCTGTCAAATTCTTTTTTATAAATAATATTACCTGGAATAACTGATTGCACTTGCTCAGTATCATTGTTATTTATTTCGTCACTCTTCTTTTCTTTTGGTATTCCATCTTTTTTATATATAAGTTTTCCCTCTGAATCATATTCTTCAAAGAGTTCTCCGTTTTCGTCATTAAATATTGTACCTCTATAATATTTTGTTCCTATTGCATCACTATAATCTTCAATTATTCTTACTGTTTTATTTCTTATAAAGTTATTTATGTAGTCGTAATATTCAATATCATTTGATAATAATTCATAATGTGTTATTTTTATCATTTTTTTGTTGTCTCTATCAACTAATTCTTCTCTTGTTGAAAATTTAAAATATGCCCATGCTCCCGTAATAGCAAGTAATATCTCAAATGTACAGACACAGGTTGCTATTAAAACTTTCCATTTACTCGTTTTGGTGCTATGACACATCAATTGTACAGTTCCTAAAATAATACCTATAATACTTATAAACATTACTGTAGTATCTATCCATTTCAAAAATATGTAATTGTTAAACTCCAAACAAAACTTAAATATCGCATATATAATTACTAATATTGCTACATAAAATAATATACTCTTAGTTAATTTTTTCATTTTCTTTCCTCTCTTTAACTAAATACTATTCTAAACTATCAAGTTGTTTTTTGCAAGATTCCCAATCAACTAATTTTATTTCGCTATAATCATTTGAAAATTTTTCTAATATTGACTTCGTATTGTCTACAGAATCTAAATCTGTTACAATTATTTTCTTTAAATATTCTTCTTTTCCGTATAATATTCTAAATATTACAGAACGTAAAAATCCTTCTATTTGATGCTCTTGATTTTTTACTGCTACAATTACAAATATTCCATTTGATTCTATTCTTCTATTTTTTAATGTACTTTTTATTATTTTTAATATATCCCAAAAACCATATAGAGCTAATGTCCATAATATACAATTTAATATGAAATCAATCATATTGTAGCCCCCTTTTGTATATAATATGATTTTATAATCTTTTAGTGATTTACATATAATTTAAAATAATGTATTTATAATAATTATATAAAAATCTAATTTTACTATTCTTCCAATTTATAATTATTATCTACTTATTTTAATTATTTCATAAAATTCATTTATAATTAATCATTCATAGAGCAAAAAAAAGTTAGATGTTTTAATTTTATCTAACTTTTTTATATGTAAAATTTATATTAAACTAATTTTAATATTGCAACTTCTGCTGCATCTCCTCTACGTTGTCCTTTTCTGATTATACGAGTATAACCACCTTGTCTTCCAACATATTTTGGAGCTATTTCATTGAATAATTTTGTAGCTAAATCTACAGGATTTCCTTCTGCATCTTTTACTTTGTTAAGATTTTTCATCATTGTTCTTCTTGCATTTAATCTTGAAGGCATATCTTTTTGTCTTTTTTCTGTAGTTTCTTCTTTAACTACTTTTAAATATTCATTTCCATTTTTGCTTTTTACTAATTCAGTAACTTTATTACCATTGCTATCTAATTTTGCTTTAACAACTTTGCTATCAACTTCTTCGAAGTTATCTTTTTCTCTTATAGCTAAAGCGATTAATTTTTCAGCCATAGGTTGAACTTCTTTAGCTCTTGCTACAGTAGTTTCAATTTGACCATGTAATAATAAATCTGTTACTTGAGTTTTAAGCATTGCTAATCTTATATCTGTTGTTTTTCCCAATTTTCTATTTATAGCCACTTTAACAAGTCCTCCTTTTTAATCATCTTCTCTGGCAAAGTCTAATCCTAATGCATGTAACTTATTTGTTACTTCATCTAAAGATTTTTTACCTAAATTTCTAACTTTCATCATATCAGCTTCAGTTTTATTTGCTAAATCTTCAACAGTTGCTATATTTGCTCTCTTTAAGCAGTTGAATGATCTTACAGATAATTCTAAATCTTCTATTGACATTTCTAATACTTTTTCTTTTTTAGATTCTTCTTTTTCTACCATTACTTTTGTATTCTTAGTAGCTTCTGATAAATCTATAAATAATTCTAAATGTCCTGTCATTACTTTTGCAGCTAGACTTAATGCTTCATATGGTTTTAAGCTTCCGTCTGTCCAAACTTCAATTGTTAATTTATCATAATCAACCATTTGTCCAACTCTAGTATTTTCTACTGCGTAATTAACTTTTTTAACTGGTGTGTAGATAGAATCTATTGGAAGTAAGCCTAAAGGTTGATCATCCTTTTTATTTTTTTCAGCAGTATTATATCCTCTACCCATATTGGCAACTAATTCCATAACTAGTGAACCACCTTCAGAAACAGTTGCTATGTGTAAATCAGGATTTAATATTTCTACTGTTCCATCAGTAATTATATCACCTGCTTTAACTTCTCCTTCTCCCTTAAAGTTAATTCTTAGAGTTTTTTCTTCATTCTTATCTAATTTTAATCTTACATTTTTAAGATTAACTATTATCTCTGGTACATCTTCTACTACGTTTGGTATTGTAGAAAATTCATGTTGAACTCCTTCGATTTTAACACCAGTTATTGCACTTCCTGGTAATGAAGAAAGTAATATTCTTCTTAATGAATTTCCTATTGTGATACCATATCCACGTTCTAATGGTTCACATACAAATTTAGCATAATTATTGTCATTATCTATCTCTAAGCATTTAATATTTGGCTTTTCAAATTCTATCATTTTTACCTCCTAATATAAAGAAGTGAGATTTTATTTCTACACTTTAAAATAAATTCCATTATATATCGACAAATATAATATTTTATAGCTAAACTACTATTTTGAGTAAAGCTCTACTATTAAGTGCTCTTCAACAGGATAATCGATTTCTTCTTTTGAAGAAATTGCTAATACTTTACCTGATAATTTGTCAGCATCTTTTTCTAACCAAGTTGGAACTAATCTTGATGCATTTTCTTCAGCACTCAATTTTATTGTTCCGTTATCTTTTCTGATTTCTCTTACAGCAACAACGTCTCCAACTTTTACTAAGTAAGATGGTATATCAACTTTTTGTCCATTAACTTCGAATGCACCATGTGTTACTTGTAATCTAGCTTGAGCTCTTGTTTTTGCATATCCTAATCTGAATATAACGTTGTCTAATCTGCTTTCTAGTATTTGTAGTAATACTTCACCAGTCTTACCTTTCTTTTTAGAAGCCATATCGAAATATTTTCTAAATTGTTTTTCGCTAACTCCATAAATAAATTTTAATTTTTGTTTTTCTTTTAACTGAATAGCATATTCTGAAACTTTCTTTTGTCTTTTTAATGATTTTTTACGATTAGATTCTTTGTCTATTCCTATTACTGTTGGACTGATACCTAAATATCTACATCTTTTCAAAACAGGTTCTCTATATCTTGACATTTCTAATTTCACCTTCCTTATTACATATTAATTATACACGACGTCTTTTTGGTGGTCTGCAACCATTGTGTGGTATTGGTGTTACATCTTTTATACTGCTTATTTCTAACCCTGCTGCTTGTAATGATCTTATAGCAGCTTCACGACCAGAACCTGGTCCTTTTACAAATACTTCTACTGTTTTTAATCCGTGTTCCATAGCTGCTTTAGCTGCTGTTTCAGCTGCTTCACTAGCTGCAAATGGAGTACTTTTTCTAGATCCTTTAAATCCTAATTCACCAGCACTTGCCCAAGATAAAACATTACCTTGAACATCTGTAAGTGTAACTATTGTGTTATTAAAACTAGAATGAATATGAGCCATACCTTTTTCGATATTTTTTCTATCTCTTCTTCTAGTTACTTTTTTTGTTACATTTTTTGTAGCCATTTATGTTTTACCTCCTTAATTATTTCTTACTTTTACTAACTAATTTTCTTGGTCCTTTTCTAGTACGAGCATTAGTTTTTGTTCTTTGTCCTCTTACTGGAAGACCTCTTCTATGTCTTAGTCCTCTATAGCATCCTATTTCTGTAAGTCTTTTGATATTTAGAGCTACTTCTCTACGTAAGTCTCCTTCAACAACATATCCATCCATAGCATTTCTTATTGCTTGTTCTTGTTCATCTGTTAAATCTTTTACTCTAACATCTGGATTTACACCAGCTTTTGCTAATATTTTTTGAGAACTTGATAAACCTATTCCATAAATGTATGTTAATCCTATTTCTATTCTTTTTTCTCTAGGTAAATCTACTCCTGATATACGAGCCATTATTTTTGCACCTCCAAAATTTTCTATAAATATTATTTTTAATGTTTTGTGTTTGATGTTTTAATTAATATTAAAGGTGAAATGCACTAAATATAAGTTAATCGGATTTTAACTTATATTATAGTCTTTAATATTTTATAAAACTTATATATATTAACACAAACCTAAACTTTCAGCCGCTTTTCAGGTTTGTGCGAATACCAAAATTTGTTTATTATCCTTGTCTTTGTTTATGTTTAGGATTTTCACAAATCACTCTAATTACACCTTTTCTTTTGATAACTTTACATTTTTCACAAATTGGTTTTACTGATGGTCTTACCTTCATTTTTAACACCTCCCTAAACATTGTTTTAATATATTAATTGATTGTTGGGTATCAATCAGATATTTTTGCTAATTTATTTTGCTCTCCATGTAATTCTTCCTCTATTTAAATCATATGGTGAAAGCTCAACTTTTACTTTGTCTCCTGGAAGAATCTTTATGTAGTTCATTCTTAATTTTCCAGAAATATGTGCTAGAATTTGATGTCCATTTTCAAGCTCTACTTTGAAATTAGTATTTGGTAATGTTTCTACAACAGTTCCTTCAACTTCAATAACATCCTCTTTTGCCATTTCTACCTCCATTTTTCTTTCATAAAATAAAATTTGCTATATTAAACAATAGCTTTTATAGTATATACCATTTTTACACTAATGTCAATATTTCCGGCTCTTTTTCTGTAATTAAAATTGTATTTTCATAATGTGCAGTTTGAGTTCCATCTTCTGATATAATTGTCCAGCCATCATCAAGCTCCAAAATATCAGGTTTTCCCATTATTACCATTGGTTCTATTGCAAGAGTCATACCTGGTTCTATTCTTGGTCCTTTACCTGCTTTTCCGTAATTTGGTATACCCGGATCTTCATGCATTGATCTTCCAATTCCGTGTCCTTGGAACTCTCTTAAAACTGAATAACCATTTTTTTCTACAAATTCTTGAATTGCGTGTCCAATATCTCCAATTCTATTTCCTTTTTTTGCATATTTTATTCCTTCAAAAAATGCTTGCTTAGTTATTTCTACTAATCTTTCATCTTCTTTGCTTTTTGGTTCTCCAACGATAAATGTTCTTGCAGCATCACCATTAAATCCATTTTTTAAAAGAACTGTATCAATTTTTAATACATCTCCTTCTTTTAATATTGCTCTTTTTGAAGGTATTCCATGAATTACTTCATCATTTATTGATGTACATATAGAGCATGGAAAAGGTGGAACACCTTTTATTCCTGGATTATATCCTTTTTGTGCTGGTAAAGCACCATGTGCTCTCATAAAATTTTCTGCTATTTTGTCCAATTCATATGTTGAAATTCCAGGCTTTATGTGTTTTTCAAGCTCTTTATACATAAGACCTGTTAATTTACATACTTCTCTCATTAATTCAATTTCACTTTTTGATTTTATTGTTATCACTTTTCATTACTTCCTTATCTACACACTATCGTTTCTATTTATTTTTTAAATATTCTTCTGCTTCTGCTACATTGTCTTCTAATACAGTTTTTGAGTATATATCTGGGTGTATTGTACATAGAGCTCCTGTTTCTTTATAGTATTTTAACAATTCTTTTGATGTATCATGATAAACTTTTAGTCTTTGCATAACTGTATCTTCATTATCATCAGCCCTTTTTGTTAATTTTGAACCACATTTATCGCATATTCCTTCTACCTTTGGTGGTTTGAACTCTGTATTAAATGATTCTCCACAATCTTTATTTGAGCAAACTACTCTTTTTACTATTCTTTTTACTATATCTTCATCTGAAACATCTAATTCAATTGCAGCATTAACTTTTTGATTTCTTCCTGCAAGGAATTTATCTAGAGCTATTGCTTGTTCTTTTGTTCTTGGGAATCCATCTAGTACAGCACCATTTTTTGCATCATCTTGTGATAATCTATTTTCTACTATTTCAATAACTACTTCGTCTGGTACAAGTAAACCATTGTCCATATATTTTTTAATTTTTTTGCCTAATTCAGTCTCATTTTTAAGCTCAGCTCTAAAAATATCTCCTGTTGCTATATGTGGTAATTTTAAATCTTCAGAAATTTTTCCTCCTACACTACCTTTACCACTTCCAGGTCCACCTAACATTATAATATACATAATTATTCCTCCTTATATAAAGTTATTATTGATATATAACTTTTTAAATAACTAATTTTACTGCACAATATGTTAGTTATTTAAAAAATCATATATAAAGTTGGAAGCCAAATATAGTATTAATATTTATTCTTCCAACTTTTGTATATTTTTTATAATAATTAAATTGCTTTTATTGCTTTATTCTAAAAAACCTTTATAATGTTTCATTACTACTTGTGACTCTAATTGTTGCATTGTTTCTAATGCTACACCAACTATAATAAGTATTGATGTTCCTCCAAAGGCCAAATCTACTGTTGTAAATCTTGCCATCATTGGAATTATAGCTATAAGTGCTAAGAAAAATCCACCAAATATAGTTAATTTACTTATTACTGATGATAAATATTCTGTAGTTGATTTACCAGTTCTAATTCCTGGTATAAATCCACCGTTTTTCTTAATATTGCTTGATATTTCTGCTGGATTGAATGTTGCATATGTATAGAAGAATGTAAATCCAACTATTAATAGTAAATATATTAAGGCATTTGCTATTGAATATCCAATTGGTAATGGATATGTAGCTCCTGCAGATGTTGTTAATGTTGATGTTGATGTTGCAATTGATAATTTATATAAACCAGCTAAAAATCCTGATTGCTCAGCTATATTGCTGTTAAATATTTGAATTATCATTGCTGGGAATGTCATAAATGATGAAGCAAAGATTATTGGCATTACACCAGCCATTGCTAATTTCAATGGTATATGAGTACTTTGTCCTCCCATCATTTTTCTTCCTACAACTTTTTTAGAATATTGAACTGGTATTCTTCTTTCAGCTTGTTGTACAAATACAACTGCTGTTATTAAAATAATAGTTCCTAATATTATTCCTAATGCTAATAATAAATTTGTTGTTGAGAAAGTTGTTGAGAATACTAATTTATATAGTGTTTTTACACCTTCTGGTAATCCTGCGATTATACCAACAAATATTAACATTGAAATTCCATTTCCAACACCTTTTGTAGTAATTTGCTCTCCTAACCACATAAGTAATGCTGTTCCTGCCATAAAAGATAATACAACTAAAAATCCTGTTAAAGGTCCTGGATTTATGAAAATTCCAGTAGATTTATATGTTAAATAAATTCCTAAACCTTCTGCTAGTGATAAGAATAAAGTTAATATTTTTGTGTATCTATTAACTTTTGCTCTTTCTGTTTCTCCACCTTCTTTAGTTAATCTTTCTAAAGAAGGTATTACCATACCTAACAATTGGATAACAATTGAAGCTGTAATATATGGAGTAATTGACATTGCAAATATTGAAAATCTAGAAAAAGCACCACCAGTTAATGTATTTATAAGTTGTGTTATTCCATTTGATCCCATATTTGCTAGTAGAGTTGAATCTACAGTTGGTACTGAAATAAAACATCCAAGTCTAAAAATGATTATTAATAATAGTGTATACCATAATCTTTTTCTAACATCTGGAGTTTTTAAAGCGTTTTTTATGGTGTTAAACAATTAAATCACCTCTGTCTTTCCACCTAAAGCTTCAATTTTTTCTTTTGCTGCTTTAGTAAATCTGTTAGCTTTTACAGCTAATTTTTTCTCTAAGTTTCCAGTAGCAAGGATTACTATTCCATCATTTGCTTTACTGATTATTCCATCTGCTATTAAGCTTTCTGCTGTAACTTCTTCAGTAGTAGCCTTGTTAAGCATTGTTAAAGTTACTTCTGTGTAAGTTTTAGCATGAATATTTGTAAATCCTCTTTTTGGTAATCTTCTATATAGTGGTGTTTGACCTCCTTCAAAGCCTCTTCTTACTCCACCACCTGATCTTGCTTTTTGACCCTTATGACCTCTACCAGATGTTTTTCCAAGACCAGAACCAATTCCACGTCCTACTCTAGTTCTTGATTTTGTACTTTGTGCTGGTGTTAATTCATCTAATTTCATTATGTGGTTACACCTCCTTATTTTTATTATACTAAGTATATACTATGTTATTTTATAAATCAACTAATTTTTTATAAAATATCTTCTACTTTTTTACCTCTTTTTTTAGCAACTTGTTCTAATGTTTGCATATTTTTTAGTCCTTCTAGTGTAGCATAAACAACGTTTCTAGGATTGTTTGTTCCTATAACTTTTGTTCTTATGTCTCTGTATCCTGCTAATTCTATTACAGGTCTAACGCTTCCTCCTGCTATAATTCCAGTACCTTCTACAGCTGGTTTTAACATAACTTTTGCACTACCGAATTGACCAACAAATTCATGTGGTATACTTGTTCCAACTATTGGAACTGTTATTAAATTCTTTTTAGCTTCTTCTATAGCTTTTTTGATTGCATCAGGAACTTCTGCTGCTTTACCATTACCAACACCAACATGTCCTGCTCCATCTCCAACAACTACAACGGCACTAAATCTGAAAGTTCTACCACCTTTAACAACTTTAGCAACTCTGCTTATAGATACAACTTTTTCTTTTAATTCTGATGTATTATTTTCCATGAATTTAAATTTCCCTCCTTTTTATTAATCTTAGAATTTTAATCCTGCTTCTCTTGCAGCTTCTGCAAATTCTTTAATTATTCCGTGATATTGATATCCACTTCTATCAAAAACAACAGTTTCAGCACCTTTTTCAATTGCTTTTTTAGCTATAGCAGCACCAACTTCTTTAGCTGCTTCTTTGTTAGATGCTTTTGTTTTTATGTCTTTATCAAGAGTAGAGCTACTAACTATTGTAGTACCTGTAACATCATCTATTAATTGAGCAAATAGATTTTTATTACTTCTATATATACATAATCTTGGACGTTCTGCAGTTCCACTTATTTTTCTACGAACTCTGATATGTCTTCTTCTTGTTTCAAATTTTCTATCTGTTTTAGAAACCATTTTCATTTCTCCTTTCTAACTAATGTAACAGCATTAGTTTTCTTATATGAGCTTTATAAAAAATTTTTGCTAATAAATCTATATTAATTATTAATATTTTATTTTTTACCAGCTTTTCCTTCTTTACGTCTAATATGTTCTTCAACATATTTGATACCTTTACCTCTATATACTTCAGGTGGTCTTTTTGTTCTAATTACAGCTGCGATTTGACCAACTTGCTCTTTATCAACACCTTTAACGATGATTTTGTTTGGAGCTGGTACTTCGAAAGTAATTCCTTCTGGAGCTTCCATTTCAACTGGATGTGAATATCCTAAAGTTAAAACTAATGTTTTTCCTTTTAATTGAGCTCTATATCCAACACCATTTATTTCTAATTCTCTTTTATATTCATTTAAAACACCTTCAATCATGTTACTGATTAAAGTTCTTGTTAATCCATGTAAACTTCTATTTTCAGCTTCATCGTTTGGTCTTGTTACTTTTATAACATTTCCATCCATAGTAACTGTCATGTTTTTATGAATATCTCTTTCTAATGTTCCTTTTGGTCCTTTTACAGTAATATGTTGTCCGTCTAATTTTACTTCAACACCTTCTGGAACTGTAATAGGTTTATTTCCTATTCTAGACATGTGAATTTTCCCTCCTTATAATTTATTTTGCTATATTACCAAACATAAGCGATAACTTCTCCGCCTAGTCCTTCATTTCTTGCTTCTTTATCTGTTTTGATTCCTTTAGATGTAGATATTAAAGCTATTCCTAAACCATTTAATACTTTTGGTAATTCATCTTTTGATGCATATACTCTAAGTCCTGGTTTACTGATTCTTTTTAATCCGTCGATAACTCTACTACCCTTTTCATCATATTTTAAAGTTATTCTTATAATACCTTGATTATTTTCAACTTTTATCTCTTCAAAAGATTTTATGTATCCTTCTTTAAATAATATATCAGCTATTGCTAATTTCATATTTGAAGCTGGAATATCTACTGTTTTATGTTTTGCACTATTTGCATTTCTAATTCTTGTTAGCATATCTGCTATTGGATCAGTAGTAATCAATTTTATCCCTCCTTTTAAATTGTTATATATATAAATTTTACCAACTTGCTTTTTTTACACCTGGTATTTCGCCTTTATGTGCTAATTCTCTAAAGCATACACGGCAAATTCCAAATTTTCTGATGTAAGCATGTGGTCTTCCACATATTTTACATCTGTTATATTCTCTTGTTGCATATTTTTGTGCTTTTTGTTGTTTAACTTTTAAAGATTTTTTAGCCATGAATTTCTCCTTTCTTCTTAACTAACCTAAGAAAATTAATTCTTAAATGGCATACCTAATAATTTTAATAACTCTTTTGCTTCTTCGTCTGATTTAGCAGTAGTTACAAATATTATATCCATACCTCTAATTTTATCAATTTTATCATATTCAATTTCAGGGAATATTAATTGTTCTTTAACACCCATTGAATAGTTACCTCTTCCATCAAAAGAATTAGCAGATACTCCTCTAAAATCTCTTACTCTAGGTAGTGCTACATTAAATAGTTTGTATGCAAAATCATACATTTTTCCACTTCTTAATGTAACTTTACAACCTACATCAACATTAGCTCTTAATTTAAAAGCAGCTATAGCTTTTTTAGATTTTGTAACGATTGGTTTTTGACCTGTTATTTCGCTTAAATCTTTTATTGCGTTTTCTAATGATTTAGGATTTTCTTTTGTATCTCCTAAACCTATATTAATTACTATTTTATCTAATTTTGGAACTTCCATTATTGATTTATAATTGAATTTTTTCATCATTGCTGGAATTACTTCATTTTTGTATTGATCTCTTAAAATTTCCATAATTTTAAATTATCCTCCTTTCTACAATTATTTTATTTTTGCTCCACATGATTTACATACACGAACTTTATTATCTTTATCCATTTCAAATCCAATTCTTACAGCTTTACCGCATTTTGGGCATACAACACTAACTTTGCTCATATGAATTGGGAATTCTTTAGATATTATTCCGCCTTCTTCACCTTGTCTTCTTGGTTTCATGTGTTTTTTCTTAATATTTATACCTTTAACAATTATTTTTTCTACTGTTGGCATAACTTCTAAAACTTCTCCAGTTTTACCTTTATCATTTCCTGATAAAACTTTAACTGTGTCACCTTTTTTTACTTTTAACATTTAGGATTTCGCCTCCTCTATTATTTATTATTAATATTCATTTAATTATTTCTAATTATAAAACTTCTGGAGCTAAAGATAATATTTTCATATAATTTTTTTCTCTTAACTCTCTAGCGATAGGTCCAAATATACGAGTTCCCTTTGGATTTCCATCTTCTTTTATTATTACAGCAGCGTTTTCATCAAATCTTATGTATGAACCATCAGCTCTTCTTGTAGGCTTTTTAGTTCTAACTACAACTGCTTTAACTACATCACCTTTTTTTACCATTCCACCTGGAGCAGCACTTTTAACAGATGCAACTATTACATCACCAACTTTTGCATATTTTCTGTAAGATCCACCTAAACATCTAATACACATAATTTCTTTTGCTCCTGTGTTATCAGCAACTTTTAGTATAGTTTGTTGTTGTACCATATTGTAATTTCCCTCCTTTAAACAAAGTTTGTTTATTTATTACATTTTACATTTATTTTTTTTTTGAGATAAAATTATTTTATAATAGCTTTTTCTACTATTTCTACAACTCTCCATCTCTTATCTTTTGATAGAGGTCTTGTTTCCATAACTTTTACTTTATCTCCTTCTTGGCACTCATTTTTTTCATCATGAGCTTTTAATTTATAAGTTCTTTTTTGAACTTTACCATAAATTTTATGTTTTTCACTTGTTTCAACTGCAACAACAACTGTTTTGTCCATTTTGTTTGAAACAACTGTACCAATCATAACTTTACGAAGATTTCTTTCTTCCATTCGAACGATCTCCTTCCTTTAATATTTATGAAATGCAATTATTTTGCTTCATTTAATTTTCTTTCATTTAATATTGTTTTTATTCTAGCAATGTCTTTTTTCACTTCTTTAATTTTCATAGGATTATCTAAACCGTTTGCTTTTTTTGTAAATCTTAATTTAAAAAGTTCTGATTTTAATTCTCCTAATTCTTTTTCTAAATCTGGTGAAGACATTTCTTTAATCTTATTTATCTTCATCTACATCACCACCTATTTCAGTTTCTTTTTTTACAAATTTACATTTAACAGATAGTTTGTTTGCAGCTAATCTTAAAGCTTCTTTTGCAACATCTTCAGATACACCAGCTATTTCGAACATTACTCTTCCTGGTTTAACAACTGCTACCCAATATGTTACAGCACCTTTACCTTTACCCATACGAGTACCTATACCTTTATTTGTAATTGGTTTGTCTGGGAATATTTTAATCCAAACTTTACCACCTCTTTTAGTATAACGAGTCATAGCAATACGAGCTGCTTCTATTTGGTTAGATGTTATTAATGCTGCATCTACTGCTTGTAGACCAAATTCTCCATCTGTTACTTTATTACCTCTAGTAGCTTTTCCTCTCATTCTACCTTTTTGTAATTTTCTATATTTTGTTCTTTTTGGCATTAATGGCATTAGTCTTCTCCTCCTTCCACTTTCTCTTTTTTGGTTGGAAGAACTTCTCCTTTATATATCCAAACTTTTACACCTATTTTTCCATAAGTTGTATCTGCTTCAGCAAAACCGTAATCGATATCTGCTCTTAAAGTTTGAAGTGGTATTGTACCATCTTTATAGAATTCAGTTCTAGCCATATCAGCTCCACCTAATCTTCCAGATACTGAAGTTTTAATTCCTAAAGCACCTGATTTCATAGTTTTTTGCATACATTGTTTCATGGCTCTTCTGAATGAAATTCTTCTTTCTAATTGTCCTGCTATGTTTTCTGCAACTAATTGTGCATCCATATCAGCATTTTTAACCTCAACAATATTTAAATTAACATCTTTGTTAATCATTTTTTGTAATTCATTTTTTAATGTTTCTGCTAAGTTTCCACCTTTTCCGATTACTAATCCTGGTTTAGCTGTATAAACATTAACTTTAACAAATTTAGCAGTTCTTTCAATTTCTATTTTTGAAATTCCGCTAACATATAATTTTTTCTTTATATATTTACGAATTTTATTATCTTCTACAAGATATTCTCCAAAATTCTTTGAATCAGCGTACCATTTTGAACTCCAATCTTTGATAACACCAACTCTTAATCCATGTGGATCCATTTTTTGTCCCATTTTATTAACTCCTCCTTTCTTATGCTCTTTCTCTTAATTTTATTGTTATATGGCTTGTTCTCTTTCTAATTCTTACTGCTGAACCTTTTGCAGCTGGTCTAATTCTTTTCATTGTTGGACCTTGGTTTGCATATATTTCAGCAACATATAAGTTATTAGATTTCATACCATGGTTATTTTCAGCATTTGCTATAGCTGATTTTAATAATTTTTCTATTATTTCAGATGAAGCTTTTGGTGTGAATTTTACAATTGCTAAAGCTTCTTTTGCATCTTTACCTCTTATTAAATCTGCTACTATTTTAACTTTTCTAGCTGAAATTCTAGCATTTTTAAGAGTTGCTACTGCTTCTGGAATCATTTCTTGCTTTTCTTCCACTTTATTTACCTCCTTATTTTTTAAGAACTATATCTTATTTTTTAGTTGTCTTATCTCCGGCATGACCTTTAAATGTTCTTGTAGGAGCAAATTCTCCTAATTTATGTCCTATCATTTCCTCTGTTAAATAAACTGGTACATGTTTTCTACCATCATGAACAGCTATTGTGTGTCCAACCATTTGTGGGTATATTGTAGAAGCTCTTGACCATGTCTTTAAAACTTCTTTTTCTCCAGTTTCATTCATTTTCTCGATTCTGGCTAAAAGCTTTTGAGAAACATAAGGCATTTTTTTGCTTGATCTTGACATATTAAAATTTCCCTCCTTAATAATTTATTTATTATTTATCTTATTATTTTCTTCTCTTTACGATAAATTTATTTGATTTTTTGTTACGTTTTCTTGTCTTGTATCCTAGAGCTGGTTTACCCCAAGGTGTCATTGGTCCTGCATGACCTACTGGAGCTCTACCTTCACCACCACCATGAGGGTGATCGCATGGGTTCATAACTGATCCTCTAACTGTTGGTCTAATTCCCATATGTCTTGTTTTTCCAGCTTTACCAACTTTAACGTTTTCATGATCTGAGTTACCAATAGTTCCTATTGTAGCTCTACATCTAGCCATAACTAATCTCATTTCTCCTGATGGAAGTCTTACGTGAGCATATTTTCCTTCTTTAGCCATTAATTGAGCTTCTTGACCTGCTGCTCTAACTAATTTTCCACCTTGACCAGGATTTAATTCTATATTATGAATCATTGTACCAACTGGTATGTTTTCAATTTTCATACAGTTTCCTGGTTTGATATCTGCTTTTTCTCCAGATACAACTTTATTTCCGTCTGTTAATCCGATTGGAGCTAAGATGTATGCTCTTTCTCCATCTTCATATTCTATTAATGCTATGTTAGCACTTCTGTTTGGATCATATTCAATACCAATTACAGTTGCTGTCATATCATCCTTTTTTCTTTTAAAATCTACTATTCTATATTTTTGTCTGTTTCCTCCACCTTGATGTCTAACAGTAATTCTTCCATATGAGTTTCTTCCTGCATTTTTCTTTTTTGTTGCTAATAAAGATTTTTCAGGAGTCTTTTTTGTAATTTCATCAAATGTAGAAACTGTCATGTTTCTTAGTGATGGAGTTGTTGGGTTAAAATGTTTCATTCCCATTTTTATTCTCTCCTCTAATTTTTTATTTACGGATTTTTTCCTGCTCCGTATAACAGATATTCTTTATTTTCCGGGTAGTTTCCCGATAATACTTATCTTACAAATTAAATTCCGTAAGCATCAATTGAGTTTTTAACTGTTTTAGAAACTTTTTTAGATTTTCCACCTTTTGCTAAATATGTTTTAGCTTGAGGATCTGTATCTATTGTAACTACAGCTTTTTTCCAATCAGAAGTCATTCCTACTGATCTTCCAACTCTTTTTTGTTTTCCTCTTACAGTTACAGTATTTATGTTTAATACTCTAACATCAAATAATTTTTCTACAGCTCTTGCTATATCAACTTTTGTAGCTTTTTTGCTAACTTTGAAAGTATACTTTCCACCTTGAAGTTCATCATTACTTTTTTCAGTAATAACTGGCTCTATTATTATATCTTCTGGCATCATTATGCGTACACCTCCTCTAATTTTTTAACTGTATCTAATGTAACAACTAATTTGTTGTATTTTAATAAATCATATACGTTTATTGTATTAACTAAAGTAGTTTTAACATTTTCTATGTTTCTAGCAGATTTTTGAACTGTTTCGTTCTTTTCTGGTAATAATATTAAAGTTTTTCCTTCTACTTTTAAGTTATTTAAAGCTTTAACCATAGCATTTGTTTTAATTTCTTTTAAGTTTAAGTTGTCAACAACAACTAATTCGTTTTCTAATACTTTTGAACTTAAAACTGATTTTATAGCTAATCTTCTTTCTTTTTTATTTACTGTGTATGCATATGTACGAGGTTTTGGTCCTAAAGCTATACCACCTTTAATCCATTGTGGAGCTCTAATACTTCCTTGTCTTGCTCTACCAGTTCCTTTTTGTCTCCATGGTTTTCTTCCACCACCACGAACTTCTGCTCTTGTTTTTGTACTTTGTGTACCTTGTCTTTGATTAGCTAAAAAGTTAACTAATACACTGTGTACAACAGCTTCATTTGGTTCAATTCCAAATATTTCTTCACTTAAGTTAACTGAGTCAACTTTCTTTCCTTCAATATTGTATACATCTATACTTGGCATTTCATTTCCTCCTTCCTATGCTTTTACACTTGTTTTTAATTTTAATATTGCACCTTTAGGTCCAGGTACGCTACCTTTTACTAAAACTACGTTTTTGTCGCTATCAACTTTAACAACATCTAAGTTTTGTATTGTTACAGTAACTCTTCCCATATGTCCTGGTAATTTTTTACCTTTGAATACTCTACCTGGAGTTGATGTTGGTCCCATTGAACCTGGTCTTCTGTGATACATAGATCCATGTCCCATTGGTCCTCTGTGTTGACCATGACGTTTAATAACACCTTGGAATCCTTTTCCTTTTGTTGTTCCTTGGATGTCTAATCTATCTCCTTCAGCAAATTCTGTTACTGTTAATTCTGTTCCAACAGTAATTCCTTCTACTGAATCTAATCTAAATTCTCTTAAATGTTTTTTTGGAGCTATATTTGCTTTTGCAAAGTGTCCTTTTTCTGGTTTGTTTAATTTAGATTCTTTTACATCTCCAAATCCTAATTGGATAGCATTGTATCCATCTGTTTCTACTGATTTAACTTGTGCTACTACACAAGGTCCAGCTTCGATAACTGTTACTGGAATTACTCTTCCTTTTTCATCAAATATTTGAGTCATTCCAACTTTTTTTCCTATTAAAGTTTTCATTTCTTTCCTCCTAATACTATTGGCTGATATTTTAATTTCTATTTAAAATAGTACATCAGCTTGGTCTTATAAGAGACCTCCTAAATAATTTAAATTATAATTTGATTTCTATATCAACACCTGCTGGTAAGTCTATTTTCATAAGACTGTCTACAGTTTTTTGTGTTGGATAAAGAATATCGATAACTCTTTTGTGTGTTCTCATTTCAAATTGTTCTCTTGAATCTTTGTGTTTGTGTGGAGAACGTAATATTGTTATGATTTCCTTTTCTGTTGGTAGTGGAATAGGACCTGAAACCTTTGCTCCTGTTTTTTTAGCAGTATCTACTATTTTTTCAGCAGACTGTTCTAAAACTACATGATCATAAGCTTTTAATCTTATTCTGATTTTTTCGCTTGCTACCGCATTTCCTGTTACTGTTGCCATGTAAATTTTCCCTCCTTAAAATTTTAAATTATTAGTCGGAAGTTATAAACGCACCCTGGTGTTTCATCAACACCTAATATATAAACCCAAGTTTTTTGCATGATTTTTCTTGGGATAAGTGCTTATATTTTAATAACTTACCGCCTGGTCTAAGCCACGACATACTCCATAGGAGTTCCCTCCAACCCTGCTATTTCAAAGGTTGTAGCCACATCCTACTTCATCGCTAATCTTACATGCTTTTCCATTATATAACATTTATTTCTCTATGTCAATTGATTTTTCAATGTTTTTGCGATTTTTTTGCAGTTCTATAATTGACTTTTTATTTCATATATTTTCAAAAAACAGAGCTATTTTTACATATGCTCTGTTTTCTATCTTATTTATATATATTAGAAGCTATTCTTTCCATAGCTTCAATTGTATTTGACCTACTTCCAAATGCTGTTAACCTAAAATATCCTTCTCCACTTGGACCAAACCCTACTCCGGGTGTTCCTACTATTGCCAATTCATTTAATAATTTATCAAAAAAATCCCATGATTTTACATTTTCTGGTAATTTTAACCATATATATGGTGCATTTATTCCCCCATATACAGTATATCCTGCTTTTTGTAACCCTTCTCTAATTATTTTAGCGTTTTCTTGATAATACTTAATATTCTGCATTATTTGTTTTCTTCCTTCTTCAGAATAAATTGCTTCAGCACCTCTTTGTGTTATGTATGATGCACCATTAAATTTGGTACATTGTCTTCTATTCCATAATTTATTTAATTCAACTGCATCTCCATAATTTGTATATCCTTTTAGAGCTTTTGGAATTACAGTATATCCACATCTTACACCTGTAAAACCTGCTGTTTTTGAAAAACTTCTAAACTCTATTGCAACTTCTTTTGCTCCTTCAATTTCATATATACTATGTGGAACATTTTGCTCTGTTATAAAAGCTTCATATGCACTATCAAACAAAATTATTGATTTGTTTTCTTTAGCATAATTTACCCATTTTGTTAATTGACTTTTTGTAAGTACTGTTCCTGTAGGATTATTTGGAAAACATAAATATATCATATCAGGTACTTCTGACGGAAATTTTGGTTCAAAATTATTTTCTGAAGTACATGGCATATATATTATATTTTCATATTTTCCTGTTTCTTTATTATATTTACCAGACCTTCCTGCCATTGTATTTGTATCCAAATATACAGGGTATACTGGATCTGTTATAGCTACTTTATTATCTTTTGAAAAAATATCAACAATATTTCCTGTATCACATTTTGCTCCATCAGAAACAAAAATTTCATCTGTTTGAATATCAATTCCGTATTTTTTATAATCTTGCTCAACTATTTTTGACCTCAAAAATTCATATCCTTGCTCTGGTCCATATCCCATAAAAGTTTCTTTTTTTGATAAATCATCTGAAGCTTTTTTCATTGCTTCTACACATGCTGGTGCAAGAGGAAGTGTTACATCTCCTATTCCTAGTTTTATTATTTTTTTATCTGGATTATTATTTTGAAATTCTGATACTTTTTTTGCTATTGTTGAAAATAAATAACTATCTTGTAAATTTAAAAAATTTTCATTTATTTTAATCATAGAGCCCTCCTTTTATATATTTTACTTATATTATTCAAGTATTCCTTCAAATACTGTTGTTGCTGGCCCTGTCATATATATATGATTGTCTTTTTCATTCCATTCAATAAATAAATTTCCTCCTAATAATGTTACTGTACATTTTTTATTTATATAATCATTTAAATTACAAGCAACAACAGATGCACATGCTCCTGTTCCACAAGCTAAAGTTTCACCAGCACCTCTTTCCCATACTCTCATTTTTATTTTATTTTTATCTATAAGTTCAATAAATTCAATATTAGCTCTTTTAGGAAAATGCTCATCATGTTCTAATATTGGTCCATATTTTTCAATTTCAAAATTATCTATGTTATCAATAATTGTTACTGCGTGTGGATTTCCCATTGATACACATGTAAATTTAAATTCTTTATCATAGGCTTTTATTTTTAAATTTTTTACTATTTTTTCTTCTGATATGACAGGTATTTTTTGTGGATTTAGTATTGGTTCTCCCATATCAACTCGAACAGTTTTTACCTTACCATTTTCTATATTAAACTTTAGTGTTTTTATTCCAGCCAAAGTTTCTACTGTAATACTTTCTTTATTTGTAAGACCTTTGTCATATACAAATTTTCCTACACATCGTATTCCATTACCACACATTTCCGCTTCACTACCATCATAGTTAAACATTCTCATTTTAAAATCTGCAACTTTACTGTCACATATTAAAATTAATCCATCTGAACCAATTCCAAAATGTCTGTTGCTGACAAATTTAGCTAGGTCTGATTCATTTTCTATTTTTTGCCCAGTTTTAGCTGTTGCATCAATATACACATAATCATTTCCTAGCCCATGCATTTTTGTAAATTTTATCATAATTTTTTCCACCTTTCATAAGGTACTAATGTTAGATAAAATATAGTTATATTTTTATCTGACTGTATTATATCATTAAGTAGTGTTTTTTCAATATTGAAAAAAATTTTTTCCACATAAATCCAAATAAAAAGAAACCCATTTACAAACATACAATTTAATACTGCATTTGCAAAAACTAGGGGTTCCTTTTAATTAATATTTTTATTAATCTCCTTCTCCATCATACAATGTTACTTTTTCACCGTTTTTAGAAATTTTTAATGCAAAATTTCCAGCTTCTTCTCGCCTCATTGTACCATTCCATTCTGTTCCATTTTCATCTGTAAATATAATATTAGTTCCATTTATTTTATACGTTCCTTTAACTTCACTACTTGCTGTATAATGATCAAATAAATATGTACCGTCTTCATTTATTTGTATTTGTGTCATATCTGATTCATTGCTCCATAATTTATAATAATCACTATTTTTCACTTCACTATTTTTTAATATTATATAACCATCTTCATCATACTTATTATAATTATTTTCTTCATTTTTTGTTTGATTTTCAGTAGACTTTGCGGTATTAGTTTGTGTTTCATTACTTTTACTGTTATTTGTTGTGTTCGTATTTTTATTTTCATTTTTTTCATTAGTTGTATTTTCTATAACATTATTGGAATTTTCTATATAATTTCCATTCTTTAAATTAGTAACTTCATTTTGTAGCTCTGATATTTTCTTATCTGAATCTTGTTTATTTTTTACTAATAAAAATCCTTCAAAAGCAATAAGACATACAATTAATATTCCTACTATAATTAAAATAATTTTAGTTGATTTTTTCATGAAATTTCTCCTCTCTTCAAAATTCATATATATTATATATCAAAAAATAAACATTTCAATATACAACAAGAATAAATTTTATATCTTCAAATTTTATTATTCCCATTCTATTGTTGCTGGCGGCTTTCCGGTTATATCATATACTACTCTATTTACATGTTTTACTTCGTTTACTATTCTTGATGATACTACTTCTAATATTTCGTATGGTATTTTTGTCCATTCTGCAGTCATAAAATCTGATGTTGTTACTGCTCTTAGTGCTATTGTGTAATCATATGTTCTTTCGTCTCCCATTACTCCTACACTTTTTATATTTGTTAATACTGCAAAATATTGGTTTATTTTTCTGTCCCATCCTGCTTTTGCTACTTCTTCTCTGAATATTGAATCAGCATCTTTTAATATATCTAATTTATTTTCTGTTATATCACCTATTACACGAATTGCAAACCCTGGTCCTGGAAATGGTTGACGATATACTAAAAATTCTGGTAATCCTAGCTCTAACCCAACTTTTCTTACTTCATCTTTAAACAAGTCTCTTAAAGGCTCTATTATTTCTTTGAAGTCAACATAGTCTGGTAATCCTCCTACATTATGATGGCTTTTTATTTTAGCTCCTGCTCCTAATCCACTTTCTATTACATCTGGATATATTGTTCCTTGTACAAGGTAATCAACAGTTCCTATTTTTTTAGCTTCTTCTTCAAATACTCTAATAAATTCTTCTCCTATTATTTTTCTTTTTTGCTCTGGGTCTGTTATTCCTTTTAATTTATTCAAAAACCTCTCTTTAGCATCTACTTTTATAAAATTAACATCAAAATTTTTTGTAAATACTTGCTCTACTTCTTCTGCTTCATTTTTTCTTAACAATCCATGGTCTACAAATATACATGTTAAATTTTTTCCTATTGCTTTATTTATTAATGCTGCTGCTACTGATGAATCAACACCACCAGAAAGAGCACATAATGCCTTTTTATCTCCTATTTTTTGTTTTAATGCTGTAACTGTTTCCTCTGCAAAAGAACTCATTTTCCAATTTCCAGAGCAACCACAAATATTATAAACAAAGTTTTTTATAATTTCTGTTCCATTGTTTGTATGATTAACTTCTGGATGAAATTGAATTCCATAAAAATTCTTTTTAGTATTTTGCATTGCTGCATTTGGGCAATGATCTGTTGAACCTATATTTTCAAATCCTTCTGGAAGATTTTCTACAAAATCTGTATGACTCATTAAGCAATCATTTTTATTTTCAAATCCTTTGAATAATTTAGAGCTATTATTTATATTTACAGATGTAACACCATATTCTCTTTTATCAGCTTTTTGAACTTTACCACCAAGCATATGTGTCATAAGTTGCATTCCATAGCAAATTCCTAAAACTGGTATTCCTAAATTAAATATTTCTTTACTACATTTTGGTGCATTTTCTGCATATACACTTGCAGGTCCACCTGTAAAAATTATTCCCTTTGGATTTTTTTGTTTTATTTTTTCAATTGATGTACTAAATGGTACTATTTCTGAATATACATTGCATTCACGCACACGTCTTGCTATTAACTGATTATATTGACCGTAAAAATCAATTATTAGTATTAATTCTTTATCCATTATAAAATTCCTTTCTATTTTTAAACAAATATATGTATCTATTATTTATATAGATTTAATTTTGTGTTTCCACTTCTTTTAGCATTACATCATGTGCACTTCCCTCTTTTATACTGATGTTAGATACTAAAGTTAATCTTGCTTTTTCGTGGAATTCTGGTATTGAAATTGAACCACAATTACACATTGTTGATTTTATTTTTGCTACTGTAATTGCCAAATTATCTTTTAAAGGTCCTGCATATGGAATATATGAATCTACACCTTCTTCAAATGATAACTTATTTTTTCCTGCTTCACCTAAATCATATCTTTGCCAATTACGAGCTCTATTTGAACCTTCTCCCCAGTATTCTTTTACAATATTTCCACCTATTTTAACTTTTCTAGTTGGACTTTCATCAAAACGAGCAAAATATCTACCCATCATAACAAAATCAGCACCCATTGCTAATGATAAAGTTATGTGATAATCGTGCACAATTCCACCATCTGAACATATTGGAATATATATACCTGTTCTTTCATAATACTCATCTCTGGCTTCTACTACATCTAATAAAGCACTTGCTTGTCCACGTCCAATTCCTTTTGTCTCACGAGTGATACAAATTGAACCTCCTCCAACTCCAACTTTTATGAAGTCAGCTCCAGCTTCTGCTAAGTAATAAAATCCCTCTTTATCAACAACATTTCCAGCTCCAATTTTTACATCATCGCCATAATGTGCTCTTACCCAATCTATTGTATTTTTTTGCCAAACTGAATATCCATCTGATGAATCCATACATAATAAATCCACTCCAGCTTCAACTAATGCTGGTATTCTTTGTTCATAATCTCTTGTATTGATTCCTGCACCTACTATATATCTTTTATTTTCATCTAATAAAGAATTAGGATTATTTTTTCTTTCTTCATAATCTTTTCTAAATACTAAATGCTCTAAATTATCATTTTCATCTAATATTGGTAAACAACTAATTTTATTTTCCCAAATAATATCATTTGCTTCTGCTAAGCTTATACCTTTTTGGGCACAAACTATTTTTGATCTTGGAGTCATATATTTATCTATTGGATCATCTAAATTTGCTCTTGAAATTCTATAATCTTTATCTGTAACAAGACCTAAAAACTTTCCATTACTTGTTCCATCTTCTGTGATTGTTACTGTTGAATGACCTGTTCTTTCAACTAATTCTATTACATCTTTTAATGTTGTTCCACTTTTTACATTTGAATCACTATCAATAAATCCAGCTTTATGTTTTTTTACACGTCTTACCATTTCAGCTTCTGCTTCAATTGATTGTGAACCAAAAATAAAAGAACATCCACCTTCGCGCGCCAAAGCAATAGCCATTTTTTCTCCTGAAACGGCTTGCATTATAGCAGACACAAACGGAATGTTCTCTGAATATTTAGGTTCTTCTCCTTTTTTAAATTTTACAAGTGGTGTTTTTAAACTTACATTTGTTGGTATACATCTTTCATCTGTTAAATTTGGTAATAATAAGTATTCGTTAAATGTTCTTGATACATCTTTTAGTACTTTTGCCATTCTAAAATTCCTCCTTTTATTAAATTAAATAGGACTTGATATATTCCTCAAGTCCTATTTGGTTAGTTTTTTTATTATATCTAATATTAAATAAAAAATCAATACATATATTATTTTTTTCTTATTTTATTTTGTGTCAATGAGGACGGTTCTTTTTGACAACCTTTTTTTCATATCTAAATATAAATAAAAATATTACTAAAGGTTGTCAAAAAGAACCGTCCCCATTGACACACTTCAAACCGCCACCATTGACAACCATTGACATGATCTCTTTAAGCAATTATTATATCTGGATTATCATTTTCAAATTGATTAATAATTTCTTCATTTTTTTCACTAAATTTTGTTACATAACCATCTAATGATTTTGCCTTTTCTTTTAGTGCATCAACACTATCATTTATGTAAATTCTTGCTTTTCCTTTTCCGTTTTTTGCTTCTTGCACTAAATTTGATACTGGAGAATTTCCATCAAAAGCTAATACAACTGAAGGTCTTCTTTCAAAAATTTCATAATTAAAGCTTTTATATATTCCAAGCTCTTCAGATTCTGTTGAAATGCATACTCCATTTAAATCATTTTTTACCAACATTTCTGCTAGCTCTTTTGTTACTTTTTTCGGAATTATTGCATCTATTTCAAATTTTTTATTTACTTCTTTACTTATATCAATAATTGCCTTTTCGTACCCTTGCATTTTATGACCTATAACAAAATATGCTTTTTCACTATCCAATTTTTCAATAAGCTCTTTTAATAATTCTTTTCCTCTTTCTGTAATAACAGTTTCTCTTCCTTTTGAATTAAAACTTCCACCGGCAATAATAATAGGCACTTTATCTTGTGGTAATTTTACTATTTTTTCTTTAAAAATTTCGGCTGAATCTATATCTGTATTTCTTCCTATTGAAAAAGCTCTGTTTTTATTTTTTTCAATTTCAGCTAGCTCTTCTTGTAAAATAGCATCTTTTATATCTCTTCCATTTAACCATTCTTCAAATTTTTTGCTTTTAATTTTAAAGTATTCATCATTTTTAGCAATCAAGTCATCTTCTACCTTTTTCATCTTTGCTAAATCTTCATCTGTTAAATTTAATAAATTTGTAAGGGCCATTTGCTCCTCCATACAATCAGTTCCGTAGAATCCACATCCATCTGTACCTTGAACGCAATTTACATTATTAGCTAAATATCTTTTTATAGGATGTGATGATAAATCTGTTAAATTATTTAATCTTACATTTGATGTTAATTGGAATTCTAATATTACTCCATCTTTTTTTAAGTCTTCAACTAATTTTTTTCCGTTTTCTGTTTCCAAATCAATACCATATAATCCATGACCTATTCTACATCTTGGCATTTTTTTACCTTCTGGAACAGCTTTTTTTATACATTCAATTGCTCTTTCAACATTTTCTTTAAAACTATCATTCTCACCTGCATGAACACGAATTGTAAATCCATCATCTTGCTCTATTGCAAATTCAACAAGCTCTTTTAATACTTGTTTAAAATTACGAATGTCATTTATTTCTTCACCAATGATATCACTACCAACTATATATGGACTTTTTGCTGCAACTTTTAAAACATCAATACCTTCTTTTAATTGTTCTTCTGTCATTAGGGTTCTACTAAAAGATCCTAAAAATCTTAATTTTACACCTGTTTCTTTTTCTATTTTAGGTAATATTTCGTGTAGCTCTTGTAATATTTTAGCACCTTCCTCACCTTTTCTTACAATCCAAGTTACAGAAATTTCTGCATATGTAATTCCTTGTTTTTGATACTCTCTAGCTACCCACAATAATTTGTCTTGTAATAAAGTGTTATTTTTATAATTTTCACTTACAGAATCTTCTTGCATTTTATATAAAACATTTTTAATTGTTCTGCTAGGTATTTTATCTATTTTACTATTTCTTATTGCTATTTTATTTTCACTTATTTTTCCTTTTGAAAAAGCGTAACGATAAATATATAATTTTTCTAAGTTTGTAAATACTGCTTGCCCATCTTTCATTAATACTAGACTGTTTCTTATTTTAGCAATGTTTTCTTCCATATCTTTTGGATTATTTAAAATTAAGTCAGCAAAATTTATATATGTCTCGTCATCAATTTTTCTTATTAATTTTTTCCCTGGTAAATCACAATAAGCGTATTTTTTTTCTATTTTACATCTTTCTGTAAATAAATCATTTGCCTGTTTATCAGATAATTTCAATCCTAGCTTTTTTATGTAATATAATGAATATTTTATTTGATGTTTTATTCCTAGTGCTATTAAATCATCTGAATTTAAATTTGCATGTATATGTGTATGTAAATCTGTTCTAAACTTATATTTTTTTAAGATATATGTTTTTATTATTGTTTTTTTAACATCTAATTTATACTCTTTTGTTTGTGACATTAATGTTTTATTAATTGCAGGTATTTGTGCTTTTATTTCTATTTTTCCGTTTAAATATATATTTGCAATTTTTATTCCACCTAATCTGAATATATATACTTCTTCATTATCGCAATTTATACTTGCTGGAATTACGCCTTCAATTATTTTCATCTCTTTATCATTTTTTATTGTTTCAACTCCGCATATTTTGGCTAAATTTGTTATTAAATTTCCAGTTTTATGGTTGGGTGTTTCTATTATATATTTTAATTCATCTTCATTTTCTTTATATAAATTTACAATTATATCCTTTTCTTTGTCTAAATAAAATCTGTCAAAAAATTTCATCATATTACTCCTCTCCTTTAAATTATGTAAAGTCTATTTTATCATATATTTTATGTATATACAAGAGCGTTGTGTGAAATTCCATTATTTATTTTTTATAAAAAAACAGCTAGATTTCTCTAGCTGTTTCGTAACTTAAATTTATCTTTCATATGTCTGACTTTCTTTTTTATCTACATCACTTGTTGATTTTTCATCCTCTTTTCTCTTTTTTGCTGATCCTCTTCTAGATTGATTTTGTTTCTTTTGGCTTTGTTTTCTTGGTTTTGATTGTTTTTTTGATTCTGATTGCTTTTTTGATTCTGATTGCTTTTTTGAATCCGATTGTTTTTTCGACTCTGATTGTTCTTTTCGCTCTGATTTTTCCTCTAAATCAGATTGTTCTTTTGATTTTGACTGCTTCTTTTGATCTTCTGATTTTTTTTCTTCTTTTTCAGATGTCACATCATGCACATCTTTTTGCTTTACATCTTCTTCATCAAACACTTTTATTTTTGTACCATCTTGAAGCTCAATATCGCTTTTTAAAAACTCATCTAATTTTTTTAGTTCATATTTTACATTCTTTTCACTTTTTTCTGTATCACTTTCATATTTCAAACTTTTTTCATGATCTCTGTATGCAAATACTAAATTAGATACAATAGCATCTAGTCTTCTTTTTTCCATCATCATATCCAATTTTGAAATTTTAGTACCACCCTCTAAAACTCTTAATTTAACCATTGTATTTATAATATTTTGGTATATTTCTCTATTTTTAGGTTCGTTTTCATAATTTGCATTTATATAATCTCTAGCCATATTTTCAGTAAGCTTATTTAAATTTTTGACTAATGCTTGCATTTTTCTTTGATTTTCGTTTTCTTCCTCTGGTTGTTGCTTTTCCTTTTCATCCTTTTTTTCGTCTTGTTGTTGCTCTGGTTGTTTTTCCTTCTTTTCATCTTGTTGTTGTTTTGGTTGTTCTTCTTTCTTTTCGTCTTGTTGTTGCTCTGGTTGTTTTTCCTTCTTTTCATCTTGTTGTTGTTTTGGTTGTTCTTCTTTCTTTTCGTCTTGTTGTTGCTCTGGTTGTTCTTCTTTCTTTTCGTCTTGTTGTCGCTCTGGTTGTTCTTCTTTCTTTTCATTTTGTTGTTGCTTTGGTTGTTCTTCTTTCTTTTCGTCTTGTTGTTGCTTTGGTTGTTCTTCTTTCTTCTCACCCATTACAACATCCTTTCCAGTTACATTTTTTAACGCCTCTTCTTTCTCTTTATCTAAACAGAACTTTTCAGTTGATATTTCACTTTTAGTTAATGCACTTTTTATCTTATTTCTAATCTTTGCAATGATTCCCTCTTCTGAATTAATCATTTCTTTAACTTCATCTAAACCTTTACCTTTAAATATTTTCTTAAATACTTTATTTAAAAATTCAGATCTGCACCTATTATATGATTTTCCTTCTGAATCCATTCCAATTCCTATTCCATTTTCTAGTTTTCCAACAAGTAGTCCCGGATTTTTTAAAGTAAATTCTGGATGCTCTCTCATAATTTCATCCAATACCTCAATATTTTTTGTTAGCTCTTTTAATGATGAGAATACTACAAACTTATCAGCTCTGTCTACCTTATCAAATTTTGGATAATTGACTTTAAAACTATAATTAATTCCTCTTTCTTTCGCCTTTTCTAAATATAATCTAGCAATTTTATATACTTGATCGTAATCAGCATTTATGTATAATTTAGACTCATCCTTTTTTTGAGCCTCATCAATATCCTCGAACATATCTTTATATATATGAAATCCCATAATTCCCTGATCCTGGAAATTATGTCTTGATTCAATATAATCAAAAGTAATTTTAATCCTTTCTATTTCTTCATCAGATACATCCCTCTTGTTTTCTAATATTTCAATTAATTCTTCGGATGTATATTTATTCAGTGTTTTTATAATTGTATCATAATCAAAATTTTTTTCTTTAAATAACTCTATTTTTTTAGTTAATTCAAATTCCTCGCTCTTATCATATTTCATATATTTTTTAATATCATCTTCAGTTATGTTATACTTTTTCAAAGCTTCTTGATTATTTTCATAAAATACTTTAGAATCCCCTAATGGTATACGTCCAATTTTTTCAAAAGCATTGTGGCATTTTTCATAATTAGCTATGTCATCGTAATGCTCTTTTCTGAACACTTTTAATTTATCCTCTAAAATTTTTAGCTTTTCATTTCTCTCTTTTGTATATAATGAAATATCATACTTTTTTTCTAATTGTTTTAAATATTCAGCTTCCATTTCAATACATTCTTTTAGAATATTTTTATTAAATTCTTCAATCTGCTTTTTTTTGTCAATATCCGTACTTTCTCCATTAGTTATAATATCATAATACTCAATATTTCCTTTTTCAGCATATATTTTAGCTAATTCTTCTATTGTTTTATCATCATCTAGTGGACTTTTTATTCTCTCATATAAATCCATACTATTCCTCCCTTTTATTTCCATTAATATACTTTTTATTATACATCTTTTCATTCCTTATGTCAACCGCACTATTCTATTCATGTATTTAATTTATCATATTCTTTCGTGTCTTCAATAAAAAGCATTGTACTTAATTTATTACAAAAAATGCAATAAGGAGGTACTTTTATCAAAAGTACCTCCTTAACTTAGAATACAATCCATCCAACAGCCTTTTTAAATGGAACGAAATTATCATATGTTGATCTAAGTTGGGCAATTGCAAACTTATAACAGCTTTCGTCATAAGCTCCACTTGCAATTGTTATGCATCCATATTTATCTTTCGACAAAATTTTAGCTACATTTTATTATATTTTTAAATAAAAAAAGATTAATAATTTTACCAAATTAAATCATTAATCTTTTTGTATTGTTGTTATTCATTATTATTTACAACCTCTTCTTCACTTTTTACACCTTTAGGACCAATATACTTGGCATCTCCAAATCCAATTATCATATAAAATATTGGGGATACGAAAAACATACCTGCAATATATCCTCCTCCTTTATTAAAGCTATGGCAAAAGTTTATAATCATTAATATTGAAATTACAAGTTCAAATATTGATAAACCGAACACAACTAAATAAATTATAAGACCTACAGATAAATAACTACCATAAGACATTGCTATTTCACCATAATTTTCATATAAATTACTTACCAATTCGCATATCCATGTTGCAAAATTTAGTATAGCCCAATATGGACTCATTCCACTTATTTTATAAAGTATTGCATAATTATAAAATGGAATAATTGCTTTCCAACCTTTCTCTCCTGCTTTTTCAAAGCATTTCCACATTCCTATATACGATATTACTATAATTGCTATGCTTAATAAACTAAAACTACTTAATACCAATTTTAACATAATATCACATCCTCTCTTTTTTTATTTTACAACTTTTGGAGAATTATGTCAATTTATGTGTTATATTCTATTCAAATTTAGTACAAATTTTCTAAAAACAAGAACACTGGTTTTACATGACCAGTGTCCTCATTTTTACTTCTTCATTTTACGAATAATTTCAGTTGTCGATGCAGTTTTGCCTCTCTCCTTCATTACACCTGTAATTTCATATTTTTCAAAAACCTTATTTCTCGCAGACTGCAATACAGAATTATTTTCATAATACAGTATATCTGGTCTTAAAGTTTTAAAGAGGTCCTGAAAAATTATCAACCATTCTTCCTGTTTCTTATTTTCAGGTTCGAATTCAAGAACAGTATTTGGGTCATAATCCACAATAATAGTATAATCAACATATCTTATTGCGTCTACTATAGCCACTCTCTGTTCTTCTGTAATTACAGGTCTTTCTGGATTTTTTAGTGCTGCACACCTATTGCTTTTTACAGCAACAACCAAAATGTCTCCATTTTTTTTGGCTCCCTCTAAATACTTGAGGTGCTCATAGTGAAACAAATCAAATGTACCTGTTGCCAAAACAACAGTTTTACCATTCCGATTTTTTTCAACCATTTCTGCAAGATCACTCAAATTTGATGATATCATAAAATCCCTCCTTATGATCTTGTTCAATGATTTGTGCGTATGTAATAGCATTATTTTGCTATTTATATAATAATCTGCTTTTAGCAGAAAATTAACAATTATTTTACAATTACTTTTCTATCAGAAACAAATTTTTTTACATCATTTATGATAGGTTTATTTACTTTAAATATGTTTTCTGGAAGATTATCTAGGTCAAACCACTTCAAATCTTTTACTTCACCATCTGTGAATTTTATTTTTCCTTCATAATTTTCACAAAAAAATACATGATTCAAGATATAAACTTGATCTTTACTTTTTGGATAAATGTTAAATAAGTCTTTTCCGGAATAAATTCCCATTAGTTCAGGATTTATTGGTTTAATATTTAGCTCCTCTTGTATTTCACGATTAAGTGTATCTATATATTGTTCGCCTAATTCAATTCCTCCTCCGTGAATTGCCCAACATCCGTTATCATCTCTTTTTTGCAATAATATTTTACCATTATTGTATATGATAAGTGTTACAACTGGTCTTAAATATGGCTTTTTTGCAGTTTTAATATTTTTTTCCACAATAACTTCCTCCACTTTAATTTGTAAATTTGCTTTAATTTATCACATTTTTTTACATTTTTCAAGTAAATGTGTTATATTTAATGATTTTTATTGCAATATATTTTTGTCTATTTTCTAAATTATATTTATAACCACTCGAACATAATATATGCATACACACCTCTACACCACATAATATTTCTAAGATGTTTTCGTTTTTCATATTTTTTACCTTCACTTTCTAGTTGCAGAATATTTAAAATTACTGCATTCATATATTGAATACTTATTAAATATATTGTATTGTGTAAACTGTTCAATAATTTATTACATATTTTTAAAGAAATATAGACTAATATTGTAATTTGGTCTAATGACTTTCTTCTACTTTAACATAAAAATGTTAAAGTAGAAGAATTCAATCAAAAAAATGTAATGTTTTCACATTACATTTTTTTCATACTAGTTATTTTAATATTTTTCTTGATTTTGCCAAAAATACTATTCCTCCAATTGCAATTACTACAACTATTGCTATAATTACAGTGCTTTTATCTCCAGCTTGAGGAATTTTTGTAGAAGCTTGCGTTTTATCTCCACCAGCTACAACAGTATAAGTTAATGTACTTCCGTCTTTTGCAACTATTCTAACATCTTCTTTTCCATTTTTATCAAAATCTTTTGTTGTTGGATCTTTTTTTACATCTGCTTTAAGTGTTGATTTTACATATTGTAGATTTTTTATTGAATGAATAACAAAAAAATCAGCATTCTGCTGATTTTTAATTATGGTGGCTTCACCTGGAATCGAACCAGGGACACAGGGATTTTCAGTCCCTTGCTCTACCGACTGAGCTATAAAGCCTTATATGAATAATAGGAAAGATATTCCCTTTCCTATTATTATTTTTATGGCGACCTGGAACGGGCTCGAACCGTCGACCTCTAGCGTGACAGGCTAGCGTTCTAACCAACTGAACTACCAGGCCGTAAATTATTTTCAAATTTACCTAATATTAAATTAAGAAATGGTGGGCGCAATAGGGATCGAACCTATGACCTCCTGCTTGTAAGGCAGATGCTCTCCCAGCTGAGCTATGCGCCCATTTCCCTTCGACTCGTTTAGTATACTAGAATTTCTAAAAAATGTCAACACTTTTTTTTATTTTTTATCATTTTATTTTTTACATATGGTTACATTGCTTGATATTACTTGTATTCAGCCTTTTTATTTTTATTATATTTTTTTATTTTCAATATTTATTTTACTATTTTTAATATAAAATAATAAAATATTATATTATTTTTTAGTATATTTACACCTTTTTACTTAAAATAACTCTTTAAAAAATATTATCTGACTTTAAACTGTTCTTGTCTTTAATATGATCTAATATATATATAGCTTTATTTATCTCTTCATAAACGTACTCTGTATCTTCTACATCAATACCAGCTGTTATCACTACTAATTGAGTTTTTACCTTTTCTAATTCATCATGCTCTAAAAAACAAGTTAATATATTAAATTTTTTATCCCATTCATCATTTACTTGAATTATTTTTTCCCTACTATATTTATTATCATCTAATGTTTCTTTTAGCGTTTCTAAATTAGTACTTATTGTATCTAATGTTTTCGATGTATAATTTTGTAACCAAATATCACCAATTACTATTGAACATATTATAACTAGGCAAATTATAAGTTCTTTTTTCATAGCTCTTTGCATTCATCCCTTCATTATATTTTCTATTTATTATATTTTTCTTTTTTTTTGACAAAAAATATCCCCCTTAGCATTAACTGTTACCAAGAGCGCTTCCTCTGGCTCTATGTTAAATTTATTTACTTCTTTTTTTAACCACTCATATGTCTTATTTAGAATTTTTAAATTGTCATTCATTATCTTTCCATCTACGACTAAATCATATGATATTCCTTCATATTCTGGCATTATATTAAAATCTTCTGGTATTGTTGTTCTTTTATTTGGTTTTTGTATTATGCTGACTTGTCCACTTGTTTCTAATATAGCATATTCTACATCAGCTAGATTATTTATATTATTTGCTCTTAATCTTTCTTGTAATTCATTTATAGTAAAACGTTCTTTTATTAGTACTTTTTCATTTATTTTTCCTCTATATATTAAAATACTAGGTTTCCCGCATATTAGTTGTCTCATTTTTATGCTTTTTAAATTTATAAAAGAAATAATTAAATGCATTACTAATAAACTTAAAATAGGAATTATACCATTTATTATTGGAATTCCAACTTCACTCATTGGAACAGATGCCAAATCTGCAATCATTATTGCAATTGCAAGTTCAAATGGTTGTAACTGACCAATTTCTCTTTTTCCCATTAGACGCATTACAACAAGCACTATTACATATAATATTATAGATCTTACAAATGTTATCAACATAAAAACAACTCCTTAATTATTTAAAAATTTACAATTTATTGATAATTATTCTTCATAAATAAGCCCTTTTTTTATTATTCTTAGAATTTTTCTTTATAATTATTCAAAAATACTTGTTTTTTTTCAAATAATGTGATAAACTTTGAATTAGTCAATTTTATTATGCATATATAGGAGGTGCAATTATCATGGCAAAATGTGCAATTTGTGAAAAAACACAATCATTTGGGAACAAAATTTCAATCGCTCGTTCACATGTTAGTAGAAGAGCTGGAAGAACTTTTAAACCAAATCTTAGAACAGTAACTGTTGATGTTAATGGAGAATCTAAAAAAATATGCGTATGTTCAAAATGCTTACGTAATTTAAAACATGCTTAAATATTACAATGGGCGTTTAATATAAAGCTATGAAAATAACTCTATATTAAGCGTCCATTGACTTTTAATAAAAGAAACTAAAATTTAATTTTAGTTTCTTTTATTATATCCTACTTAGGTTATGTATTTTTAATTCCAAATATTAATTTTACAAAACCTCTTAAAAATTTAGGAACTTTTTTTACTACAATAGTCATAATACTTGCCCCCTTTTTCTTTTAACTTGCAAGCCATATTAATCCCAATATTGTTAATGTTACACCTATTGAAAATAACCAACCTGTAAGAGGAAGTAATAAAACTAATAATATACCTAACCCTATACCTATTAAACACACTCCAAAAGTTTTCTTTAATGCACAAAACATAATTTATTACCTCCCTTTTATTTTATTATATTATGTATATCAATTTTATGTTACAATACAGAAAGGAGTTTTTATGTCTACAGATGAAGTTGTAAAAATTATAAAATTATTGAAAAAAACATATCCTGATGCAAAATGCAGTTTAAATTTTGAAACCCCTTTTGAATTGGCAATTGCAGTAATGCTTTCTGCACAATGCACAGATGAACGAGTAAATAAAACTACTCCTGCCTTATTTTTAAAATATAATAAACCAGAAGATTTCGTAAATTTAGATATCTCTATTATTGAAAAAATAATTCATCCTTGCGGATTTTATAAAAATAAAGCAAAAAATATAAAAAATATGTCTATAATGTTATTAGAGCAATTTAATGGCTCTGTTCCTCAAAATATGGATGATTTAATGAAGTTACCAGGAATTGGTAGAAAATCTGCCAATGTAATTATGCTAGAAGCCTTCAATAAACCTCAAGGAATTGCTGTTGACACTCATGCAAAACGTATATCTAATAGACTTGGTCTATCTAATAATTCAGATCCATTAAAAATTGAACAAGATTTATTGAAAATAATTCCTTATGAATATTTGAAAGATGTTAATCATTTATTTATGTGGCTTGGCAGAGATTGTTGCAAAGCACCTAATCCTAATTGCGAAAATTGTTCTATAAAAAAGTATTGCAATTTTGTAAAAAAATAAAACATTGAGTTAAATTTCAATTATAAAACTTTATGTTTAATAATTGAGTTTACTTCAATGTTTTTTATTTTTTTTAATCAAGCTCTGCGCTTACAATTTTATATTCTCCATCAACTTTAATTACATATAATTTTAAATTTGCTGTATCTGTACTAGATGAATAACTTGTTTTTACTTTTACCTTTGCTTTTATAATTTTTACTTTTTTGCTTTTTGTTGATTTTTTTACCTCTGTTATTTCTTTTAATGAATACTCTTTTGATGAATATGTATATTTATTTTTAAATTTTGAAGATATTGCATCTTTTGCATCAGATAACTCATCATAATTATTATCTTTTAAGTAATCATTAATATAATTTTTGCTCTTATATTTTTTGTCAAATTTCTTTTCACTTTCTTCATTAAATATAATATAACCTTTTACATCAATAAGTTTTGCAAACTCGTCAGCGTCATCGTCATTTACAGCTTTTAAATAATCCTTAACCAATTCTTCTGATTTAGCTTTACTTGGTTTTCCTGCCATACTTATAAAAATTATTGCTAAAATTATAATTAATACTACAGCTATTCCTCCAACTAAACTAAATGCAAAAAGTCTTTTTCCTGCTTTTGGAGTTTTATTTTCATTTTGATCTATGTTTTCTTTTTTTGTATCATTTTTAATATCTTTATTTTCTTCTATTTTAGTAGCTTTATCTTTGCTTTTAGATTTTTTAGGTTTTACTTCCTTCTTTTTATCTTCTGCTTTTTCTTTTTTTTCATTTTTTTCTTTTGTTTTATCATCTTCTACTTTAGCCGTCTTTTCTTTATTTACTTTCTTTTCTGTTTTAGTTTCTTTTATTTCTTCTTTTTTATCTTCCTTTTTTTCTTTTTTAGTAGTCTTTTTTTCTACGCTTTTATCTGATTTTTCTGTCTTTTTTCTAGGACTTTTAATTGTTTTTTCTTCCTTCTCTTCATTTTTTTCTAATTTTTTCTCTTCACTCATTTTTTTCCTCCTATGTACAAATTCAAATAATTTTTTTTAATTATTCTTCATCAATTACTATTTGTTGATTTTGATCTAACTTATATTTTGGCAATTCTGGTAATTCCTCTAAGCTAGTTAATCCAAACATTTTTAAGAATTTTTCTGTTGTTACATATGTAGTTGGTCTTCCTGGTGCATCTAATTTTCCTGACTCTTCAATTAAATTGTATTCTAATAATTTATATATAGTTCCATCACAATTTACACCTCTTATTGTTTCTATTTCTGCTCTTGTTATATTGGGATTATATGCAATAATAGATAAAATTTCTAGTGATGCATTTGATAAATTTGGTTTCGATTTTTTGTCAAAAATTGGAGCTATATATTCATAAAGCTCTTTTTTAGTACACATTTGATATGAGTCATTAATTTTAATTATTTCCATTCCACGATTTTGGCTCTCATATTCGTTTTTTAGCTCTTCAATTAATTCTATTATTTCATTTGGACTTATTTCTAGTGCAACAGTTATTTCTTTTATGGAAACAGATCTTCCCGCTGAAAATAAAATTGCCTCTATTATTTTTTTTGCGTTTTCTTTCATTTTGCTCTCCTTATATTAATAATTAAAACATTCATTCAACATTCTGTCAATAGAAATTTTAATTAAAATTTTACTAAAAAAAATTTTTGTGATATATTTAAAATATATAAAAATACTATATTAAAGAAAGGATTTGATTTTATGAATTCATTTATGAAATTAGCCAAGGAATGTGCAGAAAAAGGCGTAGCTAACAATGAAGGTGGACCATTCGGTGCAGTTATAGTTGATTCTCAAAATAACTTAGTTTCTACAGGAAATAATAGAGTTATTATTGATAATGATCCTACTGCTCATGCGGAAATGGTAGCCATACGATTAGCTTGTAAAAAATTAAATTCATATGATTTATCAAATATGACTCTATATACATCTTGTGAACCATGCCCAATGTGTCTTTCTGCGATAATTTGGTCAAATATAAAAAACGTATATTTTGGATGTACAAAAAATGATGCTGATAATATTGGATTTAGAGATGATTTAATTTATGAATATTTAAAAGGAAATAACTTAGATCTATTAAATTTACAGCCACTTGATAGATTAGATTGTATTAGGTTATTTGAAGATTATAAAAAAAATAATAAAATAATTTATTAGTCTATAATTTTTTAATTATTTTAAAAAATTAATGGATTTTAAAAAATAATTGTGCTATTATAAATTTAAATATTTTTTACGGAGGATAAAATTATGAATAATGAAAGAAAAAGAAAAAGTATAAGCTTAATTTTAATTATATTTATTATATTACTTGTGGCTACTTTAGTTATAATAATAGCCAAATTTTTGCAAAATTCAGACGATGATAGTTTATCAGAAGAAAATACTAATTCCGGTATAGAAATTTCTGTTAATTCAGTGGACGATTTTGATGATATTTCTTCAAATAATTCAGTGGAAAATACTACTAATGTTGTTGATACAAATAACATATCAAATGATACTGTTGAAAATAATTCTTTACAAAATGATTCTACTTCTAATACAACTACAACAAATGAGCCCAAGAATCTTGCTTTAAATAATCATACTTATAAAATGAAAGAAAATATTGATGCAACATTAGTTCAAAATAATAATAGTTCAGCAATTCAAATAAAATATCCTGATTATAATTATAAAATGATATTTAATACAAGTAGTACTATAAACTTTACTGATTTAAAAAATCATTCTGAATTAAAAAGTTATTTAGAGTCAACATTTAATTTAAAAATAACAAGTACTTTAAAATCAGGAAACATAAATAATATGGATGTTATTTTATTTACAATATCAGATACTACTGGTAATGGATATTGTGTATTTACACCTTTAAATGATTCTGAAGTTGCCTATGCCAAATTATATGATACTAATAACTCAGCTGACTTGCTATCTGATTTAACAGAACCACTAAGTAATATATCAGAAATAATTGCTAACATGGAAAATTAAAGTATAGGAGTGAAATATATGTCAAAAGAAAGAAAAATAAAAATAGTTCCTGGAAAAGGAGAAAATATAAAGATTTCTGATGTCCAAGAGCATCTAAATATTGAAAAACCTGATGATGAAAATATCGAAAAGGATAAAATTATAGTACCAAATAAGAAAAAATAAAAGACAGTTTTTGAACTGTCTTTTATTTTTTACATAGCTTCTTTTTGCTCTTCTTCATTAACCATATCATTTTTGTTTTCATCATCATCTTGTTTAACTATTTCTAAGCTAGATATTGAAACTTCATATGCTACTTTTGTTTCAGATGTTCCATCTTCATATTTTTTCTCATATGTTCTAGATTGAACTCTACCAACAACTTTTACTTCTGTTCCAACTTCTATATTTTCACAAAATCTTGCATTTCTTCCCCAAGCGATACAAGGAATATAATCAGATTTGTTATATGCTCTATTTACTGCTAATAATAGATCTGCTATTTCTCTACCAAATGGTGTTTGTCTATAAATAGGTTTTTTGCATATGTAACCATTTAATGTAACTTCGTTAGAAACCAAATCTTTGCTTGCTTGAATTTCTTCATCTTGATTTTCAATGAATTTTACATCTTTAGCAAACACTGTTAATACTAATTTGTTTCTTTCATTTTGATAGCTATTATATGATCTAAATTGTCCTTCTACTATTATTTTTTTGTCAATTTCTAAGTCTTCTTTTTCTAATAATCTTTCTGATATTGTGATTGGTATAATATCAGCATTTCCACTTAAACGTGGTACCTCTAAATCAAATATGTAAAATTTTTCGCCATATATTTCATGACTAAATTTTTTATCGCTTGTGACCTTTCCAACCAATACTAAATGGTTATTCTCTAAATAATTTGTATTCAAAATACTTTCCTCCCCTTACTTGTTTATCTACTGTATTCTTAATACTGTTTTCCCTATAAACTTTATTATACTATCTTTTTTTGGTTTTGTCTACATAAAATGTTATTTTTTTCAATATTTTTTAATTTTGTGCTATTTTCCCTTTTTTTATGTCTATTATTTTTCTTTCTTTATTAAAATCAACTTTAAATTTTCTTATTTTTATCATACATTAAATCCATTATTGTTATTATCATTCCATCATAAGCATTTATATTATTTTCATTTTTTTCGAATTTTACTTCTTGTATTCCTGTTATTTTATCATTCATTGGTATATTTTCTTGTATAAATATTAAATAGTTTTCTTCGGTTGCACTTGATATTGTTACAGTAGCTTTTGAATTATAGCCATATGTTATTACATTTGAATAACTATTTTTTAAATTCTCACTCTTACAATGTATGTCAGAATTCCATACTATATACTTCGATTTTTCTAAGATTTTTTTTAATATATATTTATTTTCCACTTCTTCATTTACAATTATTGAGTCAAATTTAACATTTTTAAAATTTTCCAAGTTTTCCTTATTTAAAAATATAATTTCATTTTCATCTATTTTGTTAATCATTCTATTTTTTATGTTATTTTCACTATTTTTATTAGTTATAATTCCTATAAAAAACATACATCCTCCTAGAAAAAATACTTATTAAATAGTATTATTTTATCAAATTTTAAAAAAAGTATTCATTTACTTTTTAATTTGCTTACCTGTGTTATCAATGTAATAATCTGATTGATAAATTAAATCTGATACAGTAACAATTTCGTATCCAGATTTTTTTATATTTTTTATTAAATAATCTAAACTATCTGCAGTATGTTTTGTTCCATTATGACTTAATATAATTGAACCTGGCTCTATTTTTTTATCAAGTCTTTTCCACATTTCTTCCCCTGTTAAATCTTTATAATCTAATGTATCTAAATTCCACTGAATTGTTTTACTATTTACCGCTTCTGCTGCATTTATTACATTGTCATTATATTCCCCATATGGTCCTCTATATACTTTAGATTTTTTTCCTGTTATTTTTTCTATTTTTTTATTACATTCTTCAATTTCACTTATATTTTTTTCATATGTCAAATTATTTACATGTGGATGTGTGTTTGAATGATTACCAATTTCGTGGCCTGCATCACTTATCTTTTTTACTGCTTCTGGATATTTATCTACCCAATCACCAACCATAAAAAAAGTTATTTTTACATCATTTTCTTCAAGTGTTTTTAATATGTGGTCTATATCGTCGGCATTCCAAGCACAATTCATTGTAAATGCAACCTTTTTTTCATCTGTTTTTACACTATATATTGGTAATTGTTTTGGTGTAGAAGATACTTCTAGCATTTTTGAATTATTTCTCATATAAAATGCAATTCCAAGTAAAATCATAACAGTAAAAAACGAAACCATATATGATGCTATTTTATCCTTATTGCATACTATAAACATAATAAAAAACCTCCAAAATATGTATTATTTAATTGTATACATATTTTAAAGGTTTATGATTTATTTTATTAATTTAACATATTTCTTTTTTTCAACCATATCATTACAGTTAAAGTAACAACAAATGATACTGCTAATAATACTGGAAATCCATATTGATAATTTTGAAATGGTACAGGAACGTTCATTCCCCATAAACTTGCAACTAATGTTGGTATTGCAAGTATTATTGTTATTGATGTTAAAAATTTCATTATATCATTTATATTATTTGAAATTATAGATGCATACATATCCATTGTCTCATTCAAAATATCACTGTATATTTTACTCATTTCAATAGCCTGTTTATTTTCTACTATTGCATCTTCTAGTAAATCTTCGTCTTCTTCATAAAGTTTTATTATTTTCCCTCTTAAGGTTTTTTCCATTACAACTTCATCTGATTTTAGTGATGTTGTAATATATACTAATGCTTTTTCTAAATTAAGCATTTTTAACAGATCCTCATTTTTTAAATCTTTTTTTAATGTTCTTTCAATATGCTCTGTTTTTTTATTTATTTCTTTTAATAAATTCAAAAATGCTGATGAGTTTTCATAAAATAATTGAAATAAAAATTGGCTCTTTTTATATGTTATTACTTTTTTTCCAACTATTCTTTCCATTTTTTTAATAATGTCGTTTTCTTTTAGAGAAACTGTTATTACATATTCGTCTCTTACAAAAATCACACCTACTGGCATTGTTGTATATATTTCTACATCATTTTCTTTTTCAATTATTGGTACATCTATTATAAATAAAATTGTTCCATCGTCTTCTTCTAAATCAATTCTGGCTTTTTCCTCATAATCTAGTGAATACTTTATAAATTCTTGCTCTATATTTAAATTTCTACACACTTCAAATATTTCTGATTCTGTTGGATTAATCATATCTATCCAATTACCTCTTTTGTACTCATTAACTTCTGTTGTTACATTTGTAATCATATCTGTATTGTACATCTTTACCAATTTACTCACCTCATTTTATTTAAAGTTATTGTTTATATCTTCTTCATTTATATTTATAAATTCTGCCCCTCGTGCTGTTTTAGTTGTATATTGTTCCTTGATTTTTTCATATTCTTCTTTGGTAGATTTTTTTTCATTTATATAGTATGTTGTTGAACTACCATTTTGATTCTGTTGAGCCTTTATTGTATATTTTTTTGTTGCTCCATTTTCTGTAAATATAAAGATTTGATACTCTTCTGTTAAAGAGTATATACTTCTTTTATATAATACTTTATTTCTTATATTTACCCCATATGCAACATGTGAAGTATGTCCAATCCCGGAATCTAGACTGTTTACCTGTATTTCACCATTAGAATATGTCATTATAAAACATTGACAACTGGTTTGTTTTTTACATTCAGTATATATTAAAACAATTGGAGTCGAAGAATCCTCTGATTTTGCTCTTATAAATTTAACATCTTGTTTTATAGAGCTACTTATAGTTTTTCCAAAACAGTTTTCTTTTAAATATAGGTTTTCCTTTACCCACTCTTCATCTAACAAAGCCTTTTTATATGCCTCATCAGCAGTTACTTTTTGTTCATTTTTAACTACATTATTTACTGTATTTTCTGTTACTATATTATTTACTTCATTCACACTATTGTTTACAGTAACCGATGTAGCATTTGTGTTGCTTTCACTTTGATTTTGTACAAAATTCGTACCAGGAGTTTCCTTAGAATCTCTAAGTAAGGCTTGTATTATGACTAATATTATAAATAAAGCACATATGGTTATTATTATACTAATTACTAATTTTTTATTTTTCATATAAATACCTCCAATTAATCAATCCTTGGTTTTAATTCTTCGTATATTGGTCTTTCTTCTCTTATCATTGTTGATTTTCCATGACCAGGATATACAATAGTTTCATCTGGTAGTTTTAATAATTTTTTTGTTATAGATGTTATTATAGCTTCAAAACTTCCAGTCGGTAAATCAGCTCTCCCCCATGTTCCTCGAAACATAGTATCACCTGAAAATAATAATTTTTCTTCTTTGCAGTATAAACAACTACCTCCTGCGGTATGTCCGTGGTGTATGAATAACTAAAAATTCTAAATTTCCAATATGAATTAAATCTCCATCATCAACTCGTGAAAATTCTGTTACTTTTACCTCATTCATTCCTATATATGTTGCTAAACTAATTTTATCATCAGCTAGGCCCTTTGCATCTGCTCTATGAATTAAAACTATTGCTCCTGTCTCATTTTTTAGTTGATTAACTGCTCCTATATGATCTCCATGACAATGAGTTAAATATATATATTTAACTTTTGCATTTATTGTTTGTAACATTTCTTGTATTTTTTCAAATTCTCCACCTGGATCAATTACCATTGTTTCTTTAGTGTTTTCATCTTGTACTATATAACAATTAGTAAATTCGTTTAACGGTGTTTTTATTTTTATTCTCTTTAGTATCATTTGATATACTCATTCCCTTCACATACTACTCATATATCTATTTTTTTCTATTTACTTCATATACACTATCTACTTTTCGTAATGCTTTTACAACTGTATTTAATACATTTAAATTTTCTACTTCTATTGTCAAATTAGTTTCTGCAGTTCTATCTCTATGAACTTTTGAATCTACTGCAATTAGTGTACATTTATTATTTGATATTTCTTTTATTATATCAGCTAGCAAGCCATTTCTATCATTAGCAAGTATTTGAATATCTACATTATAAGATGATTTATCTTTATCACTCCATATAACATCTATAATTCTATCTCCTTGAGAAACTAGATCTTTTACATTTTGACAATCTTTTCTATGTATTGAAACTCCTCTTCCTCTTGTAATAAATCCTATTATTTCATCTCCTGGAACAGGATTACAACATTTTGAAAATCTAACTAGACAATTATCTATACCTTTTACTATTACACCATTACTAGATGTCCTATTTATTTTTGGCTTTTCTGTTGCTAGCTCCTCTATGGTTTTTTCTATTTCTTCATCTTGATTATCTTTTTTATAAGCTTCTAACATTTTAGCTATTATTCTTGATGATGAAATTGCACCAAATCCAACTGCTGAATACATATCATCTATTGTGTTAAATTTATATCTATTTAAAGCAACTTGAACATATTCATTTTTAAATAATGTGCTATAATTCATTCCTATTCTTTTTATTTCTTTTTCGATTAAATCTTTTCCTTTTACTATATTGTCTTCTCTTTCTGCTTTTTTAAACCACTGTTGTATTTTATTTTTTGCAGAAGAGCTTTTAACAAATTTTAACCAATCTCTACTTGGTCCTTTGGCTTGATCTGATGTTATAATTTCAACAATATCTCCATTTTTTAATTTTGTTACTATTGGCATCATTTTACTATTTATTTTACATCCTGTCATATGATGGCCAATTTCTGCGTGTACACTATATGCAAAGTCAATTGGTGTAGCTCCTCGTGGCAATACTTTTATCTGTCCCTTAGGTGTAAATACATAAACTTCATCTTCAAAAAGTTCTGTTTTTAAAGTTTTTAAAAACTCTTGTGGATCTTGCATATCTTTTTGCCATTCAAGAGATTCTCTTAACCATGCCAATTTATCATCTTGAACTATAACATTTGATTTTTTATTTTTATTTGCTTCTTTATATGCCCAATGCGCAGCAATACCAAATTCAGCTATTCTATGCATATCCCAAGTACGAATTTGAACTTCAAATGGAGTTCCTTTTGGTCCAATTAATGTTGTGTGTAATGATTGATACATATTTGGTTTTGGTACTGAAATATAATCTTTAAATCTTCCTGGCATAGGATTATATAATTCGTGAACTACACCAAGAGCAGCATAACAGTCTTTTACAGAATTTACTAGAATTCTTAATGCAAATAAATCATAAATTTGGTCTAATGTTTTATTATCCCTTTGCATTTTTCTATAAATACTATACAAATGTTTTGCTCTTCCTGTAATTTCAGCATCAATTTTTTGTTTTTTAAGCTCAGTATTTATTTGCTCTATTATCATTTGAATAAAGCTTAATCGCTCTTCTCTTTTTTTGTCTATGCCTTCTACAATTTCTCTATATTCTTCTGGATATAAATATTTGAAAGATAAATCCTCTAATTCCCATTTTAATGAATATATACCTAATCTATTAGCAAGAGGTGCATATAAATCAGCAGTTTCTTTTGATATTGCAATTTGTCTATCTCTTTTTAAATATTTTAAAGTTCTCATGTTATGCAATCTATCTGCTAATTTAATTAAAATTACTCTTATATCTTTACCCATTGCTAAAAACATTTTTCTGTAATTTTCTACTTGTTGTTCTTCAGCACTTGTGTATTTTAAATTTCCTAATTTTGTTACACCATCTACCATTTCAGCAATTTCTGGTGAAAATTCTTTTTCTAGGTCTTTTATTGTTACCTCTGTGTCTTCTGCAATGTCGTGTAATAATGCAGCACATATTGTACTATCATCTAGACCTATTGTTGCTAAAATATATGCTACTTGTACTGGATGAATTATATATGGCTCTCCAGATTTTCTTAATTGATTTCCGTGTTTTTCTTTTGCAAATTCATAAGTTTTTCTTATATATTTAACATCAGATTTTTTGTTATGCTTTTTCATAACATCTATAATATCATCTATAGTTGCATTTTTTGTTTCAGACATATATAAATCCCCCTTTTTATTACTTTAATATGATTTTCTCATATCCTTCAAATTTATTTGAATTGTTTCTCTTCCATTAAATTTATTTAACTCTAATGAACCAACTACATCGACTCTATCGCCTAATAAGAAATCATTTACCAATTTTCCCATATTAAATCCTATTGTATCTATCACTACGTTTTTATCTCTTAAGGTTAGTTTTATATGTTTTCCTTCTGATAATGCTCTTATTGATTCAATTTTTAAGTTTTTGTATATAAATATAGGCATTTTATTTGCTTCACCAAAAGGCTCTAATACTTTTAAATCTTTTACTGTATTTATGTCTATATCATTACTATCAATTTCTTCATCAATTTTTATAACTGGTAATAGCTCATTTATATTAGAATTTTTTGTATATTCTTCTATATCTTTTTTAAAATCCTCAAATTCAGATTTCTTTATTGTTATTCCAATTGCCATAGAATGTCCACCAAATCTTTCTATGTGATTTGGACAATTAGTTAATGCTTCATGTAAGTCAAATCCTTGTATACTTCTACCAGAGCCTTTTCCTTCATCTCCTTCAAAACATATTAATATGCTTGGTTTATAATACATTTCAGTTACTTTTGATGATACAATTCCAATTACTCCATGATGCCAATTTTCTTTTCCTAAAATTATGCAATTTTTATCTTTTTCTCCGTTTTCAATCATTTCAATTGCTTCATTAAATATCTTTACTTCTGTTTGCTGTCTGTCATAATTGTATTTATTTAATCTTTTAGCAATTTCTTGTGCTTGAACAATATTATCTGTTAAAAATAAATTTAAAGCTTCTTGTTCATATCCCAATCTTCCACAAGCATTCACTCTTGGAGCAATACCAAATGAAATTGTTGTAGAATCAATATTTTTGCACCCAGCAGCTTGTAATAAAGCTTTTAATCCTACATTTTTTGTTACTGCTACAAGTTTTAATCCTAATTTTGATATAACTCTATTCTCATCAACTAATGGAACTATATCAGATATAGTTCCTACACAAACAATATCTAAGAATTTTAAATATTCTCGCTCTTCTAAATTAAATTTTTTTGATATTGCTTGTATTACTTTAAATACAACACCAACTCCCGCTAATTGATTAAATGGATATTTATTATCTTTTCTTTTTGCATCAACAACTGCCAACGCATTTGGTAATACTTCTGCAGGTTCATGATGATCAGTTACTACAGTTTCTAGTCCTAAACTATTTGCATATTCAACTTCCTCTATTCCAGATATTCCGCAATCTACAGTTATCATTAATGTATAATTCTGGCTTACTATTTTATCAATAGCATTTTTATTTAACCCATATCCTTCATCTAATCTGTTTGGAATATAACTGTCCACATTTAATCCTCTATCTTGTAAAAATTTTTTTAAAACAGTTATACTTGTTATTCCATCTACATCGTAATCTCCATATATTATAACTTTTTCTTGATTCTCAATTGCTTTTATAATTCTATTTACGGCAATTTCCATATCTGGCATTAAAAATGGATCATAAAAATCATTTCTTGTTGGGTTTAAAAATACATCAATATCATCTTGTAAATTTTTATTTGAAATTACAGTTGCAACAAGTCTACTTACATTGTATTTATTTTTTATCTCTTCTACTTCTTTAGTATTTATATCGTAATATTCCCATTTTTTATTCATCCTTTTCTCCTTATAAGCTACAAATTTTCTTTATTGTATATCATTTTCGCTAATTTTAAAAGGGGTTATAGTAAAAAAATTAAAAAGCGTAATATTAACGCTTTTTAATTTTTTGTATTATAACAACTTTGATTTTTATTCCGTCCTCAAATTAATGTTTAAATATATCTGACATTGATTCTGCTATGATTTTATTTATATCTGCTACCATTACATTAAATTTTACTTCTAAATCAAAGTAATCTTTTATGTCCTTATTTTCAACTAATATTGCATACATTTCTTGAAGTTTTTGTATTTTTTCTGGATCTTCTTTTCCCTTTTCCATTGATAAAACTTGAACATCATATCTTATTTGTTCAAAGTCTTCTATTTTCTTTTTTAAATCTGGATTTGACAAAACTGCTTCTCTTGCTTTTTTATAATTTTTATATTCAGAAGATTCTTGTATTTCTTTTGCCAATTTATTTGCTGTATTGTAAATATTATTCATAAATAATTCAGTCCTCTCTTGCACTTTATAATGATTTATTTAACAGAAATTATTTGATTATGCATATGCATGTTTCTTTTTGAAGCTTAGCAATTTTGTTATTTCTTTTTCTGAGTTTTGCGCTTTTACTGCTTTATTTTGTCTTTCTTGTTCCATTTGTTTTAATTGTTTTTCTGCTTCTGTTTGACATATTGCTCTTTCATAAACATAATGTGTATCTTGTGCTATTTTATTCCAATTAAATTGCGCTTTTACTTTTGCTTTAGCATTTTTTGAAATATTTGCACATAATTGTGGATCAAATAGTAATGCTAATACTGAATCCGCAATTGAGTTTGGATTACCAGCATAGCTTTTCATTCCATCAACACCGTGATCAATTATTTCATTTAATCCTCCCACATCAGATACAACAGTTGGTGTTCCTGAAAGCATAGACTCAAGTGCTACAATTCCAAAAGGTTCGTATGTGCTTGGGAATACAGCAACATCTGCACACTTATACATTTTTTGTACTGCTTTGGAATCAAGGTATCCTGTAAAATATACTTTATTATCTATACCTAGATTATGTGCTTCTGCTCTTAATTCGTCCATCATTCCACCTTTTCCAGCTATAACAAGTTTAGCATCATGATAACTGTTTAATATTTTAGGCATTGCAGCAATTAGATTCTGTACTCCTTTTTCATATACTAATCTTCCAAGATATAGGATAATCTTTTCATTATCCATAGCATACTGTCTTCTAAAATCATAATCTCTATCTATTCCAGTAAAGTTATTCAAGTTAATTCCATTTGGTATTACATTTATCTTATCAAAAGGTAATCCGAATAGCCTTTGTAATTCACATTTCATATAATTGCTATTAACAATTACATCTGTAGATTCATATGTCAATAACCATTCTGTATCATTTATATATCTTTGAACATCATCATGAATTCCACTATTTCTACCTGCTTCTGTTGCATGAATTGTTGCTACTAACGGTATATTAAAAGATTGTTTTAATGTTTTTGCTGCATATGTTACAAGCCAGTCATGTGCATGTATTACATCAAATTTGCCTTCTTTATTTATTATTTCCGTTGCTTTTGAAATTAAATTAAAATTCAATTGCATAATCCAATCTGTAAAATTATTTGGCGTAATCATATAGTTATCTACTCTATATACTTTTACTCCTTTATCATTTTCAAAATCTGTCAAATTTGGTATATTTGCATCTTTATATGTTACAACTGTAACTTCATGCCCATCTTTTATTAATCGATGTGATAAATCATGCACTACACGAGCTATTCCTCCTACAATTCTTGGCGGATATTCCCATGTTAACATTAAAATTTTCATATCACTTCAGGCTCCTTTCTAATCTTCTGTATAAAATAATCATTCAAACTTTGATTATTTTTTTCTTTCTTTTACATTTTATACAACTTTGATTTAATTGTAAATAAATTTTTACTTTTTTTTTAATTTTGTTACAAATTCTATTGAATTTATTATAATTTTGATATAGTATATCATTAGCATAACTTTAATCTAAGGAGGAAAAAATGTTAGAAAAAACTAATGAGAAAAAAAGTAAAAAAAGCACATCTTTATTTTCAAGATTTACTTCTAAAAAAAGAAAATCTATGTCAAGTACAGAAAAACAAAATAAAAATGTGAAAAAAATTGCAAAATGTATTACTTTATCACCTGAAGAAATGAAGAAAGAGCTTGACTCTATTGTAAAAAATAACAAATATTCTCAAATTGTTGAGTATTACGATTTACCTTATAGATATAATCAAACTGTAATAAAAATCTTAGCTCAAACACCTCATTCAATATTTATATATTGGGATATATCTGATGCTGATAGACATGCAATGGAACAAAAATATGGTGATAGATTTTTTTATGAAACAAAACCAATTTTATTAGTACACAATCAAACTTTAAACTATTCTTTTGAAATAGAAATTGATGACTTTACAAATAGTTGGTATCTACATACTCCAACTAGTGATTGTGTATTTAATATAGAGCTTGGAAGAAAGAAAATTCCTAATTGCAATGATATAAATATTGATACAGATGATCATGTTTTACATATAGCATCATCAAATACAATAGAATCACCTAATGATCATGTTTTAAAAGATACTTTAAATAAACCTGTTTACTTTAAAAATATAAAAACTAATGAATTAGAAGAAAGAAAAGTTTCAAATTTAAATGCTATACAAAATATTTACAATATTTTTGAATTTTATGGTGAAGATGAATTTGAACAAAACCCATCTTCTGGATTTAAAATTTAATTAATGGAGAATTTATAATGGAAAAAAATATACAAGGATATGTAAGTTTTGTATTACATGCACATCTGCCATTTGTTCATCATCCAGAAAGTGAAGATTATTTGGAAGAGCAATGGCTATTTGAAGCAATATCTGAAACATATATTCCCTTACTTATGAATTTTGAAAAACTAGTTGAAGAGCATGTTGATTTTAGAATTACAATGTCACTTACTCCTCCACTTTTAAATATGTTAGATAACAAATTGCTTCAAGAACGCTATATAAAATACTTAAAAAGTCATATAGAACTTGCATCTAAAGAAATAAAGAGAACAACTTATGATGAAAGAGTTAATTCATTGGCTCATTATTATTATGATAGATATTCACATGATTTATACTTTTTCAAAGAAAAATATAACTGTAATTTAATTCAAGGGTTTAAACACTTTCAAGATATTGGTGTATTGGAAATTATAACTTGTGGTGCTACACATGGGTATTTCCCTATATTATACACAACAGAACAAACAGTAAAAGCACAAATTGCAGTTGGAGTTCAAACATACGAAAAATATCTTGGAAGAAAACCTAGAGGTATTTGGCTTCCAGAATGTGGATATGTTCCTGAAGCTGATAAATATTTGAAAGAATTTGGAATAGAATATATAATAACGGAATCTCATGGAATTTTATATTCTAATCCTGCTCCACTATATGGAACATTTGCTCCAATAGTTTCACCAGAAGGTGTTGTTGCTTTTGGACGTGATATAGAATCTTCTAGACAAGTGTGGAGCTCTATTAATGGATATCCCGGAGATTTTAACTACAGAGAATTTTATAGAGATATTGGTTATGATGCTGATTATGAATATATAAAGCCATATATTGCATCAAATGGTGTTCGTGTAAATACTGGAATAAAATACCATCGTATTACTGGAAAAACAGAGAATAAAGATTATTATAATGTTCAATGGGCTCATGATTCTGCAGAAAAACAAGCAGGTCACTTTTTAGATAGTCGTGTAAAACAAATTGGTGAATTAAGCAAATATACAGAAAATCCACCTATAGTTTTATGTCCTTATGATGCTGAACTTTATGGTCATTGGTGGTATGAAGGTCCATATTGGTTATATATTTTATTTAAAAAGATTTATTATGATAATTGTAATTTTAAATTAATAACACCTGGCGAATATATTGATAAATATCCAAAAATGCAAGTTGCAACACCTTGTAGATCAAGTTGGGGTGCTAATGGTTACAGTGAAGTATGGCTTAACCCTACTAATGATTATGTACATAGGCATTTGCATAAAGCTGGTGACCGAATGGTTGAACTTGCTCACTTATTTCCTCATACAAATGATGAATTGCAAAAAAGAGCTCTTAATCAATGTGCACGTGAATTATTATTGGCACAAAGTAGTGATTGGTTATTTATTATAACAAATGGAACTATGGTTGATTATGCCAAAAAAAGAATTAAAGATCATATTGGTAGATTCACAAAATTATATAATCAAATAAAAGATGATAAAATTGATGAAAATTTTGTTGAATATTTAGAAGAATATGATTGTATATTCCCTGATATTGATTATAATATTTATTATTAAAAAAATGTACTTAACAATTATAGTTAAGTACATTTCTTATTATTTTATTTTTGATTTGCAGCTTTTTTTGCATAATATGATAATATAAATGTTGCATCTCTCATATCTACTCTACCATCACCATTAACATCATATTTTAAGTCTGCCTTTTCATTTCCGCTTGCAGCTCTTGCATATGCTCGTAATACTATCTGTGCATCCAAACTGTCTACTATTCCATCATTATTAAAATCAAGCTTCATATCATCATTATTTGATATTCCTTCAACTTGGAAATTACATCCTTTCCAATTTGTAGCATTTGCAATTCTTATATAACCGTCTTGCTCTTGGAAATGCCACCATTCTGAAGCAAGTGTTGTCATTCCAGCATTAGTCATATATCGATCTAATCTTTTTGCATCTTCAGTCATTTCTTTTGAATAATTATTTGGAACTTTTGCACAATTTGAGCTATAATATTTTATAGCTTTTGTACTCAATTCATGCATATTAGTTGGCATCCTGCATTCTTTCTTTGTTGCATTGTCACATAAGGTAACATCTATTGCAGCACCTGTATTATGTGATGACAAACCTTGTGCTAAAAACCAACTTTGTCCCCAATAATAACATGCACCACTTTTTCCATAACTATAATTTATATTTCGTTTAACACAGCTATTTTTATTATATAATATGTTTAATTGCTGTGCAATTTTTACACTAATACTATGTGGTCTATATGAGTCATAAATTTTTAAACAATACCCATCTTTTAATGCTGTATTTTGCGCATCAGCTATTTTTTTAGCAGTCGAATATAATATTGGACATAGATATTCTTCTCTACCGAATTTTTGAATTCATTATCTTCCCTGTTGTATATAATTTTTTGCCTGTTACTTCTGAAATTTCAATTCCAGAAGATTTATATATACTTAATCCGGCATTTGTAATATTATATACAATACTTGGCTCTACATCTGGTAAATTAATCATGCAATAATCGTGTTTTACATATCCACTTATGTTATTGTAATTAATTTGCCAATAATTTCCTGATTCGCTTAATATAGAAAAAGCCTTTCCTTTTGGTAAAGTTCCTATTGTATTCGAATTTTCATTTGCATCTTTTTTTATATTAAGGTCAATTGTTGACCATCCAGTGCTATCTTTTAATTCTCTTTCGAAACTATATGCATTAATAGCTTTTGCATTTATCATATATATTAAAAAGATAAAAAAAGATATGCCTATAATTCTTAAAATTTTCCTTTTCATAATCATTCCCCCTAAAAAAATTATACTACCGCAATAGTCTTATGTCAACTTTTTCTAGTTATATTTATCCAAATATTCAACTTTTTAACAAAAATTATTCCAATAAACTAACTAATAATGTTAATTTATCGGAATAAATTTTGACTTATTTAATTTTCTGCCTTTTTATCTCTTTGCATTAATCTATATACTGCTTCTTTTGGATCTTCGTTATTGAATAATACATTGTAAACTTCTTCTACAATAGGCATTTCAACATTATATTTTTTCTTTAATTCATAAGCTGCTTGTATATTATCAACACTTTCTATTACCATTCCTACCTCTTTTTTTACTTCATCTAATGGTAATCCTCTTCCTATTAATCTTCCTGCTTTTCTGTTTCTACTATGTTCACTACTGCATGTTACTATTAAATCGCCTAGTCCAGTTAGTCCATAAAAAGTTTCTTTTTTTGCACCAGCTTTTACTCCAAGTCTTGCAATTTCAGCTAGACCTCTTGTTAATAGTGCTGCAAATGTGTTATCTCCAAAATTTAGCTCTACTGAAATTCCTGCACAAAATGCTATTATATTTTTTAGTGCTGAACCATATTCGACGCCTATAACATCATCTGAAGTATATACTCTCATATTTTTGCTCATAAATATATCTTGAACATAATTTCTAACTTCTTCATTCTCAGATGCGCTTACTAATACTGTTGGAATTCCTATTGAAACTTCTTCTGCATGACTTGGTCCTGATAAAGCTCCAACTTTTACTCCTGGTATTTCTTCCTTTATTACATCTGTCAATATTGATAGTGTTGATTGCTCTAATCCTTTTGAACATACTATTATTGGTTGTTTTTCTACATCTACAAATTGCTTATATTGTTTTACAATATCTCTTGTAAATTTTGATGGAGTTACATGTAATATTAAATCTGAATTTTTTATAACTTCTTCATAACTTAATGAACAAGATACTCCATCCGGAATTGTTATATTTGGTAAAAATTTACATTTTCTATCATTATTTATTAAATCTGCTTCTGATTTATCAAATGACCAAATTTTTACTTTATTTCCAATACTTTCAAGGTACATAGCTAATGCTACTCCCCAACTTCCGCTTCCTATTATTGCTATATTCTTCATGTTAATTCTTCCTTTCATTTGTTATATTAAGTTATATTTACTTCTTAAAACTTAATTTATTTTCTTCACCTTTATATATTCTTTTTAAGTTTGATCTATGATTAAATATCACAAAAACTGCCATTGCAATTCCAAATATTATATAATTACCTTCATTTACTAAATAATGACTATTATCTCCTGTAGTTATAAATATAGTTAATACTGGAAATAAAACTGCTGCCATTATTGAACCTAATGAAACCATTCTTGTTAATGCCATTACTAAAAGTGCAAATACTAAGCATATTAAACCAATTTGCCAATTTATTAATAATAAAATTCCAAGTGATGTTGCAACACCTTTTCCGCCTTTAAATCCAAAATATACTGGAAATGTATGTCCTACTACAGCAAAAAATCCAGCTAGTTGAACTAATATTTCTGGTTTAACATTTGTTGCTATCTTTCCTATCCAAAAAGCTACTAAAACTGCTACCACACCTTTTAAAATATCGCATATTAAAGTAAGAGCAGCTAATCCTTTTCCAACACTACGAAGCATATTCGTTGTACCAGCATTTCCGCTTCCTTTTTCCCTTACATCAAAACCTGCAAATTTTTTACTAAAAATTATTGAAAAATTAACACTTCCTATTGCATATGCAATTATTGCTACTAAAATATATACTGCCATAAAAAATCACTCCTTCTTTTGTTTAATCTTTATCTCTTTTTTCTCTTACAATTATTCTAATTGGTGTACCTGTTAAAACAAATTCTTTTCTTAATTGATTTACCAAATATCTTTCATATGAGAAATGGAATAATTGTTTATCATTTACAAACACAACAAATGTTGGCGGTTTTGTTGATGCTTGTGTCATATAAAATATTTTTAGTCTCTTTCCTTTATCTGTTGGTGGTTGAACAATTGCTATTGCTTCATTTAATACTTGATTTAAAACAGATGTTGATACTCTCATTGCATTTTGACTTGCTACAGTATTTATAAGTTCATATAATTTTTCTACTCTTTGTCCTGTTTTTGCAGATATAAAAATTATTGGTGCATATGATAAATATGACAATTTATTGTATATCTCCTTTTTATATTTTTCTACTGTATTGTTATCTTTTTCATATTCATCCCATTTATTTACAGCAATTATAATACCTTTTCCTGCCTCATGTGCTTCTCCAGCAATTTTAGCATCTTGCTCTGTTACACCTTCATTTGCATCAATCATAAAAATACAAACATCTGATCTTTCAATTGCAAGACTTGTTCTCATAACACTGTATCGCTCTAGATTTTCTGTTACTTTACTTTTTCTTCTAATTCCTGCCGTATCTATGAATACATATTTTCCATAAGAGTTTTCGAACTCAGAATCTATAGCATCACGAGTTGTTCCTGCTATATTGCTTACTATAACTCTGTTTTCGCCTAATATTTTATTTACTAAAGATGATTTTCCAACATTTGGTTTTCCTATTAAAGCAACTTTTATAACTGTACTATCATCTTCCTCATTATCATTTTTTGGTAGTTTTTCATAAATTGCATCTAAAACATCACCAATTCCTAAAGCATTGATTGATGATACTGGATGAGGATCACCTAAACCTAAATTATAAAATTCATATATATCGTCTGATGTTTTTCCAAAGTTATCTGCTTTATTGCAAACTAAAACAATTGGCTTTTTAGACTTTCTTAACATTAATGCAATTTCGTTATCTGCATTTGTAATTCCTCTTTTAATATCTGTAACAAACACAATAACATCTGCCATGCTTATTGCAATATCAGCCTGGTTACGCATTTGAGATACTATTAAATCTTCTGATTCTGGCTCTATTCCTCCTGTATCAATAACAGTAAAATCCATACCACGCCAATTAGCATCTGCGTATATTCTATCTCTTGTTACACCTGGAGTATCTTCTACTATTGATATTCTTTTGCCAACTATATAATTAAAAAAAGTGGATTTACCTACATTAGGTCTTCCAACTATTGCTACTACTGGTTTTGACATATTTATTTTCCTTTCATTTTGTTTTAAATATTTTATAACAGTTTATATGATTAGTCAAGGGGACAGAATTTAAAAGAAAAACAGTTTGCTCTTTCAGAAGAACAAAAAAAACAGCATTGTTCATGCTGATTTTTTTATTCTTCATTATCGCTTTTTACGCTTACAACTTTTTCTCCATCATAATATCCGCAAGCTGGGCATATTCTGTGTTGTTGCATCATTTCATGACAATGTGGACATTCTACTAAATTTCTTGCTTTTAAAGTCCATGTTGATCTTTTTAAATGAGTTCTTGCTTTTGACCATCTTCTTTTTGGTTGTGCCATTATTATCCCTCCTTTGCCAATTAGTATCTATGTATATGTATACTAATAATTTGACAGTTTAAATATCACTTTAAAAGTATACTAGTTTTTTCCAGTTTTGTCAACAGTTATTTGACCCCATTTTTTTATATTCGTAAACTTTTAAAAGTTTTTGAATATACTATTCATATAAAATACAATAACGGAGGTTAATTTTATGTGTGGTTTTGTTGGTTTTGCTAATTTAAAAGAAAATATTTCTTCTAAAACTAATATTTATAATATGAATGAATCAATTTCTAAAAGAGGTCCTGATGAAGATGGATATTATTACGAGGAGCATGTTTGTCTTGGTCATAAAAGATTAATTGTTGTTGACCCTGATGGTGGTAAACAGCCTATGAGTGCAATGAAAGATGGTAATCTTTATACTATTGTTTATAATGGTCAATTGTACAATACAAAAGATCTTAGATCTGAACTTGAAGAAAATGGTTTTACTTTTGATTCATATTCAGATACTGAAGTACTTTTGAAAAGTTTTATTTTTTGGAAATATGATGTTGTAAAAAAACTGAATGGTATTTTTTCTTTTGCAATTTGGAATAGTAAAAAAAATGAGCTCTTTTTAGCTAGAGACCATTTTGGAGTTAAACCTTTATTTTATACTATATATAATAATACACTTGTATTTGCCTCAGAAATAAAGGCTTTATTTAAATACCCGGGTATTGAAGCTAAATTAGATGAACAAAGTATTGCTGAACTTTTTGGAATTGGTCCGGCACGAACTGCTGGTCTTGGTATATTTAAAAACATTTATGAAATTAAACCTGCTCATTTTGGAATATTTAATGAAAGTGGTTTACATATCGAAAGATATTGGAAGCTTGAAAGTAAAGTTCATACTGATAACCTTGAAAAAACTTGTGATAATGTGCGTTTTTTACTTGAAGACAGTATAAGTAGGCAACTTGTTTCTGATGTTCCTTTATGTACATTTTTATCTGGTGGTCTTGATTCAAGTATAATTACATTATATGCATCAAAATATTGTAAAAAGCATAATCTTCCACCTTTAAATACGTATTCGGTTGATTATGTAGATAACGATAAAAACTTTGTGAAAACTGATTTTCAGCCCAATTCAGATAATTACTACATTAATTTAATGACTGAAAGACTAAATACAAATCATCATACTGTTGTTTTAGATACACCAGAACTCGCATCTGCTCTTGAAGATGCTATGATTGCCCGCGATTTTCCTGGTATGGCTGATGTTGACTCTTCTTTACTTTTATTTTGTAAAAATGTAAAACAAGAGGCAACAGTATCTTTAACTGGTGAATGTGCTGATGAAATTTTTGGTGGTTATCCGTGGTTCTTTAGAGCTGATGCTTTAAACAGTAATACTTTTCCTTGGTCAATTGCTATTAAAGAAAGACAAAATTTGTTAAATCCACAAATTGCATCTAAAGTAAATTTAAAAAATTATATTGACTATAGATATCAAGAAAGTTTAAATGAAGTTGATATTCTCGATGAAGATTCTATGGAAACTGCTGAAAAGCGAAGAATTTCACATCTTACATTAAATTGGTTTATGCAAACACTATTAGATAGATCAGATAGAATGGCAATGTATAATGGATTTGAACTTAGAGTTCCTTTCTGCGATTACCGTTTAGCTGAATATGTATGGAATATTCCTTGGGAGATGAAAGCTTTACACGGTCGTGAAAAAGGATTACTTAGATATATTATGAAAGACCTTTTACCTGAAGAAATTGTTGATAGAAAAAAGAGCCCATATCCCAAAACTTGGAATCCAACTTATTTAGCTACTGTTAAAGATATGCTTACTAAAATTATGAATGATTCGAATGCTCCAATTAATAATTTGCTTAATAGAAATTATATCTTAGAAATTTTAGAAACTGATGGTAAAGCATTTACTCGTCCTTGGTTTGGGCAACTTATGACAGGACCACAGCTTATGGCTTATTTGTGTCAAGTTAATATGTGGCTTGAAAGATATAATCCTAGTATTGAAATTTAAAAAAAGTCGCTTTATGCGACTTTTTATTTACCCCTCCTGTGGTGGATTTATTATATTTTGTATATCTTCATCATTTTTTAATTCATCTGCTATATAGCTAAAAGATTTTTTGTTTTGTTTTACTGCTGCTAATGCTATGTCTTTATCTGCTCTTAATCTTTGACTAGCATATTTTAATATTATTGCCTTATTGGTTACAGCTGAAAGAACTACATCTTTATCATCTCTTAGTTTTTGACTAGCATAATATAAAATTTGGCCATCTCTTTGAGCAGCTTTTAATACAACTTCTTTGTCAGCTCTTAGTTTTTCGCTTGCATAGCATAATACCCAACCTTTTATTTCAACAGCTGCAAGTAAAACATCTTTGTCGTCTTTCAATCTATCACTTGCAAACTCTAAAGCTCCACCATCGCATTTTACCGCTTCTAGTACAAGCTCTTTGTCATTTTGTAATTCTGGTGACGCCCATTCTAGTAATAAACCATCTGCCTTTACATATTCCATAAATTTTTGTTTATCTTCTGAATTTGATTTTACTTCTTCAATATCATATTCCATAACATTTCACTCCCTTTATTTAAATGTAAAGTATTAAACAAAAAATTATGTTACTCTCCTACTTTATATTCAAACTCTTCCATAAATGGAAACATTTCAAAAATTCTTTTGTGAGTTACTATTTGCATTCTTGGTTGTGGATTTTTTGGATGGTCTGATAATAATTTTTGTGTATAGCAGTTTTCTGCTGTTTTAAATACAACATATCTATTTCTTACATATGTAAAAAATATTTGATATCCATTATCTAAATCATTTTCAAAATCTTCAAATGTATATTTTTTATTCATATTCGCTCCTGTACTATTTTTATTTTATCATTTCTTCAAATTCTTCTTCTGTAATTACTGTTACTCCTAGATTTTGTGCTTTTGTTAATTTGCTTCCTGCATCTTCTCCAGCTAATACATATGATGTTTTTTTAGAAACTGAACCAGATGTTTTTCCTCCCAATTTTTCAATTATATCACTAGCTTCATCTCTTGAATATTTTGAAAGAGCACCTGTTAATACAAAAGTTTTGCCTTCAAATCTATTATCAGTGTTTTCCTCTTCCAACGATTCCATATTTACTCCCGCTAGTTTTAATTTATTTATTAAATCGATTGATTGCTCTTCTCTAAAAAATTCATATATACTTTTTGCTGTAATTTCTCCTACATCATTTTGTACACTTAGCTCTTCTATAGATGCATTCATTAGGTTGTCCATTGTTCTAAATTTTCTAGCTAGATTCTTTGCTGATTTTGCTCCAATATGACGAATTCCTAGTCCTGTTATTAATTTAAATAAATCATTGCTTTTACTTTTTTCAATAGCATCAATTAAATTCTGTGCAAATTTTTTTCCATTCTTTTTTAATGATGCAACATCTTCTAATTTCAAACTATAAATATCTGCAATATTATTTATTAATTTTTTATCTAACAATTGTTCTATTATGCTATAACCTAGACCATCAATTTCCATTCCTTCTTTTGAAGCAAAATGTACAATGTTTCTTAAGGCCTTTGCACTACATTCAATTCCAGTACATCTTGTAACAGCTTCACCATCTTCTCTTATTGTTGGAGCACCACATACTGGGCATACTTTTGGCATTATAAACTCTTTTTCTTCTCCAGTTCTTTTTGATTTTACAGCCTCTACAACTTCTGGAATAACATCTCCAGCTTTTTGAATTATTACTCTATCACCTATTTTTAAATCTTTTTCTTTTATAAAATCTTCATTATGCAATGTTGTTTTTGATATTGTAGAACCTGCAACTTTTACTGGCTCTAATATTGCCATTGGTGTTATTGCTCCAGTTCTTCCAACTTGACATATTATATCTTTTAACAAGGTTTCCTTTTGCTCTGGTGGATATTTATATGCAATTGCCCATCTTGGTGTTTTAAAAGTTGTTCCAAGCTCTTCACGATAATCCAAATTGTCAACTTTAATAACAGCTCCATCTATTCCAAAAGAAAGATTTTCTCTGTCTTCTCCTATTTTTGTAATTGCATCAATTGCTTCATCTATATTATTACATAAAATTCTGACTGGATTAACATTAAATCCAAGTTTATCTAAATAATTCAATTGTTCATAATGAGAATTAAATGGATTATTTTCTAGTTTTTGAACATTAAAAATAAATATATCTAAAGGTCTTGTTTTAGTTATTTTTGAATCTAATTGTCTAAGTGAACCTGCTGCAGCATTTCTTGCATTTGCAAATAGTGATTGTCCTAAAACTTCACGCTCTTCATTTAGCTTTTCAAATTCTTTTGAACCTATAAAAACTTCGCCTCTTACAATTATATTTATTGGTTCTTTAAGCTCTTTTGGAATAGCTTTAATTGTTAGAGCATTTGCTGAAACATCTTCACCAATTAAACCATTTCCTCTTGTAGCAGCTCTTACAAATTTTCCATCTTTATATTCAATAGCCATAGATAAACCATCAATTTTAGTTTCTACAACATATTTTAAATTTGCCCCACCATCATGCAATTGTTTTTTTACTCTATCATCAAAATCTCGTAATTCATCATAAGAAAAAACATCTTGCAAGCTTTGAAGAGGAACTTCGTGTTCAACTTGTTTAAATCCTTCTTTTACATGTCCACCAACTTTTTGAGTTAATGACTCTTTATCAATTAATTCTGGAAATTGTTTTTCTAAGCTTTTAAGTTCATTCATCATCATGTCATATTCATAATCAGTTATTTCTGGTTTATCTTCATCATAGTATTTTTTTGCATGATATTCTAATGTAGCTCTAAGCTCTTTAATTCTTTCTTTTGCTTCAATATCATTCATAATAAATTCATTCCTCTCACATTCTCACTCAAGAAAATAATCAATTCAAATAATTTTAGTATTATAATAGGTAACAAAAGGGTAAGAAAATCTGTCCCTTTTTCTCAAATATGGGAAAAGAGAGCCATCCCCTTTTCCCTCTTTTTTTCTATTTGTCTGATAATAAATCTTTTCCGTTTTTTATGTATTCCCAGCCTGAAAAGATTGTTGCTATTACTGATATTAATAGCATCATTGTACTTGCAATGTTTATGATTAAATTTATTCCAGATAAACTTCCATCTAAAAATTTTCCAAATGAGTTAACATCAATTAATGCAATAATTAATCCTAACATTTGTGTAACAGTTTTTAATTTTCCCCATATAGATGCTGCAATTACATTTCCTGATTTTTCTACAGCTATTAGTCTGTATCCTGATACTATAAATTCTCTAAATAGAACAATTATTGGAATCCATGCTGGTAATTTTGTAGCTTCTACTAACATTATCATAGCAGCTAATACTAGAATTTTATCTGCTATTGGATCTAGGAATTTTCCAAATGTTGTTACTTCATTTCTTGACCTTGCTAAATATCCATCTAGTTTATCAGTAATTGAAGCTATTATAAAAATTAAATCTATTAATAACCATGTTATTGGTATATTAAACATTTCGCCATCTATATTAAAGAATGGTATTATTACCATTATTGGTACTAATATTATTCTAAAAATAGTTAATTTATTTGGTAAGTTCATAAGCAATTCCTTTCTGCTAAATAATTTCATTATTAGCACTTAATTTTATAATTAAATCCATATTATCATCTTTGGCAGCTTTATTTTTTCTTATCATTCCACATTTTTTGCACTTAAATATTATTACATATCCTTTTTTAGGATTTAGTTCTATACCTATTGGTTCTAAATCTCCATGACATGTTTCCTTTCTGTCACCTGGGTTTACATCTACATGTTTTGAGTGTAAACAATATGGACAATGATTTCTACAAGTATATCCAAGTTTTTCTACTTTTCTTCCACAATTTTCGCAAACAAAGCTTTCATCTATTTTTGTAAATAAACTATCTTCCATGTTTCATTTATTCCTTTCCATATTTGTTATAATTATTTGTTTATGATGTAGTTGTTTTGAAAATAGTATATGTAGTTTTTATAATATACTATTTTCTGCACTACCCAGCTTTACAAATTCGGTAATTTATTATTTTTCATAAAATATACTTCCACCTATAAATTCTCTTAACAATGAATTTGTTGGTACGTATTCTGATGGAACTGATTCAAAATATTCTAATAATGATAATAATTTTTTTGCTTCTGAATATTCAGGCTCAGTATTTTTTATTTCTTTTAATAGTGGAATTGCGTAGTCTTTTAATACTGCAATTTCATATATTAACGATGAATTAAACATACTATCTGATTGTTCTTGATATGGGAATATATTTTTTTCTTCTCCTCTATTTACAGAATCCCACATCCTTAGTGTATGTAATGCACTATATCCTCTAAATTGATTATCTCTTACTATTCTTCTTATTAATCTTGAATCTGTTGTTGAAATTCTGTTGTTAAAATCTACATTTAAAACAGTTAAACAACTTATATAAATTTTATATTTTTGATCTTTTGGTATTAAACTTGTTAATTTATCATTTAAACAGTGAATTCCTTCGATTACTAAAATTTGATCATCTTTTAATCTCATTTTTTCACCATTATATCTTTTTGTTCCAACTTCAAAGTCAAATGTTGGAACATCTATTTCCTCACCATTTAATAATTTTAGTATATGTTCATTAAATAATTTTGTATCAATTGCTTCTATACATTCAAAGTCATAATTTCCATTTTCATCTTTAGGGTTATTTTCTCTTTCAACAAAATAATTATCTACAGAAATTGTTACTGGTTTTAATCCATTTAGTCGTAATTGAATTCCTAATCTATGTGCAAATGTTGTTTTACCTGAAGATGATGGTCCAGCTATTAAAACAACTTTTACTTTTTTTCTATTAACGATATCATCGGCTATTTTTGCCATTTTCTTTTCATGTAACGCTTCATCTAATAATATATATTCTTTTATCTTTTTTCTTTTTATAATTCTATTTAGTTTGTATAATGTTTGTACATGAAGTGTTTCGTGTAATCTTTCGTACTCATCTAGAGTTTCAAGTAATTTTTTATTTTCTTCAAATACTGGCAATTTATTTATATCTTTTGAATTTGGATATCTTATTAATATTCCATTATGATATTTTACTATTTCATATAATTTTGCAAATCCAGTTGATATTGGTAAAATTCCATAGAAGTAATTATAATAATCTTCACAATAGTATAAGCTTACAGTATCTTTATATCCATCTTCTATTTGTAATCTACCTTTTTCATTTTTTTCTTTATAATAAAATTCTTTTGCTTCTTTTTTTGTCATTACTTTTTTTATAATTGGAATATCTTTTTCTACAATTTCTTTAAATTTATCATTTATTTTTGTAATCATTTCATCAGAAACTTCAGCATCAATTACCTCACAAAGCATTGAATTTGATAATTGATAATTAATAGCTGTTTTTGCATTTGGATATAATTCTTCAAATGCTTTTGATAAAATATAAATTAAACCTCTTCTATATATTCTCATTCCATCTTTATTTGAAATATCTATTAATTCAATTATTCCGTCTTCTTTTAATTCAAAATTTAATGATTTAACCTCATTATTAAATCTACAAGCTATTATATTATTTTCTTTTATTTCATTTTTAAATAATTCATATACAGTTTTTTCTTCTGTATTTATTTTTTTATCCTTATAAGTAATTTCTATCATATGTTCCTCCTAAAACAAATATATTGTTTTGAGCAATATAAAACATAAATTTTAGATACAAATTTCGACATTTTTTTATACTTTATAATGCTCACTTTTCTTGATGATTTCGGTGTAAAATTAGTAACCATATTTTATAACTATATTTTTTTTTAGTCAAGTAATTGACAAATAATATTTATTTGTATATTATATATTTATTAGAAATGAAGGAGGATTTTATTATGAGTAAATTTTGTGAAAATTGTGGCTCAGAGCTAAAAGAGACAGACACAACTTGTCCTAATTGCGGAGCTGCTGTAGAAAAAACTACAAAAAAGGATGTAGAAGTTAACAATACTAATACAACAGCAAACACAACAACTTCAAATACAGCAACAAATGAAGTAAAAGAAAAGAAAAATAATACAAAACTTTTTGCTATTATTGGTGGAATCGCTGCTGCAGTAATATTAGTAATTATTATAATCGCTCTAGCATGTAGCGGTGGTTATAAAAAGCCAATTGATTATATGTTTACAGGTATGGAAAAAGCAAGTTCAAAGACTTTCTTAAAAGCTTTCCCTAAAGTTATGCAAGATGATTTAGAAGATAAATTTGATGATGAGGCTATGGATGACTTAAAAGAGTCTTTAGAAAAAGAATATGGTGATAAAATAAAAATTACATACAAAATATTAGACAAAGAAAAAATTGATAAAGATGACTTAGAAGAGATTCAAGATGCATTAGAAAAAAAATATGATGATGCTAAAAAGGGCGAAACAAAAGTTACAGCTGGTTATAAATTAACTGTAAAAGCTACTATAAAAGGTAAAGACGATAAAGACTCTAATTCTACAACAATAAATGTTTATAAAATTGGTGGAAAATGGTGTCTATCATCTCCATCATCAATGTTCTAAAATAAAAAATCAACTCTAAAAAGAGTTGATTTTTTATTTTTCTATTAAATCTCTTATATTAACTTCCATTTCATCAAAATTATCAATAAACCCTACTCTTGCTGTATCTGAATCTTCTAAATTTTGAATCCATACAGGTCTCGAATTATATTCGATCTCAACTTTTTCTTTGTTATTTAAAATTTCATAAATTCTCTTTATTTCCATATACCTACCTCCATGCAAAAATTAATTTGATATCAGTATATGATAATAAAAAAAATTTATTCAAATTTTGTGAAAAAAGTATGTCAATGGGGACGGTTCTAATTGACACTTTTAACAGTCCATCATTGACATACACATTACCCCAATGATTTATTAACATTAAAAAGAAAAGAAGAAAAATTAAAATTTAATTTTTCTTCTTTTCTTTTTAAGATAATTTTTCTTTTATTTTTACTAATGTATTTAAAGCATCTATTGGTGTTAATTGATTAAAGTCTATTCTATCTATTTCGTGTGCTACTTCTGCTATTTTATAGTTGTACATATCTATTTGATCTGCAGATTCTTTTTTGGGTGTTTGTTCTATTATTTTATTATTTAATACATTTCTTCTTTCTAATGATTGTAATATTTCATTTGCTTTTTTTGTTACAACTTGTGGAACACCAGCTAATCGTGCTACATGCACACCATAACTTTCATCTGTTCCTCCGTCTACAATTTTTCTTAAGAAAATTATATCCTCACCTTTTTCTTTTACTGCTATTGAGTAATTTTTTACACCTTCTACTTTATTTTCTAGCTCTGTTAATTCATGATAATGTGTCGCAAATAATGTTTTGGCTCCACATTTTTCTTTGTCTGCAATAAATTCTGCAACTGCCCATGCAATTGATAGTCCATCATATGTTGATGTTCCTCTTCCTATTTCATCCAATATTACTAAACTATTTTTGGTTGCTTCTTTTAGTATTGTTGCTACTTCCATCATTTCAACCATAAATGTACTTTGTCCCATACTTAAATCATCAGATGCACCTACACGTGTGAATATTTTGTCTACTACACCTATTTTAGCATATGAAGCTGGTACGAAACTTCCTACTTGTGCCATTAATGTTATTAATGCAACTTGTCTCATATATGTTGATTTTCCGGCCATATTTGGTCCCGTTATAATTGCTAATCTATTCCCCTCTTCATCTAAATATGTATCATTTGGAACAAAATTGCTATTAGAAATCATTTTTTCAATTACAGGATGTCTTCCCTCTTTTATATCAATTACTCCGCCATTATCAACTTCTGGTTTTACATAGTTCATATCTTCTGCAACTGTTGCAAATGATACTAATACATCTAATGTTGATACTAATGTTGCTGTTTTTTGAATTCTTTGTATTTGCTTTTCTATTGATGATCTAATTTCGCAAAATGCATTATACTCTAATGTAACAACACGCTCTTCAGCACCTAATATTTGATTTTCTAGATTTTTTAGCTCTTCTGTTATATATCTTTCACAATTTGTTAATGTTTGTTTACGAACATATCTATCTGGAACCATAGATAAGTTTGATTTTGTAACTTCGATAAAATATCCAAATACTTTATTAAATCCAACTTTTAATCCTTTTATACCAGTTTGTTCACGCTCTTTTGCTTCAAGCTCCAAAATCCATTTTTTACCTTCTGTTGTTGCTAGTTTCAATTTATCAATTTCTGGATCATAACCTATTTTTATTATTCCGCCATCTTTTACACCTATTGGAGGTTCATCAACTATTGATTTTTCAATTATTTCATATATATCATTTAATGTATCTATATTTTCATAGATTTCTTTTAATAATCCTGCACCTGTTGTGGATAAAACTTTTTTAATTTCTGGTAATTGTTTAACAGAATTTTTTAGTGAAATCATATCTCTTCCATTAGCATTTCCATATGAAATTTTTCCAGCTAATCTTTCTATATCATAAACCTTTTTTAATGCCTCAACAACATCACCACGTAATATTATAGAATCTTTTAGCTCTTCAACAGCATCTAATCTATCATTAATTTCTTTTCTATCAATTAACGGATCATTTAACCATCTTCTTAATAAACGACCACCCATTGATGTAGATGTTTTATCTAATACCCATAATAATGTTCCTTTTTTGCTTTTATCTCTCATTTTTTCTGTAATTTCAAGATTTCTTCTTGCATTAATATCAAGGGCCATATATCGTGTAGTATTATATATTTTTATTGTATTTATGTGATCTAAGCTTGTTTTTTGTGTATCTTCAAGGTATTTTAATAACGCGTTTATTGCATAAATTGCTAATTTTTTATCAGAAAGATTTTTTATCTTTTCATTTTTATCATCAATTATGTTATACATTCCAGATAATAATTCATATTCACCATCAAATGATTCTTCAGATTCTTTTGAGATATATGTTTCAAAACGCTCTTTAATTTTTTCAATTTCAGTTTTACTATTGAACATCATATCACTTACAATAATCTCTGCTGGTGAATATCTTGAAATCTCGTCTAATAATCTCGCAAAATTATTATGTTCAACTATTTGAGTAGCTAAAAATTCTCCTGTTGAAATATCACAAACACTAATTCCAAAATATAGTCCGCTTTTATATATTGCCATTATATAATTATTTTTCTTTTCCTCTAATAAATTCGATTCTATAACTGTTCCTGGTGTTACAACTCTTATTACTTCTCTTTTAACAATTCCTTTTGCTTGTTTTGGGTCTTCTACTTGTTCACATATAGCAACCTTATAACCTTTTTCAATTAATTTTGCAATATATGAATCAGCTGCATGATATGGAATTCCACTCATTGGCGCACGTTTTTCTTGGCCACAATCTTTCCCAGTTAAAGTAAGCTCTAGCTCTCTTGATACAATTTCTGCATCTTCGAAAAACATCTCGTAAAAATCCCCTAGTCTGTAAAATAATACGCAATCTTTATATTGTTTTTTTGTTTCCAAATAATGTTGCATCATTGGTGAAAATTCTGCCATTTTATTTCCCTTCCTTATCGATTTAGTTTATTTTTATAAAAAAATATATTTATATAAACTTTATAAAACTTCCCCTTTTAAATACCACATATGTTCTGATATTATTTTTAATTCTACTATATTTCCAATTAATTCATCTGATCCTTCGAAATTTACTACTTTATTTGTTTCTGTTCTTCCTGTTAGTATTTTGTCGTTTGTTTTACTTTTTCCTTCTACTAACACTTTTTGTTTTGTTCCTATATATTTTTTGTTGTTTTGATCTATTTGGATTTCTACTAATTGTTTTAATCTTTCAAATCTTTTATGCTTTATTTCATCTGGAATTTGATTTAGCATTTTGTCTCCTGGAGTTCCTACTCTTCTTGAATATATGAACATATATACTTGTTCAAAATTTACTTTTTCAACAACATCTAAAGTATCTTCGAAATCCTCTTCTGTTTCCCCTGGAAAACCAACAATTATGTCTGTTGATAGCTCTAAGTTTGGAATTTTTGATTTCATTTTTTCCACTAAGTTTAGATATTGCTCTTTAGTATATTTTCTATTCATTTTTTTCAAGACCTCTGTACTTCCAGATTGAAGTGGTAAATGAATTATTTTACATACTTTTTCACAATCTCTAATTGCTTCAATAACATCATTTGAAAAATCCTTTGGATGTGGTGAAATAAATCTTATTCTTTCTATTCCTGATATTTTATTTACAGCTCTCAATAATTCCGAGAATTTTGTTATTCCTAAATTACCATTTCCCTTATATGAATTAACATTTTGTCCCAATAAAGTTATTTCCTTATACCCTTCTTTTGCTAATTCCTCTACTTCATTTATTATATCTTGTGGATCTCTGCTTCTTTCCCTTCCACGTACATATGGAACAATGCAATATGTACAAAAATTATTGCAACCATTCATTATAGTTACAGATGCTTTTATTTTATCATTTCTTTTAATTGGTAGTCCTTCTATTATTTCACCATCAATATCTAATATATCTTGTATTTTTTCTTTATTACAAATTACATTATATAAATCTTCTGGTAATTTATGCATTGTATGTGTTCCAAATAGAATATCTACAAAATGATAACTTTTTTTAATTTTATCTACTATATGTTGCTCTTGCATCATACATCCACAAATTGCTATTATTGTACCTTTTTGCTCTTTTAATTTTTTAACTTCTCCCAATTTCCCAAAAAGCTTGTCTTCTGCATTTTCTCTTACACAACAAGTATTGAATATTATAAAATCAGATTCATTTATATTTTCTGTTTTAGAATAATTCATTTCCTCTAGCATTCCACATAGTTTTTCTGAATCATTTTCATTTAATTGGCATCCCATTGTAAAAATTGAATATTTTAAATTTTTACCTTCATTTATCTTTTTTATTTTTTCCATATATTCTTTTTGATTTTCTATATTCACTTTCATTCTCCTTTTCTTTAACGAGCCTATTTTACTACATTTTTTGATTTTTTTCAACAAATATTTGCAATAAAGGGGCAACAAAAAAACGAAATAGTTTTTTCTATTTCGCTTTTTATTGGATACCAAATTTCTTTTTGAATTTTTCTGCTCTTCCACCTGTTTTTTCAACTTTTAAGTTGTTTGTATAGAATGGATGACATTTTGAGCAAACATCAACTTTCATTTCTTTTTTTGTTGAATTTGTTTTCATTACATTACCACAAGCACATGTGATTGTTGCTTCTTGGTAGTTTGGATGTATTCCTTCTTTCATTGTATATTCACCTCTCCTTTAATTATTAAAATAAAACTGTTTAATATAATATCACATATTTTTTTACTTTTCAATACCTTTATAGTTATTTTTGTTGTAAACTTTGAACGTAACGTGCTGAAGTTAGTAACTCATCTTTTAATGATGATTTTTTTACAAACTTTGTTATTACATTAAATAAACATGCAATGATTAAGATAAACATTAATAATTTCTTCCATATTTTTGCTAACATAACATTTCTCCTTTATATTAAGCATATGTCTATTATACTATATTTCTGAATTTTGTCAACCAGACTGAAAAAAATACTTATAAATTTTTAAATAATTACTTGATTTTTATTTAAATGTATGCTAGTATTATAAAAGTTTCATATAGGGGTATGGTGTCAATGGTTAGCATGATGGTCTCCAAAACCACAGGTCTGAGTTCGAGTCTTAGTACCCCTGCCAAACTTTTTTCAAAAATTTTATCCTATTTTTCCATAAAACTATTTTATATTTTAAATTTTATGTTATAATTTTTATTATATTGTTAAAATATTTGTATTTTAAAGGAGTTTATGGAAATGATTAAAAATGTTACACAAAAATTTATTGATTTTAATTTAAAAATATCTGGAAAAATATTCCCTGAAAAATTTAATAATTTATTTAAAAAATTTTTAACTGTAGAAGTTGTTTTATATATATTTTTTGGTGTTTTAACTACAGTTGTTAATATTGGCTCTTTTGCTATTATTACATCATGTTTTAAATTGGAAGAAAATATATCTAATGCAATTGCAATTATTTTAGCCGTATTATTTGCATATTTTACTAATAAAGATTTAGTATTTAATTCAAAAGCTGAAAGCTTTAAAGAAAAAATACTTGAATTTTTTAAATTTATGCTAGGTAGAGCCTTCACAATGTTCGTAGAGCTTATTGGATTTTATTTGTTATTTAATATATTAGGAATTCAAAAATTAATAAGCAAAACTCTAATTACAGTTATAGTTATTATATTAAACTTTTTTATTAGCAAATTTTTTGCTTTTAAAAAATAATTTTTAATAAATATTAAAAGATAGGAAATATAAGTTTCCTATCTTTTATTTTATATATTTTTTGATTGGAGCGTGATTTATATTAATATTTTAAAATCCTACTTTTCTTTTATTATTATTTTCTCAATTATTATTATTGTATTCTTTTATCCCATTTTATCTTCTGATGCACTTACTACATCAAATATTTCATCTAATTCTGATTTTGAACATATTGATTCATCTTTAAAAATTTCAAAATCTACTAATGGCAGTTTTATTTGGCCTGTTCCTGGTAATACAAAAATTAGCTCTCCTTTTGGAAAAAGAAATTCTCCTACTAAATTTGCATCTTCTTTTCATAAAGGTATTGATATTCCAGCAAGTCCAGGAACTAATATTTTTGCAATTATGTCTGGAACTATTGTTATGGCTAAATTTAATGGTAGTGGTGGATGTACTGTAACTATTCAAAATGGAAATCTTTTCACTTCTTATTGTCATGTTTCACCAAACTTTATTGTATGTCCTGGACAATATGTTTCTCAGGGTGATTTAATAGCTCAAGTTGGTCCTAAAAATGTTTATGGATTTGCAGATAATAAATATTATGATTCTAATGGAAATCCAACAAATGGTGCAACTACTGGACCTCATTTACATTTAGCAGTTAGAGAAAATAATGAGTATAAAAATCCTTTGGACTTTATAAATTATTGAGATTTAAATAAAAAAAATCCAAATTGATATTTCTATCAATTTGGTATAAATTTAATTTTATATGTCTTCATCATCGTCATCACTGTTATGTTGTTGTTTAAAACCACAACCTCCACATGATGGGCAATTTCCAAAACATCCAGTATTATTTCCTATTTCATCTTCTATATCGCCGTTTAAATCAAGCTCTATTATATTGTGACATTCTGGACATTCAATTTCATTATCTTCATTTTCGTTTATTTCTGCCATGAATTCGTTATTACAATATGGACATACGATTTCGATTTCTAAATCGTCATCGTAAATGTCTTTTTCGATTACATCAATTACATTTTGAACTTTTGCTAATTTATTTTCTATGTTTTTTTGTCCTTTTTCTATATCAGTAACTCGTTCATTTATAACTTCACTTAGTCTATCAATAATATCTATAAATATTATTGATACTTCTGATAATTTACTTTTGACAAATTCAAGCTCCTTTTCATCAGTAATTTTTGCATCTATTTCGTCCATTATTTGACGATATTTATCACTTAATTCAGACATATTAAATTCCTTTCTGATTAAACTCTTTCCATGTATTCACCAGTTCTTGTATCTATTTTTATAACATCTCCTATGTTAACAAATAGTGGAACTGATATTTCATAACCATTTTCTAATGTTGCTGGTTTTCCAGATGTTGTTGTTGTATTTCCTGAGAATCCTGGTTCTGTATATGTTACTTCTAGTTCAACAAACATTGGTGGTTCTACTGCAAAAACTTTTCCTTTATATGATAATATTTTAACATTCATATTTTCTTTAATGAATTTTAAGCTATCTCCTAATTGTTCTTTATTTAAAGGCATTTGCTCATATGTTTCATTATCCATAAAATAGTATAAATCTTCATCATTGTATAGATATTGCATTTCTCTTTTTTCAATTTCTGCTCCTGGATATTTTTCTGATGGATTGAATGTTTTTTCAATAACTGCTCCTGATATTACATTTTTTAATTTTGTTCTAACAAATGCAGAACCCTTTCCTGGTTTTACGTGTTGGAATTCAACTACTTTAAAAACATTTCCGTCCATTTCGAATGTTGTTCCATTTCTAAAATCTCCTGCCATATATACTTCTGCCATTATAATTTCCTCCTTAAATTTTTTTCATATTTATATATAATACACTATTTTAGCTTAAAAATCAATACTGTCATTGATTTTTTTATGTTATCTTCTTTTATGTTACACTATAACATAATTTTTATCTGATTTTGTTAAGCTTATTGCTGAATATTTTGATATTAATAAAGTATCTTCTATTCTTACACCAAATTTATTTGGTATATATATTCCTGGTTCATCTGTTACAACCATATTTTCCTTTAATAAAAAGTCAACTCGTGCTCCGAAAAAAGGATATTCATGAATATCTAATCCAACTCCGTGGCCTACGCTATGTAGCATATCAAATCCATTTAATTTAAAGTCATTTTCTACTGATTTTGATAATAGCTTTATATTTGCTCCTTCTTTTAAATTTTCTGCTACTTGTATTTGATTTTTTAGTACTAAGTCATATATTGGTTTTACATATTGAGGAACAAAACCTGCAAATATTGTTCTAGTCATATCAGAGCAATATCCCTTATATTTGCATCCCATATCAATTGTAATTGGATCACCTGGTTCAATTAATTTATCAGTTGGTACTGCATGTGGCATTGATGAATTTTTTCCTGATGCTACTATTGTATCAAAGGCTAATTCATCTGCCCCATTTTTTAAGAAAAAGTTTTCTATTTCATTTGCAATTTCTTTTTCTGACATTCCAACTTTTATAAAACTTTTTAAATGTTCAAAACAATCATCTGTAATACTACAAGCTTTTTTTATTTTTTCAAGCTCTTCTTCTTCTTTTATCATTCTTTGTTTTTCAATAATTCCTTCTGTTTCTTCGAAATTATTTATTCTAAATTTATGCATGTATTCTTTATATTTTAAATATGTTAAATGTGATTCTTCAAATCCAACATTTTCGCAAAATAAAAAGAAATTTTCATAATCATCAAGCATTAAATCTTTTATATTATAAACAACAATTCCATCTTCAATTGTTAAAATTGCATTTACATGCTCTATATATCTACTATCTGTTAAAAATATATTTTCTTTTCTTGTAATTAATAAAATTCCTTCTGCTTCAATATTGGTTAGATATTTTATATTAACAGGATTTGTTACTATCATACCTTGCATATTTAATCCGTTTAATTTATTTCGTAACCATTTTATTTTAGAATTCATACACATCCCTCTTTTACTTTTATACTTTATATTTTCCAAATGATAAAATTACAAATGGTAATATTATTAGAGTTTCAATTGGAACAAACATAACAATAAATGCTGAAATTACAATGAATGGACCAAAGGCTATATACTCAATTAAGTCTCTATGTCTAATTTTTTGAATAATTAATAGAACTATACTGAATAAAGCAGCAATTAAAAACGATATTATTGATATTGCTATAATTCCCTGCACTCCAAAGTACAAACCTAATGCAGCAATCATTTTGACATCTCCAAATCCCATTGTTTCTTTACCAAATATAAATCCTCCAATAATTGTTATTGCTAAGAATATTAGCCCTCCAACTATAAATCCTTGAAACATACTTAATGCTACATTCAAATTAAATATTCCATGTATAAATGTAAAGATTAATCCAACTTCAAATATGGTTAAAGTTAATCTATTTGGAATTATTTGCATTTTATAATCTATGTAAAATGCAGATATAATCATTGGGGTTAATATCATATATTTTATTGTGTTTACATCATTTATTCCATACCTATATAATATACCTAAATATATAATAATATGTATTACCATTAGTAAATATTTTGGTTTAGTTGATTTTAAATATTTTTTTGTATTTTCTATTGATAATATCTTTTTATGTTTTGGCAATATAAAATTTAATAAATCACATATTTGGCCTGCCACAGCTCCTAATAATGCAACTATAACATATGCAATTATATTTATATCATTTATGTACATTTTATTCCTTCTCTTTCTGCATTTTTTTGAAGTATCTATTCATAATGCATCTTTCTATAGGTCTTTTTACTTTTGTTATAAATATGTCTTTTTCGTTTATAGGTTCAACTAATATTGAAAACATATTACATCTATTTGCTCCAATAACATCTGTCATAATTTGATCACCTACTGCAGCAACATTTTTTTCGTTTAAATTCATTTTATTTTTTGCTTTTAAGAAACCTCTTTTAAATGGCTTTTTTGCAAAATAAAAATATGGAATATCTAATTCTTCAGATACCTTTTTAACTTTTTCGTGATTATTTGAATTAGATACTATACAAAACTTAATGTTTTCCTTTTTTAAATTATCAACCCATTTTTTTATCTTTTGGTCTAAATTTCTATGATAATCTATTAAGGTATTATCCACATCTAATATTAGTCCTTTTATGTTATTTTTTCTTAATATTTCTATTGTTATTTCTGTTACATCCTTGCAAAATAAATTAGGATATAATACCATTTTATCACCTCATTTTTTCATACATATATTATCAATATATTAGGTATTTGTCAACTTTAGGAATACAATTTTTATTTTGTATAAAAAGAACAGGTGACCTTGATTTTTCAATGCCACCTGCTTTTTGTATCCCATAATAAATTTGCGTTATTATAGGATGAATTTTTCTCCTTGAATTTCTACAATCCGGTATACGAGTCCTTCCTCCGGATTGACGATTCCGATAATCTTATTTTCCACAACTTGTGGGACACCGATTACCTCATTTTTTTTCTTTTCAGGGTTGTAATAGTAGGCAATACCAGCCTCTATTTTGACTTTTTTCATCTTTCTAAGCTCCTCCTTGAAGAATTGATATTATTATTTTACCATATTTTTCCCAATTTTTCAACACTTTCATATTATTTCTTCATTACAACAAATACTAATTAGAATTTTTTATTAAAATTTTACCATCTATTTCAACATTTAATAGATTTACAAACTCATCAGCATCTTTTTTTGAACCAACAATTTTACCATAATGTATAGGTATAGCAATCTTTGGTTTTATTATATTTATTAGCTCTGCAGCTTCTTTTGCTGTCATGGTATATGTTCCTCCAACAGGAACAAAAGCTATATCGCATTTTACTTTTTTATTTTCTTCAGTAATGTCTGTATCTCCTGAAATATAGTAATTGCAATTATTTATATTCAAAATATATCCTACCCATTTATTAGACTTCTGATGAAATTTTTTGTTTGTGTTATATGCAGGTATTGTTTTTATATTAATATCATTTATTTTATATTGTTCATTTGGAATTACTGTTATTATATTTTTTTCATCAAACCATAATTTTTTAACAGCATTTGTTAGATCACTTGTCACAACAATTACTGTATTTTCTTTTTTTATTTTCATTATATCATCTTCTGAATAATGATCATAGTGATTATGTGTTATAAATATTATATCTGCTTTTTGATTTTTTGGATTAATATCATATGGATCTATGTATATATATTGATTTTCATTAATTATTTTAATTGAACTATGTCCTAAACATTCTATTTGATTTAACATACTTTTTCCTCCTATCTAGTTTAAATTTATTTTTTATTATAACAAATGAGTATTTAATTTACAATAGCATATGTTGTGTCAATGGGGACGGTTCTAATTGACACATCCCCATTACGACTTGCTCTCCATATTTATTTACAAAAACGATGTTTTCCTATTGTTATTACATGTGGCCTTGACCATATCCAGGCGTTAGTCGCTGTATTTGGATTAAAGTAGTATATACATCCATATGTTGGATCCCATCCATTTAGTGCATCTTGTGCTGCTTTTTTTGCTGTTTCGTTTGGTGTTAAATTTATTTGGCCATCTGATACTGCTGTAAATGCTCCTGATTGATATATTACACCTGCTATTGAGTTTGGAAAAGAACTACTTTTTACTCTATTTAATACAACTGCAGCAATTGCAACTTGTCCTGTATATACTTCTCCCCTTGCTTCAGCATATACAACTCTTGCTAGTAAATTTAAGTCACTTGAATTTACACTTGTGCTTGTACTTGTTGAAGAGCTATTCATTATTCCCATTGCTTTTAATGTTTGAGTTCCAGCTATTCCATCTGCAGTTAATCCATTTTTTCTTTGAAAATATTTTACTGCATTCATTGTTTTAGTACCATATATCCCATCTATTCCATCTGAATAATATCCCCATCGTTTAAGTTTTGTTTGTATTGTACGTACTTCCTCTCCCCTTGAACCATATTTAGATAATGCCGTACTATATTTTATAAATAAAATCGAATTACATACAATTATAAAAATACATATTATTGTAATAATTATTATTTTTGTTTTTTTACTTTTTGTTAAACTATCTTTTATTTTTTTTAAGTTCAAAAAAATCACCCCGTTTGTTCATATAATTTCCAAAACAGGGTGTTTTTATTCATATTAATTTTATAATATCTTCTAAATGACAATTTTCAACATCTTTAAAATAAACCAATTATTTGTCCATTTTTATCTATATCAATTTTTTCTGCAGATGGAACTTTTGGAAGTCCAGGCATTGTTATAACATTACCAGTAAGTGCAACAATAAATCCAGCACCTGCTTTTAAATTTATGTCCTTTATAGTTATTGAAAAAGGCTCTGTACATTCAAGATTTTTAGGATTATCTGAAAAAGAAAATTGTGTTTTTGACATACATATTGGTAAATTATTATATCCTAGTTTATTAATTTTATCTATTTTTTCATTTGCTACATCTGTATATTTTACATCTGTTGCTCCATATATTTTTAGACATATATCTTCTATTTTTTGTTTTATTGATTCATTCAAATTATATGCAAATTTAAAATTCAATTCTTTTTTTGATATTTCAATTACTTTATTTGCAAGGTCTATAGCTCCTTCTCCGCCTTTTCCCCAACATTCAACTAAACTCATTTCAATATTATTTTCTTTTAAAATTTGTTTTAGTAATTCAATTTCATTTTTAGAATCACTATCAAATTTGTTAATTGCCACAATAGCATTCAAACCAAATACATTCCTTATATTATCAATATGTTTCAATAAATTTTTAGAGCCTTTTTTTAGACATTCTAAATTTTCATTTTTTATTTCATTAATATCCATTCCTCCATGGTATTTTAAAGCCTTTATTGTAGCAACGCATACGACAGCATCTGGTTTTATATTTGCAATTCTGGATTTTATATCAATAAATTTTTCAGCTCCTAAATCAGCTCCAAATCCAGCTTCAGTAACCACATAATCACAAAGTTTTAAACCAAGTTTAGTAGCAATTATGCTATTACATCCATGTGCAATATTTGCAAAAGGACCACCGTGAATTATAACTGGGTTATTTTCTAAAGTTTGTACTAAATTAGGTTTTATAGCATCTTTTAATAATACTGTTAAAGCCCCTTCCGCTTTCAAATCCTTTGCAGTTATTTTATTATCATTAATATCATATCCAATTATAATATTTGATATTCTTTGTTTTAAATCATTCAAATCTTTTGATAGACATACAATAGCCATAATTTCTGATGCAACAGAAATATCAAAACCGTCAATACGTTCTCTTGTATTTTTTTCACCAGATAATCCTGTATTAATTTTCCTTAGTTGTCTATCATTTAAATCCATACATCTTTTCCATGTTACAGTTTTGAAATTTAGTTCATTTCCATGATAAATATGATTATCAATCATTGCTGATAACAAATTGTTGGCAGATGTAATAGCGTGAATATCTCCGGTAAAATGTAAGTTAATATCCTCCATTGGAACTACTTGTGCAAATCCGCCACCAGCAGCACCACCTTTAACACCAAATACCGGTCCTAAAGAAGGCTCTCTTAATGTTCCAATTGCACTTTTTTCACACTTATTTAATGCATCAGTAAGACCAATACTTACTGTTGTTTTCCCCTCTCCAAGTGGCGTAGGATTTATAGATGTTACTAAAACTAACTTTCCATTTTTTTCACTTTCTAATTTTTTAAATATATCCAAATTTATTTTTGCTTTATATTTACCATATTGCTCTATATATTCTTCATTAATATTTATTTTTTCAGCAATTTCTTTTATATTCTTCATTTTTGCATTTTTAGCAATTTCAATATCTTCCAAAAAAACTCCTCCTTTTACTAATAGCAATTTAATATATATATATCACAAAAAATCTATACAATCTATATTAAAATTAAATATTATATTTATTATTTCATAATTTTCCTAGGATTTATAGTAAAAGCAAAAAAAATGATATTAAAAATATCATTTTTTAAACTAATAATCCTACTATTACTCCAATTGTTGCTCCAACTATTACTTGTGTAGGTGTGTGTCCCAAAACTTCCACTAGTTTTTCTGTAACTTGAACTCCTGTTAGTCCTGGTGTTTCTACTATTTTATTTAATAACTGAGCTTGTTTTCCAGCAGCTCTTCTCACTCCTGCCGCGTCATACATTACTATAAATGCAAAAATTACTGCTATTGCAAAAATTGCAGAATCAGTACCATAGTTTTTTCCCACCATAGTTGCAAGTGATGTTACAACTGCAGAATGAGAACTTGGCATTCCTCCTGCTCCCATTATTCTTTTAAAATTAAATTTTTTAGTTACTGCCAAATCGTACATCACTTTAAATGATTGTATTGCAATCCATACAAGTATTGGAACAACTAAAAACCTGTATTGTTGTAAAAAATTTATCATTTTTATCTCCCTTTATTATTCCTTATTAGTATTAAACTCTTCCTCACTAAAATTATCTTTTCCATCGTTTATTAAAATAGTAATTTTCTTTTCTGCATTTTCAAGAATTTCACTACATTTTTTTGACAATTTCATACCTTCTTCAAATTTTTCAACTGCTTTATCTAAATCTAAATCATTTTTTTCTAATTGATTTGCAATTTCTTCTAATTGTTTCATTGCAGTTTCAAAATTTAAATTTTCTTCTTTTTCTTCCATAAAAATATTCATTCCTTTCACATAGAATATATTAATTAATTTGAAAATTCTCCTGTTTTTGGATTTACTGTATACCATTCCATAACTTGTGTTGTATCTGCATTATTTACAGATATAACATAATTTCCGTTTGCATCAATTGCTTGAACTTTAAAGTATACACCATCTGTGCTTCCCCAATCTTTTTTTACTATTGCCAAAGCTTTTTCTTCGTCACTATCTGATTCTATTTCAGAATCATTATTTGAAGAAACTTTATTTTTATTTTCTTCTGTTACTTTTGTTTCATTTTTTATTTCATTGTTAGCTTCATTTTTTGCTGTATTATCTTCTACAATATTATTTTCAGTAACAGTATTATTTTCGATTATATTGTTCTCCACTGTATTATTTTCTACTAATGCCATATTTTCATTTGTATTATTTATGTTTGTATTATTGTTAGATTCTTCTTGTGTATTAAAAAAATATTTAACACCGAAATACGCTCCAACAACAACTATTATAGCAATAACTATTCCTAATATAATTTTTGCTGTTTTATTCATATGTATATCACTCCTTTATATCTATAACTTTTGCTTTTGCATTTCCATCAATTAATCTTATGCTTATTTCATCATTTATATTTAATGATTTAACAGATTTTACAATTTTATTATCTTTTTCTAAAATTGAGTATCCTCTTGTTAGAGTTTTTAATGGACTTAAGCTATCCAGTTTAGTAATTAATTCAACCATTTTTGTTTTATTTATTTGCACTTTGTTATTAATACTATTTTGTAATGATTTATTTATCATATCTAAACTGATATATTTTTCATGAATGTTTTGTAATGGATCTTTAAAAACCTTATTCATCATACATTTTTCATATCTTAATTTCATTATTTCTATTTTTTTCTTTAATGCATTCTTATATCTTAAATTATAATTTTGTAATTTTAATAAGATATCAGATATGTTTGGTACAGCAAGTTCTGCCGCAGCTGATGGAGTTGGTGCTCTCAAATCTGCAACAAAATCAGATATTGAAAAATCTGTTTCATGACCTACTGCAGAAATTACTGGTAGTTCAGCATCATATATTGCTCTTGCAACAATTTCTTCATTAAATGGCCATAAATCTTCAAGCGAACCTCCTCCTCTTGCTAAAATTATTACATCTGCCAATTTCTGTTCATTCATTATTTTTATAGCTTTTGCAATTTTAACAGCAGCGCCTTCACCTTGAACAGGAACAGGTAATAATTTTATATACACATTTGGATTTCTTCTTGTTGAAACATTTATAATATCTCTTATTACAGACCCAGTATTTGATGTTAAAACACCTATACACTTCGGCATTTTAGGAATTGGTTTCTTATGTGCCACATCAAATAAACCTTCATGCTCTAGTTTCTTTTTTAATTCCTCATATGCAACATGTAAACTTCCTAAACCGTCTTCTTGCATTGCTTTACAATAAATTTGGTACACTCCATCTCTTTCAAAAACAGATACTGTACCTAATATCATTACCTTTAATCCATCTTTTGGAACAAAATTTAAATTAGCTGTATATGATTTGAACATAATACATTTTATAAGTGATTTATCATCTTTTAATGTAAAATACATATGTCCTGTATAATGATGTTTGAAATTTGATATTTCACCTTTAATAAATACATTATTTAAATATTCATCTCTTCCTATTTTGTCTTTTATATATTGATTTAGTTCACTAACTGTAATTGGATTATATTCCATTTATAAACCTCTTTCTATTCTGTTATATTGTTATCTTTAACAACACTTGCTAATACTCCATTTATAAAAGATGCTGATGCTTCTTCTCCATATTTTTTTGCAAGCTCAACAGCTTCATTTATTACAACTTTATAAGGTAATTTTCCATAAATCATTTCATAAATTGCAATTCTTAAAATTGAAATATTAACTTTTGATATTCTTTCTATACTCCATCCAGATTTTAAGTTCTTAGAAATTTGATTTTCAATATCTTCTTTTAAATCGATAATTTTACAAACCTCTTCTTTAATTTTTCCTTTTTCTTTATCTGAAAGCTCAGAATTTTCTAAATAAAGATCTATTTGACTTGATTCATCCTCTTTTTGAACTTCTAAACTATAAACTAATTTGAATATTTCTTCTCTTAAATTTGATTTATTCATTTATTACAACATTCCCTTCTTATAATTTATCTATAAAGTTCTTTAGTTTTTCTTTTACCATTTCTTTATTCTTTTGAATGTAATTACCTGCCCATATTCCAAATATTACAAAAACAATGGCTAACATATATTTATAAAAACTAGTAAAAGCTAGCACTGTTGCAATTATTCCACCTATAATTGCTCCACCATATTTTTGAAAAAAGCTTCCAAAATTATCCATGTCTAATTACCTCCAAATTTATTTAATAACTGATTTATTCAGCTTTTTGACTTTCTATAATAGTTTCATTTTTTTCAACAATTTTTTTGCTTTCTTTTTTTTCATTTTCTTTTTCTTCAACGCTATCAATTTTAATATTAACTTGTTTTACATCTAAATCAAAATCATCCTTTATTTGTGATTTTATTTTTAATTGTAAATCTAATGTCATATCTCTAATTTTTAAATTATTATTTAGTAAAATTGAAACATATACACTTAAATAATTTGCTGGATCAATATCTACTATAACTTTGCAATCTTTAGTATCTTTTACAGCATTGTTTACAACATTTTTTACTGCATTTTCAATTGCTCTTTTTGAAATTAATAATTTTCCTGATTCATTTTCTAATAATATATCTGTTGCATCTGATTTTTTTATTTCTTTACGTTTTCTAAAAAACAAACATCTTATAGATAATAAAATGCATACAATTGAAGAGGCTAATACCGTTATTAGTATTGTTGAATCTTCTAGCATATATTTTATACAATTATTAATTGTTTCAATATCTATTATTTTAAATATTACTAAACATAATACTACTGAAATTACTAAAATTAGAAAAGAATATAAAATTAAAACAAATTTTTCTAATATTTTCATATAAAATTCCATTCCTTTCATGATTTTAATTTTATGTAACTATATTATCATAAATTTTATTATTAATCAATTTTATATTTATTTTTTGCTATAGAAAACTAAATTGAGCTATATACAAGCTCAATTTAGTTTTGTAAAATTATTCTGATACTGTTGTATTATCTTTCTTTTCTATGTTTGTATTTACTCCTTGAACATGTACATTTACTTCTGTTACTTTTAGTCCAGTCATTGTTTCTACAGCTTTTTTAACTTTAGTTTGTATTTCAAATGCTATTTCAGGAATTCTTACTCCATATTCTACTATAATATTTACATCAATTTTTGCATTTTTTTCTGTTGCAACAACTTTTATTCCTTTTGCTAAGTTTTTCTTTCCACTTAAAACTTCGCTTATTCCTCCTGCAAAGCCTCCAGACATTTCATATACACCTTTTATTTCTGATACGGCTTTACCAGCAATTATTGCTATAACCTCATCTGCTATTTTTATTTTATTATTTTCCCCTTCATTAACTACGATTTCATTTGCATCTGTAGTTATCATTTCGTTATTATTGTTGTTTTCTTCGTTTTCCATAAAAATACCTCCTATGATATATTTTTGCATTATTAGTATACCAATTTATGAAAAATAATACAAGCATATTTGGAATTTATTTTTTATATAAATTCCTCCCAAACTATATTTCCAAAATCGATTCCTTGTTTTGTTAATTTTATTGATGTTTTTGTTATTTGTATTAGATTTTCTTTTTGTAATTTTTCTAGAATTTCTTTGTATTTTATTGTTGGATCTATTTTGAATTTTTGCTTGAATTCATTTATGTTTATTCCTTGTATCATTCTTAGTCCTAGTAGCATATATTCGTTCATTGTTGATTCTTCGGTTTGCTCTTCGTGTATTGTTATATTTTTACTGATATTATTTTCTTGTATGTTTTTTATATATTCTTCTATATTATTTGTGTTTGAGTATCTTTTTTTATTTAAATATGAATGTGCTGATGTTCCTAGTCCTATGTATTGCTTTTGTTTCCAGCAATTTGTGTTGTGTTTGGATTCGTATGTTTTTTTTGAGAAATTTGATATTTCGTATTGGTTATATCCATTTTCTTTTAATTTATTTACTACTGTCCAGTACATTATTCTTTCTGTTTCTTCATCTGGTAGTTGTAATTTGTTTTCGTTTATTAATTTTTCTATTATAGTTCCTTCTTCAATTATTAGTGAGTATACTGATATATGCTCTGGATTTTTTTGTATTATTTTTTCTAATGTTTGTTTTACATCTTCAATTGCTTGTGTTGGAAGTCCAATCATTAGGTCTACATTTATATTTCTAAATCCACATTTTCTTGCATAAAAAAATGTTTCTTCAAATTGTTTATAGTCGTGAATTCTTCCTATATTTTTTAATATTTTATCATTTGCTGATTGTAAACCTATACTTAATCTATTTATTCCATACTCTTTATATCTTTTTAATTTTTCTTCATTTACAGTTCCTGGGTTTATTTCAATTGTTATTTCTGCATCATCTAATATTTCAAAACTACTTTTAATTTCTTGTAATATATTTTTTATATAATTTGGATTTAAAATTGATGGTGTTCCACCTCCAAAATATATCGTTGTTACTGTATATTTTTCCTTATGTGTTATATTTTTTATTTCATTTATTACTGTTTCAACATATTTTCCTTGCATTTCATTTTTATTTGCAAAAGAGCAAAAATCACAGTAAAAGCATTTTTGCTTGCAAAATGGAATGTGTATATATATTCCTAGCTCTTCCAATACTTAATTCACTACCTTTTTATTTTATTTATCTCGTAATTCATCTGCTATTTTTGATAATGCAGTCAGCCTATGGCACATTCCAGATTTACTTATTGTATTTCCCAATAAATTTACTAAATCAGTTAAAGATGCATCTGGATGTTCTAATCTTATGTTTGCTACTATTTTTAAATTTTCTGGTAATTCACTAAATTTATGTTTTGATTTTATTAATTTTATATCTTCTATTTGCTTTTGACTAGCTTTTATTGTTTTAGCTAAATTGGCTGTTTCGCAGTTTATTAACCTATTTACATTGTTTCTTGTATCTCGCACAACCCTATTTTCTTCAAAATTTAATACCGCACTATTTGCTCCAATAAAGGCTAAAAATTTTGAAATTTCTTCACCATCTTTTATGTATAATGAATATGATTTTTCTTTTTGTATTTTTTTAGTAAATATATTATATTCTTTTAACAAATCATAAACACCTTCCATATTTGCTTCTTCAGAGAATTTAATTTCTAGATGATATTTTTTTTCTGGATTACTTATATAACCACTCCCTAAAAACACGCCTCTTATAAATGATTTGTCAAGGTACTCGTCTTTGGTTTTAAATCCATAAAAAAGTATTTTATCTTTTTCAAATACTATTCCATCTATCTCATCATTTAAGGAGTATTCAATTGTATATATCTTTCCTTTAATTTCTATATTATATTTTTCTATATTAACATTTTTTAATAATTTTGCAAAACGATTTATATTATATTCACTTTCTGTTGAAAATTTTATTTTTTTATTATTCTTTCCTGCATTACCAGTTATTAAATACCCTGCCAATTCTCTATCAACTTGATTTTTTTTTGCTAAATTATTTATTTGGCTTAATTCCATTTTTACTTGAGATGAAAAAGACATAAATTACCTCCTTACTGTTGCTACAATAATTCTATCATTTCCTCCTAAATCCTTTTTTGAATATATGTTTTCATAGTGATTATTTTCCTTAAAAAGATTTATTAATTCATTTTTTTGGTCATATCCAATTTCCAAAAAAACTTTTCCTTCATTTTTTATGTATTTATATGCATTTTCTATAATTATTTTATAAAATTTTAACCCATCTGCTCCACCATCAAGAGCTATATATGGCTCATTTTTTACTTGTTTATCTAATTCTTCAATTATTTTTGTTTTTATATATGGTGGATTTGAAACAATAATATCAAAATCATCTTTGTAAATTTTATTAAACATATCTGATTCTATAAATTCAATTTTTTTTCTTACTAAATTTTTTTCCGCATTCAATTTGGCAATTTGAAGTGCTTTCATACTTATATCTGATGCAACAATATTTGATTCATTTATATATTTTGCAAGTGATATAGCAATTGCCCCACTACCTGTACATAAGTCTAATATCTCGCATTTTTTTTCTTTATACTCATTTATAACTTCTTCAACTAGTGTTTCAGTATCTGGTTGAGGAATTAAGACATTTTCATCTACATAAAAATTTAAATTCATAAATTCTTGATTATTAGTTATATATTGTATTGGAATTCCTGTAGATATTTTTTTAATAGAATTTATATAATTATCAGTTTGATCTTTGCTAAATTCCATATCATTATTTGCAATCATTTGTGCTCTTGTAATTTTAAAAATATGTTCAGCCAGCTCTTTTGCTATAATTGATGCATCTTCAATATTGTTTTTAATTAATTCTTCTTTTCCATATTTTAATATTTCCTTTAAATTCATAATTCCACCTTATAAAAAAGAAAGTGGTTAATTTTGTATTTTTATTTATTAATTTTTACAAATTTAATAAAAATAAATTTACCACACTCTTATTATTTTTTATAAACTATTATATACAAAAAAAGCCCCCGCTTTAGCCGTAAGATTGAGTGAAATTTTAAGGACCTGCTTTCACAGGTGGGTACCTTGTTAAATGCTAATGGGTTTCTTAATTAAATTAAGCATACACGCCACATTTAAAGACAGGTTCCCGTTTAACGTTTGTTGGTTCTAAAATTCCAGCCTACACGTACTATGCAGGGATTTGTTTATTAACTTTTTTCTTATTACATATATATTAACACAAGTGATTTTAGTTTGCAAGTGTTTGATTGGATATTTTTTATTTTTTTATTGAGCATTGTGACAATTCAATGCTTTACTAGAAACCATTCCAAATATTTTATATTATAAATTAATTTTGCATAAAAATTTGACTTTATCTGTAGTTTATAACTTTTCAATTTCTTCTTTAGTTAATCCTGTTATCTCCATTATTAGAGCAATATCAATTTGCTTTTCAAGCATTTTTTTTGCAATTTTAATTGTATTTTGACTTTCTCCTTCGCTTATTCCTTCGCTTTTCCCTAAGCTAAATCCTTCACTTTTTCCTTCATCTCTTGCTTGAGCAATTGCAGCTAATTCATCTCTTATTGCTT
>OLOA01000011.1_pt1 | contig 192735 bp, 190 predicted proteins | sample 1672201 | NCBI WGS metagenome assembly OLOA01 (sample SAMEA3136658, study PRJEB25190) | human gut metagenome
TGCATGTGTTAGGCACGCCGCCAGCGTTCGTCCTGAGCCAGGATCAAACTCTCTAGTTATTTATCCTAGAGCGTCTTCTGCTCATTTCGTCTTACTGACTTATTATTTGTATCTAATTTTATCTCAAAATTATTTACGGGTCCAATTTTTATGTCATTGATTTCTCAATACACACTTGCGTTGTTTAATTTTCAAGGTCCTTTACGCTCTCGGTTCACTTCTCTCTCCTGAGCCGTTCCCCTCAGCGCTCATTTATAGTACCATATCACCTCCCGTCTTGTCAACACTTTTTCTCAATATTTTTTCACTTCGTAACTTTTTAACATTTTGTTTCAACATTATTGCAAAAATGCCATCAATTTGCAATACATATTTTCGGTTATCCTTCAAATTCAGCTTCCATTGCCGGATTTTGCGCAGAAATCCTTATTATATTTCCTTTGTTATTCAAAACGACCTCGCATTCGCTGTTTTCAATCGTTCCTTTATAGGTTTTTTCGCCTTCTTCTTGCTTTTTCAAATTAAAATTCCTTTCTTCGCTGCTAAGAGAGTCTAAAACGTCCATAAAATACTTAACCGCAGCGTTTTGCGGCAAAGGGTCTTTCATATATTCTGCTTGAAGGCCACCTTGAGTCACTTCAAATTTTCCACCGTTTCGTGAAATAGTGAAATCTTTCAAATTCTGCGGAGAAATAAAGCTAACCGTAGTCAGGCCCTCCGGGGAATGAAAAACTTTGAAACTATACTCCGTTTCCTGGGAAGAAATTTTAACGTTGCTTTCAATATTTGAATCAATTTTAGGAATTTGGCTATCTACCGCGTTTTGGCAACCCGCCAGGAAAAAAGGCGCCGATAAAACGCAAAACATAGCAAGAAATTTTTTCAAGAAATCACCTTACAATCCGAAATTCAAAAATATTTCAGGCAGCTTTCTTATAATATCCGTGGGAGTCATTGAAACACTTGAATAATCTTCTTTGCACAGGTCTCCTGCCAAACCATGAATAAAAACCCCGCAAATTCCCGCATCAAGAAGCGAGACCCCTTGAGCTGCCAAAGAACCTATAATTCCCGCAAGAACATCTCCACTGCCGCCTTTGGCCATTCCAACGTTGCCCGCATTGCTAACGAATATATTCTCGTTTTCGTCGCAAATAACGGTTTTTGGGCCTTTTAAAACTACTGTGACGCCATAATTACGGGCAAACTCACTCGCGCACTGAATTTTATCTTTCTTAATTTCTTCAATGCTAAGACCGCTAAGGCGAGACATTTCTTTAAAATGCGGCGTTAGGATAATTTTGCATTTAGATTCTTTCAATACATCTATATTCTGCGAAACGGCATTTATTCCGTCAGCATCAATAACCAGCGGAATTTCAGACTTCCTTATTATTTCATAAACTATCTCCATAGTATTTTCATTAAGGCCAAGGCCAGGGCCCACAACCGCAGCCGTGCAGGAATTAAGCTCCGCTATCATTTCGCTTAAAGATTCTTTAGTCATGAAGCCTTCTTCATCTTCGCCTGCGATGAAAAACGTGGGCTCAAAATTTTCAATTTTCTTGTAAACCGAGGGCACAACGCACGCTCTTAGCATTCCAACGCCGGTTTTTATTGCCGCATTTATAACAAACAAAGCCGCTCCAGGCATGTTCTTGCTGCCACAAACCGCGAAAAGCTTGCCGAAATTTCCTTTGTGGAAATATTCGCATCTTTTTGGGAGTTTATACTTAACCATTTCTTCAGTTACAAGGCTCATGTATTGATATTTTTCCATGCTAAATTCCTCCTTAGTTAATTTTTTCACATAAAACTACTGCCGAAGCATAATTCTTCGTGTGAGTCAAACTTACCGAGATATTAGCTATCTTACCGCTAAAAAGTTTTTTTGCGTTTCCTTCTAAAGAAATATACGGCGCGCCGAGATCATTATGCAGAAGCTGGACTTCTTTTAGTTTAAAGCATCTCAGGCCTGTTCCCATGGCTTTCGAAAAGGCCTCTTTAGCGCAAAATGCTGCCGCTATGCTTTGGCAAGGGAATTTATTTTTTTCAAAATAAAATATTTCCTCTTCACTGAAAACAAACTTCAAAAAGCCAGGCCTCTTCATAGATTTCTCAATCCTTGAAATTTCGACCATGTCAATTCCAACTGAAAACAAAAAATCACCCCTTAGCTAGAAAATTATTTTGCCATCATTGTTTTGGATTTTTTCCAGTTTCTCTTTTATTTTTGCAAATTCAGGCTCATCAATAAGCTCAAAAAACTCACCTGCAAATTCCTGAGCTTTCTTAACAACCGGCATGTCTTCAAATTTAGTTACCATTTTTATATTCGGAACTCCATGCTGGCTCACGCCGAAAAAGTCTCCTGGGCCTCTAATTTCCAAGTCTTCCTGCGAAAGATAAAAGCCATCTGAAGAATTTTTCATAGCCGAAAATCTTCTTTCGGATTCTTTGCCTTTTGAATCCGAAACCAAAATGCAATAAGATTTTTTGCTTCCGCGGCCTACTCTCCCTCTTAGCTGATGAAGCTGGGAAATGCCAAACCTTTCGGCGTTTTCAATGACCATAACCGTTGCATTCGGCACGTCTATTCCAACTTCTATAACGGTCGTGGAAATAAGAATTTTTATTCTTCCTTCAATAAATTCTTTCATTACAAGGTCTTTCTCGGCGGGCTTCATTTTGCCGTGAAGAATGCAAACATCTTCAGCTTGAAAGCCATAGTCAAGAAGCATCTTCCTGCAAGTTTCAACGTCGAGAACGTCATTTTCGTTTTCCTCAATGCTGGCGCAAACGATATAAACCTGCTCGCCATTCGAAATTGCATTGCTCAAAAAGCCGTACATTCTCGCGCGTTTATCAGTCGTAATCCTAAAAGTGTCAATCTTCTGCCTGCCGGGCAAAACCGAGTTTAAAACCGAAATATCAAGGTCACCGTAAACTATCATCGCAAGGCTCCTTGGAATCGGCGTAGCGGACATAACCAGAACATGCGGCGCATCGCCCTTTTCGGCTAGTTTCCCTCTTTGATTAACCCCGAACCTGTGCTGTTCATCAGTTATTATGAATCCCAAATTTTTAAATGCGAGATTATCTGAAATTATTGCGTGCGTGCCAACAACAACGTCGGCAATTCCCAAAGCGGCATTTTCGTAAGCGTTTCGTTTAGCTTTAGCTCCCATAGAGCCGCAAATAAGTTCGGTTTTAACGTTTAAATCTTTAAAAAACTCTTTGAGTGTTTCAAAGTGCTGCGTTGCCAAGAGCTCCGTCGGCGCCATGAAAGCCACTTGGTAGCCATTTTTAACAACGGAATATGCAATCGCCGCGGCTGTAACGGTTTTGCCGGAGCCAACATCACCCTGCAAAAGCCTATTCATCGAAAGGCCTTGCATGTCATTAAGGCATTCCGAAACAACTTTGCTTTGCTCATCGGTTATTTTAAAAGGAAGCTTCGCGTAAAATTCCTCGGAATAATCATTTTTAATTATAACTTTGCTTTCTTGCCTGGCCTGCTTTTTGAGTGACTTCATGCTCAAATGATAAAAGAAAAATTCTTCGAAAATAAGCCGTCTCCTTGATGCCTCCAGCGACTCTAAATCGCTCGGGAAGTGAATATTCCTAACAGCAAAAGAAATCTTGCAAAGATCTTTTTCTTTTAAAATTCTTTCAGGGAAAATATCGGCCGGGTAATTCTTGGGGACTAAATCAAAAGCATTTTTAACAAGCGAGGCAATTTTTTTGGAAGTGAGGCCCTTGCAAAGCGAATAAACAGGGACTAAATCTTGGCCTGACTCCTTTATTTTTGGCGAAAGCATTTGGTATTTGCCGTTATTAACGGTAATAGCCCCAAGCAAAACATATTCGCTGCCAACTTTCAGCTTTTCATAAGAATATTTTGAATTAAAAAAAATGATTTCCAAACCATCCGTACCGTCAGAAGCGGCAAGCCTATAAATAAACCTACCGCTTTTTAACATTGAAGGAAAAAACTTCGAAATCACTTTAATTTTCACGCAGGAGATCCTCCTGCCTTTTGCAAATTGAATTGTAGTCGGGTTACTGAAATTTTCGTAACAGCGAGGGTAAAAATCAATCAAATCTTTAACTGTGTTTATATTTAAGCTCCGAAGAAGCAGCGCCGTCTTGGCGCCAACTCCTTTCAAACTCTCGATATCCATCAAGACCTCCAAAATTACTCAACCGACAAAATGAAATGATAAATAGGTTGCTGGCCGTTTACTAAATTTATCTCGACCGCTCCTTTAAGCGATGTTTCAACCATGCTCTTGACCATTTGAGCCTGCTGGAGGCTGATACTTTCGCCATATATTATGGTAATGAACTCAGAGTTCTTGTCAGCCATTGATTTCACGAGTTTAACAGCGCATTTAACAGGGTCTTTGCCGCTGAAAACGAGCTTACCATCCGAAAGAGCCAGAATATCGTTTTCTCTTATCTTAATTCCGCCGAATTCAGAGTCTCTCGCTGCGAAAGTTATTTGGCCTGTTTTAACTCTTGCCATTGCGCTCGTCATAGCGTTTAGATTTTCTTCTGCACTAAGGCCGGCGTCAAACGAAAGCATAGCAGAAATTCCTTGAGGAATCGTTTTACTTGGGATTATTATAACGACTCTGTCTTTAACGAGCGAAACCGCTTGCTGAGCCGACATAATAATATTTTTGTTATTCGGGAAAACATAAACAGTTTTTGCCGGAGTTGCCAAAATTGCTTGAACAATCTTGTCGGTGCTTGGGTTCATTGTTTGGCCGCCGCTTATAACGTTATTGCAGCCAATTTCTTTGAAAAGGTTAACAACGCCGTCTCCTGCGCCAACTGCAACGAAACCGAATTCTTCTTCGGGGTCTTTCGGGGTGAAGACTTCCGTTTTTTCTTCTTTATGAAGTTTTTCGCGCTGAGCCTCAGCTGCAAGCCTGTGTTGCTCTTTCATGTTTTCGATTTTAACCGTTAAAAACTGGCCGAACTTAATGCCTTCTTGCAAAACCTTACCCGGGTTTTCGGTGTGAACATGAACTTTGATGATTTCATCGTCATCAACCACGACAACGCAATCCCCAATTTTTTGAAGCTTCGCTTTCAATTTTGCAGGAGGAGTTTTGCAAAGCCTGCTTCTTCTAACTATGAACTCAGTGCAGTAAGTGAAAGTGATGTCTCCGTCGAATTCCGCCGCGGCATTTTTGAAGGTATCGTCAGATTCAATGCTTTGAGCAGGGGTGTCGCAATCAATGACAACATCGTCTTTAAAAACCGAAAGCATACCCTCGAAAATAAGGCAAAGGCCCTTTCCGCCCGCATCAACTACGCCGGCTTTTTTAAGCACAGGCAAAAGCTCAGGGGTGGTTTCAAGCGCATCTTTCGCACCTTTGCAAACTTGCTCCCAAACGATTTTAACATCATTGCTAACGCTCGAAATTTCTTTGCCTTTTTCAAAAGCTTTTCTCGCAACTGTGAGCATAGTTCCTTCCATAGGTTTGCTAACAGCTTGGTAAGCACCTTGAACGCCGATTTCAAGCGCGTTTATAAGGTCAACGCCCGTTAAACTTTCGGACTCCCCAAAAAGTTTGTTAAAACCCCTGAAAAGAATCGAAAGAATAACGCCGGAGTTTCCTCTTGCTCCACGAAGCAAATTAGGAACAAAATTTTTAATAACTTCGCCGGTAGTAACATCTTCAGGCAAATCAGCAATTGCCTTTGAACCCGAAGAAATCGTCATTGACATGTTCGTTCCGGTGTCTCCGTCAGGAACAGGGAAAATATTAAGCTCATTGACGTGTTCCTTATTTTTAATAATGTTGTTAGCACCCGAAATAAGTGCATTTTTTAAACGTAAACCATTTAACAATCTAACACAGCTCCTTAATTACGAAAATCATATTACTCTAAATCTTTCAACATTTCTGGTTTTGCCGCTTTGTTCATCAATGTCAAAAATAACACATTCCATTTTGCATGGTCCAAAAGCATTTTCAAATCTCGTTGGAATTTTGCACCTCATTCTTTTTATCGAAAGCTCTTTTTTCACTCCCAAAACGGACTCTATAGCTCCCGTCATTCCAACGTCTGTTATATATCCCGTTGACCTTGGCAAAATTTCTTCGTCGGAAGTTTGAACATGTGTATGCGTCCCAAAAAAAGCTGAAATCCTTCCGTCAAGATAATAACCAAGCGCTCTTTTTTCAGCGGTTGCTTCAGCATGGAAGTCAACTATTTTAATCGGGCAATCGCTGCACTTGCTTATAGCTTCATCTGCAGCCTCGAATGGCGACCTTAAACTTTCAAGGTAAACAACTCCCAGCAAATTTATAACCGCTACTTTGATGCCTTTAACATCAACCTTGCAATAGCCAACACCCGGCGTGGTCGCAGGAGGGTAGTTATAAGGTCTTGTGATCCTCCTGTTGCTACTCAAAAACGGGAAGATTTCCCTTCTTCTAAACGAGTGATTCCCCCCTGTTATAACATCCACGCCATTTTCAAGAAGCGATGAGGCAACAGTCGGCAAAATCCCGTTTCCTTCAGCTGAATTTTCAGCATTCGCAATCACCATGTCAATTTCATGCTCGCGTTTAAACCGCGTGAGCCTTGACCTGACAAAATCGGTGCCATTTTTGCCGACTATATCTCCTATCGCAAGAATTCTCATAGAAACATCTCCTTATTTTGCGTAATCTATCGCACGGCTTTCTCTTATTATGCTCACTTTTATCTGACCTGGGTAATCAAGCTCTGCTTCAATCTTTTTGCACATGCTCCTTGCAAGAGGAATCATGTTTTCGTCTTCAACCGCTTCAGGTTTAACCATTACTCTTACTTCTCTTCCTGCTTGAATCGCAAAGCAGTTTCTAACCCCTGCGAAAGAAGAAACCAAAGATTCGAGTTTTTCAAGACGCCTTATGTAATTTTCAGGGTTTTCGCGCCTTGCACCAGGCCTTGCAGCCGAAGCTGTGTCTGCAGCTTGCAAAATAAATTCAAGCGGAGTTTCCGGCTCAACGTCTCCATGGTGAGCATTCACCGCGTGAATAACAGCTTCGTTTTCTTTGTATTTTTTAAGGACATTAACGCCAAGCTCAATGTGCGAGCCTTCGCTTTCGTGGTCAAGAGCCTTGCCGATGTCATGAAGAAGACCTGCACGAACCGCTAAAGAGTAATCTATCCCAAGCTCAGAAGCCATAGCGCCGCAAAGGTAAGCCACTTCAACCGAATGATTCAAAACGTTTTGGCCATAGCTGGTTCTGTATTTAAGTCTTCCAAGGAGTTTAACAAGCTCATGATGCATGTTGTTAATTCCAAGCTCTATTACAACTCTTTGGCCTTCTTCTTTAATATCTCTTTCAACGTCTTCCCTGGCTTTTTCAACCATTTCTTCAATTTTCGCCGGATGAATTCTTCCGTCAGCGACTAATCTTTCAAGCGCAATCCTTGCGATTTCACGTCTGATTGGTTCAAAGGAAGAAAGAGTGATAGTTTCGGGCGTGTCGTCGATTATAAGGTCAACGCCGGTCAAACTTTCGATGGACCTTATATTTCTTCCTTCTCTTCCTATTATTCTTCCTTTCATGTCGTCGCTTGGAAGCGCAACTACTGAAATAGTGGCCTCTGAAATGTAGTCGCAAGCACATCTTTGAACTGCAACCGAAAGGATATCCCTAGCTTTTTTCTCGCATTCTTCACGAAGATTCTGCTCATGAAGGCTTATTCTCACGGCCTTTTCATGCGTTAATTCATCTTCAAGGTTTTCAAGCAAAAAGCTCTTAGCCTGAGCGCTCGTCATGCCCGAAATCTTTTCAAGCATTTCAAATTGGCTTTTCTTAACTGCTTCAGCCTGCCTATATTGATCCTCGATTTCTTTTTCTCTCATCAAAATATTTTTTTCTTGAAGCTCAAGGTTTTCGGTTTTTCTATCGAGGTTTTCTTCTTTTTGAACTACTCTTCGTTCTTGCCTTTGAATATCTTTCCTGCGCTCTGAGAGCTCCTTTTCGGTTTCAGACCTAAACTTTTGAACCTCTTCTTTTCCTTCAAGCACAACTTCTTTTTTCTTAGTTTCGGCAAGTTCTTTTGCAACTTCCATGATTCTGGAAGCTTCTTCTTCAGCCGAGGAAATCATTTTTTCAGCCTGGAGTTTCCTGTATGTAACCCCCATCAGAAATGCTGCCACAGCGCAAACGATTCCTACTATTATTAACATTCCCAAATTTTATTTTACCTCCTATTTTAAAGATTTTATTGTAAGAAAATTCGTCTTTCTTAAAAACATCTGCTTTATTCCGGCATGCAAAAAACAGAATGTAACTCTTAAATATATATATTTTTATAAATTTATGATTAATTTCAAAAAATGTATGCTTAAATACGAATAAAGCAAAAATTCGAAAGATAAATATGTCAAATTTCTTCAATGTAATTTTAGTACATATCAAAGTGGTGTGTCAAGAATGTATAAATTATACCGATTTTGAAATTTTAAAGAATTTATATAATTTTTCTTAGCAAAAATTTGTACAAGGTACTTGAAAAAAAGTATCTTTAATGTTATAGTGTACAGTGAAAAGGTTAAAAAAAATTTTTGTGAGGTTTTGCGGCATGAAAAGCACTAAAAAGACTGATAAAAATGCAAGCCCTTTTGTCCTTTATAAAGGCAAGCCGCTGGTGAGATGCGGTAACACCATTTATTATGGCAATCTTTCAGATAAGTATGTTATCAAAATGGAAGTTAAAGACTCTTTCCCAAAAGACGATTTGAATATTTCTTCCAAAGTTCAAGTTGAAATGATGGACACAAACCCGAATTCAGACACGAAGAAAATCGTTAAAGTAAGTGAGAAAAATGGTCTGTATAATGCAATTGACATTGCGGAAGTTTGGCTCAAAAGAGCTGAAAATTTGAATTAAAGGAGCGGTTTAAATGAGCATTTTAGAAATAGTTATGGGAGTTGTTTTAATAATACTTGCAGTTTCTTTAACACTCGTAGTTTTATTCCAAGAAGGCCACCAACGTTCAGTTGGAACAGTAACTGGCGCATCTTCTGCCGACACATTCTTCACCAAGAATAAGTCAAGGTCAATTGATTCCTTCCTTGAACGCTGGACGAGAATCATTGCAATTGGTTTCTTTTTAGCAGTTGTTGCAACAAATGCTGTTATTTACTTCGGTTTATTTTCAAAATAAAAATTAAAGGCCTTGGTACTAAATGCCAAGGGCTTTTTTATTTTCAAATATACAAACAAAATTCCACCTGCCCTTTAGCAGGTGGTTATTTTTTAGATTAAGTTATAAACGCCGTAATTCCCCGTTCTTCCGTTGGAGCCTCTGCTGCCTTTAAAGCCGGGGTTTATCCAAGCTGAAGGGTTAGGCATGCTGCCTTTTCCGCCATTGCCGCCTTTACCAAAATCAAATATAACATCGCTCGTGGTAATCTCGCACTCTTCAGCCTCAAAAGCATCGCCACCATTGCCTCCGTTACCGCCGTCACCGCCATTGCCTCTTCCAACGATAGGAATATGAAGTTCGGTTGAATAAAAAGCATCGCCGCCGTTTCCGCCATTGCCCGTGGTTAATTTAACATTAGAAAGATAGAGTTTACCGCTAATAGCCTTAAAAAGCGCAGACGGAGTTTGGCCGTCCTCACCGCTAACGCTGCTTCTGAAAAATCTTACTTCATTTTTGCTAGCACCATTTCTTCCATCATGACCGATAATTTGGCCATTTTTCACAGTAAGTTCGGCATCTTTAAAATACCTTAACTCAGATCTATACTTTATTTCGTCAAAGGGAGGAATCCAAATCTTTTTGAAAACGTCTTTTTCATTTTTAACTATTCTTTTGCCTTCTGCATTAAAACCGTAAACAACTTCTCGACCAAGCTTTTCTTCTTTCCAATAGCCGTCATGATGAACAGTGTAAGGGATCTGCACGTCATATTTGTCACCCATGATAAACTGAACCGAAGGATTTAAAAAATGCACAGCGTGGCCTCTTAAGTCTAAGGTCATTTTTCTGTCGTTTGGGAATCTTACATCTTCTTTTATGTAAAGGTCCTTAGTAACCAAAATGTAATCAATATCAGAATTTCTCAAAGCCTTTTTAAGATCAACAACATCGCTCACGTATGCATATCTTTTAACAGGATTATTATAAACTTCCACTTGAGAGTACCCGGCTCTATTACCGGTATTATTAATTGAAAGGGTGCTTTGCGCATTAATAGAAGGAGCCGCGCTAAGAGCCGCAAGCGCAAGAGCCGAAGCAAAACCCTTTTTCACCCCTGAAACACCGCCTGCTATCAATTCAAGTTCTTCTGCAGTGAGTTCATCGCTTCTTTTTTCAATTTTGTCTCTATAATTTTCAAATTCTTTGTTATTCATAATATTAATCCCCTCCAAAAATCATTTTACATTTATTTTAACACCAAAAATAAAAACTGTCAATAAAAGTACTATATTACACATCGTGCAAATAATAATTTTTCAAGTTATAGGCTGTTTTTCACAAAAATTAAATATACAAAATTAACATTGTTGGGATTGACTTTAAGGCAATTAAAAAGTAGAATTTAAAACATACAAGGGGGAAATAAGAGTATGAATAACGAAGTTAAACGTGAAAGAAGCTGCGGCGGAGTGGTTTTCTATGAAAGCGAAGGAAAATGCGAAGTTATTTTGATTTGTTCCAATTTTAAAGGAAGAATGCTTTGGACTTTCCCGAAAGGCCACATGGAAGCTGGCGAAACCGAAAAAGAAACTGCTCTTCGTGAAATCAAAGAAGAAGTTGGGCTCGACACTGAAATCATAGGTGATTTCAAAGAAAAAACGGAATTCAGCTGCAGAGAAAACGTTATTATTGAAGCAAGCTATTTTGCCGCTAAAGCAAGTTCAAAAAATGCCGTAGCTCAAGAAGGCGAGGTTGAATATTTTGCTTGGCTTGATTTTGATTCAGCCACTCAAACTCTCACTTTTGATTGCGACAAAAGAGTGCTTAGAGAATTTATTAAATTTTACGAAAAAATTAATGCTCATGAATAAGCTCATGAGCATTTTTTATTTAAATATTTTCTTTTTCAACGGGCATACTGGCATAAGCATTGAGCGAAAGATCCGCTCTTTTGCCCTTCAAAAATTCATAATAAGCCTGCGATCCAACCATTGCTGCGTTATCTCCGCATAAATCTTTGCGAGGCATGAAAAATTCAAAATTTCTTTTCTTGCATTCTTCGCTCAAATTTTTTCTAAGAAGCGAATTTGCCGAAACTCCCCCGCAAACTCCAATTTTTTTGTAGCCTAAATCCAAAGCAGCCTTCATGACATTCGAAACGAGGCAATCAACCACGGACTTCCTAAAAGAAGCCGAAAGGTCTTCAGTCGGCAAAGCTTCGCCCTTTTGGTTAAGATGATTTATCGTGTTAATCATCGAAGTTTTAAGCCCTGAAAAACTAAAATCGTAGGTTTTCTCTCCTTTTAAAGGAACCGGCAATTCAAAAGCTTCGTCGTTGCCACTCTCTGCAACTTCATCAAGGTGTATCCCGCCCGGATAATCAAAGCCAAGGCGTCTTCCAACTTTATCAAAAGCCTCGCCCGCAGCGTCATCCCTGGTTTTTCCCACAGTTTTCACGGTGGTGTAATCCTTAACCTCGAAAATAGAACTGTGGCCACCCGAAACAACCAAACACAGAAACGGCGGCTTTAAATCAAGGTTGCTAATGTAAAGCGAGGCAATGTGAGCCTTGACATGATGAACAGGAATAATAGGTAACCCCGTTGAAATTGCAAGGCCTTTCACAAAATTAACTCCAACGAGCAAAGAACCAACTAATCCCGGAGCGTACGTCACAGCTAAGGCATCAAGGTCGCTGAACTTTTTGCCGGATTCCTGCATAACGGTTTGAGCCAAAGCAGAAATAGATTCAATATGGTTTCTCGAAGCAACTTCGGGCACAACTCCACCGAAAATTTTGTGTTTGTCAATTTGCGAAGAAGCTTTGAAGTTAATGATTTCTCTGCCATCTCTCACTATCGCCGCAGCTGTATCATCGCAAGAAGATTCCACCGCAAGTATATCCAAAAATATCAATCCTTTTTGTTAATTTAAATCAAAATATAAAGTCATTATCACTGCATGTTCTTTCGGGAATTCATAAAAATTTTTTCTGATTCCAAGATTTTTAAAACCTAATTTTTCATAAAGACTAATCGCGGCAATGTTCGACTGCCTTACTTCCAAAGATAAAAACTTCAAGTTCTTGCTTTTCGAAAAATCAATAAGATGTTTTAACAAATTTGTTCCTATTTTCATTTTCCTGAAGTTTTCATCAACCGCAACGTTAAAAACATAGCCTTCGTCGCAGATGTAGTACATTCCCGCATAACCAGCCACTTTTTCGCCCGCTTTTGCACAAACAAAATAAGAAAACTCATTTTGCAAAGATTCCGCCAAGGCCTTTTCTGACCACGGCGAAGAAAAGCACTTTCCCTCAAGCTTTGCAACTTCGGGGATTTCCTTAAAAGTCATTAAGGAAAAATCAATCTTTGGCATCATACCAGGTGGCTCCCATGCTAATGTTAACATCCAGCGGAACAGAAAGTTTCACGGCATTTTCCATCTCATTTTGAAGCATTTTTTTCACTCTTTCTGCTTCGCTTAGCTTAGCTTCAATGATCAATTCGTCGTGAACTTGAAGAATAAGCTTAGATTTTTCATTTTTGAGCTTTTCAAAAACGTTAATCATAGCTATTTTTATTATGTCTGCTGCGGCGCCTTGAATCGGCATATTTCGGGCAACTCTTTCGCCGAAAGACCTCAAAACGAAGTTAGTTGAATGAATTTCGGGCAGATATCTTCTTCTTGAAAAAATTGTTTCAACAAAGCCCTGCTCCCTAGCCTTTTCAATAACCTGGCGCATGTAATTATCAATGCCCTCGTAGTGCGCGAGATACCGCACAATGTAAGTTTGAGCTTCTTCAAAACTTATTTCCAAATCCTTTGCAAGCGAAAATGCGCTCATGCCGTAAAGAATGCCGAAATTCACCGCCTTGGCTTTAAACCTCATTTCAGGAGTGACCATTTCGAGCGGCACGCCCATAATTTGAGAAGCCGTAATAGCGTGGATGTCCTCGCCGTTTTTAAAAGCGTTAATCATGTTTTTATCCTGCGAAACATGCGCTAAAACGCGAAGTTCAATTTGAGAATAGTCGGCATCAATCAAAACACAGCCCTCAGGAGCTTTGAAAAATTTCCTGAGTTGCCTTCCTTTTTCAGTACGAACAGGAATATTTTGAAGATTAGGCTCCGAAGAGCTGATTCTGCCAGTTCTCGTTTCAGTTTGGTTAAACGAAGAGCGCACTCGGCCGTCGCTTTGAATAAGCTTGATTATGCCTTCACAATAAGTTGATTTGAGCTTGGAAAGGCTTCTGTATTTCAAAATTTCATTAACTATTTTATGCTCACCGCTAAGCTTTTCAAGAATTTGCGCACTGGTGGAATACCCCGTTTTGCCCTTTTTGCCGTAAGGAAGCTTAAGCTTTTCAAATAAAATACTTCCAAGCTGGCGTGGCGAATTAACATTAAATTCTTCGCCGGCTAAACTATGAATAGAAGTTTCGATCTTTTTAAGTTCGGTTTCAATTTCATCGCCGTATTTTTCAAGGCCTTGCCTATCAACTAAAAAGCCAATGTTTTCCATGCTTGCAAGAACCTTTGAAAGCGGCTGCTCTATTTTCGTTAAAAGCTCGCTTTGATTGTTGGCCTTTATTTCTTCTTTCAAAATGGGCTCGAGTTTCGAAACCACATAAACCTGCTGAATAGTTTTTTCAAAAGGCTTCAAGGATTCCTGCAAAGCAACCTGCGGAATTGAAATTTCATGGGCACTGCCGAGCTTGAAAACTTCATAGTCTTTCTCAGATGGCGTCAAAACATAAGAAGCCAGCATGACGTCAAAATGATTATCGCTGATTTCTACCGAATTTTTTTCAAAAACCTTTTCAGTTAATTTCAAATTATGAGAAATTTTTTCGATGTCATCCGAAACCATGATTTTTCTAATCGTGCTTTCAAAATTCTCGTCATCATGGCTCAAAGCGTAAACATCTTTGCCAACGCCAAAAAATATTTTTTTAATTTCAAAATTTTCTATAAAAGGCAAGAAACTAACTGATTTTTTATTTTTTAAAATCTTCAAAAGCTCTTCGCAGCTAACTTCTTTCGAAGATATATTTTCAGAAACTTCGCTGAAATTCATCTTTTCAAGGAGCTTAAAAAACTCAAGTTCGGTCATAATTTTTTTAACCGAAGGCTCGTCCATCTTTTTGGGGATAAAATCTTGCTCATTGATTTCAATCGGCACAGAAGTGTCAATTTTCCCGAGAGCGTAGCTAAGCTCGGCCATTTCTTTGCCTTCGATGAGCTTTTCTTTCACGCTAGATTTAATATCTATGAACTCGATGTTTTTGTAAATTTCTTCGATGCTTCCAAACCTTGAAACAAGGTCGCTAGCGGTTTTTTTGCCAATTCCTTTAACGCCTGGAATATTATCGGAAGTGTCGCCCTGAAGCGCTTTTATATCAACAAGATTTTCTGGCGAAACGCCATATTCTTCTTTGACTTTTTCGGTGTCGTAAAGCGTTGACTCAGGTCTGCCAAACTTCGTTGAAGCAATTCTCACGCAAACTTTGCTTGAAATAAGCTGCAAAATGTCGCGGTCCCCCGTTGCTAAAACGCATTCATAGTCATTTTTTTCGCAAAATGAAGCGAAAGTACCCAAAATATCGTCCGCTTCGTAGCCGGCATAAGTCACTAATTTGTAACCCATCGCCGTTAAAAGATCTTTCAAAATAGGAAGCTGAGAAATAAATTCATCAGGCTGCTTGCTTCTCGTTCCTTTGTAGCCTTCAAACATTTTATGCCTAAAAGTAGGAACCGGAAGATCAAACGCAACGGCGATTCTATCAGGGTTTACTTCGCTAAGAAGCTTGTTAAGAGTAGTCAAAAAACCGTAAATTCCGTTAGTCATTTGCCCGTTTTTGTTAGAAAGCATTTTAATGCCATAAAAAGCCCTGCTGAAAATGCTGTTGCCGTCAAGTACCAAAAATTTCAAAAGTTACCACCACTTCTTTTACTTTAAATTGTGCCATACATTTTTAATATCCTCATCCTCGTCGAGAATATCCAAAAGAGTGTTAACTTTCGCTGATTGCTCTTCATCCAAAGCAACATATGTATCAGGCACCATGCCAATTTCAGAAGAAACAAAAGAATAATTTTTGCTCTTCAAATATTCATAAACTTTTTCGTAATCTTCTTTTTCAGTGTAAATTATAAACAAATCGTCGTCATCAAGTTGAAAATCAGAAGCTCCTGCTTCAATTGCATCTTCTTCAAGCTTCGAAACATCTTCAACTTCTTCAAGATTAATAACAATAACGCCTTTTTCAGAAAACATGAACGAAACGCATCCTGCAAGGCCTAAATTTCCGCCGTATTTGCTAAAATAGTGCCTTAAATTTCCGGCAGTTCTGTTTCTATTATCTGTCAAAGCCTCAACGATAACGGCAACGCCGTGAGGGCCATAGCCTTCATAGGTTATATCTTCGAAGTTGCTGTCATCCGAGCCTGAAGCCGCTTTTTTGATAATTCTTTCAATGTTATCGTTAGGAACATTGTTGCTTTTAGCTTTTGCAATGCAGTCCCTGAGCTTAAAGTTAACTGTTGGATCTGCGCCGCCTTCTTTGGCTGCAACTGCGAGTTCTCTACCAATTTTAGTGAAAATTTTCGCTCTTTGAGCATCAGTTTTTTCTTTTTTTCTTTTTATGTTATTCCATTTGGAATGCCCTGACATTTAAAATCACCTCATAAATTTTTTCAAAACTTTTCAATTTAAAATTTTACCACTTTTTCAAGAGCCTAGCAACCATAAAAGAAATATTTTGCGATTTGTTCGTTTTGACTATTGATTTTTCCTAGATTTATGATAAAATATTATCATCCGAGTGTGGCGCAGTTTGGTAGCGCGCTTGAATGGGGTTCAAGAGGCCGCTGGTTCGAATCCAGTCACCCGGACCATATATTTTACGAAAGAGTGTGATCGTATTTAGCGGTCAGCTCTTTTTTATTTTGAAAGCATAGTAATATTTATTCCATCATTAAACGATATAAAATCTAAAAACATACCGAATGTTTATAACGAAAAATTTTTCTTAATGCGCCAAGGTATGCACTGTGGTATAGTACTTTCAAATGATTAATCCGGAGGAATATAAAATTATGAATTATGAAATCGTTAATTTAAATGAGAAAATTTTGATGTCGCTAAAACCAAGCCGAATTTCAAACAACGACCCCGAAGTAAGCGCTAAAATTTCAAAGCTTTGGGGAAAATTCATGACTAAAAGTGCTGAAATAGAAAACCCGAAAACTAAAAAAGCAATTTGCACCTACTCAAACTATGAAAGCGACGAAAAGGGCCTTTATGACGTTGCAATGGGTTTGGAAATAACTAAGCCTAGAGCAAACACCGATAATTTCATTTTGAAAACTATTCCTGCGGGCAAATATGCAAAATTTGTCGTTAAGGGCTCGATGCAAAAATCTGTGCCTGAATTTTGGAAAAAACTTTGGGGAATGAATTTGCCCAGAAAATTTGACTGCGACTTTGAAGAATACCAAATAGCTGACCCTTTAAATTCAGAAGTTCATATTTTTATCTCTTTAAAATAAACCAAACAATTGATCTCGTTTAAATATTTTGGCAAGTATTGACTGAATTGAAATAAAAATGTATAATCACATGGTCAAATCAAATATAAAGGAGCGATTTTTGAATATGATAATAAAAGCTAAAACGCATTACACGGAAAAACTTTTAAAAGACTTCGCAAAATTTAATCTTTTCATAAAGCCAAAATTTTTAATGGCATTTTTAATAATAATCGAAGTAGCTATAGCGGCAGTTTACACAATGCTTGAGGTTAAAGACTTCAACTGGGCCACAACCCTAACCGGAATATTTAGCTTCTTGATCTCACCTTTAATACTAGTCGTTTCATATTATTCATCAGTGAAGTCATTACGAAATGCTTTAAGCGGCACAACAGTGGAGTATGAATTTGACAAAACAGAATTTAGAACAAGAGCTTCCAACACCGGATTAAACGGAGAAACTACTATATCTTACAAAACTCTTTACAAAGTTTATGAAAAAGGCGAATACTTTTACATATACAACTCAAAGTACAGTGCAGTTATTTTAAGAAAATCTGATATAACCGAAGGCAGCCCAGAAAAACTGGAAAACCTTTTGAAAGAATTCGTTTCACTCAAAAAAATGTAAAAATAAGCCATCCATTAATTAAAATGGGTGGCTTTAATTATCTAAATTTTTAATTTAATGCTGAGTTCTATTTTTATATTGACTAATTTTTCGCTTAATAATACAATTAATTTATAAAATATAAATATAAAGGAGCGCTTAAACATGATGAAAGTTAACACTCTATACTCTAAAAAACTTTTGAGAAGCTTTGAGATATTTCATTTCTTCAGAAAGTCTATTTTCAAGTCGGTTCTTAACATAATTCTTATTATCAGCCTTTTTATTCCCCTTTATTTAGTCACCTGCGTAATTTTTTCAGGTTTGTATTTTCAGCTTGTATTTATAAAAAATTCTGGATTTGAAGCAACGTCTTTAATTGATATTATAGGTTTGATTATCTTTGCAATGATTTTACCCATAATTTACTTTATACTATGCAAAAGAACCATTAAACACCTAAAACGAGACTACAGAATCGAAGAAGGCATGAAAGTCGAGTATGAATTTGGCGAAAATGAAGTTAAAGTAAGCTTATCAAGCCCATTTGAAAGTGACAGTTTCATCTACAATTACAAATCAATTGATAAAATTTATGAAACATCCAAATATTTTTATATTTATCTTTCAGAATATGACCTTTTTATTCTTGCAAAAGAAAACTTAACAGACACAGATATTTGGAAGCTTGAAGATATCTTCAACAAAAATCTTAGCGAAAATAAATTCGTAAAAATATAAAAAGAAAGGAAGTTTTAAACATGATAAAAGCTAAAACCAAATACACTGAAAAATTGCTGAGTAATTACGCAAAATTTTATTATTTCAAAAGATCAATACCGTTCGTAACTTTTGAAATTATTTTCGAAGTATACATGATATTCAACCTAATTTCAGCAATATTATCCCCGGTTAATCCGATTAATAGATACATTCTGGCAATCATATTCGAAATTTTCCTCGTGCTAGCCGAGCCGCTGTATATTTGGTGGTTTTTCAAAAGTATCACCGAGAAAGCATCCGCAGATTTAACCGTTGACTATGAATTCGACGAAAATAAAATTAAAATAACTTCAAGCGATAAAACGGGCACCAAAAGCCTTAGCTGGGGATACAGCGCAATTTATAAAGCATATGAAACCGGTGACTGCTTCTATATTTTCAATTCAAGGCCAAGGTATTTTAGCTTGACCCCTGCAGAGAACAACTTCTTTATAATTGAAAAATCAAGCATAACCGAAGGAACCGCTGCAGAACTCAAGCACCTTTTAAAATCAAAGTTAGGATTCGAAAAATTCATAAAAAAATAAGAAAAACCCTCAGCCTGAGCTGAGGGATATTTTTTGGCTTTATTTAATTATTGAAACTTTAACGTTTTTCCTTCCGAACTGTTTGCAAGAAGAGTTTGAATTCATGAATATATCAACAACTGCAGAACCTTTTCTGAGCGCTCCGCCGGTGTCTTGAGCGGTGAGTTCTCTTCTAAATGAACCGTCTGTTGATTCAACCAAAATTCTCGAACCGTAAGGGATAAGCTTAGGGTTAACCGCTACGGTAACTCCTTCAACAGGTCTTGCGCCGGTTGATGTTCTAGCTCCAGCCGAAGCTGTATAGGCCGTTGCTGAGCCGTAAATAACCTTGGAAACTTCCTTTTTATCAGAAGTACTTGAAACTGCCGCCTTTGCAGGTTCAGCTGCAGGAGCTGACGCAACTTTTTTAGTTCCTTTAACCATAACTTTTGCCACAGGCTCAGAAATGATTGTGTCGCTTAAAATTTCTTCGTCAACAACTTCGCCATTTTGAATTTTCTGCTTAATTTTGAGCTCATGCTGGCCGTCTTTGCCTTCTTCCAAAACTTTGGTTTCGCCTTCGTTCATCGAGCTGCTTGTGTTAACCACAACTTCTCTTTCGATAGTTTCAGTTCTAACAACTTCTTCGAACTTAATGTTGCCAACTTCAATTTTCATTCCGTCATAAATTTTGCTCGAAACATCCTCGCTAACGCTGTCATTTTCGCCGAGGTTTACTCTCATGTGGTTAAGAACGTCTTGAACAGTGTAGCTCTTCGGCATCAAAATCTCTTTTTCCTCACCGTTTGCACAAAGGATAACCTTAACTATTTGAACAACCGAAATGTTCATATCTTTTGAGAGCGGAGCGCTAAGCGGGAGACTCACGATGTCGTTCTCGCCAACTTCAATTCCCAGGCTTTTAAGAGCGTCTGAAACGGTTCCTTCAGTCATTTTAACGGTGCATTTTTTCGTTCCGTTCAAAATTGTTATGTCAAAAGCTCTTCTAACATTCACTTTGAGCGAACCATCTGCGTCGTCGAATTTCTCGACTATATCTCTGTCTGAAACTGTTACTCCAACGCTTCCGAGAATGCTGTCAACGTTGTTATCCAAAGTGACTGAATGTATGGTGCTGTCATCAACATTTACATACACATCGCGTGCAAACGTTTCAACTGAGAAAATCGAAGCTGCACACAAGCTTCCCATCAATACTACCGAGCCAACCTTTTTAGCCGGGCCTTTTATATCAAAAGTCACTGTAAATACCTCCTGACAATGCATAAATACAAATTTTCAATAATAGTTCGTGTATTTTGCCATTATTTTCAAAATTTCAAGATTTTCGAACTTCTAAAAGCTCGACACTTACACTATGATATTAATCATTTTGTTTATTGTCAAGCGTATTGAAATAAAATTTTTATGAATAATAACGAATACTTTAAACATTCTTATAGTAATTTTACACTAAAATAAGATAATTTCAAGTAAAATATTTATGCATATAGGATCATTAATCTATTTTACATATTTGTGAATTTGTGTAAATCTCTGAAATCAAATGGTTACATATTAGTTACAAATAATTACACCTATTTACGTTAAGCAATCTTATACACCCGCAGCACACCTGAGATTATCAAAAAAGTATGTCTGCGAATATAATAAACAATAATGACAATTTTTTAATTTTTACAAATCGGAGGTACAAAAATGCCTACTCAAATATACAACACCGCCTCACTAAGCTTTGAATGCGGTACTCAAAAAGGCTTTGTTTCATCTAATATAGCCGTCACCACAATGCAAGAAGCCGTGAGCGTTTCCAAAACCTCACTGAGCGAATCTTACTTTCAATCAAGCGAAATTCCCTTTATTATCGAAATAACTAACAATGGTTTCGAAGAAATTAAAAATCTAACTGTTCAAGACAACCTCGGAAGCTACACTTTAAACCAAAGCATCTGTGGCAGCAAGTTCACTCCTTTAACTTACATCGGCCCTTCTCTTTTATATATAGCAGGAAAATTCAGCTCAAATTTGACTCCAACTACTCTGCAAAACAAAATAGAATTCAAAATTGAAAGCATCCCGGCGAAATCGACCGCTCTGATAATTTACAAAACAACCACGAACGAATTTTCCCCGCTTGCTTTGGATTCCGAAATAACAAACACCGTAACGGTAACGTCCGAAAACCTTTCTAATATTAAGGAAGCTTCCTCTACAGTGAAGGTTAAAAACAGCGCTGACATAAAAATAATCAAAAACATGAGCCCGAACCCTGTGCTTGCCGGCGAAAAAATAACTTATAGCTTTTCCTTATATAATTATGGCAACACAGAAGCGACAAACGTCGTACTGACCGACACGCTCTCGCCTTTCCCTTCGAATATTAGCGTAAAACTTGATTCAAATGACTTGCAAACAACGCACTTTTCATACATAGATGGGAATTTAACCATTCCAAGCGCAAATTCAGACCTGAGCATTTCCATTCCTGCGGCAAAATTCATTCAAAACAATATAACAGGCCTAATTTCGGTAAAACCTGGAATCACCACTATCACCGTGAGCGGACAAATCTAACATTTAGACTAGAGGTAACATTATTTAAACTAAATATTATATAAATTATTCTAAAATTTTCAAATAGCACTTTAGATACTGTCAATATGTACAAGCTACTCATAGCAAAACACCCTTGTGAGTTATTGAGATTTCACAATTTCACATAAAAATTATTGACTTATTTTTTATATGCCTGTATAATTTGTTTACTTGTATATAATTGTGCCCGAGTAGCTTAGTATAGTAGAGCGTTGTTCATATTCAGAGGTGTCGGTGCAAGTCCGTCCTAGGGCAAAATTTATTTTTATAAAGTGAGGTATGTCTCATGTACGAAGACAAAACTTTAGTCTGCAAAGAATGCGGAAATGAATTCGTTTTCACACAAGGTGAACAAGAATTCTATGCTGAAAAAGGTTTCACAAACGAACCACAAAGATGCAAAAACTGCCGTGACGCACGCAAACGTGCTTTAAGACAAGGCGGAGAACGTGAAATTTTCACAGCTCAATGCGCTTCTTGCGGCGGAGAAGCAAAAGTACCATTTAAACCACGCGAAGACCGTCCTGTATATTGCAGCGAATGCTTTGCAAAAATGAAGGAAGAAGAATCTGCTGAATAATTTAAAGCGGTACTGAAAATGAAAGCTACGGCTAAGTTCGTAGCTTTCTTCTTAGTTTGTAATCCATCGCCCGGCTCAAAACCGAGTGGTGGATTATATGTTATTTAAAAAAGTTAGCTACTCACTATAAAATCAAACCAGAATTAAAGGTAAAATTATGGAAAAGAATATAAACATAACCGAGCGCCTTAAAAAATGCGGGGATATGGTTGGAAACGGCAGTAAAATAGCCGACGTTGGAACTGACCACGCCTACCTGCCTATCTATCTTATAAATGAAAGCAAAGCCACCCATGCCATTGCATGCGATTTGCGTGAAGGGCCGCTCGAAAACGCAAAAAAGAATATAAAAAAATTTGGTCTTGAAGAAAAAATTGAAACAAGACTTTCAAACGGGCTTGAAAATATAAAAGAAAACGAAGCAGACGAAGTAATCATCGCGGGAATGGGCGGAATTTTGATAAGCGAAATTCTTGAAAACTGCACCTGGGAAAACAAAATTAATAAAAAATTCATCTTGCAACCGATGAACCATGAAAAAGATTTAAGAGTTTACCTCGCGAAAAACGGCTATGAAATCGAAAAAGAAGAAGCGGTAAATTGCATGGGCAAAAGTTACGTCGTGATAAAAACCAACTTCACCGGCAGGGCTTATAATCTCGCGGACTTAAAAAAATACATCGGGAATTTAAAAGCCGAGAATGAGCCTTCAGTTTGCTATATCAAAAAGCAGCTTCACGACCTTCAAAACCGCAAAAAAGGCGCTAATGCTAAAAATAAAACAGAAGAAGAAAATTACTATTCAAAGTTAATCACCGAGCTTGAAAATATTTTGGAAGGCAGGAATTAAAAATGATTACAGTAAAAGAAATTTACGACTTTTTAAATGAAATTGCGCCCTTTGATTCTTCAATGAGCTACGACAACACGGGCCTTTTGGCAGGAAATTTCGAAAAAGAAATTAAAAAAGTTCTTCTGTCGCTCGATATAACTAACGAAGTTTGTAGTGAAGCCGCAAAAATCGGCGCAAATTTGATAATCAGCCATCACCCCGTGATTTTCAAAGCGGTAAAAAGCGTTGATTTCAAAAACCCGGTTGCAAACCTCATAAAAAATGAAATAAACGCAATTTGCGCGCACACTAACCTCGATGTTGCCGAAGAAGGCGTTAATTTCGAGCTTGCAAGGGCTCTTAAACTTTCGGGGCTCAAAGCGCTTACTTTCGAAAATTCTTACCCCATGGGTTTAGTGGGTGATTTAGAAAAAGCCATGAATTGCCGCGAATTTGCGCAGTTTGTTAAAGAAAATTTGCTTTGCGACGGCCTTAGATACACTGATGCGAGAAAAGAAATCAAAAAAGTTGCCGTTTGCTCGGGCTCTGGCGGAAGTTTGATCGAAGATGTTTTTGCCGCGAGGGCTGACGCTTTTGTTACAGGCGAAATAAAACACAGCGATATTTTAAAAGCTAATTCATTTGGGATTCAAATAGTTGATGCCGGACATTTTAAAAGCGAAAACGTGATTATCAAACCGCTTAAAGAAAAACTGGCGTTAAAATTCCCCGAAATTGAATTTTTCATCTCGGAAACCTTCACAGACGGGATAAAATTTTTATAATCATACTATTATAGGCAAAAATGTAATATAATTTGAAATATACAAATTAAAATAATATAATGGAATTCGTGATTTTTTATTTCATTTATATTTTTAAGGAGGAAAACACAGATGTGTGGAATAGTTGGATATATAGGAAAAGGAAATGCAGTTCCTTTTTTGTTGCAAGGGCTTGAAAAGCTCGAATACAGAGGCTATGACTCTTCGGGAATAGCAATAAACTCAGAAAACAAAATTAAACTCATAAAGAAAAAAGGCAGACTTAAAGTCGTTGAAGACATAGTGAAAGAAACACCTGATTTTAGCTCTCATATAGGCATCGGCCATACAAGATGGGCTACTCATGGCGTTCCTTCGGACATTAACGCCCACCCGCACATGTCATCCTGCGGGAACTTTGCGCTCGTTCACAACGGAATCATTGAAAATTACATAGAAATAAAAGAAAATTTAATCAAAAAAGGTTATTCTTTTGTTTCGGATACAGACAGCGAAGTTGTGGTTCAGCTTCTTAGCAGCCTTTACAACGGTGACTTTCTAGAAACCGTCAAAGAAACCGTTAAGATGCTCAAAGGCGCATTTTCGCTTGGAATTATTTGCAAAAATGACCCTGACACTCTCATTGCTGCTTGCAAAGAAATTCCGCTTATCGTTGGAGTTGGCGAAAACGAAAATTACATAGCTTCCGGAATTCCCGCGATGCTTGCTAAAACTCGCGATATTTGCAGGCTTTCAAGCGGCCAAATGGCTATAATTAAAGCCGAAGGATTTGAAATTATTGATTTCGATGGCAACCCACAAAAGAAGGAAATCACAACTATTGATTGGCAAATAGACGCCGCTGAAAAGAATGGTTACGACCACTTTATGCTCAAAGAAATAATGGAGCAGCCGGATGTAATCAACGCGACCATTTCGCCTCGTTTAGACGGATATGATTTAAATCTTGATAATATAGAATTTTCTGAAGAATATTTAAAGAATTTAAACAAAATATCAATTGTTGCATGCGGTTCGGCTTATCATGTTGGGTGCGCCGCGAAATATTTCATGGAAGACGTTTTAAGAAAATCAGTTGAAGTTGACATTGCTTCTGAATTTAGATATCGCAACCCAATCATTGACAAAAACACATTGGTTATAATCATCAGCCAATCAGGCGAAACAGCCGACAGCATCGCAGCTCTTCGCGAAGCAAAAGCAAAGGGCGCTAGAGTTCTTTCGGTTGTAAACGTTATGGGGAGCACAATTGCGAACGAATCCGACGATGTAATTTACACCTATGCCGGCCCAGAAATAGCAGTTGCAACCACAAAAGCTTACAGCGCACAGCTCGTAGCATTCTATCTTTTGACCCTTAAATTAGGCGTTTTATCGGGCAACCTTTCAGAAGAAGAATTCAAAAAAATAATAGATAATTTAAAAGAAATTTCCAGCAAAATATCTGTTATACTAGAAAAAAATGAAGAAATTTTATCCATTGCAAAGAAATGCTACGAATACGAAAAAATATTCTTCATCGGAAGAAACGTCGACTATGCAGTATGCATGGAAGGATCACTAAAATTAAAAGAAATTTCATACATCCATTCTGAAGCATATGCAGCAGGCGAACTCAAACACGGAACCATCTCGCTCGTTGATGAAAACACCCTTCTCATCGCGCTTTCAACCCAAGAAAGACTTCTTGACAAACTCGTTAGCAACATAAGAGAAGTCAAATCAAGAGGTGCAACCGTTCTTTCAGTTACCACCGAGCAAAACGAAGAAACACTGAAAAAAGTTTCAGACGAAGTAATTTCAATCCCGAACTCAATTCCAATGCTTCTTCCTTCCCTCGCCGTGGTTCCGCTTCAAATTCTTTCTTACCATGTTGCAAACTTAAGAGGATGCGACATAGATAAACCAAGGAATTTAGCAAAATCAGTTACTGTGGAATAATTATTTCCCCAAGCCGACCTGGCTTGGGGATTTTCTTATTATTTAAAATTTTCAATGTCAATTTTTCCATTTTCATTTTCATATCTTTTGACGTAATTTTCAATGATAAATTCAAGCTCTTTATTGGCTGATCTCTTATTGCATTTGGCAATAGCCTTGATTTTAGACATTAAGTCTTCTGATATTCTCAAAGAAAATGGAGTATAATAATTTCCCATACTCACACCTCATTTCAATTCACATTGATATCAGAATTATATCCATTTGTATGCAAAATATAAGAATTATTATTGACATCAAAATGATATCAAATTATAATATTAATGTTAGGAATTTTAAATTATTTTATGTTTTTGAAAGGAATGGAAAAATTGGGAAATAATGTTATAAAATCCATATTCATGTTATGTTTTATAGTTATTTCAAATATATTACCTAGCGTTAAAGCACTAAACTCGAATAAAAACACGTTATCAAACAGTATAGTGTTAGCCGAAAAAAAGTCATCAAAATTTTACAAAACCAAAACAGGCAAATGCTTCCACAAATTAAATTGCCAATACCTTAAACATTCAAAAATCGAAGTTAGCAAAAAAGAAATAAAAGCTTTAAAACTAAAATCTTGCTCAAAATGCCTAAAAAATTACAACCCGAAAAATTAAAAAAGCAAAAGCTCAAGCCAAAAAGCTTGAGCTTAAATTAATCTCTTTCGTCTAAAAACGTTTTCAATTCTTCCATAAACGATTCAACATCTTTAAATTCCCTGTAAACAGAGGCGAATCGTATATAGGCAACTTCATCTTTTTCTCGGAGTTGCTGCATGCACAAGTCTCCTATCATCGAAGATGCTACCTCACGGTCTAAAGACGTTTCCACAGCAGCTTCAATATTTTGGACTATTTGCTCAATTTCAGTCATTGAAACTGGCCTTTTTTCACAGGCTTTGAAAATCCCATCAAAAATTTTTTTACGGCTAAATTGCTCTCTGGAATCATCGCGTTTCACAACCATCAAAGGCATATGCTCAACCGCCTCGTAAGTGGTAAAACGCTTCAAGCAATTTTCGCATTCACGCCTGCGCCTAACTCTATGCCCCGCGCACCTCGATTCCACCACTTTGGTATCTTCATAATTGCAAAATGGACACTTCACCTAAATTCACCTCAAACATTATTTCTTAGAATCATTAACATCAATTTTAAGGCCATTTTCCTCAGCAGTAAGGAAAATATCGCCGATGTTAAAGCTGCCTTTTTTGACTATTAAAAGCGACATTTTGTCTTCTACTTCCTTGCGAATAAGATTGCGAAGGTCCCTCGCACCGCTCTTTCCGCCAATAGATTTCTTAGCCAAAAATTCAAGCGCCTTTTCATCATAGCTAAACCCGATATTATGCTCACCCAAAGATTGCTTGTATTCATCAAGCATAATCGCTGCAATTTTAACAAAATCTTTTTCGGTTAATTCGTTAAACACTATAATTTCATCCAAACGGCTTAGAAATTCCGGTTTCAAAAATTCTCTCAGTGCTTTCATGGTTTTTGCCTTAGAAAAAGAATTCTGAGTTGTTCCAAAGCCAAGCGCGTCGCCTCTTTTGTCGCTTCCGGCGTTTGAAGTCATTACAATGACAGTGTTTTCAAAATTAACCTGCCTGCCGTGAGAATCCGTGATTTTTCCTTCATCAAGGATTTGAAGCAGAATATTCATAACATCAGGGTGAGCTTTTTCGATTTCATCAAGAAGCACAACAGAATAAGGCTTTTGGCGAACTTTTTCGGTCAATTGGCCTGCTTCATCGTAGCCAACATAACCCGGAGGAGAACCAACAATCTTCGAGGCCGAATGCTTTTCCATGTATTCCGACATATCAAGCCTTATGAGTGCATCCGGAGAGTCAAAAAGTTCTTTCGCGAGAACTTTAACAAGTTCGGTCTTTCCAACGCCTGTTGAACCCGCAAAAATGAACGACGCAGGCCTTCTACGAGGGCTGATTTGAACCCTGTTCCTTCTAATTGCTGCAGCAACCTGGTGAACCGCTTCATCTTGGCCGATAACTCTCTTTTTGAGCTCATCTTCCAGAAATTCAAGTTTGCTGAATTCTTGCTCTTCAATCTTTGAAGAAGGTATTCCCGTCCAAAGTTCGATTACTTTTGCAATGTCGTCATGCGTTACAACAGCACCCAAAGCTTCAGATTTTAATTTTTCAATTTTTTCTTCAAATTTTGCAATTTCGCATTTGATTTCTGCTAATTTTTCATAGTCAGTTTGCTCGCCCGAAGCTAAAATTTTCTCCTTTTCAGATTGCAAATTTTTAATCTTTTCAGAAAGTTTATCATACTCAGCAAGCGATTTATTTCCCAGCGCCGCGCATGTGCAGGCTTCGTCCATAAGGTCAATTGCTTTGTCAGGCAGGAATCTATCAGTTATATATCTTTCAGAAAGAACGACCAAACTTTTTATAAGCCTATCGGATATTTTCACTCTGTGGTGGGTTTCGTAATAATCCTTAACCCCGCACAAAATTTCGACCGTTTGGTCTATCGAAGGTTCTTCAACTTTAATGGATTGGAACCTTCTTTCAAGTGCACTGTCTTTTTCAATGTGTTTTCTATATTCATCAAAAGTTGTAGCGCCGATGACTTGAATTTCGCCCCTTGAAAGCGCAGGCTTTAAAATATTTGCCGCACTCATCGAGCCTTCAGAGTCGCCAGTTCCAACGAGATTGTGAACCTCATCAATGAAAAGTATAACGTTTCCACTTTTTTTAACCTCATCAACAAGGCCTTTTATGCGGCTTTCAAACTGACCTCTAAACTGCGTTCCAGCGACAAGGGCAGTGAGGTCCAAAAGCTGAATTTCTTTGCCTTGAAGCCTGTAAGGAACGTTTCCGTCATTTATTCTAATGGCCAAACCTTCAGCAATAGCGGTTTTTCCAACACCAGGCTCACCAATCAAACATGGGTTATTTTTGCTTCTTCTGCACAAAATTTGAATCGCTCTGTTGATTTCCTTATCACGGCCAATAACTCTGTCAAGCTCGCCATTTTTGGCTTTTGCAGTTAAATTCGTGCAATAAAGGTCTAAATTTTTTCTTTTAACTCTCTTTTGAGTTTTATCTGATTTTTTATCTTCTTTGTAAGCATCGCCAAAAGAATCAGCACTTCTATCAGGGAAAAGAATATTAGAAAACAAGTCTTTAATCATCGGCCCGCCACTCGAAAAACCTTCGTTTTCAATTATTTCTTCTGGCTGTTCTTCCAGCTCAGGAACTTCCTTCATAGCTTCTGAAATTTTTTCTTGCATATCCGCAAACTCTTGTTCAGAAACCCCCATTTTATCCATAATATCTTTGAGAGGGCCGGCACCGACCTCTTGTGCGCAGGGCATGCAAAGCCCCTGTGCGCTGTTTACGTCTCCGCCAAGAGACATAAAAATCACTGCTGCCCTCTTTTTGCACCTTGAACATAGCATAATAATGTTACTCCTTAAATATCTAATTTTCTCTACAATTTATAAGCGAAAGAAAAATTTTAAAATATCTTCCAAGTGAATAAAACATGCAAATTGAAGTGAGCGACATAAGGAAAATATCCAGCGCCTGAATATCAACATTCCAAATCGCTTTTACTCCAATAATTATTATTATCGAAAAATAAAATACTACCGTAGAAACTTTTCCATACCATTTTGATGGAGGAGGATTTTTTTTGCATTTTAGCAAAATTGCGCCTGCAATGAGCATTGAAACTTCTTTAAGAATCAAAAGCAGCATAAACGGGAAAATCTTGGGGAACTTCATGCTCGCGCATATCATCACTGTCATCAAAGTGAGCTTATCAGCCGTAGGGTCGAGCATTTCGCCCAAATGAGTCACTTGCCCAAGGCTTCTGGCTAAAAAGCCGTCAAAAAGATCCGTTAGCCCCGAAATAACTAAAACTATCCCCGCTGCTACATAATTTTCATTATTAACATAAAAAACAAAAGGCACTAAAATTAATATTCTGAAAACAGACAAAATATTTGGAATGGTTAAATTTTTAGAAATTTCTTTGTTCATCTTTGGCTTTGCACCTCCCGTTTAATTTGGTTTTTAAATCTTTTTCAGCACTGTGTAAAAAGGATTATTGCTATAAATTTTGCTAAAAATCACGCTACCCGGCAAAGCATTATTAATATAGCTTTGCAAATCGTTCACTACCCCGAAAGGAACTAATATTTTAACCATGCACAAAATCGCCAAAACAGCTACATAGCCCTTGAATATCCCAAGGATTCCTCCCATTATTTTGTCGCTGTAATTAAGCACTTTTAACTTAAACATTTTCAAGATTAATTTTATTAAAATTCGGCCTATCAAAAGCATCAAAACAAAGATTATTCCTAAAAACGTTGACTTTAAAATTTCAGTTATAATAGGCGTCAGCACGCGGGATATCTCGCCCGGCAAAGCTTCTTTACTTACACTATTTATAATATGAGTGATTTTACCGAGTGTTATTCCGAAATTAGGCAAGGCTTTAACTAAAAATTCCGGGATTCTATCAAAAATTATTTTTGCATTAACAGCCTTTCCGCTTGAAAACGTCTCTGCTATCGAGGGTTCAATGAATTTTGCATAAACAAATTGCGACAAAATTTTCGATAAATGAACCGAAAAAAACCACGAAACAACAGAGTTAAGCAAAAAAAGAAACGATTTTATCATTCCGTTTTTAAACCCAAAAAATGCAAAAACAGCAAAAATAGACAATATAATTATATCAATAGTAGCCACTACTAAAAACTTCCTCCAAAAACTTAAGCTTCCAACTAATTGTAAGTGTATCACAAATATATATATTAAGCAAGTATTTTAATGTATAATTTTCATTCTTTAAATCAGCATTTTAAATATATTTTAATTATTTTATAATAAAATTTTTCTATAAAAAATCCGCTTAACCGTATCGTACCCTTAATAACCTGCCACATTTAGCAGGTGGGTGCTATCACCGTATGCTCACGCTTCCTTCATTTGGCAAAGCCAAGAGGCATGCAATCCTATACAATATCAAGCTCCCTATTAAGTCTTGTAGGGTTATTTGGGTACAGTCCGCGAATTAAGCAGAAAAATCATAGTTTATAAAGTTAAATGCTGCCGAGTCTTCTTTCGAATTCTTCCGAAAGTTCATCAAGGAGTAAATCGTCGTCAACTTCAACGAGTTGTTCTTCGCCTTTTTCCTCGATTATTTCAAAAATGAAGTAAGTTCCTCCATCGTTGAGTTCTTCGTCAGGAAGTTCGAAGTTAGGCATTAAAGCATAAAACCTTCCACGAGAATTTTCGATATAATCTAAAACTTCAAATTCTCTTTCAATTCCCTCATCGTCAACCAGTGTTACAATATCAGATGAAAAACTATCGTCCATCAAAATCCTCCCAAAAAAATGTTTACAGATATTATTCTAATTAATTTATACTGCATAGTCAATTGTAATATTTATATTTTTTGAATTAATATATAAAAACGGATTTTTTAATTATTTTTTGGTTTTCTTTATTAAAAATATTTTCAAACAATCACCCTTGCAACCCGCAATGTTTCGGGATTTGAGAAGAAATTGCGTTTAAAACAAATTTTTTATTCTGTCAAAAAAGCTTTTTCTTTTCTGATAATTCTTTTCAGATAAAGTGTTTTCAAAATCGCTAAGCGCCTTTTTCTGATACGAAGTCAAGTTCCTCGGCACTTCAATATGCACTTTAACATACTGGTCACCGCTTCCGCGGCCGTGAAGTTTCGGTATGCCTTTGCCTTTAAGCTTGAAAACGTCCCCGTTTTGAGTTCCTTCGTGAATATGGCACTCAACTTTTCCATCAATCGTTGGAACCAAAACATCAGCGCCAAGAGCCGCCTGCGAAAAAGTGATAGGAATTTCGCACCAAACATCATAGTCTCTGCGCTCGAAAAATGGATGCGCAGCAACGTTTATGTAAAGGTGCAAATCGCCCGGCTCACCACCGTTTTTGCCGGCATCTCCTCTACCGCTAACGTTAAGAATTTGCCTGCTGCTGATTCCCGCAGGAATGTTAACTTCGATTTCTTTTTTGGAGCGGACCTTTCCTCTGCCGCCGCAAAATTCGCACGGAGATTCAATAACAGTTCCCGAGCCGCCGCATTTTTCGCAGGTTCTCGAAGTTTGCATGATTCCAAAAGGAGTCTTTTGATTCATTGTTATCTGGCCTTTTCCGCCGCAAGCCGCGCAAGTTTTCGAAGAAGTGCCGGGCTTTGCGCCTGTTCCCGAGCATTTCGAGCAAGAATCAACATGCTCATAAAAAACTTTTTTCGTGCAGCCTTTAGCCGCTTCCAAGAAAGAAATGTTAACCGTCACTTCAACGTCCGAGCCTCTTCTAGGGGCATTGCTGTCACGGCGAGATCTTCCGCCGCCAAACCCACCGAAAAAGCTTCCGAAAATATCTCCGAGGTCAATGTCGTCGCCAAAGGGGCTTCCCGAATAATATCCGCCGAATCCTCCGGCACCGCCGCCAAAGTTAGGGTCGGTTCCTGCATGGCCAAACTGGTCGTATCTGCCGCGTTTTGTTTTATCTGAAAGAACGTCATAAGCTTCGTTAACTTCTTTGAATTTTTGTTCTGCCGTTTTGTCGCCTTGGTTTAAATCAGGATGATACTTCTTTGCAAGCTTCCTATATGCCTTTTTTATTTCATCATCCGAGGCACCCTTTGAAACCCCCAGAACATCATAATAATCTCTTTTATTGTCTGACAAACTCATTTCACCCTCTTAATTTAATTCTTCGGCCCCTCTATCACACCAGGGCAATAAAGGGGCTCAAACCTTAATTATTTTTTCTCCGGGTCAACGTCTTTATAATCTGCATTATAAACATTTTCTTGGTTTGCCTGGCCTTGAGCGTTTGCTCCCTCAGCTGGGTTTCCTTGAGGTGCAGCTTGCTGATAAAGCTTCGTGGAAACTTCATACATATTCTTTTGAAGTTCTTCCATTTCTTTTTTGATTTCTTCGATGCTTCCTGATTTGATTTTTTCTCTCACGGAAGCAACTTTTGCATTTAAGGAATCTTTATCTGCTTGTTCAACCTTGCCTTCGCTGTCTTTGAGGAGCTTTTCAGTAGCATAGCACATATTTTCAGCTTCGTTGCGAGTGTCAACTTCTTCACGGCGTTTTTTGTCTTCTTCGGCATATCTTTCGGCGTCTTTAACTGCGTTTTCGATGTCTTCTTTAGACATATTTCCGCCTGAAGTGATTGTGATGTGTTGTTCTTTGCCTGTTCCTCTGTCTTTTGCAGAAACATTAACGATTCCGTTTGCGTCGATATCAAATGTAACTTCGATCTGAGGCACTCCTCTTGGAGCAGGAGCAATTCCGTCGAGCCTGAAGATTCCGAGTTGTTTATTGTCTTTTGCGAATTCACGTTCACCTTGCAAAACGTTGATTTCTACTTGAGTTTGGCCGTCTGCAGCGGTTGAGAAAACTTGGCTCTTCTTTGTTGGAATTGTTGTGTTTCTTTCGATGATTTTTGTCATTACGCCGCCCATGGTTTCAATTCCGAGTGAAAGCGGGGTAACATCGAGGAGCAATAAACCTTTAACGTCTCCGCCTAAAACGCCGCCTTGGAGTGCAGCACCGATAGCAACGCATTCATCAGGGTTGATTCCTTTGAAAGGTTCTTTGCCGATTAATTTCTTAACAGCTTCTTGAACAGCTGGAATTCTTGAAGAACCGCCAACCATCAAAACTTTGTCGATTTGAGAAATTTCGAGGCCTGAATCTTTAAGAGCTTGGCGAACAGGAACCATAGTATTTTCAACAAGGTCAGAAGTGAGTTCGTTGAATTTAGCTCTTGTTAAAGTAATATCGAGGTGTTTCGGGCCTGTTGCATCAGCTGTGATGAACGGCAAGTTGATGTTAGCAGAAGTCATGCCTGAAAGTTCGATTTTTGCCTTTTCAGCAGCTTCTTTGAGCCTTTGCATGGCCATTTTGTCAGATTTAAGGTCAACGCCTGTTTCAGCTTTGAAAGAAGAAACTAAGAAATCTACGATTCTTTGGTCGAAGTCGTCTCCGCCTAAGTGGTTGTTTCCTGCAGTTGCCAAAACTTCTTGAACGCCTTCGCCCATTTCGATTATAGAAACGTCGAACGTACCGCCACCGAGGTCATAAACGAGAACTTTTTGGTCGTTTTCTTTGTCAATGCCATAAGAAAGTGCAGCAGCTGTTGGCTCGTTGATTATACGTTTAACATCAAGGCCTGCAATTTTACCTGCATCTTTTGTTGCTTGACGCTGAGCGTCTGTGAAGTATGCCGGAACTGTGATAACAGCTTCTGTCACAGGGCTTCCGAGGTAGCTTTCTGCGTCTGTTTTGAGTTTTTGAAGAATCATTGCAGAAATTTCTTGCGGGGTGTAAGATTTGCCGTCAATAGTTACTTTATAGTCAGTTCCCATTTTTCTTTTGATTGAGCTGATTGTTCTGTCAGGGTTTGTTATTGCCTGGCGTTTTGCAACCTGGCCAACCATTCTTTCGCCTGTTTTTGAAAAAGCCACAACTGAAGGGGTTGTTCTTGCGCCTTCAGCATTCGGGATTACTACAGGTTCGCCACCTTCAATAACTGATACGCACGAGTTTGTTGTTCCTAAGTCAATACCTATTATTTTTGCCATAATATATTCCTCCTAAAATTTAATTTCTTAATTTATAACCTGCACCATTGCATGGCGTATTATTCTGTTTTTGGATTTATAACCTTTTTGAAAAACTTTTGCTATTTCGTTTTCTTTTTCAGAGTCGTCTTCAATGTGCGAAACTGCACTGTGAATGCTTGGGTCGAATTTGTCTCCCACTTCTCCAAAAGCTTTAACATCCAAAACTTCGAGTGCTTTCGTAAATTGAGATTTAATAAGCTCTATGCCCTTTCTGCTCTCTTCCGGCTGACCTTGCAAAGAATTAAGAGCAGCTTCCAAACTATCAGCCACAGGAAGTATCCCAAGCACGGCAAACGAAATTGCGTCGGAATAAATTGCTTCTTTTTCTTTCTCGCTTCGCTTACGGTAATTTTCGTATTCCGCAGCAATTCTAAGCATTTTATCTTTGCAATCCTTAAGCTCGGCTTTCAACTTTTCTTCAGAAGAAGCCACTTCCTCTTTCTCGCTTTTTTCAAGCTCCTCGGATGCTTTTTCTTTTTTCTCTTTTTCTGACACTCACTCGCATCTCCTTTCTTAAAATAAGCTAATAGCCTTTTAGAATTCTTTCAAGGAAAACTCCCACCAAAAGCGAAATGTATCGCAATTTGGCATTAACTTTGCTGTAATCCATTCTCGTTGGGCCGATTATTCCCAAAAAGCCAAATCTTTCTGCAACGCTGTACCTCGAAAAGCAAATGCTCGAATTTTTAAGTTGTTGATATTCGTTTTCTTCCCCAACTATGAAGTTAACGCCGTATTTTTCTTTCGAAAAAAGGTTCAAAACTTTTTCTTTTTCATCAAGGAAATTGAAAATATCTATAACCGTTTCGAGATTTATGCCCGGGATTGAAAGAAGATTCTTTTGCCCACAAATTTTAACTTTCACTTCGTAAGCTTCCTTAACCGCTTCCAAAAACACTTTCATTATAGGAAACAGCATCATCGGCGTGCTTATTGCGCTCGGAGCTAAAATGTCAACCGTTTCGGGCGTTATCTCGCTTAAAAATTTTCCTTTAAATTCTTCTTCGAGCATTTTTTCAAACATTTTCAAAATTTCTTCGTTTAAATCATATTCAAGACGAAAGAGTTTATTTTTTACCATTCCGCTTGAAGTTACCAACACGAGCATCCCGCCGCGCCTGCTTATCTGAACGAATTTAATACTAAGTATTTTCGAGTTTTGGTTAAGCGGCGTTGTCATCACTGCGGTGAAACCCGTTATTTCCGCAAGGATATCCGCAGCGGCTTCAAGCAAATCCTCGGGGTCCATTGAAGCTGAGCTAAGCGCACCATTTATAATGCTTTTTTCGTCACTTTCAAGTGGCTTTTCAGGCATCAATCTGTTAATATATAATCTATAACCCCTGTTGGAAGGAACTCTCCCTGACGAAACATGCGGCTGGATTAAATATCCGTAGCTCACAAGTTCAGCCATTTCGTTTCGAATAGTTGCCGAAGAAAAAGATAGGTCAGAGCTTTCGCATATGGTTTTAGACCCTACGGGCTCGCCTGTTGATATATAATTCTCAACTATTTGAGCTAAAATTTTATATTTTCTATCGCTGGAATCCAAAACCATTCACCTCTGATTCTCGGTTTTAGCACTCTACTCTCTCGAGTGCTAATTTAACTTTACCACTATATTTTCAATATGTCAATACCTAAATTAAAAAAATTTTTGAAAGGAACAAAAAACTTTATGATTATAATGTCAATCGACCTCGGAGAAGTAAGGACAGGCCTCGCAGCATGCGACAAAAGCGAAACTTTGGCCTATCCCCTCGGCACCATAACTGAAAAGAACAAAAATAACCTGGCCGCGAAAATTTTAGAAAAAGCAAACGAAATAAAAGCCGAGATGATAGTAATAGGATTGCCCAAAAACATGGACGGAAGCCTTGGCAAAAGCGCTGAAAATTCAGCAGAGTTCAAAAAACTTCTTGAATCTCAAACTGATTTGCCAATAGTTTCCTGGGATGAACGAAGAACTACGATCGCTGCGGCGAATTACCTCAACGAAACCAACACCCGCGGCAAAAAAAGAAAAAGCGTAATCGACACGCTCAGCGCATCGATTATACTTGAAAACTTTTTAAATTACCGAAAAAATAATTTTAGTGCAACCTGATTTTTCAGATTGCACCTTTTTTTAAATATTTTTAATTCTCATAAAAATCTTTTTGATGTTAACCAAGTTCTGGATTGAAATGTTCGAAGAAACCGAATTTTTGCCGTGCGAACCGCATCCAAGCGTCAAAGAAGGAATATTCGAGTTGTAAATTCCGCCAATTGCCCCCTGAGACGAAGGCGTGTTAACAATAATTCTTCCGGCAATCATTCTCAGCCCAAAATTCTTGATCACTTCGCTGTTTTCGCTGTGAATCGCAGCGGTGTGGCCTCTTCCGCCAAAATCAAGGATGCTTTCGCATATTTTAAAAGCTTCATTTGAATCATTTGAGATGAAATAACCCAAAATCGGAGAAAGCTTTTCAGCTGAAAGCGGAACATCAGGGCCGGCTTTATCCAGTTTAGCAACCAATATTTTGGTGTTTTCAGGAACGGTAATATCTGCCATTTTGGCAATGTTGCAAGCGCTTTGGCCAACGATTTTAACATTGAGTTTGCCGTTTGCTTCGTTGAATATAAACCCTGAAAGTTTTTTGGCTTCTGAGTCGCTTAAAAAGTAAAAACCAAGCTTTTTAGCTGCCGCTTCAAACTCTTCCGAGATTTCTTTGTCAACAATCACAGATTGCTCCGAAGCGCAAATCATTCCGTTATCAAAAGTTTTTGAAAGCAAAATATCTCCGCACGCTCTTTGAACATTCGCGGTTTTTTCGATATAACAAGGAACATTCCCCGGGCCAACGCCAAGGGCGGGCTTGCCGGTTGAATAAGCCGACTTAACCATTGCAGAGCCGCCAGTTGCCAAAACCACGGCAACGCCCGGGTGATTCATAAGGCTTGAAGTCGCTTCAATTGAAGGCTCTTCAATCCATTGGATTAAATCTTCAGGCGCGCCGGCCGAAACCGCCGCATACCTCAGAATTTTAGCTGTTTCAATGCAGCAATTCCTAGCGCCAGGGTGGAACCCAAAAATTATAGGGTTCCTAGTTTTAGCACAAATTAAAGCTTTAAAAATGACCGTTGAAGTCGGATTCGTGACAGGCGTAACGCCGGCAATAACCCCCAAAGGATCAGCAATTTCAGTGACGCCTTTGCTTTTATTTTCATTTATGATTCCAACGGTTTTTTCATTTTTAATGGAATCAAAAACATTCTTTGAAGCAAAAATATTTTTCGAAATCTTATCTTTGAAATTTCCTTTTTTTGTTTCTTCAAAAGCCATTAAAGCCAGCGTTTCGCTGTTTTCAAGAGCAGCCTGAGCCATCTTTCCGACGATTTCATCAACCTTTTTTTGATCCATATTCATATATTTTTCAAGTGCTAAATTAGCTTTTTGAACCATAACATCAATTATATCTTTTGAATTCATTCAAATATCCTCCGTGTTTTCAAAAAATTCCAAATCACTTTAAAAATTTATGCTTCTCAAAAATTAATATGCTCAGTCTTTTCTTACAACAACATTCAAAAGCTTATCTTGAACGTAAATAACTTTTATTATCTCTTTTTCGCCTAAATTTTTAGAAAAGCTCTCATTTTCTTTAGCAATTTCAAGAATTTCATCCTTACCAAGGCCTCTAGAAACCGAAACTTTAGCCTTGATTTTTCCGTTTATTTGAAGAACCATTTCAACTTCATTATCAATGCACTTTGATTCATCAAAAACAGGCCAACTTTGCAAAGAAGCAAAACCCTCGCCAAGCTTGCAGATGCTAAAAATTTCTTCTGCAATGTGAGGCGCAAAAGGAGAAGCCAAAAGCGTGAAAACCTTAAGTTGCTCACGAGTAATAGACCCCGCAGCATAAATTTCGTTGATAAGTGCCATTAATGCTGCTATCGCCGTATTAAATTTCAAGTTTTCAATATCTTCCGTAACTTTTTTTATGGTCTTATGGAAGCTACTTTCGAGCTTTTTGTTGCTTTCATTCGGCTGCGAAATAATATCTTGAAGGCCCCAAACTCTGTCGATAAACCTCTTGCTTCCCCTTATCCCTTTGGTGCTCCAAGGCGCAGGCTGCTCGTAATCGCCGATGAACATTTCATAAATGCGCATTGTATCAGCGCCGTAAGTTTCAACTATTTCATCAGGGTTAACAACATTCCCTTTAGATTTGCTCATTTTTTCGCCGTTTTCACCCAAGATAAGCCCGTGGCTAGTGCGTTTCTTGTAAGGTTCAGGCGATGGAGCAATTCCGATATCATATAAAAATTTGTACCAAAAGCGGCTGTAAAGAAGGTGCAGTGTGGTGTGCTCCATTCCGCCGTTGTACCAGTCAACTGGCATCCAGTATTTTATAGCTTCCGGCGAAGCAAGTTCACTACTGTTTTTCGGGTCAAGATACCTTAAAAAGTACCACGAAGAGCCCGCCCACTGAGGCATTGTATCTGTTTCTCTTTTGGCTTTTCCGCCGCATTTCGGGCAGGTTGTGTTTACCCAATCTTTCGCGTAAACAAGCGGAGATTCCCCGTCAGGTGAGGTTTCGAATTTTTCTAAATCTGGCAATTTAAGCGGTAAATCAGATTCCTTTAAAGGAACATAACCGCATTTTTCGCAGTGAACCACAGGAATCGGCTCGCCCCAATATCTTTGGCGCGAAAAAACCCAGTCACGAAGCTTGAAATTAATCTTTTCGTTACCTTTTTTGTTAGCAGAAAGCCAATCTAAAATTGATTTCTTTGCAGCTTTTGGAGTAAGGCCATTTAAAAATTCGGAATTAACCATGGTCTCCTTGCCACCGTTTTCGCTGATGACTTCTTTCACAGGAAGACCGTATTTTTCGGCAAATTCGCCATCTCTTGAATCGTGCGCAGGAACAGCCATTATGGCGCCCGAAGCATAACTCATTAAAACGTAATCTGCAACAAAAATCGGGATTTTCTCGCCGCTCACAGGGTTTATCGCTTCAACGCCTTCAATTTTAATTCCTGTTTTTTCTTTCGAAAGTTCGGTTCTTTGAAGGTCAGACTTTTTCCCGGCCTGAACTTTGTAATTTTGAATTTCTTCTAAGTTAGAAATGCTTCCGCTAAGCTCGGAAACAAGCGGGTGCTCAGGCGAAATAACAAGATATGTAGCGCCAAAAATCGTTTCAGGCCTTGTTGTGAAAATTTTAATTTCTTTGCCTTTTGTGGTTTTGAAATAAACTTCCGCACCGCTTGATCTGCCAATCCAATTTATCTGCTGAGCTCTAACTTTTTCAGGGTAATCAACAAGGTCAAGGTCGTCGATAAGTCTTTGCGCATACTCAGTGATCTTAAGCATCCACTGAGATTTATTTTTCCTGATAACTTCGCTTGAGCATCTTTCGCATTTGCCGTTAACAACTTCTTCGTTGGCAAGCACGCATTTGCAAGACGTGCACCAGTTAACCGAAGCCTGGCTTTTATAGGCAAGGCCTTTTTCAAAAAGTTTCAAAAATATCCATTGCGTCCATTTGTAATATTCCGGGTCGGTGGTGTTAATTTCGCGCGACCAATCAAAAGAATATCCTTGCGACTGAAGCTGCTTTTTGAACCTTTTAATGTTATTTTTTGTGACTATTGCAGGGTGAATGTTGTTTTTTATGGCGTAATTTTCAGTCGGCAAGCCAAAGGCGTCCCAACCCATAGGGTAAAGAACGTTAAAGCCCTGCATTCTTCTTTTTCTTGCAATTATGTCAATTGCAGTGTAACTCCTTGGATGGCCAACGTGAAGCCCCTGGCCCGAAGGGTAAGGGAACTCAACGAGCGCATAAAACTTGGGCTTTTCGTGAGAATCCGAAGCGTGGAAAACGCCTTTTTCTTCCCAGATTTCTTGCCACTTCTTTTCTATTTCTAAGTGCTTGTAGCTTGAACTCAATTTATTTTACCTCTTTCTTTTCAAAATCAAATATTGTAATTCCCGACAAGGTCGTTGTAAGCCTCAAAGCTATCGCGAATTAATATATATTGCTTTTTAAGCGAATTCCTCATAGCTTCCGAAAGCTTGTGGATAATAACAACATTAAGGTCAGACTGAGCAATCCTTCTAAAATATTCAACCCCGTCAAATCTGCGTTCGATTGAAACGCAATCAGCATTGTATATTATTTTTTCAAGCGTGCTCATATCTTTTCTTCCGGTAGTGTGATAGCGAATGGCGTTTAAAACGTCGCAATCAGTTATTTGAAGGTAATTCCTTGCATAAATGCTGCCAACCCAACCGTGAAAAACTTTGTGGTATTTCTTGCAATATTCCGGCGGGCGAAATTCTATTCCTTCAATGATTTCAAGTTGCTCTTTGTAGCTAAATTCTTTGCAAATATCGTGAAGGATACCGGCGATATATGCTTTTTTTTCGTCAACACCATAAATTTTCGCAAGTTTTTTAGCCATATTGCCAACATTTATGCAGTGATTATACCTTTTTTCAGATACTTTACTTTTCAAATCTTTGCAAATTGCAATTAAATCATACACTTTATTCATCTCCTTTTTCAAACAATGCGCCTGCAAATTCTTCGGCATCAAACTTGCGCAAGCTGCCAATGTCTTCTCCTAAACCTATAAGTTTAACCGGCACGTCAAGCTGATTTTTAATCGCCAAAGCTATGCCGCCCTTGGCTGTACCGTCAAGTTTCGTTAGCACAATGCCTGTTAAATCAAGAATTTTCTTAAACTCAACCGCTTGATTAAGCCCATTTTGGCCCGTCGAAGCGTCAATCACGAGCAAAGTTTCTTTGTCAGCATCAGGGAGCTCTCTATTGATAATTTTATTAATTTTTTCAAGCTCACGCATAAGATTTTGCTTGTTATGAAGCCTTCCTGCAGTGTCGCAGATTATAACGTCAATGCCTTTTGCTTTTGCTGAAGATATAGCATCAAAAACCACTGCAGCGGAATCAGAGCCCTCCGGCTGCTTGACTATCGGGCAATCGGTTTTTTGCGCCCAAATTTCAAGCTGCTCAGCTGCAGCCGCACGGAAGGTGTCTCCCGCAGCCAAAAGAACGCTTTTGCCCTCGTTTTTAATCATGTGAGCAAGCTTTGCAATGGTTGTCGTTTTGCCCACTCCGTTAACTCCAACGACGAGAATAATCGAAGGTTTCGTTTCAATTTTAAGTTCATTTTCGCCCGAAATAACCTCGGTGATAACTTCCTTCAAAAGATCTTTTATTTTTTCAGGGTCGGTTTCGCCGAGGCTTTTAACCTTAGCTTTTAATTTCTCGCAAATGAGCTCAGAAGTGGAAACGCCGACATCACTGCTAATCAAAATTTCTTCCAGCTCTTCGAAAAATTCTTCATCTATCTTGGTGAACGACTTAACAATACCGTCAATTTTTTTCGTTATGTTGTCTCTTGTTTTTTGAAGATTTTCTTTTATCTTGCTAAAAATCCCCATACGCATTCCTCCTAACTTTATTTAGAATATCCCATGAGTAGAAGCGCAGCCTTGGCCGCATGCTGCTCGGCTTCTTTCTTGCTTTTTCCGCTTCCTCTTCCCACGGGGTTGTTGCTAATTTTAGCCTCAACCGTGAATTTTTTGTCGTGGTCTGGGCCTTCCTCTTTAATAAGAACGTATTCAATCGTCTCGCCCGGGTTTTTCTGGACTATTTCTTGTAAATCGGTCTTATAATCCTTAGCGTTTTGAATTTTTGGATTTTTCACCGCAGGAACTATGAATTTAAGCACGAAATTTTTGGCTTCTTCCATTCCTGAATCAAGGTAAATTGCAGCGCAAATTGCTTCGAAAACGTCGGCTAAAATCGAGGGCCTGTTCTGACCCATGCAGTGGCGTTCACCGCGGCTCAATTTAATGAACTTTTTAAGCCCGAGCTCTTGCGAGAAAACACAAAGTTGCTTTTCGCAAACAAGCGTTGCCCTCAATTTCGTGAGCTCGCCTTCCGGCAAATGCGGGAATGTTCTGAAAATATAATCTGAAGTTATTATCCCCAAAACTGAATCCCCCAAAAATTCAAGCCTTTCATAACTAACGAATTTTCCGCCGGATTCATTCGCAAATGACGAATGAGTTAAAGCTATTTTCAAAAGTTTTCTGTTTTTAAAAGTGTATCCTATTTTACTTTCAAGTTCTTCAACCACTTAAAACCCCTCTCCCTTATCTTCGGTTTTTGTTTCTCTAACCGCTTCTGAAATCACGCCCACAACGTTTCTTTTTGCATATTCTCCTGCCAAACGAATAGCGCTTTTGAACGTTTTTGCATCAGCATTTCCGTGAGCTTTAAACACAGGCTTCGAAGTTCCCATAAGGGGTGCTCCGCCGTATTCTTTATAGTCCATTTTCTTTTTAAGCTCGGTTAAATCTGATTTCAAAAGGCATGCTGCAAGTTTATTTTTCAAATTTTTAGTTAAAATTCCTTTGAATTTACCGAATATTTCTTTTGCCATTCCTTCATAAAGTTTGAGGATGATATTCCCAGTGAAACCGTCAGCAACCACTACATCTGCGGCGCCTGAAGGAATATCCCTCGCTTCGATGTTTCCTATGAAATTAAGCCCACTTTTGCTCAAAAGCTCATAGGCTTCTTGCTGGAGCTCGCCACCTTTGCACTTTTCCGCTCCGATGTTCGCAAGGCCAACTTTCGGGTCGTTAACAAGCATAACATTTTTCATATAAACCGAACCCATAACTCCAAACTGGCACAGCATTTCCGGGCGGCAATCAACATTAGCGCCGCTGTCGATTAACATGAAAAATCCGTCATCTTTAGGGATCACAGGAGCAAAAGCGCACCTTTTTATTTTCTTGATTCTTTTAACGATCAAAGTGCCGCCAACGGTCAGCGCACCGCTATTCCCCGAAGAAACAAAGGCATCGCCCTCGCCGCCCGCAAGCATTCTAAGACCTTTAGCCATCGAAGATTCTTTCTTTTCTTTCATTATGCTCATGGGCGAGTCGTGCATATGAATTACATCCGAAGCGTGGATAATATCAATTTTTTCAAGCGAAATTTTGCTTTTTTCGCTCTGGCTTTTTATTTCGCTTTCGTTTCCAACCAAGCTAATTTCAAAACCAAACTCATCAGCCGCCGCACGGCAAGCCTTGATGGCCTCAATAGGGCCTTTGTCTCCACCGCAAGCATCAACTATTATCCTCATACTTTTCCCTCCACTAAACTTTTAAGATATTCCAAAGATCTCTCAGACATTTTCGTGTACTTCAGTTTTTTATCTTTAATTTTTTCATCCAGTGATTTTATTATACCAAAATTCGCACCCATTGGCTGAAAATTCTTAACATTTTCATCGCTTATATAAGAAGAAAGAGCGCCAAGCATGGTTGTTTCTGGAAGCTTAACCGTTTCTTCACCCATCAGTCTTTTTGCAGCATTAATACCCGCGAGCAAGCCCGAAGAAGCGGACTCGATGTACCCTTCAACGCCTGTTATCTGCCCAGCGAAGAATAAATTTGGGTTAGCGCGCGTGCTGTAATCTGCACTTAAAAGCCTTGGCGAATCAATGAAAGTGTTGCGGTGCATAACGCCATACCTAACGACATCAAGGTTTTTAAGCGCAGGAATAAGCGAGAAAACTCTTTTTTGCTCGCCGAATTTCAAATTCGTTTGGAAGCCAACCATGTTAAAAAGCTCGCCCGAAACAGTTTCTTTCCTTAGCTGAACCACAGCAAAAGGCCTCTCGCCAGTTTTTGGATCTCTAAGCCCAACGGGTTTCATCGGGCCAAAGCGAAGAGTGTCAAAACCCCGTTTAGCCATGATTTCAACAGGCATGCAGCCTTCATAAACATTCACTTTGTCAACGTCATGAAGCGGCGCACGCTCAGCATTTATAAGCTCATTGTAAAAAACTTCATATTCTTCTTTTGAAAGTGGGCAATTTAAATAATCATCCCCGTCGCCTTTATCGTATCTTGAAGCGAAAAACGCACTGTTCATATCAATGCTTTCAAAAGTAACGATCGGAGCAGCAGCATCGAAAAAGCTAAGGCACCCGCCGCAGAAATTTTTAATATTTTCAGAAAAAGCCTCAGAAGTCAAAGGCCCCGTCGCAATTATATTTATTCCATCTTTTGGAATTTCAGTAATTTCTTGCGAAATGAAATTAATAAAATCGTTTGATTTAATTTTTTCAGTCACCATGGAAGAAAATTTTTCCCTGTCAACCGCGAGGGCTCCTCCGGCGGGAACCCTGCACGCATCAGCGCAAGCAAGAATCAAAGAATCGAAAACTCTCATTTCTTCTTTCAAAAGTCCTGCTGCGCTTTCGAGCCTGTCGGCCTTAAAAGAATTCGAGCAAACAAGCTCACAAAGATTTTTGCTGCTGTGCGCCGGAGAAAATTTTTTCGGTTTCATTTCATAAAGGTTAACTCTTATTCCTCTTTTTGCAATCTGCCAAGCCGCTTCACACCCCGCCAAGCCTGCGCCTATCACGTTTATGGTTTTATTCATTTTCTGATGTCCTTTCGTAGCCGCAGCCTTCGCCTTTGCAATAAATTTTTATTTTCTTGCCGTTTTTCTTGAAAAGAATTTCTCCGCATTTCGGGCATTTTTCGTTTAAAGGTTCATCCCACGAAATAAAATGGCAATTCGGAAAGTTGCTGCAGCCGTAAAAATCGCGTTTGCGTTTAGTTTGGCGCTTGATAACATTTCCGCCACATTTCGGGCAAGTAACGCCGATTTCTTCAACTAATTTTTGAATATTTTTGCATTCAGGGTAGCCCGAGCAACCGATGAATTTGCCGTATCTCCCTCTTTTAATAACCATTGGTTTGCCGCAAAGCTCGCAAGTTTTGTCGATCTTATCTTCTTCAAGGAAGATCTTCACGCCTTCCATTTCTTTCTTAGCTTTTTCAAGCATTTTCATAAGATCTTCATAAAATTTGCTAAGCGGTTCGGTCCAAGTTATTTTTCCTTCAGCGACTTCGTCAAGGTTATTCTCCATTTGCGCCGTGAATTTAAGGTTGACAATGCTCGAAAAGCGCTCTTTCATGAGTTTGTTAACAACCTCTCCAAGTTCGGTCGGTCTTAAAATTTTCGCTTCTTTTTTAACGTATTCTCTCGCAGTAATCGTTGAAATTATCGAAGCATATGTCGAAGGTCTTCCGATTCCTTCTTCTTCGAGGGATTTAATAAGCGAAGCCTCGGTATATCTTGGCGGAGGCTCGGTGAAGTGCTGATTCGGCACTATTGATTTGGCTTTAACCGGCATTCCTTCAGCAAGTTCCGGGAAGGCTTTGGCCTTTTCTTCGGCAATGTCTTTGCCTTCAACATACAAAGCCATGAAACCATCAAACGCAATGGTGTAAGTCGAAGCTTTGAAAATATATTTCTTTTCTGAATTTTCTTTAGATGCATAGACCTCAACCTTTGTTGTGTTTTGAAGGCAATTTGCCATCTGGCTTGCAATAAAGCGCTCCCAAACAAGCTTGTAAATCTTAAATTGATCATTGCTCAAGCTCGCTTTCACAGCGTCAGGCGCAAGGCTCGGGTCGGTCGGCCTGATTGCTTCGTGGCCATCCTGAGCGTTAGCTTTAGTTTTGAAAACTCTCGCTTCTTCGGGCAAATATTTCTTGCCCCAAACATCCAAAATATAGCTTCGTGCGCCGTCCAAAGCCTCTTTCGAAACCCTTAAAGAGTCTGTTCTCATGTAGGTTATAAGTCCCATGAGGCCTTTGCCTTCGAGCTCTATTCCTTCATAAAGCTGCTGGGCCGCAAGCATCGTGCGTTTAGCCGTGAAGCCGAGCTTCCTTGAAGCCTCTTGCTGCAAAGTTGAAGTTATGAAAGGCGGCGCAGGATTTCTTTTCCTTTTTCCTTTTTTAAGCTTGCCAATTTCAAAATTCGACCCGTCAAGGTCCGTGAGAATTTCATTTGCCTTTTTTTCATTGTCTATTTCAATTTTTCCTTTTTCGTCGCCGTAAAATGCAGCCGGGAACGACTTCCTCATGCCCTTTGGAATAAACTGCGCGTCAATGCTCCAGTATTCTTTCGGAACAAATTTTCTAATTTCGTCTTCTCTGTCAACAATCATGCGAAGAGCAACCGACTGAACCCTTCCTGCCGAAAGACCTTTATAAATCTTTTGCGAAAGAAACGGGCTCACTTTATAACCAACAAGCCTGTCAAGAACTCTTCTGGTTTGCTGAGCGCCAACCAAGTCGAGGTCAACTTTCCTCGGAGATTTTATTCCGGTTTCAACACCATTTTTGGTTATTTCATTGAAGGTAACCCTGTTTTTATCGTTAAGGTCAAGGCCAAGCAAATTAGCAAGATGCCAAGAAATAGCTTCCCCTTCGCGGTCAGGGTCCGTTGCTAAAATTACTTTATCGGCTTTTTTGGCCTTTTCTTTAAGCTCTTTAACGATTTCTTCTTTTCCTTTTATAATTTGATATTTAGGCTCGAAATTTTTCTTAACGTCAACGCTAAGTCTTTTAGGCGGCAAATCTCTAATGTGCCCCATCGAAGAGGTTACGTCGTAATTTTTGCCCAAATATTTTTTTATAGTTTTTGCCTTTGCAGGCGATTCCACAATTACTAAATTACTCATAGCTAACCCATCCAAACAAAAATATTTTAAATTTTTTCATACTCTTTTCCTGTATTATTTTTAATTAGACCATAAATCTCAAGTTCTGTCAAAGATGAAAGAACAATTTCTATTTTCATGCCGGATTTTTTGCATATCAAATCAGCGTTCATTGCGCCCCCACCCAAAATATCATAAACTTTTTTAGCGTTTTTTGAAATATTTTCGGGCACTTCCGGCGAAACGTTTTCTTTAAGTTTCGGCTTTTCTTCATGCGAGGAACTAAAAACAGGCCTTTTTATGCTAATGCTCGGGAATTTATTTTTAAGCTTGTGTTCATAGCTTTTCACCAAATCTTCCATGTCAACAACCACTTTCACCCCGTCATTTATAAGCGAAATAATGCCTTCGCTAAGCGGGCTTCTAAGGTCAATCGGTGCAACGAAAACATCCCTGCTCTGATTATTTGCTAAGTTCGCAGTAATAAGCGAACCGCTCTTTTTGCCAGCTTCAACCACCACAGTTGCATCCGAAAGTCCAGAAATTATCCTGTTCCTTTTCGGGAAATTGCACGCAAAAGCAGGGTAATCAGGAGGATATTCCGAAATTAAAACCCCAGATTTGGCTATTTTACTTCTAAGAAAGCTGTTGGATATAAGATAATTCGTGTTAATCCCGCAGCCAAGCACGGCAATCGTGCTTCCTCCAGCTTCAATTGCTCCCTCATGCGCCGCAGCGTCAATCCCGAGCGCGCCGCCGCTTACAACGTTTGCGCCGCTCAAAGCCGCCTTGTAAGCCATGCTTTTCGAAAGATTCATTCCGTAAGGGGTTGCTTCCCTCGCGCCAACGAACGCAATGGAAATTTCATTTTTGAAACAAGTTTCATCTCCCAGCACATAAATCACCGCAGGAGGATCGCTTATTTCTTTAAGCAATCTTGGATATTTTTCATCAAAAATGCTAAGAATTTTATAGTTTAAATCCTTACATTTTCTAAAAATATTATATGCATCATTAATGGGGGTGCTCCCGATTTTGTCAATTTGCTTACTCGTAAAACATCCGCAAAGTCTCCAACCATATTCACCTGAATCATAAAATTCTTTCGCGCTTTTGTAAAGGTCCAAAATTATTTTTATCTGGTAATTCCCATACCCTAGCGCTTGCTGAAGCCAAATTTCATACACCTGCTTGTCCACTTTATTTCCCCTTTCCGCTCATTTCCCAGGCCACTATGCCCGCAGCCACCGCAACGCTTAGCGATTCACATAAAGGATTCATCGGAATAGTCATCTTTTTGTCGCACAAATCAAGTGTTTCATCGCTAATACCATTACCTTCATTTCCAAGAATTACGGCTTTCTTACCCAAATCGTTAAGAGCTGTAATATTTTCTGCGTTTTCATCAGGCACTGTCGCACAAACGGTTACATTTTCAGCTTTAAGCAATGAAATAAATTCAGAAAGGTCACTGATTTTCATAATATTTAGCTTAAAAATTGCGCCCATGCTGCCTCTAAGAGCTTTAGGGTTGTAAATGTCGCAGCTGTCAAAACTAATGCCAACAAAATCAATGTTGAAAGCATTAAGGCTTCTAAGTATACTTCCCAAATTTGAAGGATTTTGAAGATTTTCGAGCAAAATAATATTAGAGTATTCTTTTATTTTAGACATATTTACAAATTTGTCAACAAATTTACAAACGCAAATAATTCCCTGGGGGCCTTCGGTGTCGCTCATCGACTGCATGACAGCTTCACTAACTAAAAATTCACGCACATCATTTTTTTTAGATATTTTGCTAATTAAATCTGAGAATTTTTGGAAACACTTCTGAGTATAAAAAACCTGAGTTACTTCAACATTACTTTTGACAGCTTCTTCGCAAAGTCTGGTCCCTTCAATAACAAATTCTTTTTGGCTATTTCTAAATTTAGCAGAATTCAATAATTTTCTAACGTTTTTTACTGTTTCATTGTTCTTACTTGATATTTCTATTTTCATGTGTTTTTCTTCCTTTTAATTTATTTTTACTCTAAAAACGATAAATTTTTTAATTATAAACGAAAAAATTTCAAAAAATTCTGCATATAACCAAAAAATTTACGCTCAAGGATTAAACCCTAAGCGCATAATTTAATTACTTTACTTTTTCAACAAGACCAGCAAAACCTGCAGGATCTGAAATTGCGATTTCAGAAAGCATTTTTCTGTTAAGTTCGATTCCTGATTTTTTAAGTTTATCCATAAAAGCGGAATATGTGATGCCATTCATGCGGCAAGCTGCAGAAATTCTTGTGATCCATAGTCTTCTGAAATCACGTTTTTTCTGTTTTCTGCCTATGTAAGCATAGTTTCCTGATTTCATAACGGCTTGTTTAGCCATTTTAAAGTGCTTACTTTTTGCACCCCAGTATCCTTTTGCTAATTTTAAAACTCTTTTTCTTCTACTTCTGGTTGTTTTTGCATATTTTATACGTGCCATTACGTTTACCTCCGTTTATATTTTTAATTTATTTGTGGTTCATAAGAGTTCTGATTTGAAGCATATTTGTTCTGTCAAGAGTTGTTGTTGTTCTCAAAACTCTTTTTCTTTTTCTTGATTTTTTGTTCAAGATATGGCTTTTATTTGCATGACCTCTTACTATTTTTCCGGTTGCCGTAAACTTGAAACGTTTTTTTGCTCCACTGTGTGTTTTAATCTTGTACATACTGCTCTGGGATAAGGCATCAGCCCCTACCCACTTCACAACCTTTCTTTAAAAAATTTTATCTTTGCTTTTTGGGGTTAATTAATTATTTAGCTTTTGAATTTGAACTTGAATTCGGACTCGGGGCTAAAAACATAAGCATACATTTTCCATCCAATTTAGCAGGGCGTTCAACACTTGCGAATTCGCTGCAAGATTCTGCAAACCTTTTCATTATGTCAAAACCAATTTCAGGATGCCCCATTTCACGGCCTCTAAAACGAATTGAAACTTTAACTTTATTGCCGCTTTTAACGAACCTTTGAGCATGAGCCACTTTCGTGTTGAAATCGTGAGTGTCAATATTAACTGAAAGCCTTACTTCTTTTATTTCAACTGTGCGCTGATTTTTCTTAGATTCTTTTTCTTTCTTTGACATCTCAAACCTGTATTTGCCATAATCTAAAATTTTGCAAACTGGAGGAACTGCCTTGCTGGCCACTTTTACAAGATCCAAATTTTCAGCTTCCGCAAGCTTCAAAGCTTTTTCAATAGGAACTGTACCGAGCTTTTCTCCTCTTGAACCAATAAGTAGAACCTCTTTATCTTTAATATACTGATTAATTTGAATGTCTTTGCTGCTAATATTCAAGCACCTCCAAAAATGTTTAAAAAAGTTTCTTAAACTAAAAAATTAATTGCATGGGCACAAATCTGCTCATACAATCTCTATACGTCTTATTTACTTAAAAGACCTAGCTATTGACCATCGTAAACAAAATTACGTAGGTGAGAACAAATTTGCTCCTCTTTTACTTTCTAACTTAAAGTTTACCTTACTTTCTAAAAAAAGTCAATAGCTAAATCAAATATTTTAATAAAAAATCTTTTAATTTCCAGCTAGAACCGTTGCGCCGTATTTTTCTTGGATTTCACTATAATAATCCGTCTTTCTAGCACACTCCCACCATGCTCTTCCGCCGCGAACATTAATGTTCTTCCAAGGTTTAGAAATGCAGTGCAAAACAGCAGGGTTGTTATAAGCTTGTTCCAAATCAGCTTCGGTGTAGCCATTTTTTAAACGATACTTTCCGGCTTGACTTTTGGCTTCTTCCACAGATGAATAATTATAAACACCAAATTTCGGTGGTAAAATTCCAATTTTTTTGTAACACATAGCGTTTATCGTGGTTTGGTCATGCTGAACCAATTTTTCATTATTTTTCTCAATAAAATCTGAAAATTTATTAACCATGTCATCTTGCCTGAGTTCTTTGAGGTTTATCAGCATAACGCCGGCGCAAATGCAGTGGTCATTTTCAGTTGTAAAACTATCAACCGCAGCAACGTTATCATCCAAAAAGCCCTTGTAATAATAGCCTTCCATGTCTATATCATACATTTCCTTAAGGTCTGTATACGTAATCGTGTCGCCGTCAAGCCAAATTATTTTGTCAAGGTCAGGGAGTAATTCCGACAAAGAAAGCCTGTAATACGTAGGCGTTGTGATATGGCCTTTATCATTAGCGTTTTTGTATTTATTTTCCATATTTATAAGATTAACGCTACATTTATTACGATATTTTTTGCTTAAACTTTTAAGCTTCCCTTTGTTTTCCTCGCTAAATTCGCCCGGGTGCATAATGTAAAAATCATACTTCGTTTCTTTTGCTGCATTTTCAAGAATCGAAGTCATTGCCACGATTGTCGGGTAGGTGTAACCGTCGTCAAGAGCCATAGCGATAGGAATTCCTTCATGATTTGTGCTTCTTTTTTCATAAACCCTAAAAACATGAAATATCAAAAATGAAATTCCACACAATATAAGGCTAACCCAAACCAAAATGTTAATAAATCTACTAAGACTTTTGTTCATTTTTTCAACATCCTTAAAAAATATTTTTTTGAAAATAAATCTACTAAATAATATCATTTACTTTAAAAAAATACAATAAAAAATGTTTAATCTTTCTTATTTTTAAGGCACTCTATTATTTCTTTTATTACGCCCACTTCTTTTTCAGAAAGCCCGTCAACATTTACCGTGGAGGTTCCTGGAATGCCCAAAAGATAATCAGCGGAAACACCGAAAAGTTCCGAAAGCTCAACGACGTATCTCGTTGAAGGAATCGAAATTCCAAGCTCCCATGCGTTAACGCTCGAACGAGTTATGCCCAATTTTTTAGCTATATCGGATTGAGTTAAATTCTGATTTTTTCTTAATTCTTTTAATTTTTCTGATATCATAATTCCTCCTCAATTCGATTTTAAAATTATCATTAAGATGTTTCATTATCATTATGATGTTTGTACTTGACAAATTTATTTTTTTGTTTATAATTATAAATATACGCGTTTAAGTAAGTGCTTTTTAGACGCTAAAAAATAATATTGGAGGTAATAATACAAATGGAAAATGATGTTCAAAACTCAAGCACAGAAAAAAAGAAAGACAACCTAGCAATTGCTTCATTGATTGTGTCAATCGTAGCTATCGCCGGGTCGTGGATACCAATTTTAAACGTTATTTCAATGGTGATCGCAATTATTGGAATAATTTTAAGCGTTTGGTCACTAATTAGGGCTATTAAAAATAAGTTTTCTATTGGAATGCCTATTTCAGGAATTATCGTTAGCTTGTTTTCAATATTTCTCATTTTTTCTATGTACACAAACTCAGGCACTTCAAAAAAAGTAAGTTCTTCTGCAAACCAAAGCAGCTCGAGTTCAAGTAGCTCTTCTGAAAATAAAAGCAATTCGAATGAATCCAAAACAGAAGAAAAAGATGAATACAATGTTGGCGATACAATTGATTTTGATGGAAAAGAGGTTACTATTACAAAAGTTAAAAGGAATTACAGCACAGGAAACCAATTTTTCCACCCTAAATCGGGTAATGAATTCGTGAAAGTTTACATAAAAATAGTAAATACATCCGAAAATGAAGCAAGCATTAATTCATGGGATTTTAAAGTTCAAGACAGTAAAGGTGTAATAAACTCATGTTCGCTTATAACAGGCGATCCAGCTGAAGATGAATTAAGCTTTTCCACGCTTGCACCGGGCGGGACCGTAGAAGGAGCAGTTATTTTTGAGGTTCCTAAAAAGGACTCCGATTTAAAATTGATTTATAACCCATCATTCTTCTCAAGTAGAAGAGTAACAATAAAACTTTAAAAATAAAAAGAACCCTCGGCCAAAAGCCGAGGGTAATTATTTTATTCAAAATCAAATGCGTCGCGAATTTTCTGGATTTTCTGTTCCGGGATTGCATTAAAGTTTTCTTCTTCAGCCTTTTTGACTTCAACTCTGTTGTAGCAGTCAACGCCAGTTCCAGCGGGCAGAAGCTTACCGATAATAACGTTTTCTTTAAGGCCGATGAGCGGATCAACTTTACCTTTAATAGCTGCATCGGTGAGAACTCTTGTGGTTTCTTGGAACGATGCCGCAGCAAGGAATGAATCCGTTGCGAGAGAAGCCTTTGTGATACCCAAAAGAACAGGAGTGTAAGAAGCTTCTTCAAGGCCAGTTTCGCCATTTGCTTTTTTAGCTTTAATGATTTCATTTTCTCTGATGATTTCAGATTTATCAACAAGCGAATTTTGAATAAGGCCAGTATTTCCTGGGTCGCTAACGCGAACTTTACGCATCATTTGCCTAATAATAACTTCGATGTGCTTATCGTTGATATCAACGCCCTGCAAGCGGTAAACTCTTTGAACTTCTTGAATAAGGTAAGATTCAACAGCAGCTTCGCCTTTGATTGCGAGGATATCATGCGGGTTAACCGAACCTTCGGTGATCATTCCGCCAGCTTCGATGTATTGGCCTTCTTCAACGCAAAGCCTTGAGCCGTAAGGAATAAGATATGTTCTTTCTTCGCCATTTTTCTCGTTGTAAACAACAACATTTCTGCTCTTCCTTACTTCTTCGAATCTAATCACGCCTTCAATTTCACTGATGATTGCCAAACGTTTAGGTTTACGTCCTTCGAAAAGTTCCTCAACACGCGGCAAACCTTGGGTAATATCCGCAGAACCTGCGATACCGCCCGTGTGGAACGTTCTCATTGTAAGCTGTGTACCAGGTTCACCGATTGACTGAGCTGCGATTGTTCCAACAGCTTCGCCAACAGCAGCAGGCAAGCCATTTGCAAGGTTAGCACCATAGCATTTTCTGCAAACGCCGTGTTTAGACTTACAGTTAAGAATAGACCTAATCTCAATGCGTTCAACACCCTTGCTCTTAATGAGTTTGGCATCGTTGTCGTCCATGAGTTTATCTTTAGAAATAAGAACTTCGCCGGTTTTTTCATCAACGAAATCTTTGCAAAGATATCTTCCAACCAAACGTTCTTCGAGTTTTTCAATGCATTCTTTGCCGTCTTTAATTTCAAAAACAGTAATTCCATGATCTGAACCGCAATCATCTTCTCTTATAATTACGTCTTGAGAAACGTCAACTAACCTACGGGTAAGGTAACCTGAGTCAGCCGTACGAAGTGCGGTATCTGCAGAACCTTTTCTCGCACCACGCGAAGAAATGAAGTATTCAAGAACGTTAAGGCCTTCACGATAGTTTGCACGAATCGGAATTTCAATTGCAGCACCCGATGTGTTAGCGATAAGTCCACGCATACCTGCGAGCTGACGAATCTGGCTCATAGAACCACGAGCACCGGAATCAGCCATCATGAAGATTGGGTTGAATTTATCAAGGTTATCTTGAAGTGCTTTAGAAACATCGTTAGTTGCTTTTTCCCAAATTTTAAGAGTGTGGTTTCTTCTTTCTGAATCCGAGAAAAGGCCGCGTTTATACTGTTTCAAAATAGCGTCGATTTCTGTTTCCGCTTTGGCAACAATTTCTTTTTTAGCCGGCGGAATAACAGCATCGCCAACAGCAACTGTGATTGCGCCCCTTGTTGAATATTTGAATCCTAATGCTTTGATATCGTCAAGAACTTCAGAAGTTTTCTTAGTTCCGTGGTTTTTAATGCAAGCATCAACGATTAAACCGAGTTGCTTTTTGCCAACCAAGAAATTAATTTCCAAATCTGCTGATTTTTCAGGGTCGTTTCTGTCAACAAAACCTAAATCTTGAGGAATTGGGCTGTTGAAAATAATTCTTCCAACAGTTGTGCTTATGAGCTTTGTTTCGCCCTTCGGGTTTTTATGGCGAACTCTGATTTTCGCGTGAAGGCTAATATAATGGCAAGCGTAAGCCATGAGAGCTTCATCGAAATCTCTAAACACTTTTCCTTCGCCGATTTCGCCGTCTTTTTCCATTGTTAAATAGTAAGAACCGAGAACCATATCCTGCGAAGGAACCGTAACAGGTTTTCCGTCGGAAGGTTTAAGAAGGTTGCCCGAAGAAAGCATAAGGAACATTGCTTCTGCTTGAGCTTCCGCCGAAAGAGGAACGTGAACAGCCATCTGGTCACCGTCGAAGTCAGCGTTAAATGCAGAACAAACGAGCGGGTGAAGTTTAAGAGCTCTTCCTTCAACCAAAACAGGCTCGAAAGCTTGAATTCCAAGGCGGTGAAGCGTAGGCGCACGGTTTAAAAGAACTGGGTGGTTCTTGATGACGATTTCAAGTGCGTCCCAAACTTCAGGGCGAGACCTGTCAACTGCTTTTCTTGCAGCTTTGATGTTGTTAACAGCGCCAACTTCAACGAGCCTTTTCATAACAAAAGGTTTGAAAAGCTCAAGAGCCATTTCTTTCGGCAAACCGCACTGATAAATCTTGAGTTCAGGGCCAACAACGATAACCGACCTTCCTGAATAGTCTACACGTTTTCCAAGCAAGTTTTGGCGGAATCTTCCGTGCTTACCTTTGAGCATTTCAGAAAGTGATTTAAGCGATCTGTTATTCGGTCCGGTTACAGGTCTGCCACGTCTTCCATTGTCGATCAAAGCGTCAACAGATTCTTGAAGCATTCTCTTTTCGTTTCTGATAATAATATCAGGTGCGCCAAGATCCATCAATCTTTTAAGGCGGTTATTTCTGTTGATAACTCTTCTGTATAAATCATTTAAGTCTGACGTTGCAAAACGTCCACCATCGAGCTGAACCATAGGCCTTAAATCTGGAGGAATTACCGGAAGAACATCAAGGATCATCCATTCAGGTCTATTTCCTGAAGTTCTGAAAGCTTCAACTGCTTCCAAACGTTTCAAAAGCCTTACTCTTTTTTGGCCAACAGCTAAAGTAAGCTCGTCTTTGAGCTCTCTTGAGAGTTTTTCAAGATCAATTTTTTGGAGAAGCTTTTTGATAGCCTCTGCGCCCATTCCTGCTTCAAAATCATCTTCATATTTTTCGCGCATATCTTGATATTCTTTTTCGCTTAAGAATTGCTGATGAGCAAGCTCAGGAACATCGCCGGAATCAATTACAACATAAGCCGAGAAATAAAGAATTTTTTCGAGCATGCGAGGAGAAATATCAAGCAAAAGGCCCATTCTTGAAGGGATTCCTTTGAAATACCAAATGTGCGAAACAGGAGCTGCAAGCTCAATGTGGCCCATTCTTTCGCGCCTAACTTTAGATTTAGTAACCTCTACTCCGCAGCGGTCGCAAACTTTGCCTTTATATCTAATTCTTTTGTACTTTCCGCAGTGGCATTCCCAGTCCTTTTGAGGTCCAAAAATACGCTCGCAGAAAAGTCCGTCTGTTTCGGGTTTTAAAGTTCTGTAATTTATAGTTTCAGGTTTTTTAACCTCTCCATACGACCAACTGCGTATTTTTTCAGGAGATGCCAAACCTATTTTTATTGATTGAAAAATATTGAAGTCCATACCACAACCCCTTAGTAATTATTATGAAAAGTGCACCACCCAGAAGGCGCAAGCGAAGCACCTTCGGGAATTACACGCGTTTTATCTTTAAACAATTATTCAAACAGATAATCGTCGGCATTATCAGCTGAATTATCGTCTTCAGGTTCTGAAAATTCATCTTCGTCATCGTCAAGCATTCCGTCATCTTCAGAATCAATGTCCCCTATTTCATAGCCTTCATCATCGTCGTCAGTCATAACATCAGGGCCTAAAACATCTTTTTGAATTGAAAGGCCAATTTCGTTTTCTTCTTCGAAATCTTGTTTCAAATCAATTTCGTTATTATTGATGTCTAAAACTGACAAATCAAGACCGATTGATTGAAGTTCTTTTATGAGAACTTTGAAAGATTCTGGGATACCTGGGTTTGGAACATTTTGGCCTTTAACGATTGCTTCGTAAGTTTTCACCCTACCAACAACGTCGTCAGACTTAACCGTGAGGATTTCTTGAAGCGTATAAGCTGCGCCGTAAGCTTCAAGTGCCCAAACTTCCATTTCTCCGAATCTCTGGCCGCCGAACTGAGCTTTACCTCCAAGAGGCTGCTGAGTAACGAGCGAGTAAGGACCGGTTGAACGAGCATGAATTTTATCGTCAACTAAGTGGTGAAGCTTGAGGTAATACATATAACCAACTGTTACAGGATTATCGAAATATTCTCCTGTTCTGCCGTCTTTAAGCCAAACTTTACCGCTTTCATCGTAGCCTGCATCTTTAAGGCAAGCAAAAATATCGCTTTCACGTGCGCCATCAAAAACAGGAGTTGCAACCTTCCAGCCAAGAGCTTTTGCCGCATAGCCTAAATGCACTTCTAAAACCTGACCAATGTTCATTCGAGAAGGAACACCCAGCGGGTTAAGAACTATGTCAAGCGGAGTTCCATCCGGCAAGAAAGGCATATCTTCAACAGGTAAAATCCTTGAAACAACACCCTTGTTTCCGTGGCGACCTGCCATTTTATCTCCAACTGAAATCTTACGTTTTTGAGCAATATAGCATCTAACAATCTTGTTAACTCCCGGTTGGAGCTCATTTTTGCTGTTTTCGCGGGTAAAGACTTTAACGTCAACAACGATTCCGTATTCACCATGAGGAACTCTCAAGGAAGTATCCCTTACTTCTCTTGCTTTTTCGCCGAAAATAGCTCTTAAAAGGCGCTCTTCAGCGGTGAGTTCGGTTTCACCTTTTGGAGTTACTTTTCCAACCAAAATGTCTCCTGCGCGAACTTCGGCACCTATTCTAATGATACCGTCTTCATCAAGGTCTTTGAGCAAATCTTCGTTTACATTCGGAATATCTCTTGTGATTTCTTCCGGTCCGAGCTTGGTGTCTCTTGATTCAATTTCATACTCTTCGATATGAATTGAGGTGTAAACGTCTTCCCTAACGATTTTTTCACTAAGCAAAACTGCGTCTTCATAGTTGTAACCTTCCCAGTTCATGAAGCCGATGAGAGCGTTTTTACCAAGGCTTATTTCACCACCACATGTTGCAGGGCCATCAGCAAGAACTTCTCCAGCTTTAAATTCCTGGCCGGGCGAAACAATCGGAACTTGGTTAACACAAGTACTCTGGTTTGAGCGCATAAACTTAATAAGCTCGAAAGTTTCTTCTTTTCCTGAATTGTATTTAACTTCAATTCTATCAGCGCTTACTTTTTTAACAACACCGTCTTCTTTAGCTAAAACGCAAACGCCCGAGTCAACACCAGCTTGGTATTCCATTCCTGTTGCAACTATAGGAGCTTCAGAGCGAAGAAGCGGAACGGCTTGCTTCTGCATGTTTGCACCCATGAGCGCACGGTTTGCGTCGTCGTTTCCTAAGAAAGGAATCATAGCAGTTGCAACTGAAACCATCATCCTTGGCGAAACGTCCATGAAATCTGCTTTTTCACGTTCAACTTCAATGAACTGATCTCTGAAACGGCCGTTAACTTTAGCATTAACGAAACGATTGTTTTCGTCGAGCGGTTCACTTCCTTGAACTACGATGTAATCGTCTTCTTCGTCAGCAGAAAGATAAACAACCTCTGAAGTTACCTGGCCTGTTGTTTTATCAATTTTTCTGAAAGGTGCTTCGATAAAGCCATATTCATTAACTTTAGCGAAAGTTGAAAGATACGAAATAAGTCCGATGTTCGGGCCTTCAGGAGTTTCAATCGGGCACATACGACCATAGTGGCTGTAGTGAACGTCACGAACTTCGAATCCCGCTCTATCTCTTGAAAGTCCTCCAGGGCCTAAAGCCGAAAGACGACGTTTGTGAGTGAGCTCTGAAAGAGGGTTGTTTTGATCCATGAACTGTGAAAGCGGCGAAGAACCGAAAAATTCTTTAATCGCAGCAACGATCGGCCTTATGTTAATAAGAGCATTTGGAGTTATAACGTCAAGGTCTTGAGATTGAAGGGTCATTCTTTCTTTAATAACTCTTTCAAGACGTGCAAAACCGATTCTCATTTGGTTTTGAAGAAGTTCGCCAACTGAGCGGATTCTTCTGTTTGCCAAATGGTCAATGTCGTCAGGTGTTCCAATGCCGAAAGTAAGGCAGTTCATGTAGTTAATCGAAGCGAAAATATCGTCGATAATAATGTGCTTCGGAACGAGTTCATCCGCGCGGGTTATGATAGCTTCTTTGATTTCTTGCTCATTTGAAGCAGAAGATAAAATATCGGAAAGAACGTCGAATCTAACTTTTTCTTGAATTCCGCATTCTTTTTTAGCGTCAAAGTTAACATAAAGATTGATGTCAACCATTCCGTTGGAAATAATTTTGAGTTCTTTATCTTTTCCAACTGAAACATAAGCCATGCAAACGCCTGCATTTTCGATTTCTCTTGCTTTGGTTTCTGTGATTACTTCGTCGATATCTGCCATTATTTCGCCGGTGAGCGGGTTAGCAATCGGGCGAGTAAGCTTTTGACCTTTAAGGCGTGAAGCAATGCCGAGTTTTTTATTGTATTTGTAGCGGCCAACTCTTGAAAGATCATATCTTCTTGCGTCGAACAAGAGTGAGTTAATGTGAGCTTGGGAGTTTTCAAGTGTTGGAGGTTCACCTGGGCGAAGTTTCCTGTAAACTTCAAAGAAAGCTTCTTCGCTGGTTTTGCAAGGGTCTTTTTCAAGGGTTGCTTTAAGGCGTTCATCTTCGCCAAAATATTCAAGAATTTCGGCATCAGTGCTAAGACCCATAACCCTTATAAATGCGGTTATAGGAATTTTACGGTTTTTGTCGATTCTAACATACATTATGTCGTTTGAATCTGTTTCATATTCGAGCCAAGCACCTCTGTTAGGAATAATCGTGGCGCTGTGAAGCTCTTTACCTGTTTTGTCATACTCCATTTTGAAGTATACACCCGGTGAACGAACAAGCTGCGAAATGACAACACGTTCAGCACCGTTTATTATGAAAGTTCCGCTTTCGGTCATAAGCGGGAAATCACCCATAAACACTTCAGACTCTTTGATTTGGCCGGTTTCTTTGTTAAGGAGTCTAGCCGTTACTCTAAGCGCAGCGGCGTATGTAGTGTCACGCTCTTTACATTCGTTAATGTCATACGTGGGGTGGTTTACATCCATTGTGTAATCTACAAAATCAAGTACCAAATTTCCTGTGTGATCAGTTATGCCCGAGACACTTTTAAAAACCTCCTGCAAACCCTCACCCAAGAACCACTTATAAGAATTCTGCTGAATTTCTACAAGATTAGGAACCTTAATTACCTCATCAATCTTAGAAAAACTCATTCTGGTAGTTTTGCCAAGCTTTACAGGTCTCACATTTACCATAGATTTAAAACACTCCATTCATAATCTTTCAGTATTGATACTCTAAATTTTTCTTTAACCAAAAAAAGTTAGGGAAGCCCAAGAAATAAAAAATCTTTCCTCAACTTCACCCCTTCTCAAAATAGTCATAAAAATTCATCATTTAAAAACTTTAATTTGCTTGATTTACATCAAAATTAATGTTAAAATGTATGAAATTTATTTGTTAAATTAAATGACAACGTAGTGTAGTATGATACCATACTATTAAAAACTTGTCAAGTGCAAATTCAAATTAAAAAAAATTCCAGAAAGGTGATTTTCCGAGATGAAAAATATATACGAAGAACTAAAAGAGCGCGGTTTGGTAGCGCAAGCTACGAACGAAGAAAAAATCGAAAATTTACTTAAAGGCAAAGGCGTTCATTTTTACATAGGTTTCGAACCCACTGCTGACAGCCTCCACGTTGGCCATTTCGTTCAAATAATGGTCATGGCTCGTCTCCAGCGCGCTGGTCATATTCCGATTATCCTCTTTGGCGGCGGAACAGGCCTCGTAGGCGACCCTTCCGGCAAAACCGACATGCGCAAAATGCTCACGAAAGAAGAAATTAACCACAATATCGAATGCTTTAAAGTTCAAGCTTCGAAGTTCCTTGATTTAACCCCAGGCAAAGCTATTATCGTTAACAACGCTGACTGGTTAAGCGACCTTAAATACATTGATTTCATAAGAGAAGTTGGGGTTCATTTTTCGGTTAACCGCATGCTCGCCGCAGAATGCTACAAACAACGCCTCGAAAAGGGTCTTACTTTCTTCGAGCTTAACTACATGCTCATGCAAAGCTACGACTTTTTGACCTTAAACAGAAAATACAACTGCCTTTTAGAGCTTGGCGGCGATGACCAATGGAGCAACATCATCGGCGGCGTGGAACTGACAAGGAGAATGGACCAAAAAGAAGTTTTCGGCTTGACTTTCAAGCTTTTAACAACAAGCGAAGGCAAAAAAATGGGTAAAACCGAAAAAGGCGCACTTTGGCTCAACCCTGAAAAGACCTCGCCTTATGAATTTTATCAATACTGGAGAAACGTTAACGACAGCGACGTGATAAACTGCTTTAACATGCTAACATTCACGCCGACTGAAGAAATAAAGAAATTCGAAAACCTTGAAGGAAGCGAAATCAACAAAGCAAAAGAAATTTTGGCTTTCGAAATAACAAAGCTCGTTCACGGCGAAGAAGAAGCCACGAAAGCAATGAACGCAGCGCGCGCACTGTTTTCTCAAGGCTCTGAAAGCGCGGATATGCCGCAATTTAAGCTTTCAAAAGACATGATTCAAGGAGACGAAATTTCGGTTCTTTCGCTTTTAACCCTTTCTTCTATTTCCAGCTCAAAAAGCGACGCCCGCAGGCTTATTAAACAAGGCGGAATAACGATCGACGGCACTAAAATAACTGACGAAAACTCTTCAATCAAAATTGAAGATTTGAAAAAAGGAATTGTAATAAAAAAAGGCAAAAAAATGTTCAAAAAGGTTAGCGCCTAATAAAAAAATATTTATGGTACATACTATTAGACTTAAATTTTGATAGTATTTTCCAATATTAGTTGACATCTGCTACCTGTTTATATATATAAAGTGTTGTGGGTAAAAATCCATAATATCTTTTACAGTGAGGTTTTATTTATGAGTTTAAAACTTTTAAAAGATGAAGCTTTAGCAGAGGTTTCAGGCGGCGGATATGCAAGTTCTTTCACAAAAGGAGTATGCAGCCCAATCACAGGATTCGGTAAATCAGTTGATAACTTTTGCAGCTCAAACGTAAACGGCCCAGAAAGAGTTGAAATCGTTTCTGGCGGTGTTTCCAAAATTGCTGTTTCGGCTTTAATAGCAGTGGGAATCACTGCAGGAGCTAAAAAACTTATTTCTTACGCTAAATCAAAGAATTTATTAAAATAATAGACATTTCCACCGATTTAAGTCGGTGGATTTTTATTATGAATAATGTTAAAAATATGTTGACAAAATAATAAAAATGAGTTATAATAATTACAAGATATGAATAAACCAGGAGGCACCTAAGCCATGGTATTAGTTAATGAAACTGATTTAGAAAATGTTCGTGGTGGCCAAAACATTATAAAGGGAATTGGACGTGCAGTGGGGAACATAGCGTTAGTCGCAGCATTCATGGGTTTATGTGTTGTTTGTGGAGTAATAACATCAGACTGTGGAAACACAGAGAAAAAACCGAAAAAATCCCCTACCCCCAAAATAATTTACACCACTAAAACAACATGTTATTACTATAATGAATAAACTTTAAATCATAGATTAACTTCGAAAAATACATTTTATTTAAGGAGATTATAATTATGAAATTGATTGATGAAATTAGCCTTGAAAATGTTTGTGGCGGTCACAACATTAGAAAGACCAGAGATGCGATAGTAACTGCAGGCTTGGCCTGGATTGTATGCAGCGTATGCGCAGTAAGCTCGGTATTTCTAATAAAAGACATTCAAAAAAATTGTAATGAATTAAAAAAATATCCTAAAATTGACGATGAAAGAATTTACAATGTTGAGCACGTCACAACTATATACGGTTAAAAATTGGAGGTTATGAATAATGGAATTAATAAATGAAAGCAATTTAGAAAATGTTTGCGGTGGCGGTAAAATAGCAAAAGTGGTGGAAGGTATTTCTATGGCTTGCATAGCTGCAAGTTTGATAGGAACATTTACATTGTTATCATGGGATGCGGGCTTGATGAAAGAACTTGAAAAAAGAAAACACCCTCAAATAACTGCCGACCATGTAGTTTACGTTGTTAAAGAAACACATTTTTGCTAAAAATAATTTTGAAAATTAAATGTAAGTTTTTGTAAAAAATATTAAAAATATGTTGGTAAAACAAGAAAAATAGGTTATAATAAATACAAGAAATGAATAAAGCAGGGGGAATTTGAGCCATGACGTTAGTTAATGAAAACAATTTAGAAAATATTTCTGGTGGTAAAAGCGTTCGAGATACTATAGCACTTGCGAGTTTTGCTTGCGTTATGTGCGGTATATTTGTAGCAAGCTCTGTGCTCTTGGTAAATGACATTAAAAAAGTCAATCGTGAACTAGAAAAATATCCTAAAATTGACGATAGACAAATTTACGAAGTTGCACACGTTATAACTATAAACGACTAAAAAACGGAGGCTTTAAATAATGGAATTAATAAATGAAAATGATTTACAAAACGTTTGCGGTGGCGGAAAAATAGCAGAAGCCGTGGAAAATATTTCTTTAGCATGCCTAATTGGAACCATGCTGGTAGCAAGCGCATTAACAGCATACGCTAGCGCTCAAAGTGAAGAACTTGAAAGAAGAAAACACCCAAAAATAATCACTGACCATGTAGTTTACGTTGTTAAAAAGAAACATTTTTGCTAAAAATAATTTTAAAAATCAAATGTAAGTTTTTGTAAAAAATATTAAAAAAGCATTGACAAAAGATAAAAAATAAATTATAATATTCATGATAAATCGTTTAAGGAGGAACTAAGTTATGGAATTAATGAATGAAAATGATTTACAAAACGTTTGCGGTGGCGCACAAGGAGATGCCAAAGCAGCCGCAACTGCAGCAGGTGTACTCTTACTCGTGTGTGGAGCAGCTATTTTAACTGTATGCGATGGTGATTTCAGAATTGAAACTATAATAAGACGCCCACGCCCAGTAGTAACAACTACACAAACAACTTACACAACACATCATTATTACTATTAATAGTTTAAAAACACAAAAGCAGCTCCGAAAGGAGCTGTTATTTTTTTTGAAATATCAAATAAAATCCACCGGCATGATTAACCGGTGGGAATTTATTATTTCTTTTCTTTAAAAAGAGACATTATATCATAGAAACTGTCGTTTTCTTCCTTCGCCTCAGGTTGAGCAGGGCGTGAAGTATAGCTATTATTTACCGGATTTGAAACTGGTCTTTCCCTTTCGATTACATGCGCAGAAGTCTTCGGCTGAGAAGAAACTGGGAAATATGAACCTCTTGTTTCGAAGCCTGTAGCAATTACTGTTACGCTGATTTCGTCATCCATGGTTTCATCAAATGCAGCACCCCAGATGATGTTTGCGTTCTCGTCAGCTTGCTGAGCGATGAGTGAAGAAGCTGTTTCGATTTCGTCAAGGCCAATGTCAGGTGAAGCTGTAACGTTGATGATAACTCCTCTTGCACCATTGATTGCAGTTTCTAAAAGTGGGCTTGAAATAGCCATATTTGCTGCGATTTCAGCTTTGTCTTTTCCGCTTGCACGGCCAACTCCCATGTGAGCATATCCTGCATCTTTCATGGTTGCGGTGACGTCTGCAAAGTCAAGGTTTACAAGACCTGGCAAAACGATAAGGTCAGAAATACTCTGAACACCTTGCCTTAAAACGTCGTCAGCAACGATAAATGCGTTCATAAGTGTGATTCTTTGCTGGCTTGCAAGTTTAAGGCGTTCATTAGGAATAACAACAAGTGAGTCAACTTGTTCTCTCAATTGAGAAATTCCGCTTTCAGCTTGAGTCATTCTCTTTTGACCTTCAAATGAGAAAGGTTTTGTAACGATTCCAATTGTAAGAATGCCCATTTCTCTTGCGATTTGAGCAACTACAGGAGCAGCGCCGGTTCCTGTTCCGCCGCCCATTCCAGCAGTAATGAATACCATATCTGCGCCTTTAAGAGCCGAAATAATTTCATCGCGGCTTTCTTCAGCTGCGCGCTGGCCGATTTCAGGTTTAGAGCCTGCGCCCTTTCCCCTGGTTATTTTTTCGCCAATTTGAATTTTGTGGTTAGCTTTTGAGCGTAAAAGGGCTTGTCTATCAGTATTAACACAGATGAAGTCAACACATTTAACGCCCGAATCAATCATGCGGTTAACAGCATTTCCGCCGCCGCCTCCAACACCGATTACTTTAATTCTTACAATTTCTTCTTCCATGCCGTTGTTATCTAATTCTATTTCCATTAATAATTTCCTCCACCTAACCTATGTATTTTTTATGCGTGATGAATGAATTTCCAATCACTAATTGCGACTATATTGATACTGTTAGATGATATCACATGGAGTTATTTTTTTCAATAATATGATGCGTTTTTTAAGATTTATCATTGCATTTTACAATTTAATGTCAAAAAATACAAAAAAATTATAGATTTTTAATACTTATAATATTTTGGATTTACACTGCTTACATTTATTGACGATTACACATAAATTTTATATAATATCTGGGAATTTAAATAGCTTATTCAAGTATTTTTCTTCCATTTAATGCTAAATATAATAAGTAAAGGAAAAGAGGAATTTCAATGAAAATATCTGTGCTTGGCTGCGGCAGATGGGGCAGTTTTATTGCATGGTACCTTAACAAATCCGGCCACGACGTCATAATTTGGGGCAGAGAAAGCTCAGAAAATCTTAAAAATCTTAAAAATTTGAGAAAAAATAACTATTTAGAGCTAAGCGAAAAAATTAAAATCACTTCAAATATAAAAGAAGCTCTTGAATTTTCGAAAATAATGGTAATTTCCATAAGCGCTCAGCAACTCAGGAACTTTATAAGCGAAATTAAACCAATTCTAAGCGATATTCAAAACCGAATTTTCGTTCTCTGCATGAAAGGCCTTGAAGAAAAAACCGGCAAGAGGCTTTCGGTTGTTTTGAAGGAAGTTTTGGGCGAAAATTCAAACGTTGCCGTTTGGGTGGGGCCCGGGCATGTTCAAGATTTCACCAAAGGAATCCCGAATTGCATGGTGATAGATTCTGAAAATGAAAATACAAAAAAATTTTTAATCGAGAGCTTTTCAAGCGAGCTCATAAGGTTTTATTATGGCAAAGATTTAATCGGAAGCGAAATTGGGGCTGCGGCAAAAAATGTTATGGGAATTGCGGCGGGGATCCTTGATGGGATGGGATTTACGAGCCTTAAAGGAGCGCTTATGTCGCGAGGAACAAGAGAAATCTCAAGGCTCATAAAAGCGCTCGGCGGCAATGAGCTTTCGGCCTATGGCCTTGCGCATTTAGGCGACTATGAAGCCACTTTGTTCTCGCCCCACAGCAACAACAGGAAATTTGGCGAGATGCTTGTTAAATCTAAAAATTACACAAAATTAGCCGAAGGAGTCGCAACCTCGCACGCCCTTCAGCTTTTGAGCAGTCAAACAGGTGTTGAACTGCCAATTTCAAACGCTGTTCACAAAACAGTTTTAGGCCTTGTTTCGCCAAAAGATTCAATTTCAGGGCTCTTTTTGAGAAGCCTCAAAGCCGAATTTTAAACCGATTTGTAAACATTATTGTAAATTTCATTTTTAACTTGCTCGAATTCTTTGTTTGAAAGCTTTTTCGGGTAGCTCATCAAATAAAGCTTCACTTCCGAGAACTGGGGCCTTAGCGGCTTTTGGTAATAATCAAAAGTGTTTAGCAAAAAGCCGTTTCTTTCATAAAATCCGATTCTTCTTTCGGCCATTTCGTTTTTAGGAATCTCAACTTCCAAAACAATAGGTTTGCTGGAATCTTTTATGAATTCTTTGAGCATTTTGCTGCCTGTCCCCTGCCCTCTTTGCGAAGGGTTAACCGCAAAATGCTCTATGAAATTGAACCCATCAAGGGACCAAAAAGAAATAAAACCGATAAGCTCATCATCGCCAGAAAACCTAGCAATAACCCTATATTTTGGGTTATCAAGAAGCTTTTTCTGGCCTTCATAATCTCGGAATTCTTCTTCTGGGAAAGAAGCCTGCATAAGGCTAAAAATTTTATCAAAATTTTTATTCATAATTTTACCTCCTGTCATAAATGTTTTTATATCACTTTAGAAGCAAAATTCAATGACAATATTGTAAAATATATATTAATTTTTATAATTTTTTCAAAAAATAATGAATTCCATTTCAAAATATGTTAAAATCAGCATGGAATGATAATATCATTGAAAAGCATGACTAAAACCTGTAAAATTAAGATATATAGGTTTTTTTAAATAAGCTTTAGCAAACACAGTTAATCGAATAGGGGTGCATTTAATGAGTTTTTTAAAACTTATGTTTGGAAATTACAGCAAAAGAGAATTAAAACGTATCAGACCAATTTGCAACGCAGTTTTAGACCTTGAAAAAAAATATGAAAACATGTCAGATGAAAAACTTTCAGCACAAACCGACATATTAAAATCACGCCTCGAAGCAGGCGAAACTTTGGATGACATTTTGCCAGATGCCTTCGCAGTTTGCAGGGAAGCTGCAAGCAGGGTTTTGGGGATGAAACACTTCCCTGTTCAGGTTATCGGCGGAATAGTTCTTCACCAAGGAAGAATCAGCCAAATGGCAACAGGTGAAGGAAAAACTTTGGTTGAAACCTTGCCTGCTTACCTAAATGCTCTTGCCGGCAAAGGCGTGCACATCGTAACAGTTAACGACTACCTCGCAAGGCGCGACTCCGAGCAAATGGGAAAAGTTTATAAATTCCTTGGTCTTAGCGTTGGGCTCATTCTTTCGGGAATGAACCACCGCAATAAAGTTGCCGCTTACAAAGCAGATATCACTTACGGAACAAACAACGAGTTTGGCTTTGACTACCTGCGTGATAACATGGTTACCGACATCAGAATGAAAGTTCAAAGAGGTCATAATTTTGCAATCGTTGACGAAGTTGACTCAATTTTAATCGACGAAGCAAGAACACCTCTCATAATTTCTGGCGAAGGAGATAAATCAACCGAACTTTACACAATAGCCGACGAATTTGTTAAAACTCTCAGCATGCTTAAAGTTGCTGAAGTTGACACAAAAGAAGACAACGAAGAACTCTTCAAAGACCATGATTTCGTTGTTGATGAAAAAGCAAAAACCGCAACGCTTACTCAACAAGGCGTGGAAAAAGCAGAAAAATATTTCAACATTGAAAACCTCACAGACCCTGAGCATTTGACGCTTCAACACCACATAAATCAGGCGCTTAAAGCAAACGGCGTAATGAGAAGAGACATTGACTATGTGGTGAGAGATGGCGAAGTTTTAATCGTTGACGAATTCACCGGAAGAATAATGTACGGCAGAAGATATAACGACGGCCTGCATCAAGCAATTGAAGCAAAAGAAGGCGTCAAAATCGAAAAAGAATCAAAAACCTTGGCTTCGATTACCTTCCAAAACTACTTCAGGCTTTACACAAAACTTTCAGGAATGACAGGAACAGCAACAACAGAAGAGCAAGAATTCCGCGAAATTTACAAGCTCGACATAGTTGAAGTCCCAACGAACAAGCCTGTAATAAGAATTGACCTTCCTGACGTTGTTTATTCAACCATGAGAGGAAAATTCAAAGCAATAGTGGAAGACATAATCGAAACGCACAAAAAAGGCCAACCTATCCTCGTAGGAACCGTTTCGATTGAAAAATCTGAAATTCTCAGCAAAATGCTCGCAGAAAAAGGCATTCCTCATCAGGTTTTAAACGCAAAATACCACGAAAGAGAAGCCGAAATAATCGCTCAGGCCGGCCAAAAAGGAGCAATTACAATTGCAACCAACATGGCAGGACGCGGAACAGACATCGTTCTTGGAGGAAACCCCGAATACATGGCAAAATCTGAACTCAAACGCCTTGGATACCAAGAAGATTTGCTTGCTGAAGCCGATGGATTCTCGGAAACTGACGATGAAAAGATTTTGGAAATTCGCGAAAAATACAGAGATCTTTACAGAAAATACAAAGAAGAGCTCAAAGATGCCGCTCAAGAAGTTAAAGACCTTGGAGGCCTTTACGTAATTGGCACGGAACGCCACGAAACTCGAAGAATTGACAACCAGCTCAGAGGAAGATCCGGCCGTCAAGGCGACCCTGGAAAGAGCAGATTCTACCTTTCTATGGAAGATGACCTCATGAGGCTTTTCGGTGGCGACAGAATGAGAAACATCATGGAAAAACTTAATCTCGAGGAAGATATTCCTATGGAAGCAAGAATGCTCACGAAATCAATTGAATCTGCACAAAGAAAAATTGAAGGCAGAAACTTTGCAATCCGTAAAAATGTTCTTGAATACGACGATGTTCTCAGCCATCAGCGTGAAATTATTTACGGTCAACGCGACCAAGTTCTTCAAGGAGCAGACATTAAAGCTCAAATTCTCAGCATGATTAACGATAGCGTTGAAGCTGTTGTAAACAGATATATTTCAGCTCACACTCCACAGGAAAAATGGAACATTGAAGGCCTTAGAAACTATTACATGGGTTGGGTGCTCAGGCCGGAAGACCTATCTTATGACGAAGAACACCCGCTTACAATGGCATATGATGAAATAGTTGATTTCATTAAATGCAAATGCCTGGATATTTACGAAAAGCACGAAGAAATTATAGGATCCGACGCAGCTCGCTCGCTTGAAAGAGCAGTGCTTCTCCACAATGTTGACGAGCAATGGATGGATCACATCGACGCAATGGAACAGCTCAAACAGGGAATTCACTTAAGATCATATGGTCAAAAAGACCCTGTTGTCGAATATCGTGTTGAAGGTTTCGATATGTTCGAAGCAATGATTGAAACCATTCGCGAAAACACTTCAAAAATGCTCCTTTGCTTTAGAATTAGCTCAGATAACCTTCATCAAGGAGTCGTAATGTTCCCGCAATAATAAGCAAAAAACTCCCCGGGGGAAATTCCCGGGGAGAATTTTTATTTACCTATTTAAAATCATCTATAATTAAGATCAACTATCTTTACTTCCACTTTTTCGCCATCTGCTATCTTACTCTCCACAATATCCATATATCCCATCAATCGTACACAGTCACCAGAAAATCCCACCATATTATTTATAAAACCCTTAACATAAAGGGCATACTTACCTATAGTAAGCATAACGCCCCCAACTTTTTTAATGCCACGTTTAATTTTAGATGAAGTTTTATTGTAATCTTCTAACTCGCTCACCAATTTATCTTGTAAATCTTCTAATTTATCCATTGTTTTTGAGCGATTAATTTTTTTGCCCATTTTGTCAAAGTTTTCTCCCAATTTTTTATAGGCTCCCATAACTTGATCTAAAATTTTTTCACTTTCGGCATTTTTTTCAAAATACCCCTTAAAGCCATTAACATTCTCTATGAATTTAGTAACATTATGAGATAATTTAACAACATCTTCATATAAATTTTTTGCATCGCAAGAAATAATTTTGCTAATTTCTTTTCCTGTTCTTATTTCAGCTAAAGCCTCATTTAAACGCGCAATAAATCCATTGCAATATTTTCTAACCGTATTAGCAGCTAAAATGCCTTTTCCAGCAGCAGACCTGTCACCCCCGCCCAAGGATTTAATTCTTGTTTCACCATACAAAACGCTATCTTTGCACTGGTTAATTTTATAAAGGTCATCTTTATATTTGCCTTTCTTCTTACTCAGTTCATCAACAGTATCTGCTCTTTTTTGGTTTATAGACGAACTCTCAATTTCTAAATTTTCCAAAAATATTATACTTTCATCTATCTGTTTTGAAAGCGCATTCAAACTCGTGGTGATATTCTTCATTTTTGCAACTGCTTCATTTCTGGTAGCATCTATACCGTTTCCATACACATCTTCTTCATTTGCAGCAACCAACATTTTTAACCTTCTAAAAGAATATGAAGCATCTTGGAACAATTGAACCAACCCTACACCACTTCTCGGAACCAGTTTATTATTCTGTTCTATAAAAATATTATAATTTTCAACCTTATATCCAATAAAACACTCAAAAAACACTTTAACATGATCCGTATACGTTAAACCCGAACCTTGCAAACCTCTCGCTATTTTGCCAACTTCTACTAATTTTTTATCTTTTTCATAAATTTCCGACTTTATACTTTCTATGTCTTTGGCTTCTTCAAGTTTCCCAGAATCTTCTAATGATTTTTTACTTATCTTTGGATTTTTTTCAAGTCTCTCATCCACAGCCTTTATTATGGTTCCAATCTTAACAAAAGATTTATCAATACTATCCGAGTATCCCTTAATGCCACTTCTAACAGCATTACCATTACTAGCGATTAGAACACCATAAAAATCTTTTAAGTATGAAAAACTTTTTATATTTTTATATGCTTTAGTAATTCCCTCTTTTATTTTTTTATAATAACCCACAGCCTTGCTGTTTGCATTAACCTTAGCTGCCGCCTGAAACTTTTTATCTGGTATATCTTTAATAATTTTCTCAGTTTCTTTGCAAAGTACTACCATTCTATTTTTAACATCTTTCGGAACAGCAATTTGATTACCTTCAAGTGCATTACATTTTATTAATACTGCTTCCAATCTCTTAGCCATATCACTTTTTTGGCTTATTGGTCCGTTATTAGGCATAAAAATTACCTCCTAAAATCAAAAATTTGTATACTAAACATATATAATGCCAGTATACAAATAGTCAACTTGAATGTCAAGGTTTTATGTGTAAATTATATATTAATATCAGTTTTCACTATTGATATATTATCATATTTATTTAAATTTTTGCCGAAATCAAAATTTTTGAACCTTCCTGAAGGAAAAATATCCATCATAGGGACTAAAACAAACGCTCTTTCCTTCATGCGCGGATGAGGAAGAGTTAAATTTGCGTCATTGATAATTTCATTTTCATAAAAAATAATGTCTATATCTATCGTCCTCGGCGCAAATCTATAGGGGCGCTCTCTCCCAAGCCTAGCTTCGGTGCCCAGGCAAACGCCCAAAAGCGCAAAAGGAGTCAAATTTGTTTTAATTAAAACGCAACAATTTAAATATTTTTCTTGCGAGTCGCTAACTCCAAAAGGCTCAGTTTCATAAACATTCGAAACCGAAACCACTTCAATGCCAGGGGTGCTTTTTAAAGCACTAGTAGCACTTTTTAAATAAAATTCCCTATCACCCATGTTGCTTCCCAAAGATAAAACCGCTTCAAACAACTATTTTTCACCTCTTACTTTTTTGAATCTAACCGCTACATACTCAAAGTCTTCTTTGATGGGTGCATGCGGTTTTTTTACTGTTATGTCAACCGATTCAACCTCACTAAACGACGAAAAAATCTCCGAAATTATTTCCACCGCAGCTTTTTCAATCAAGTTATAGCTCTTTTCCGTCATTACCTTTTTTATAACTCTAACAACCTCAGAATAGCTAATCACCTGGTTTATTTCATCAGTCTCGAAGCCCGGCATTTCGGGCAAATTCAAAACAGCATCAACGAAAAAGTCTTGCCCGTCTTTTTTTTCAAAATCATGAACGCCATGATAGGCAAATATTTTTAAATTTTTAACTATTATTTGGTTCATTAGATCTCCCTAGTTTTCAAAATTGCATCAGCGGTCTTTGCTGCCAAAACGCCTTCTTTAACATCGTGAACCCTGATTATATTCGCGCCTCTTTCAATTGCAATCGTGTTTGCGGCTATCGTGCCCGGCAAGCGGTCGATGTTGCTTCCCTTTTCGCAAAGCTCCGCGATGAACCTTTTCCTCGAAAGCCCCACCAAGCAAGCAACTTCATCTATTTTGAAGTTTCCTAAATTATTTATCACGAATCTATCTTGCGCCCTGGTTTCAAGGAACCCAACCCCCGGGTCAAGGCAAATTCTTTCTTTTGCAATGCCACACTTCTGAGCCTCGGCAAGCTTATTTTCAAAAAAATCTTTCATGTTTTTGCAGTCACCGCTAAACATAATCACTACTCCGCAATCACTTTTGCTGGCAACTTCAAACATCCTTTTATCTTTAAAACCAGTAACATCATTTATGATGCTCGCGCCCATTCGAAGCGATTTTTCGGCAACTTCGGGGTAAAAAGTGTCAATGGAAATAGGAATATTCAAAACTCCGTTTAATTTTTCAAGCACTGGTCTAAGCCTTGCCCATTCTTCATCGCTTGAAATTTTTTTGAACCCCGGGCGAGTTGATTGCGCCCCGATGTCAATGATGTCAGCTCCCAAATTTTGAATTTCAAGAGCTCTCTTAACCGCTTTTTCAGGCTCGTTAAAAAGCCCACCATCAGAAAAAGAGTCAGGGGTTACATTTAAAATCCCCATGACTAAACTTTTTTTATTAAAATTAAAATTATATTTCCCTGCTTTAAAAATGCTCAAATTTATCATTCCCTTAAAAAATTAATCGTCTTCCAAACTTCCCAATGAAGAGATAGTTTTAGTACTCGAGCCCACAGATCTCGCACCTCTTATAGTCATGCAAAGGTGCTCAGCCTCCAAAGTCACTTCAACGCCTTTAACAGGGAAATTAGAAAAAATGAAGTCAGCAACTTTGCTTGTGATTCTTTCTTGAACTTGAAGGCCTTTGGAAAAATAGTTAACAATCCTTGCAAGCTTTGAAATTCCAATGACAAAGGTGCTTTTAGGCTTGTACTTAATATGAGCAACACCTCTAAACGGGAGCATATGGTGCTCGCAAAATGAATAAAAAGGTATGTCCCTCACTTGAACATAACCATCGCTAACGAAGTCTTCCTTGAAAACTTTTTTGAAGCTTTCGGTTTCTTTTTCATCTTTTTCAAAAATTTCGCAAAGCATATTAGAAACCCTCATAGGAGTATCCTTAAGCCCTTCGCGCTCAGGGTTTTCGCCCAGAGCCAAAAGTAATTCATAAATCAAATTTTCGGTTTTTCTTTTATCTATCATTTTTATCATCCTTCAAATTTTAAATATATTTCACTTTTATAAACAAAACATTTTGATTGCTACAAGTTGAATAATAAAGCGACTTTGTTTCTATTTTGCAGCCGTTTTTCAAAGATTGGTTTGCCCTTGAAATGAACCTGAAAATCTTGGGTAAAAAAACATAATTTTTAAACATTTCAACACTCAGTTTATCGTCAAGCTTGAAATAAATATACTCATGCTTTAGTTTAGCAGATTTTTTGATATATTCAATTATGCTCTCATCGCAATTGTAGTTTGAAACTTTAAAAGAATTCCTTTCGTAATAATTATATTTAGTTGCCGTGCATTTGGGCAAATTAAAGTTATATATTTTGCCTGCGTAAAACGCTTTGCTTCCTTGAAACTGCCTGCCAATTGAATGATTTTTCTTTATGGTTTTATCGTCGAGGTTAAAATACATATACCTGCTACCTTCATCGGATGAATCCCAAGTAACATCCAAATGATACCAGTCCCCTCCGATTTTAACTATATTCCACATGTGAGGCCCGTTGTTGCCAATTCCAGAAACAGTTCTGCACTCAATGCCGCAATTGCAAAGAAGAATTTGCATAGCTTTTGCATACCCCTCGCAAACCGCGATTTTATCAATAAGGCAACCGTAAGAAGTGAAAATCTTGGGGTTACTTCTAGAGTTTTTATATTTGCAGTTGTCTATTATGTAATTATGTAAGAAAATTTCTTTTTCATAGTCATCCGAATTTTCGGGAATTTTAGAAATAATCTCTGAAATTTTATTTTTAAGCCTAATTTCGCAATCGTCTTTTTCAGGCTTAGAAAAAATAGAATAAAACTTAACTGTGTTCATTTTGTTGTCAGAATAACTGCAGCTAAAAGTTTTTGAAATCCAAAATATTTCAGGGCTATCGTTTTGAAGCGCATCCAAAACTTTTCTAACTTGTTCAATTTCCAGGCATTCCCCGCTAACATTAATCGGAGAAATGCTATAAAGCCCCGTGCTAAGACGTTTGTTTGAAATATCATTACAACATGCTTTTATTTTTTTATAAAGCATTCTTTCTTCATTAGTAAAAAGTTCATCAAATCCATTTGTTATAGAAATCACCTTATTTCCTTTGTTATCAAATGAATCCAAAACTTCGTTTTTTTGAACTTCAGGAAAATATTTGCTACTTTCAAGCTTCGCGGCTTGAAGACTTTTTGAATTAAAAGCAATCGCCGCAGAAGAAAACAAACTAAAGCAAATTGTTCCAAAAATCAAAAAAACAGTCTTTTTTTTCATGTTTTTGCTCCCTAAATTCAATCTTTTTTAATTTTTTTGCAACTAAGCACCTTGTTAACAACCATTGCAACAGCAACGCCAACCAATGTGTCGCTGGCACGCTGGATAACATAATAAAGCGTATTGCCAACCCTAACGCCCGACCTTGCAAGCAAAACTATGACTACTATGCAGCCAATGCGCACGGAAGTTTTGTGGTTTATAAAATTGCATATATAAATGACCGCTAAAATCCCAAACGGCAAGGCAAAAATCCTTAGCCAATAATAGTAAGGCGTCATGTAACAAAGCTCAAGCGAAATATAACCAACGATTGCTCCAATCACGGTTCCAATGAACCTATTGGTGCCCGCTTGAAGAGTTTGCTCGCAGGTTGGCTGCATGCATATAACCGCAGCAATGCAAGAACAAAATATATCTTCTTCATGAGTAATAATAGTAGAAATAACTGCACACACAAACACTGCAATAGCTGTTTTCACGGCACGAAGGCCTATTCTATATTCTTTGTTTATTTGCACAAATTCAAGGCAAAATTTTGCCTTTTTCCCACCTTTCTGGAGTGAAAACGGAATCAAAAATTTCACGTTTACTCATTTTAAAGTATATCATAGTTTTTTTCTAATTAAAAGATATATTTTAGTAATTATCTAAATATCGGCTGAATTTGTTTGCCTTCAAGAGCATGCTCCAAAGTCTCCTCAACGAGGTCAAAATGAGCGACGAGCGACGCAGGTTTGCTCACGCAGTCATCTTGGCTCATGGGGACGAAATAGAAATATTTCATGTTAAAAGCCTTACCCAAATTTTGAGCCGAACCGCCAAGAGCATCATTGCTGGCAAAAGAAATCACGACGGGTTTTTGCACCCTTAAATGAGATTTAACCGCCAAAGTAACAGGAGTGTCCGTCGAAGCACGGCAAAGCTTGCCAAGAGTGTTGCCGGTGCATGGGCAAACAAGCATTATATCAGTCATGTTTTTCGGGCCAATTGGTTCGACATCCGTCAGAGAACTTAAAATTTTCTTGCCGCTTATTTCTTCAATTCTTTCAATGAAATCTTTTGCTTTGCCAAATTTCGTGTCAAGATTATAAGCGTTGAAAGACATTATCGGAATAATTTCATAATCAAGATTCGCGAGCCTTTCCATTTGGTCAATTGCTTTTGAAAGCGTGCAGAACGAACCGCAAAGCGCAAAACCCAGCTTTATTTTACTCATGAAAATTCCTCCTCAATCATTTTGTATATAACATCGGCTATTATTTCTCCCGCAGCTTCTGGGAAGCATTTGCCGGGGATACCAAGCGCAGGAATAAGCTTTATTCCAAGCTCCTCGGCAGCGAATTTGTCAGTCCCGCCGGGGGCCGAAGCAAGGTCAATTATCATCCTTGCCGAGCTCAAAAAGCTAAGCACAGCGGCATCAAGCACCAGCGCAGGAACAGTGTTAAAAATCAAATCGAAGTCTGCTTTTTCATTGATTTTACTAACATTTGTTGTTTCAAAACCGCTAATTTTCGCCAAAGAAATATCTTTAACGCTCCTTGCGCTAACCGTAACTTTAGCGCCCATATTTTTAAGAAGTTTCGCCAAAATTTTACCTATTCTACCAAAGCCAACCACCAAACACCTGCTTGAAAAGATACTTTTGCCATACTCTTTCAAAGCAATACTCACGGCGCCCTCAGCAGTTAAAAGAGCGTTTGGAATCAAAAAGTCTTCTCTTTGGTAATAATCCCTAATATACAAACCGCTCGGTTTGACATCTTCGATCAAAGATGATACAATTCCAGCAAATACGACTTTATTCTTAAGATTCGAAAAAAGCTTTTCGCTCAAAACTATATCCGCGTTTGAAAAAGGAGCGTTTATAACTTTCTTGTTTCTGGAAGCAGGAACGGGAAGAATTATGTATTTAGAACTTGAAATTAAATCACTCATTTTCAAAGATTTGAGTTTTAGTTTGTCAAAATCCACAAAATTTTCAAAGCCACAAACGAAAACCTCATTCTTATCTTTTTGCAACTTTTTGGCTAAATAAATCTGCCGAAGGTCTCCGCCTATTATTCCGAATTTCTCATTTGAAATCATAAATATCCATCCTCCTGTTTCATATTATATAGAATATGCTTATTTATATTAAGTCGTTACCAACAAATAATTTAAAGGTGGTTGTTTCAACATGGACAGTAACCAAACCCTTGATTTCCAAAAATTATACCAATTTTACAAAGAAAAATACGAAGAATTCAAAGGCAAAAATTTTAATCTTGATATGTCTAGGGGGAAACCTTGCAGCGAGCAGCTAGATCTTTCAAATGAACTTTTAAATGTACTTAAAGAGCCATCAGACTGCATTTCAAAAAGCAAAATTGACTGCAGAAATTACGGTGCAAACGACGGAATCGAAGAAATTAAAGAATTTATTTCAAGCGTAACGGGAATAGAAAAAGAAAATTTCATCGTCGGAGGAAATTCGAGCCTTAGCATGATGTTCGACACAATTTCGTGCTTTATGATTCACGGAGCAGGCGGCGAAAAACCTTGGGCAAAACAAGAAAAAATCAAGTTTTTATGCCCAGCGCCAGGGTACGACAGGCACTTTTCAATGTGCGAATACTTCGGAATAGAAATGATAACAATTCCAATGACACCGCAAGGCCCAGACATGGAAATGGCCGAAAAACTAATCACAAAGGACAGCACCATCAAGGGAATGTGGTGCGTGCCTAAATACTCAAACCCTGAAGGAATAGTATATTCAGACGAAACCGTGAAAAGGCTTGCGAATTTAAAGCCTGCCGCGAAAGACTTTAGATTATTTTGGGATAACGCCTATTTCGTGCATGATTTAACCGAAAACCCACCGAAGCTCCTTGATATATTCAGAGAGTGCAAAAAGGCAGGAAATGAAGAGCTGCCAATAATATTTTATTCCACTTCGAAAATAACTTTCGCCGGCGCAGGAATAGCATTTTTAGCCTGCGGGGAAGAAAATCTTGCTAAGCTTAAAAAGAATTACAGCTTCAAAACAGTTGGATTTAATAAACTTAATCAAATAAGACACGTTAAATTTTTAAAAGACAAAGAAACCCTTAAAAAGCACATGGAAAAGCAAAAAAGCATTATTTGGCCTAAATTCGAAAAAGTTTTAAACACTTTGAAAGAAAACTTCGGCGAAAACGAAATTTTAACCTGGAATAAGCCAAAAGGCGGCTATTTCGTGAGCGTAAACACCACTCCAGGCTGCGCAAAAGAAGTCGTTAGGCTTTGCCGCGAAGCGGGCCTCAAGCTAACAGACGCCGGAGCAACCTTCCCTTATAAAAAGGACCCTTTTGACAGAAACATTCGTTTGGCACCAACCTACCCGCCCTTGGAAGAACTGGAAAAAGCCATGAATTTGTTTTGCATAGTGGTCAAAATGGTTTACTTTAAAAGCAAAATTTCATAAAAAATAAAGGAAGGGACGATAAAACTGATGACGTTTAAAAAATTAAAATACCTAAGGCTTAAAAAGATTTTAACTGCCGTAGCGCTAGCATATTTAATGACTTCTGCAGTAAATGCAGGTTTTTTCAAATCAGGGAATTACAATTTGCCTCTTCAAAAAAGCATTCTCATTTCGCCTTTTAAAAGAGTAAACCCTCATATCAAATGGACTTCAAGCAACCCCAGGGTGGCAACCGTTGATAACCACGGCGTTGTTCATGCAAAGTCAAGAGGCGTGGCTGAAATTTCGGCCTACCACAATTCCAGAAGAGACTGCTGCACCGTTACTGTGACTGAGCCCGAGGCAATACGAAGCGTTTACACAAATATTCCAAAAGAAAACGAGAGACTCGTTGTTTACGCCATGACCCCGAAAAATGTTCAAAAAGTTAAGTTCATAATAACTGGGCCAAATTACTACAAAGAAGTTTGCTGCTATAATAAATCAGATAACGGCGAAAATTACATATGGCAAGAAGACGTAGGAACAGCCGGGAGCGGTACATACGCCTTAACAGCATACAGCAACATCGGCGGAAACTGGAAAAGCTCGCCTAATTGCAAAATTGATTTTAGTATTTCGGAAGGTTCTCACAGAAGTTCAGTAACTTCGCTTTCAAGGAAAAACTTAAGCAGAGACGGCATGAACTTCATAATAAGGCAAGAAGGTTTTTGCCCTAAAATCTATGTAGACATTGCGAATTGCCTGACGATTGGTTGCGGGAGAGTCGTTTACCCCGGCGAAACTTTTTATGATAACTGCAATAAACAGGAAGCTTACCAAGATTTTTTAACAAGAATAAATAAATACAGATTCACCTTGGCGATTAATAATTTCCTCGTGAATAACAAAATAGCTTTCAACCAGCACCAATTCGATGCGCTCGTTAGCTTTAGCTACAATTTGGGCAAAGGATGGCTCAGCTCAAGCAGCCTGAGAAACACTATTTTAAGCGCGGGCAGCGGCTCAAACGAAGGAACTGTAACTGCAAAAACGGGCCTGTTTTTGAGGTCAGGGCCAGGGACTAACCATAGAAGAATCACCTCACTTTACTACGGCAACAAAGTAGCGATCCTTGGTAAAAGCGGGAATTGGTATCACGTTAGAACGCATTCCGGTGCCACAGGATATTGCTGCGCAGACTATATTTCGGCCGGAAATGGCGGCGAAAGAAGCCTTAATTCCATAAATAGGCACAGGCTCATCAGCGAATTTTCGCAATACCATCACGCTGGGAAAAAATGCATCAAAGGGCTTCTCAGAAGGAGGCTCGAAGAACTTGAAATTTTCTTTTACGGGAACTATAGATCCCACGCACCATTTAGGAAATATCCCACTCCACCATGCTTTAACAAATAAAAACAACCTCACCTATTTTTTAGGTGAGGTTTTAAACTCAAAAAATATCTTATTTAACTAATTTAACAACTTTTTTGCAAGCAGCTACGCAAAAAGTTAAAAGTGAAATCGCACCAAAAACTGCGCAAGCAGATGTTGTAACCTTTCCGTCTTTTTCAAGTGAATCAAAGCTTTTTACTCCACCGGAAACATTTGCTAAAGCATCTTCAGAAATACGAACCATCCATCAACACTCCTTAACAATAATATATTTTAATTTTATCACTTATTGAAAATAAAATCAACTATTTTTTAAGATATCTCTCTTCCTCGCTAAAAACGCAGCCACAATACTTTTGCATATAAAGCCCGTGCTCACGAGCCTTTCTCTGCCCTTCGCGGAAATATGGGCGAAAATCTCTGTAAAGAAATTTAACACCATACTTCTTCTCAAGCTCATGGCAAAGCTCCGAGATACACTCGTGGTTTTGATAAGGGCTTATGAGCAAAGTCGTGGAAAACGCATCAAAGCCATTTTCCGAAGCATAAGAAGCAGTTTTTTCAAGCCTCATTTGATAGCATTTTTTGCATCTTTCTCTGCTGAAATCGGGATAAATGCTCGAAATAAATTCCCTTAAACCGTAATTTTCTTCGATTATAAGTTCAAGGTTTTTAAACTTTGCAAATTCCACGAGCGCTTCTTTCCTTGATTTATACTCCATCCACGGGTGAATGTTTGGGTTGTACCAAAAAAGAGTTGGCTTGATGCCTTCATCTTCCAAAACTTCGCCACACTTCAAAAAGCACGGCGCACAACAGGTATGTAATAAAAGTTTCATGTCAAAACACCTTAAGACTCAGCTTTTTCGTCTTTGTTTTCTTTTTTAGTCCAAACGTAAATTCCTCTTATCGCCCAAAGGAAATAGAAAGCGAACAAAACTCCTTGGGAATATTCCCCGATGTAAAAGAACCTGACTGAGAAGTAAGCATTTGAAATAAGCCAGAAAACAAACCCGAGTTTATTTCTTTCTGCGTTAATTACAGTTCCGAAGAATGCAATTATTGACATCAAACAGTTTAAAACCTGCCATATATCCCATCCAAAATTCATTTAAAATTCCTCCTTTTTTTAACTTCATTTTTTATTAGTCTACACCCTCAATTATACTTTGAAATTCAAATTTTTGCGAGCTAATTTTAAAGGGCAAAAACCGAAAAATTTTATATCTTATTCACCTTGTGAGTCCAAAAATTAAACATATAAACAAAAGAATAAGAACGAAAATAACCCACCCGCTGAAAACAGCTGGGCAAACACAACAGAAAAAGATTTTCACAGCGCCGAGAATCATGAAAATAAACGAAATAATAACCCCAACGACCATCAGCAGGAAGAAAATTCTGAAAAGTAAAACTAAACAGCCCATATATTTGAATAATACTCCTGCAAATAATGCGGATTAACGCCCGGAAAGCCACTGCCTTTAAGCAAAAGCCTGGCCCCAACATGGCGAAAACCCATAAGCGCAAAGGGCACTTTGGTTATGATATCTCCTGCATTTTCCACACGAAGTGTTTTGAAAATCCTTTTGTTGTAAGAATTTCTAAAAGCGCTGTTGCCAACCCTCGGGCACCCAAAAACCACCACTTCATAGTCCCTGTCGCTGAAAGTATATTGAAGGTCAACCGCACAAAGAATCGCAAGCGCTGCGCCATATGAATGGCCTGTGAGCCTAATTTTTTTGATACTGTCGCTCACAAAACTCCTTATGGTTCCTCTAACATTTCTCGATTTATAAGCGCTTATAAACCCCGAATGAACCCTGATTTCAGAGTCCCTATTGCCGTAAGGAATCACTTTTTTGAAAAAATCAAGGTTAAAGCTCCAATCCTTTTTTGAATCAGAACCACGAAACGCAACTGTCAAAGTGTCGCCCTTCACACGAATATGATAAGAAACATCAGTTTCCGGGTCAGTAATGCTGCGAATGATTTCGCCGTTTTCAAGAAACTCGCTGTCGTTGTAAGAAATGCCCGAATATTCAAGCATTTTTATAATACTGTTTATATTCAATCGAGATACACCTCAATCAAATATATGCAGCAAAATGCCTGTTAATTAAAAAGCTTTAAAATTTTATTTTCCATGCTTTCTTGGTCAAGGCCGTATTTTTTCATCTGAGAATCAACGCTCGCATGCGCAACGAAAGTGTCAGGCACGGCATTAATTTCAAAATTGCCTTTAAACTTGCCTGCAATGAGACTGCCGAGCTTCTCGCCTACCGCCCCTGACTTACAAGATTCCTCGAAAACCAAAATGTTTTCAAAATCAAGGCACTTCAAAACCGCTTTTTCGTCAATCGGTTTAATAATATTTAATTTCAAAATACACACTTTTTTGCCTTGCTTTTCGAGATTTTTCATAGCTTTAAATGCATTTGAAAAAAGCCTGCCGTAAGTTACAATCAAAACTTTGGAGTTTAAATCCCCGAAGAATTCAAAAGGCAAATGATTGTATTTATAATTTTCAGGTTTAAATAATTCCCCGCCGCGCGGGTATCTTAAAACCTCAATATGATTTGACTCGCAAGAAACAATTTCATCCAGCATTTCTTCAAGCTCACTGAAAAATGAAGGCGCAAAAATCCTGGCGTTAGGAACAGTATTTAAAAAAGAAACATCAAAAAGCCCTTGGTGAGCCTCGCCGTCTTCGCCAACGAACCCTGCCCTGTCAACTGCTAAAATCACCTTCAAATTTTGCATCGAAGCATCATGAATAATTTCGTCATACGCCCTTTGAAGAAAACTCGAATAAACCGCAAACACAGGCGTTAAGCCGCCTGCACAAAGCCCGGCAGAAAAAGTCACGGCGTGAGCCTCAGCAATTCCAACGTCGAAAAACCTTAACTTAAACTTTTCTTTGAACTTAGCAAGGCCTGTTCCGCCAGTCATTGCAGCAGTTACCGCACAAATTTTAGGGTTATCTTTCGCAAGTTCGCAAATTTTATTGCCGAAAACTTCCGAAAAATTAGCAGATTTTTTCTTTTTAAGGTCCCCTGTAAGAATATTAAACGGCGAAACACCATGGAAATTTTTGGGGTCCTTTTGCGCAAAACTGTAGCCCTTGCCCTTACTCGTCACGACATGAATGACCACTGGTTTGTTAATATGTTTAGCGATTTTAAACGCTTTTTCAAGCTCTTTTAAGTTGTGCCCGTCAACTGGGCCGTAATATTCAAAACCCATTTTTTCAAAAATGCTGCTCTTGTAAACAATGTTTTTAACCGCGGATTTAGAACTTTTCAAAAACTTCTCGATTTTCATTCCAAAAGCCGTCTTTTCAAGAACTCCGCTAAGGGCATTTTTGGCTTTTCTGTAAGTCGCGCCCATTCTCGCAGCGGTTAAATACCTCGCAACTGCACCAACATTTTTGGAAATTGACATGTGGTTGTCATTCAAAATCAAAATGAAATTTTTTAGCTTTTGAGCATTGTTAAGCCCCTCGTAGGCAAGGCCACCCGTGAGGGCTCCATCGCCGATAACCGCAACAACGCTGCCGCTTTCACCGTTTATTTTTTTGGCCCTTGCTAAACCAACCGCAGCTGAAATCGAAGTGCTGCTATGGCCCGAAGTGAAAATATCATACTCGCTTTCGCTTCTGTTCGTGAAGCCAGAAAGCCCGCCTTCCTTCCTGATAGTTCCGATTTTATCAAGCCTTCCTGTGAGCATTTTGTGGGCATAGCACTGGTGGCCGACGTCCCAAACGATTTTATCTTCAGGGAGGTCAAAAATTTTATGAATTGCAACCGTAAGCTCAACAACCCCGAGATTTGAAGAAAGGTGCCCGCCATTTTCGGAAACAACCTGAATCAATTTCTGGCGAATTTCTTCGCAAAGAAGCTCTAAATTATCTATTTTTTTCAAATCTTCGGGAGATTTAACCTGGCTTAGCAGCTGCCAAGAATCTTTAAATGTATCTTTCAAATTTAAAATTACTTCTTTCTTAATAACTTATTTTATGCTAGCGCTTATTAAACCTAAAAAATGCTTCAAAGCCGCATTATCCTTGCCGATTTTTTCAAGCAAACTTTCAGCATCAGTTAAAAGTTTTCGTGCAAAATCAAGCGCCTTCATACCTGAAATTAAATCATCTTTTTTAATGTCTTCGTCGATTAAATCATCGGCAAGCTGGAACAAAATCCCCATTTTGAAGCCAAATTCCTCAGCAATTTTTATGGTTTCATTGCTTGCGCCAGCCAAAACAGCGCCAATTTTGCTGCAAGCAATAAAAAGGTTTGCCGTCTTTAGTTTGTAAACTTCAAGGATGTTCTCACTTCCTTTTAAATCTTCATACTGCCCCAAAACCATGCCGGAAGTGCCCGCCAAAGCCGCAAGAATATTAATGCTTTCAAGCACTGCGGCAAGGTTTTCTAAGCGGGCGGTGCTGGCAATTTCAAAGGCGCCCGTCAAAAGGGCATCGCCTGCCAAAAGAGCCGTGCTCTCGCCGAATTTCAAGTGGCTGCAGGGCTTACCTCTTCGGGTTTCGCCGTCGTCCATGCAGGGCAGGTCATCATGAATAAGCGAGTAAGCATGAATCATCTCAATAGCCGCGGCAAATTTAAAAATTTCTTCGCTTTTTCCGCCGCAAAGGTTGTAAACACAGGTCATAACAAGGGGGCGAATTTTCTTGCCCGGAGCCATCAAAGTGTATTTCATAACTTCAGAAAGTTCGCTTTCGTGGCTTTTCAAATAGCCTTCAAGAGTAGCGTTTATTTTGCCTAAACATTCTTCAATTTGGCTTAAATTATTCAAAATTTATTTCTCCTCGCTTTTATTTTCGCAATATTCTCTGCCAACCGCGCCAAGAACACCATTGATGTAAACTGCGTCGCTTTGAGTTGCGTATTTTTGAGAAATTTTAACAGCTTGGTCAATAACTATGTTCACCGGAGTTTTTTGATAAATAAGCTCAAAAGTTCCAAGCCTTAAAATCGAAAGAACAATCTTCGAAAGCCTTTCTTTTTTCCAGCCTTTTAGATTTTTTTCAATCACTGCGTCAATTTCGGCTAAATTTTCTAAAGTTCCAAGAAAAAGTTCTTTTGAAAAACCACTCACTTTCTCGCCCCTTAAAAGCTCAGCCATTTCTAGAATTTCTTCGGGGGTGTTTGGTGAAAATTCATTTTCGAATAAAAATATTAACGCTTGTTGCCTTGATTCTTCTCGTTTCATAAATTAATTTACCTTTCCTTTGTTTTATTTGTTTGTGTTTGTTAGGCTTACATTCACGAAGTGCTTCTCATAAACCCAAATATCTTTGAAATTCTCAATTATAAGTTTAACGGGCATTTCCATTGAGCTAAGGCTTCCATCGTTGCTGCTCAAATCAACCTGCGCCACAACGTCCGAAACTTTAAGCGCATTCACCGACTTTACCGGGCCGATGAAAGTGACGTTTATGCTGCCGTTGTAAACTTTTGCGAATTTATTTTTCGGAGTATTCACAATAGAAAATCTATTAATGCTCAAAATCTTTTCTTTGAACTGGCTCATGTCAACGTCAACTTTTGCGCTATAGTCATTATTAAGGCTCTTGCACCCCGTCGGCAGCGAAATTGACAAGTCAAATTTGTGGTTCTGAGCACTAAGGCTCGTGAAATCAATCTCAGGGAGGCTAACGCTGTTTATTTCAGAAATCGTTTTCTTCGGGCCTGCAATTTCAAGCTTTGAAGGCGTCACTTTGGCGATTCCTTGCGTGCTCACGCCTTGAGGGACGTTTATAAACTCGGGCTTGATTTCGATTTCTTTTTTCATAAGAACAGGAATGCTAACGTCAACTTCCGAAAAGCTCGTTTTTATAGTTTCGCTGCTTATCGGGCTGTCGTAAGCGTCATACATAACTATAGGGAGCGTCATGTTAACCGTTTCGCTCACTTCGCCAGGCACCTCGCCTTTAACCAAAACCTTTTTAACCTTCGAAACCTCGGTTTCCGGGCCGGAGATTTTAACTTTCGGGCTCGAAAGAGTCGTTCCGCCAACGAAGTATCCTTCTTTTGCGGTAAAGTTTATTTCAGACTGAATTTCAAGCTCTGTTTCGCGAAGTCTATCGACCATAACCGTTATAACTGAAGGCTTAACGTCCGAAGCGATTGAATAGTCGCTTATCATTCCAGCTTTTTTCGCCGAAAGCTCCAAAGTGTAATTCCCTGGGGACATAATGGTGCTTGCAGCCTGAGGAGCAGTCACTTGAATGTCGTTTTTCGTGAGCTGCCCAACAACAAGCCTGCTGCCCGTTACCTCAACTTTGGCGGTTATATCTTGCCCGCTGAAAATTTGAAGGCCGTCTTGAACCGCTCCATCCGAAAGAGTTATGTTTATAGGAATATCCGAAATCGTAACAGGAATACTCTCGGTGCTGCTCGAAGAAACCAAAACCCACATCACAAACGCACAAACAAGCGAAAAAAACGCAGTAAAACGATTATCGTAAAAAAGCTTTCCTATCTTAAATTTTTCCTTAAAACCTTTAAAAAATTCTTTCACGGCTATTTTCCCCTCCTTATCGAGCTAAGAACATTCTGGTATTTAATAGGCCTTGAGCGGTCAATCAAAATTTCTTCAAGCTCAAATTTAAAGGTCTCAATGCTTCCGTAAACTTTCAAAATGCCGTTTATTGCTAGCGAAATTTTGCCCGTTTCTTCAGAAACAACAACCGCCACAGCATCGGAATTCTCGCTTATTCCTATTGCGGCCCTGTGGCGAGTTCCAAAGTGCATGCTTATGTCAGTATTTTTAGTCAGCGGCAAAATGCATCCTCCGGCATACAAAAGGCCGTCTTTTATTATCAAAGCGCCGTCATGCAAAGGGGCTTTATTAAAAAATATATTGCAAATCAACGCCGGAGACGGAGCAGCCTTCAGGATTGTTCCTGTGTCGATTATTTCGCCGAGCTTCGTTTGCCTTTCAAAAACTATCAAAGCGCCTGTTTTTTGGCTGCTAAGCGTAGCCGCAGCTTCAGTAACGACAGAAGCTAAATTTTTGCACTCTTTTATGTAATATTCTTCATCTTTGGTGATGCTTCCAAGAGGCCAAAAACCAAAAAATTTGCTTCTTCCAATTTGCTCAAGGACTCTTCTGAGCTCCGGCTGAAAGACTATCAACAGCCCATAAACACTGAACTGAAAAAAATTATTAAGCACAGCGCTGAGCATCCTGAAATTGAGCTTTTGCGCCAAAAAGTAGCCGCACAGAATAATGACTATTCCTTTAACGAGCTGGCCAGCCCTTGATTCCCTTATTATTTTGATGAGGTGGTAAATCAAAAACGCCACGACTAATATATCTAAAACATCAAAAACATTGATAGTTCTTACTAAACTTTTTATAGCACTTAAAGTATCCATTAAAACAAAATCCTTTCTGTTTTTTGGAATAAAATTTAAAGTATCAACCACTTAACGGATTGATACTCTATTTTAACATATTCGTGACTGATTTCCAAGTGCTGGTTTAAAATTTAGGCTTTATGTTTTTAACCACTTCAACAAGTTTATTTATTTCGGTTTTCGTGGTGAAAATAGACGGGCTGACCCTTACCGTTCCAATATCAATCGTGCCGCCAAAATCATGAGCCGCAGGAGCACAATGAAGACCCGTTCTGACTTCTATTCCATAATGGTCAAGGATTTTGCCGATTTCATCGCTCACATAACCGCTAACATTGAAACTAAGCACAGGAACAAAATTTTCAAAGTCCGGGCGAGGCATATAAAGCTTGACGCCTTTGATGCCTTTGAGCTTATCGTAAAGATAAATAATAAGGTTCATTTCATGCTTGAAAATATTGCTAATTCCCTTTTGATTAACGAATTCCATTCCAGCACGAAGACCACATATTCCGTGGAAGTTAGGCGTTCCACTTTCAAACTTTTGCGGCATTTCCTGCGGCTGGCAAAAAGTCATCGAGTCAGTTCCCGTTCCGCCTTCAATTATGGTTTCAAGATTATCTGCGTAGTGAGTGATAAGCATGCCTGTTCCCATAGGGCCATAAAGGCCTTTATGCCCCGCCACGCATAAGTAATCTATCCCCGTTTCTAAAACATTTATAGGCAAAATCCCTGCTGATTGAGCTGCATCAACAAGAATAGGTATTTCATAAACCCTTGCAAGAGCGGCTATTCTTTCAACCGGCATGCGAATCCCCCAAACATTCGAAGCATGGCTGCAAACAATGAGCGCGGTTTTCGAATTTATTGCTTTTCTGAAAGAGTCAACGGTTTTTTCAGGGTCTTTGGGGTAAACCTTGGCTACTGAAAAAGTTATTATTCCTTTTTTCTCCATTTTTCTGAGCGGTCGCATTACTGCGTTATGCTCAACAGAAGATGTCACGACATGGTCGCCGGGCTTCAAAAGGCCCTTCATGACCAAATTAATTGCTTGCGTGCAATTGAGAGTAAATGCAACGTCTTTCGGCTCAAAAGCGCCGAACATTTTCGCAGCTACTCTCCTGCACTTTTCTATTTCCATACCTGATTCGCGCGACATAGTATGTCCACTGCGGCCGGGGTTTGCTCCATATCTTTGAAACGTTTGAAAAGTCGCTTCTCTCACAGCCATTGGCTTTGGGTATGAAGTAGCTGAGTTATCCAAATATATCACAACATCTTTACCTCCTATCATTTTTAAATAATTATAATTATCAAAATCATGTTTTAAGTCGTCCAATACACGCTTTATCGAAGGTAAGAGCAAAGGCAGTAAACCGAACTCTTAATCCTCATAGTATAATATGAATTTTTCAATAATTTTGACAAAACAGCCTAGGAGATAAAAAATAAACCTACTCAATTTAAGAGTAGGCTTTTTGTTTGAAATTAAGTTGCGCTGTAAATGCTCTGGAAGGCTTTGAAATCAGTTTCAACCAGCTTCTGGCAGCCTTCGGGCGAATACCTAAAGTTTTCAATGTGGTTTCCTTCATAAAAATATTTAACTTCTTTGAAATCTTGCGTGCGGCTGAAAGTGTCGATTATAACGAGCTTTATTTTCATTTTATCCGGCACGATGTTTTTGATGTAAACGCTTGCTTCGCTGCCAACTTCAACATCTTCTTTGGGCTCAGCAAGGCCTGCTAAATTCGGCGTTAGCTCGACGAATATTCCGTAGTCTTCAACCGAGCGAACGATTCCTCCCACAGTTTCGCCAACCGAGAAAAGCGAAGCGTTTTCTTCCCATGTTCCGAGCAGCTCCTTGTGAGTAAGGTGGACTCTCGTTCCTTCGAAATATTTGACTATTACTTTTATGTCCATCCCTACTGAAAATCTTTCTTTAGGGTGGGATATTCTCGAAACCGAAATCGTGTCAATCGGCAAGAAAGAAACTATCCCGCAGCCAATGTCAGCAAAAACGCCAAAGCTTTCCATGTGCGTTACTTTCGCAGGAATAATATCTCCCGGGTGAAGATTTAAAATATAATTTTTCATGCAAATTTCTTGAGCAGCCCTGCGAGAAAGCACGGCGAAATCATTGCCGTAAGAATCTTTTTTAAAGCCCTCAACAACAAAGCAAACCGGCCTGTTAACCTTTGAAATCACGGCAATATCACGAACTGAACCTTCTTTTATGCCGATGGCTCCTTCTTCGCGCGGGATTATCCCTTTCATAATGCCCATGTCGACTATCAAATTGTGGTTGCTGTCGCACATTACTGCCCTTGCTTCGAGTATTTTTCTGCTTTGGCAAGCTTCTTGTAAATTTTCCATAGAGGACATTAGGCTTACATTTTCAAGTTTATCTATTAATTGTCCCTCAGGATAAAATTCTATCATTTTTACACCCTCCAGTTATATTTTAAGCACTACAATCTATATGTCAGACAGAGGGTATAATATTCTAAAGCTTTGGGTTTTATTTCTTTTTAGCTTTAGAAATGTCAACAACTTTGTTTTTGTTTTTGCGCCTTATGTTGTACCTTATAATGCAAAGAACATAAAAAATCGCAAAAGCCATGAGCAAAATAAACAGGAAAATAAAAATTTTTGAAGTGATAATCGCTCTTATGAATTCAAAAATCACAATAGCATAATTTTTATTAAAATCCTTTGTTGAAATCAAATCAACTGCAGCTACCTCGGCACCTTTAAATAAAACATGCACCTTGCCAAGAGGCTCTGACTTTTTAACAGGAGCTTCTATGTTTTGCGGAGTTTCAAACTCGAATGAAATGTCATCCCTGCTAGCGTTTTTCGGCAGCATTAAATTAAAATCCTTCGAAGAAAAAAGCATGATTCTGTCTTTCCTCCAAACGAAACTAAGACCAGTTTCAGTTAAAGGATAATTTTTTTCGAAAATATTCACGCTTCTTAAATCATTGTAAGCCCAGTTGTAAAGGTCCACGCTGTCAAGCATAGCGGTGTTATCCTGCAGGCTTTTCCCACTCGAATCTTTCGTCGGACCGCCCATAACAACCAAAACATAAGTTTTGCCGTCTTTAACAGCATAAGAAATAAGGCATCTTCCGGCGTCTTCAACATAGCCTGTTTTTATTCCCTTGACGAAAGGAAGATAATATTTCCCGCCTCTTTTTCTATCAATCATGTGGTTTGTGGTAATTACAGGGTCTCTTTCATCGCCAAACATATTGTGCTCACTTTTCGCAACGATGTTTAAAAAGTCAGTATTATTCATTGCGTATTTTGTGATTTTATACATGTCCGCTGCGGTTGAATATTGATTCTCATTGTATATTCCATCAGGGTTTTCAAAGTGAGTGTCAGTGCAGCCAAGGCTCGCAACTTTTTCATTCATCATGTCAACGAATTTTTGAACATCTCCCCCTCCAATGTGATATGCAAGCGTCATTGCAGCATAACCCGAAGAAGAAATCAGCATGCAATGAAATAAGTCAGTTATCGAAAATTCTTCGCCTTCTTTTAACTTCGAGCCTGAACTTTCGGCATCAACCATATCAAGAATTTCTTTCGTAACCTTGAATTTAGTTTCATTGCGGTTCGAGGAATTCTCATAAGCGATTATAAAAGTAACAATTTTAGTCAGCGAAGCCGGGCTTCTTCTTTTGTTAATGTTTTTTTCAACAACCGATATATCATTTGAATAATCAAGCATATAAACAGAATCAGCCCTTAGCTCTTCTTCATAAAAATTAAGCGCAAAAATTGCGGGCGAACATAAAATCACCAAAAAAATAGCCAAACAAGCTGAAATAAATCTTTTTTTCATTAATTTGAAACCTCCATTAATAACATCTGAAAAAATCTTAAATCACTATTATGTATGCAATTTTCAGTATATACCACTTTAAAATTTTAGTATACTAGAAAAATTCAAAGCAACACGCTAAAAATCTATATGAGTTTCATTCTTTGTGAAAATTGACTATTGACAAACATTTTCGCAGATGGTAGACTGTGGTTTAGTTGGCTCTGGAGGGGTGTCCGAGTGGTTTAAGGAGCCGGTCTTGAAAACCGGTGATCCTCGTAAGGGGACCGTGGGTTCGAATCCCACTCCCTCCGCCAGAATATTAATTTTAAATAATTTAGCGCTGTGGAGAAGTACTCAAGTGGCTGAAGAGGCGCCCCTGCTAAGGGTGTAGGTCGAGCGATCGGCGCGAGGGTTCAAATCCCTCCTTCTCCGCCATTGTATTGCTATGAAAGGCTTGGTTTAATCCGAGTCTTTTTATTTTTGGAAAAATTTATAGTTTTTAAACTGATCGGCATTATGCCTTTCAGTTTTTTATTTTTTGTAATTTAAAGTCGATAAATAATAAATTGTATATTTGACATAAATTTTATAATAAAAAGTATTTAAAAACATTTCTTTTTGATATATAATAAATTTTATACAAAAATATGATACAAAATATATCGTTCAGGGAGGTTGAAATCGGTGAAAATAGCCGTATTAGGAGCAGGAAACGGAGGATGCGCCGTAGCTGCGGATATGTCTTTAAAGGGGCACGAAGTAACTCTCATAAAAACTTCCGGTTCGTTGCACAACAGCAATTTCAAATATTTATTGGAACACAGCGGGAAAATATCTTTAATTGAAAATAGCGAAATAAAAACAACATTCATCAAAAATGTTACCACAGATATTTCGATGCTTTCAGAGTGCGAAGTAGTCATCGTTTACATTCAGTCTATTTACCATGAAAATCTCATAAAAAGAATGGTTTCTTACCTTAAACCCGGTCAAATTCTCATGTTTAACCCAGGATACATATCAACGGCATTTGCCCTCAAGCACGGCGTAAACAAAGACGTAATATTAGCCGAAGCTGAAAGCTCATTCATTGATTGCCGCATCACTCAGCCGGGAATGGTTAAAGTTTCTTTCAGAAACGTGAATAACCCGATAGGAATCTTCCCATCGAGCAAAAAAGAGCAAGCGGCCGAAAAACTCGATAAAATCGGTTTCCCGTTTTCTTACATATCTTCGGTCGCAGAAGCAGGCTTGCACAATCCAAACTTGATAGTCCACACCGTTGGCGCTATAATGAGTATTCCTAGAATTGAAAAAACTCACGGAGATTACGTTATGTATCACGAAGTGTTTACTCCAAGCGTTTGGAATATTTTGGAAAAACTCGACGGCGAAAAAATGGATGTTCTTGAAAAAATGGGTTTTGAAAGGCTACCTTATGCCGAGGCCTGCAAAATACGCAATAGCCCTAACGACAGGCGCAGCGCGAAGGAAGTTTTCATGTGGTATGCTGCTATGCCTTCAGCCGTTGCGGGGCCTACTGTGGTTGATTCAAGGTACATCACCGAGGATGTTCCTCAAGGCCTTGTTATGCTTGAATCTCTCGGGAAGCATCTTGGGGTGAAAACTCCGATGACGACCTCGCTGATTGAAATAGCAAGTGCGGCACTCAGACGTGATTTGAGAGAAAAAGGCCGCACGGTTGAAAACCTTGGAGAAGAAAATTTAAAAGCAATTTTAAATGACTCAAAATATTAAATTACATAAAAAAGATCGACTGATTTTAAATCGGCCGATTTTTTAATTTTATAAATACCTCATCCAATTGCAGTTTTTAAGGTTAAGACTTCTTTCTTCATCACCGCCAAGATCAGTCACAACGCCGCCAGGGCTAAGAGCCAAAGTCCTTATACCAAAATTAAAAGCATCTTCAATGTTATGAGTTATCATTAAAGTTGTCATTTCTTCATCTTTGGTGATTTTTTTGGTAAGCTCGCAAATTTTCTCGCGAGATTTCGCGTCAAGCGCGGCAGTATGTTCGTCCAAAAGCAGAAGCTTGGGGTGAGCAAGCGTGGCCATAAGCAAAGTGACCGCTTGCCTTTGCCCTCCTGAAAATTGGCCGATTTTCGCTTTCATTCTGTTTTCAAGGCCAAGGCCCAAAGTTTCAAGCTTTGCTCTGAAAAAGTCGGTGTTTTTCTTGCTAACCGCGAATTTAAGGCCTCTGCGGGAGCACCTCAAAGCCGCGAGAGAAAGATTCTCTTCAAGCGTTAAATTAGGCGCCGTACCTTTTAAGGGGTCCTGAAAAACTCTTCCTATAAATTTCGCACGCTTGTGCTCCGGCAGATTAGTCACATCCTCGCCATTAATGTAAATTTTGCCGGAATCAGGGAAATCAGAGCCCGCAATTAAGTTCATAAGGCTTGATTTTCCAACGCCATTGCCACCAATGACAGTAACGAACTCCCGGGGTTTAACTTCAAAACTAAGATTTTTAAAAATTTCTCTTTCATCAGTCTGGCGAGTGTTAAAAGTCTTTTTTAAATTTTTAATTTTTAGCATTTTTAATTCCTCCCAAAAAACGTTTTTTCAAAACGGGAAACGAAAGCAAAACAGCCGAAGTCAAAGCCGTGAAAAGCTTCAAATCACTCGGGTTCATGCCAAGGTTTAAAACAATTAAAATAATGAAACGGTAGCAAACCGAGCCCAAAACCGTGAAAACAAGCTTCATTAAAAACGAAGATTTTTTGTAAAAAGCCTCACCTATTACTATCGAAGCAAAAGCAATAACTATAGTTCCCGTGCCCATGTTAACGTCGGCATAACCTTGATTCTGCGCAACAAGCGCGCCGGAAACCGCGCAAAGCGAAGCGCTGAGCATTAAGGCCAAAATCTTTTTGAAATTCGTGTTGCCGCCCAAAGCTCGCATCATTTGTTCGTTGTCACCAGTTGCTCTGATTGCAAGGCCAATTCTCGTTTTGAAAAACAAATTCAAAACAAAAATTATCAGCACGCAGAAGATCAAAACCATTCCAAAAGCAGAATACATCGAGTTGCTGAAAAATTTAAACACTGTGCTTTTTCCAAGGAGCGAAACATTCGCCTTACCCATTATTCTTAAGTTTATCGAATAAAGAGAAATCATGGTTAAAATTCCCGAAAGAATATCCTGAATTTTCAGCCTCGTGTTTAAAAGCCCTGTTATGAGCCCGGCCAAAGAACCTACCGCCGCAGCTACTAAAATGCTTGAAAATGCGTCAACCCCGCTTGCCATCAAAACGCCGCAAACACTTCCTCCAAGTGCAAAAGCTCCTTCGGCGGTCATGTCGGCGAAATTTAAAATCCTAAATGTTATGTAAACTCCCAGAGACAAAATTGCATAAATTAACCCCTGGCAGCAAGTTGATATGAAAACATTCATTACTATGATTCCCCTTTCAATTCATCCGGAATTTGAATTTTTAAACTATCTAAAATTTCATGGTTTAAATTGAGCTTTGCATCTTTTATATACTCCACAGGCATATTTTCTATTTTTTCAACACCGCTCAAAATCTTAACAGCCTGAGAAGCAGCAATTTTGCCGATTTCACCATAATTAATCCCGTAAGTTGCGGCTGCACCCTGCGAAATCATTGAGTCTTCAGCCGAAACAACAAATTTGCCCCTGCTTAAAAATATTTGCGAAATTTGAGGCATTGCCGAAAAGGTGATTTTATCAATCGGAACATAAAGAGCGTCCACTTCGCTTGCAAGTTTTTCGGCCACTTGGCTTATTTCATATGACTGCGAAATTGAATAAGATCTTGCTTCAAGGCCCATGTTTTTTACTACTTCTTCAGCTACTTTTGCTTGATATTGCGGGCTTAAATCAGTGCAGGAATATAAAATTCCTATTTTCCTTGCGCCTGGACTTAGCTTAGTGATCAAGCTGATTATTTTATCAATCGGGGCTAAATCTGAAACGCCTGTAACGTTCATGCCGGGTCTTTCCTTCGAGCAAACAAGCCCTGCACCTTCGAAATCAGTTATAGCCGTTGCTAAAATCGGGATATCCTTGCTGGCGTTAGCGGCAGCTTGAGCGCAAGGCGTTGAAATTGCAAGAATTAAATTTTTCCTTTCATCGGCAAACTTTTGAGCAATCGAGCTGCAATTCGAAAGGTCTCCGCCTGCAATTTGAATATCAAACTCAGCATTTTCGCCTTTTTTATAGCCCATTTTCCCGAGTTCACTAATAAATTCTTCTCTTAAATTATCAAGCGATTCATGCTCAACAATTTGAATAATTCCAATTCTCGTTTTGCCATCGTCACTGCATCCTGAAAGAAAAAACATTGATAATAACGGCGCTAAACAAATCATTTTTATTAATTTTTTCATTTAAATTCCTCCTAATAAAAAATAAAAGGCCAAAACTTTAACTGTTTTGGCCCTAAAATAATAAAAGCCGTCACAGATATGATTAGATATCTGTGGCGGCAACGAGAAACCTATGCTACAAATACCTAATATTTGTAACAAGCACGCCAGCTATTTAATTTTTGATTTAAACAAAAACTTCTCATAGCTTTTTCTCCTAAAATTTTACTATCGTCATTATACACTATTTTTCTTTAGAATAAAATACCTTTATGTCATTTTCGGTAATTCTGCTTAATTTTTCACGGTGTTCAGCAACTATTTTCGTCAGCCTATCAATTAGTAATTTTTTCGTGTCTCCGCAAGACAGCTCACCAGAATCAAATCTTCTGTAAATATCATGCAAAACCTCATCATCAGTTTCAAAGAAATTAAGGTACTGGCATGGAACATCAACGGTCACGTCTCCACCTAATTTTTGGTGGCTTTCCCGAGTTCCATCACCACGAGAACCAGAAAATGCATACTTGTTAACTTTCCTTGCAATTTGAGTAGCTGAATCAGTCAAAAATATCGTTGAATCAGCCAAAACGCTGGAACTCATCTTGCCTGTATTTCTGTCTTTTCCAGAACCTAACTTATTATATGTTAAAGGAGGGATAAACTTTCCTATAATCGCACAAGGGCTAAAAGTTCTGCCCAAATCCGCTGAAGCGGATTTTCTTCTAATTCTTTTGTTAAGCGTGCTTGAAAGCTGCGAGGAAAGCCTGAAATAAGGGTCTTGGTCAATAGCATAAGCAACTAGGCAAAGGGCAGGCTTTGTGAAAAGGTGCGGGTAAGCCTGATAAAAGGCCGCCGCACACTGGTAAACCGGCCAATCTATCATTCCGGGGTTGGCTTGATCATCAAAGCCGAAAACTTTTTGAAGAGTGTGAAACGAAACGCATTTTCTCATTTCAGTAACGAGATCTTCGTATTCTTTGCAAGAAGTTCTGTAATCGTGGTTCGAAAAAATGAAAGTTTTTTGAGGGTCAAAACCCACGGCGATTATGTCTTTCGCATTTTTCCGGCCAAGATCATAAACGGTTTTGAAAGGCATATCTTTAAAATAAAATTTCTCATCATCCGACATTTGAATCACAACATTACAGTCAAAAGCATCTTGCAAATATTTCGCGAACATAAACGGAATCAAATGCCCGACATGCATGGCGTCTGAGCTTGGGCCACGGCCCGTGTAAATAAATATCGGGCAAGTGGCATCTGGGTTGACTTCTTTTTCGTTTAAGTAAGATTCATAAGCATCCAAAACTTCCCCAAACCTTCGGTGCGAAAAGAAAATCCCGCGTTTAACCCAAGGGTGAAGGGCAATGTTCTTCCCCGAGCGTTTCATCAGGCTATCCCACCGGTTAATCAAAGCCGGCGTTAAAGGCTCAACGCCAAACTGGCCTAGAACATCATCGTAGTTAACATTTCCTTCAACTTTCCACGGAGTTATTGTATAAGAAGACTTTTCTTCGTCAATTCCTATTTTTCTTTTATCTGAATTAGGGTCCATCGCAAATGCTTCTGAGGTAAAAATTAAAGACGAAAGTAATGCTGCAAAAATTCTTTTTCTTTTCATTTAAAATCTCTCCCTATTTTTTTAAGTCATTTGCCAAGTTTTCAATGGCCTCCTTGGTTTGATAAGGGAAAATAATTATGTGTGCTCTTTCGTTGCCGCTTTTATCTTGGAAGCAAGAAAGCTGATATTTCCTGCAAATTTCTTCACTCGGAGCATCCACTATGAAGATATTTGATTTTTCGTTTTTAACATATTTAACGTTATTTTTTCGAAGCGCATTTTCAAAGAAAATTATGTTTTTTCTGTAATCTTCAGGGTCCGAATGCTTTAAAATATCCACTACTTGCTGCCTGGTTGAAAATGGCATAATATCGCGCGAGCCGCAGGTTGTGCTGTCTGTTTGGCCTATGTAGTCGATATGATTACCAAAAAAGCTCCCCGTGCTTAAAAGAACACTTTTCACCATTGGCAAGCCAATATACTTGTGAAGGCTAACGGAAATAGAATCAATGTGCAAATCCCCAACGTTAGAAATAACCGGTGCATCAATCTGGTTATTCGGAATTCCTCCAAACAACGCAGCATCAACATGCACGAAATACGGTATATTTTTCGAAATTAAATAATCCGTTATTCTTTTAACATCATCACAACATCCGCATTTTGTCGTCCCCCAAGTAAGAATGATATTCGCCGGAGATTTGGTTTTTTTGTAGTCTTTTTCTATTTCCTTTAGAAGGATATCACAGTCGATAGCGTCGTTTGTGTCGGAAATTTGGGGAATTATTTTTCTTTTATAAAATTCCGAATTTTTATAAACGCTGTAGTGAGCAGCCTCGCAGAAATAAAGGGTTCCACCTGGGTATTTTTTAAAAGCAGCGTTTATTCCCCACTGGTTGCTTTCGGAGCCGCCAGAAGTTATGTATCCCCAGTAATTATCTTCAATGCCAAATTTCTGAGCAAACAATTTAAGAATATCTCGCTCAACTTTTTTAGAATCCATTTGGTAGTTTCCTTCTTCGTTAACGTCGCCGCAATTGTTGGCAAGGTAGGCATCTTTTTCAATGAATTTGAAAAAATCAAAAAGCTCAGATCTTAAACACATATTCGCTGGGTAACCAAAATGACTTAGCCTTAATTTTGAATTTTTGCCGTAAAAATCCATGCACTCAGAAATGCTGTTTTTCACTTCTTCGATTTCTTTTTCGCTCAAATTTTTCGAAGAAATATAATCTTGAATTTTTGCTCTAAAATATTTTTCAAGGTTCATTTCTTCAGCGCATTTCGCCGCACTTGGGGCATCACCGCAATAAGCATGACTCAAAACCACCGGACTCAAAGCAAACATAGAAGAGGCAACGCAACAAAGGAACTTTTTGCATTCAAACATTGTAAGTCACTCCTAAATTAAAAATTTGAATTTAATTTCAAGAAAGCTCATTTTAACTTCCTTAATATTAATTATTATTAATTTAGAATATTTTTATGACAAATTTATCAAAGAAAATAATGTAATATTTACTAAAAAAATTAACGCTATAAACTCAAAATTTATAACGTTAAATTACAAGGTATAATTATTTATTTTTCAGAAAGTCACTGTATTTTTTAAAGCTCTGCTCATTTTTGTTTTCGCCGAATTCATAATATTTCTTTTCCTTTATGTTGTCAGGCAAATATTGCTGCGGGACATAATGATTCTCGTAATCATGCGGGTAAAGATAGTGCTGGCCTTTAATCTTGACATCTGCCCCATCAAAATGCTTGTTTTGAAGATGCCGCGGAATGCTGCCGGAAATGCCAAGTCTCACGTCGGAAATAGCTTTGTTAATCGCATTGTAAGCAGAATTTGATTTCGGCGATAAACAAACCAAAATAACCGCATCAGCAAGCGGAATTCTTGCTTCGGGCAAACCTACTTGAAAAGCAATGTCAACGCAAGATTTAACGAAATTAATCGCCTGAGGATAAGCAAGGCCCACGTCTTCGCAAGCGCAAACCATAAGCCTCCTGCAAACTGAAGCCAAATCGCCAGATTCAAGAAGCCTCGCAAGATAATGAATCGCAGCGTCAGCATCCGAACCTCTCATTGACTTTTGAAAAGCCGAAAGAAGATCATAGTGCTCATCGCCGGCCTTGTCATATCTCACTGCGTTTTTCCCGGCAACCTGAAGGACCGTTTCTTTACTAATGGTTTTAAAATCAGAAGCATTCGCCGAAACTTCCAAAATATTAATCGCCTTTCGAACATCTCCGCCGCAAGAAAAAGAAATCTGCTCAAGCGCGTCGTCTTCGATTTCAAGGCTTTTGTTTTCTTTTTTGAGAATCGAAATCGCACGGTTTAAAGCTTTTTTTATGTCGTCTTTCGAAACGGGTTTAAACTCAAAGACGGTCATCCTGCTAAGAAGAGCGCTGTGAATGTAAAAATAAGGATTTTCGGTCGTTGAAACAATCAAAGTGAGCTTACCATTTTCAATGAATTCAAGCAAAGTTTGCTGCTGCTTTTTATTAAAATACTGGATTTCATCAAGGTAAAGCACAATTCCGTTAATCGCAGGCAATGTTCCAAGCTGAGCAATAACCTCTTTTATGTCGCTTGTTCCTGCAGTTGTGCAATTCAATTTTTTAAACATTTTGCCGGAATTCTTCGTTATTATTTCTGCTAAAGTCGTCTTCCCAACGCCTGGAGGACCATAAAAAACAAGGTTAGTCGGCGTTTTGGATTGTGCAATTTTTCTTAAAACTTTATTCTCACCAAGAAGATGCTCCTGCCCAACAATATCGTCAATCGACTCCGGCCTTATCAAGTCGGCCAATGGTTTGCTCATAGTTGCCTCCTTTTTTTCTTTTCCTTTATAGTGCCACTGTTTTGACTGTTTTTCAAGGGAAAAGGTTAAGCTTTTAAAGTGATTTTAATTTTTTATTAAATTCGCCCTTGACATATCAGAAATTTGTGTTATAATTAAACTATAATAAATTTAAAAAGCGGTCTAGAGAAAAGCTTATCAAAATTTTGTGAACTCGCTAACAATTCCAACAGTAGCATGCTTTTATTTAAACTATACAACGCTCTAAATAATTCTCACAAAAATTGATTAAGTTTGGATCTTAACTAATTTTTAAAATTTTTTATCTAAGAAAGGACATGCTAAATGATCAAATTAAACAAAGTTTTAGCGACATCACTCGCTACGTTAACTCTTGCAGGTTCATCATCCCAAGTTTTTGCAGCTAGATCAAAAAGACCACAGAAATCATTAACATCAAGTGCAACAGATGCAACAAGACAAGAAAGAATAAACGCCCAGTCCTGCGACCGTGAGATTGTTGAATTTGCATACAAAGTATTTTGTGATACTCCAAGGGAAGAACCTATACCTAACATTTTGCGCGTGGCTGCTCTTGTACTTGTGCAAAAATGGGGCAAAAACTCATTCCTGATGCCTGATCATAATCCGGCTAAGTCATTACTCTACCCAAGGCAATTACTAAGACAGTATAGGTTTGGACTAGGAGACAAGACAGTAACATGGACATCTAAACAAGCTATAGATACTTTCACTCTGTATTTTCTAAACTGCAAAATCAACGAAATTTTAGATCAAAATGAAGATCCCTATAAAGCTTCTCATATTAAATATAGATTCTTATCTAAATATTACGATTTCCTATGTAATTCCAAAGATAATACTAACATTTCCCCAGAATTACGCAAATTTGCAGAAGAAACGGCAGACTTTATAGCAGAATTTAAAGATCGCTATGATTCAAATAAAGAAATATACAGAAAAAACATTTACGAACTGACAAGCGGTATAGATGTAGATTTAAACAGAGAAAAACTCTTAAACAAATTTGCTGATTCTATAAAACATCTTACACCAGAAGAAAAAGCTGAATTAGCAACGGACTTTTCAGCAATAATGGAAGTAGAAGGGCCTAACGCTTTACCTTGCCTTGACATTTTGAAAAACTACCTGGAACAAAATTTAAACAATCAATAATTAATTTTAAAGCACGCCGGTATTTAGTTGGCGTGCTTACTTTTTTCTTTTATTTTAAATATAATTTAAATTGTTATTAAAATTTATTTGTAGTATTGATTTAAATTCAACATTGATTTATAATATAAAGCAAGCAACCGGTAAACAAAAATTATTTAAGGGAGATTATAAATGAATGAGGAAGTATTAAATGACCTAAGGTTAATATTGAAAGATAGAAGTCTCTTAGGAGAATTTTTAAAAATAGATGACATCGGTGAAATGTATGATTTTTGCAAAAACATGGATATAGAAAGCAAAAGCTTGAAATATTCTAAAGAAGAATTTTCAGAAGAGATTGAAAATTTAATTAATAGTCTACCGGAAAATATTTGTGGAAACAATGAATGGTAAATAAATATTGAAATTTATTTTTTTTTATTATTATGTGATTATTTTGCACTTTTGTGTGTTTTTAATTCAAAATACCAAAATCAGCAAGAAACCTCTCTGAGCTGAAAATAATAAATATAGACTTGCTTTCTCAAACTGATTTGATGTATTTAATGCCCGGTTGCTAAACTTCATTAAGCCTTTAAACATTAATTTTATAATGCAAAATCATTGACACTTTGCTAAAAATATATTTTTATGAAATATTAATGTTTAGGAGAAAAAATGAAGATTAAAAAACTTATAAGTAGTTTATTAGCAACCACAGCAATAGCTTTTTCCAGCCCTTTGGCTTTTGCCCAATGGACGGCTGTTGACATTAACCCCAAGATGATAAATTTCGAAGTATCAGGCAAAAAATTGGTGTTGGCTTAGTCCCTCAATGAAAATGATTGAATACTGGACAAATAAATACAGCGAAGAAACCATAGACTCATATTACGAGAAAGCATGCAAAGAAATGAAAGAAAACAAAAATTACAACTTGTTTTTCTTTACAGTAAACGTGATTTTGAAATCTCTTAAAGGGAAATATCCTAAGGAATTTTCAAGCCGATCCTATCTCAACCCTAATGAAAACAGCACTTGCAATTCAATCGTTAACATAAAAGGCATAGAAAACTTTCTAAATAAATGTTATAAATCGCAAAAATTTAGTTCTTTTGAAGTAAATTTCGCTAATAAACCGCTTGAAAATATAAACGATAATTTTGAAATTTATTTAACCAAAATTAACGATAAAACTGCATTTGACATTACAAGCAGAACAATAGAAGAAAATAAATGCCCGCTTTTAGCAGCACTACCTATCAAAAGAACCGACATTTACTCAGTAAAAGAATTAAAACAATCTGCAGCAACAACCGCCAGAGAAATCAAATCAAATTACTGCTCAGTATCACTACACAGCTTCTTAATTACAGGAATAGACAGCCAATCCGGTAAAATTCGTTTAATAAATCCAACTCCCCGTAAACGCTCTGAAGGAATAATAGAGCTCAGCAAAGATGAGTTCAATAAATATTGCTTTATTCTTTCAGGAATTCTTGGCAAAGAATTCAGTTTATAATGAAAATAATTTATCCCCGATTTCTCGGGGATTTTTATTTTGCTATTTTGCCTCAATTATTTTAATCTTGCTTGCAGCTATATCTGATTGGCCGGAAACAATGTCTCTTATTATAATCGCAGAATTTTCGCTCACACTGCCCGGGTTTACAACAACATTGCATTCATCATTTTCTATGCACACTAGGCATTCCGAAAAACCTTTTGATTTAATCAAATTTTCAATATTCGATTCCTCAGTTGCGGTTTTTGCGATTGAATCAATTCCTTTTGTGATTTTTTCTTTTGTTTCGGGGTTGATATTTGGCATTGAAAGAAGATTTTTGAGTTTTTCCTCGGAATATTCGTGAGCTTTTTGGCGGTTTATTTGAGCTTCAGCAAAATATTTTTTAGTTTTATCTGAAACAGATTGTTGCGAAGACGAAGATGAATCTTTATCTGAAAAATCATTGTTATTTACATATCTTGCTTCGCCAAGCTCCTCGGTGGATTGAAGCATATTGCTAACTTCAAAATTTTTATCCCCTGTGAATTGCCAGTTAAGGTAAACCGCTGTTCCAAGCGCAGCTATTAATGATGCTAAAATAATTTGACGTTTACGAAATTTCATTTTTTACTCCTCCAAATTTTTTCTTTACAATAATTAAATACATGAAAAATTCATCCTGATTTAGTCACGCAAACCCGCGCAGAGCTTATGTTAAGAGCCGTGGTCGTTGCTTCGACTATTCTTTTTTTAACCACAGCGTCATCTCCTCCCGGGCAAATCACAACCACTCCTTTCACTTTTGGTTCTATCTCAGTGACTGCTAAAGCGTGCTCTGTTCCTGAAGAATCTTTAACCGTTATGAACTTTTTTTCGCAGTCGTTAGTTTCTCTTTTGCGCATTATGTCGCCGCTTGATTTATCCTCGCTGGCCTCGTTGTTCTTGCGTTCTTCGGTTGCATAAACCGTCTCGGCGCCGCTCTCAAGAGTTATTAAAACTCGGCAATTCCCAGCGCCTTTAATGCCGGAAACAATGCCTTCAAGGCTTTTTTCAAGCTCCCCTCTTTTTTGCTCAGAAGCAATTTTTTTGTTAGGTTTTGCATCGCAGCTTTTCACTTCAGGTTTAAAAAAACTAGAAACAAAAATCAGCGAAATCCCTGAAAAGCCTAAAATCACAGCATATTTCTGAAAATCTTTTCCATTTAAACTTTTTTTCAAAAATTCTTTAAAATCCACAAACCCTTCCTCCTTTTTAAACTTCAATCACATCTGCCTCAATGTTAAGCCTATTTTTGATTTCTTTTTGAATCTGAGGCTTGAAATTTTCAAACTCTTTTTCGATATATATTTTGCACCTAATCATTACTATGCAGCCCTCAGGATTCTTATCCATAAAAATTTCAATTTTTTTTGAAGTTACTCCAATTTCTCTCAAAAGTGACCGCACAACAACCTTTATATTCCCTGAAATAAGGTCCGAGGCTTGAGTTTCAACATTATCCGCAAATTTCGTCGAAAGCTTTGGTTTTGCATTTGAAATTAAATTATTAAATTCAAATTTGAAATTTCTGAAAGCCGAAACCAGCGGGAAAACCGCAAGGCAAACAGCAAAAAGGCTTATGACCATACGCATGCTCTTGCCCACCTTGCCCGGAGGAACAAAAATTTCGAAAAGAGTGCAAATGACAGCCGTTAGAGAAAGCATTGCGGCCCAATTTCTGATATTTTCCATTATTTTCCTCCTATAACGAGCATTACAACGCACGAAACAACAAGAATAACAAACGAGAAAACTAGAATTGCCATCACCGTTGACATAACACTCGCGACGGATTTAATAAGTGAAGAAATATTTTTAAGCTCCAAAACATCACCAATACACTTCGAAAAATTTAGAAATATAATCCAAAGGCCACACTGAGCAAACGCCGGCAAAAAAACGACCGCTCCCGCGAAAACTCCAAAAGCACCAACGCCGGACTTCAAAAGACGAATGGAACCTTGAACCGTCGAGTAAGCATCGCTGACCATTCCCCCAACTATCGGGACGCACTGGCCCAAAACGCATTTCGCTAAACTTGACTTCAAGCTATCGCCCGAACTTGCCACCAAATTTTGCAAAGTGAGGATGCTCGTAAAAACCACCGAGAAAAATTCCAAAACATTTTTAAGCGTTTTCATGACCATCTTGCAAATTTCACCGAGCTTCAAATGCGGAGAAATCGAGCAAACAACGCAAAGCCCCAAAAGAACATTTAAAAGCGGCATTAAAAAATCCTCCGAAAGGCGCGAAATAATCTGCCCGGCGAAAATTATGAAAGTATGGTAAGAAGCCGCGCAAATGCTCTGCCCCGAGGCAATCATAATAGTAGACATCACTGGAACATAGCAAAAAATGAAATTGCAAGCCGATTTAATAACCAAAGAAACCAGCGAAATCGTTTTAACAGCGGGGCTTATAATGCAAATTGAGATGCAAAGAGAGCTAACCAAATTAAGCACCCGAGACATTTCCTTATTTCTAAGCGGAGGGTAAATGCTCTGCACAAGCACGAAAAGAAGCATAATAGCCGTGATTGACAAAAATGAGCCGAAAGGAAAAGAAATCTTTTCTTTCACGGTTTGCACTATTGAAGCTAAAATTTTTTTCAAGTCAAAATTAAGCATTTCTGCGGGATTTTCTACGTCTATTCCCATTTTTTCAAGCGTCTCTCTTGATTCTTTGGGCACTGCTTTTTCAATTTCCGCCGCTCCGCTCAATTTGAATTGCTCGGTGTAAATTTCTTCAAAATTTTCAGCAAAAGCCACCGGAGCAAAAAGAAAAACCAAAGAAAAAATCAAGACAAAAATTCTAAACTTTTTCATAGCAAGCCCGCTCCCATGAACTTGAGCGCAAGACCGGTTACTTCGTCAAAAAGTGGAAGCGCAATGCTCACAATCGCAAATTTACCAACAGTTTCAACCTTCGAAGCCAAAGAAATTTCGCCGGCATCTTTGCAGGAATCCGACGCAAATTGCGTAACAAAACATATTCCCAAAGATTTAAAAAGCACTGAAGAATACTTTCCCGGGATTTTTGCCAAGTTCATGAAGTTTTTAATTTCGTTGAAAACAGGGACGAAATTCGAAACAAGATAAGCAATAACCGCAAAGCCAACGAGAATATTGACCACAAGGGAATATTCTTTAGCATATTTTTTCAAAATAACCGAAAAAGAAGCCACCACAGAAATTACAACAATTATGCTCATCGCTTTCATTTTTTTCACCTAATTCCTAAATTTTAAAGGTCAAAAACCGATTTTATGGTTCTGAACAAAACGTCTATTTGCTGAACTATCATCATTAAAACCACTATCAACCCCGCTAGAGTGGTCATCATTGCTTGTTCTTCCCTGCCGGAGCGAATCAAAACTTGGTTCAAAACCGCAACGATTATTCCCACAGCGGCTATTTTGAAAATAAGGTCTATGTTCATGTGTAACGTCCTTCCCGTGGTAAATTTAAATCAAAACAATCGAAACAATAAGGCTGATGCAAAAGCCGAGAATTATAGGCAAATTTTTGTTTTTCGCTTTGTTTTTAAGCGCTGTTTCCAAAAAAGGCTTCATAAGAGAAATATTATAGTCGCAGTAGTTTTCTTGCGATACAGCATCTGAGCCGCCCAACTTCAAAGCAAAATTCTTAACCAAGTTTTCTTCTTCACTGCTCAAAAAATAATTTTTACTAAGCCTCGAAAAAGCCTTCTGCCATGCGGTTTCAAAGCTGCAAGTGCGGGAAAATTCCACGCATTTATCAATAACCGGAGAAAGGAACTTGCCGCTACCGTAGCCTTTGAGGATTTGAAAAAGCGTTTTTCGGGTGTATTTAATCTCGGTTTTGATTTCTAAAATAAGCGAAATATATTCCTCCAGGAATTTTATGTGTTCAAGGCTGCGCCGCCAAAAAGCCGTTCCGACCATTCCACCCGCAAAAACAAGAAAAATTATTCCTAAAATCTTCACTTCGAACCACCTCGTTGACTTCCAAAATTTTTTCTACATTTCCAATCAAAACACTGCTTAAAATAATGATTTTCTCAAAAGCGCCAGAGTAAAGAAGCAAGAGAACTTGCGGCTTTTTAAGGATTTCTTTTTCACCCAATGCATGAATACTAGCAACAACTTTAACTCCGGAATTCAAAACTTCGTTTATGGCTTTTGCTTCTTTAAAAGTGCCAATTTCATCGCAAATTATCACATTTGGCGAAAGGCACCTAACAGCCCTTAGAATCCCTTCGGGTTTAGAAAACCCGCTAAGCACATCGCTGCTTCCAACGTCCATCTGGGCCTCGCCTTCACTGCAAGCCGCAATTTCAAAACGCTCATCAACAATTGTTACTTTATTTTCGCTTGAAAAAAGCCTAGCCAAATCACGAAGAATCGTCGTTTTCCCGCTAAGCGGCGGGCCAATAATCAAGGCGCCTTTGCTGCTTTTTTTTATGATTTCATAAATATTTTTCGAGCAATTTTTAAACTCCCTGGCAATTCGCAAATTAAGCGAAGAAATGTCTTTAACCCCCGTTAATACTCCATTTTCCAGAACCGCACTTGAAGCAATTCCAACTCTGTGGCCGCCCGGGAACGTCACAAAACCGTTTTTAAGCTGCTCTTGGAAGCTATAAACCGAATAACCACAAAGCTTTTTAAATATTTCGCTGATATCTTCCGCCGAAATTTCAGGGCTAAGCGAGACAAAAGATTCCCCGTAAAAAACCCTGATTTTTTTATTAACCCTAATTTCCAAAGCCGAAGCTTTTATTTCACTAGGAAGCTCATGGAGAAATTTTCTTAATCTTTCGGGGAAAATATTTATGAGATTATCAAAAATTTTTACATCTTTTTTATTGAGCATACTTGTCCTCACTCTCCTAGTAATATAGCTATGGGACGCAGCAAAAAATTAGAACAAAAATAATTAAATTTTTGCTCCTTGCTATTGACTTATATAGATAATATATATATAATCATTTCAATGAATTTTATTTTTGTGCAAAGCATTTACTTTTTAACAAAATCGATTTTTGGAGATGGTTTTTTGAAGAAGTACTTTAAAACTACGATGTGCATTCTCAGCGCAGGTTTAATGATGCTTTCAGGGTGCAAAAGCGGATCGGAAAACGAAAGCGCCGGGAAGGAATCTAAAACGAAAGACTATGACATTTTTATTTACAACGGTGACACAAGCATAGGGAAATCCTTCAGAGAAATGTGCGACGAATATACGAAAAGAACCGGCGTGATAATAAGGACGGTTACGCCGACGCAAGACGATAACACAATAGAAAATCTGGATTCTTACATCAATTCGGAATATCCGCCGGATATTTTCACCGTTTCAAGCATTGATGAACTTGAAAAATGGCAGCAAGTTGAAAGTATCTGGGATTTTAACAACGCAACCGAAGAAAACTTTAAAAATGTTGTGAATAAAATTCCTTCTGGGCTCAGATTAAGCTCGAATACATCGGATAATTTCGGCGTGCCCACAACCGTGCAAGGCCATGGATTCATAGTTGACCCCAAAATGATTGCCTCACTTTTTGGAGGGGATAAATATTTAAAAGTTCTAAACGACCTTCAAAATTGCTCTTACGAAGAATTCAATGCTTTGGTTGATGCACTTAGCTCATACATTAGCTCGGGCTCGGCCTCAGAAGTAACTTTAAACAGCAAAACTTATTCATTTTCAGCCACGCGCGGCGAACTGAGCGAAAAACTCAAAGGCGTTTTCTCGATTCCTGCACCGGATGCTAAAGTTTCAGGCTCTTACCTGATGAACCCGATTCTCGCATCAATTTTTTCTTCGCCGGCAGAGGCAGTAATTGCCGATGAAAACCAACTTGCTTTGCTTGAAAATCCTCTTAATAAATACACCGAAATGCTTGATATGATTAGCACTTACACCGCGGGGGCAAGCGGGATTCTGAGCAGAGGAACAGACTATATAAGCTCGTCTAAAAACGGCATTACCCCATCAATCAAAAATTTCATAAATGGGAAATCCGTTTTCTTGCTCGGCAGCACCACGGATTATGACAATATAAGCGTTTTCGATGTTTCTGTTGCAAAAAGGTGCGTTTTTGTTCCAATAAAAAGCCCTGTCACAGATTATGACATCTCAAGTTCAAACAAAACCGTCGATAAAAATTTAAGTAAATCGTTAACTTTAAGCGTGCCAAGATACTATTGCATTAATGCAAAATCATCAAGTGCAGAGAAAAAAGCTGCTCAAGATTTTCTTGTTTGGCTTAAAACCTCAGATTTAGCGCAAAAATATGTTGTTTCTGAATTCGGATATGTGCCCTATGACATTGAAGACGGCAGCGTGCTTGACAATGCCCTTAACAGATCAATGGCAACATATATAAAAGAAAACAAAATTTTGCCTGCGGCCTTCCAAGGAGCGCCTGAAGGATGGTGCGACGATGTTGGCAAGAAAATCATCAGTAGCCTGCTTAGCAAAGTTTCGTGGAACCTTGAAGATTACAGCAGTGTTGCGGAATACGGAATAGACAAATGGAAAAAACTAAAAAGTTAGATAAGGGGGCGCTAAAAAATGGATTACACTTTAAATGATTCTTCTTTGAAGAGCAGCACTCGGTATTTATGGGATAAATTATTAATTAAAAAAATTTTGAAAACCTTAAACGATTTCAAAGATGAAGAAAAAACTTCAAAAAGAAATTTCACTCTGTTTTTAATCGAGCTTAAAATGGCATATGATGAATTTTTGGGAAGTGTAAAAGACCTGCCAATGATAATGAGCTGCCGGGCTCGAGGCGACAATGATTCTAAATTTGGAGGTGAGCAATGCGCGCGATTTGCAAATTCATTTTGCAAGGCTTGCGATAAATATTTGAATTCTTTGGGCGGAAAAGAAAAGTTCGAAGAAAACAGCCCCGAAAGCTTAATTTTGGAGCTGCGAAACAAAGCAAAGCAAGATGAAAAGGCGGCCTGGGACTTTGAAAAAGAAACAAAGAAAGAATACTTAATCACAGGCAGAGATAATTCCTTGGAAATTCTCGAATCAAGCGGATATGAATTTTAAAAAAGAAAGGAAGAAAAAGTTATGAACATTACATCACTATTGAAAAAAGGCATGAAAAGCGTAAAAGAAAAAATCAAAATAAAAGCCACAAGCGACGGAATTATAGTGGAAGGCAAAAAATGCAAAACAGCTGAAGCTCTTGTTAAACTTGTTAAAAAAGTTGCCAAGAAAGACAAAACTGAAGAAAAAACATATGGCACCGCATGGAACAAAATGGCCATTTCATACAGAGACGCCATTCTTTTAAAACCATTTAAACTCGATGAAAACAGTGAAAAATTTTATGAAGCATTTATTAAAAAATTCAAAAATAAAACCGTCGTACCTGCTACGTTAGATAAATTTTATGATAAATACACAAACGACATGGACCCTAAAATCAAAATGGATAAGATCGCCCCTGTTTATATAGCTTTAAGTTTCTATGCAATGAGAGAAAAAAGCTTGTCACACTCAGTAAATGAATGCAAACCAATAGAATATGCAGGCCATATATTTAAAAATCCAGTTCATCTTTTAGAAGAAACAAAAAAGGAATTCGATCTTGTATTTAAAATGACAATTAAAAAACAAGAAAGAATAAAAGCACTCTGGCGAGAAGCCGCAAATGCCGCTATTGCAGCAAATGAAAATACTTACTTCAAATACTATGGCCCAGGAACAGAAGCATTTCAAGAATTTCAAGAACAAATGGTATTTATAAACAATACAGGTTCCAAAGAATGCGCTGCTTACAAATTTTTCTATTTAAATGGTGTTATGAAAAAATCAATAACTAAAGAAAACATTAGCAGAGAAAATGCAATGTTTTACAATTTCAGAAAACACCCAGAACAATTTGAAATTGCTTTTACATCAGGAAGCGAAAAAACTGACCCTAAAATTATAGACACAAACACAGTTACTTATGATTGTTTAATTTTATGGCATGATAGAAAACCTATGATGGATGCCGTAAATGGATTTTTGGCTGCAGCCGAAGGAAAAATGGACAAAGCAAGGGAAACTTTGTATGCTAAAGAGGCTATTGAAGCTGGCGAAACTCTTTACTCAATAATAAAGGAACTAAAAGAAATTGCAGCTTGCAAATCTGAACTAGAAGCCGACGAAGTGGCTAAGAATCATGGCAGAAAAGCATCAATTACACGCAAAAGCTTCTCGGCTAAGAGCCCATCGGAAAATGAAAGGAAAAAGAACAATAAAAACCGCAGAAAGAGCATCTAAAAAAATTATAGCTTCCAAGGAATAAGTTAAAGGAGGAGTATTAATGCCCGGGGAAACGAAAAGAAGCTCATTTAGTAGAATGACAAGAAAGTCAATTGAATTTTTGAAAAAAACATTTTCAAGATCAACGCAAAAAGTGAAGGTAAGCCCCAGGAACCACACTATTGAAATCGTGGGTAAAAAATTCAAAAATCAAAAAGAATTACTGCAACACGCAGACCAAGAAATCAAAAAAGTGATGGATAAATACAATGAAACTATCGCGAATTTTGACCTTAAAATAAAATTAAAAATCAGAGAATGCCACGCAATGCTCGAAAGCGAAGAAGACATCAAAGATTTTGACAAGAAATTTTCAAATAAACTCGATGAGATCGTCAATACTTTTAACAGCCTAAGATTCTTAAAAAGTCCGATTGTTGGCGTTGAATCGGCAGATGATAAAGAAGAACATAATGAAGAAGATTTTGAACTTTTTTGCAAAAGCAAAAAATATTTTAATTTCATAACTTCAGATAAATCAGCAGTTCCTAAAGAGTTCTTAGTTAGAAAAGACGGTTCCAGAAGAGAAAACAAGATTAGCTCAAAAGTTATCTACATGATTAGCTATCTTCCAATGATAACAGTGGCTTATGAAAAAGACAAAGAAAAAGCAGAAACTAGTTTGAAAAAGGCATTTGAAGAAATAGATAAATACATGCAAGAGTATGAAACAAAGAAAAGATGGAACAAAAAGCCACAAAAATTAAGAGATAGGCAGATGATTCTAGGAAATGGGAAGAATTATTCTGCAAACAAAGCCTGGAATAAAAAGCCGCAAGCACCTACAACGCTGAAATTCAGAAAAAAATTAATAGGAAGCGCAAGAGCAAGCAAACAAGCCCAGGCCTTAATGAAAGAAGCTGAAAAAGAAAAACAAGCAGTGCAGCAAGATAAACCAAGGCTTTCATCGTCCCGGAGCAACGTTGTTGGAAGAAGAAAATCAAACATAACATTTAGTAAAAATTCAACACACGGATAAAAATAAATTTTAATTTATGTATTGACATTCATTTGCGCCAGTAATAAAATATACTTGTAAGCATAAGCTTACAGGTTGCCGCTGTGGTGGAATAGGTAGACACAAGGGACTTAAAATCCCTCGGTAGCGATACCGTGCCGGTTCAAGTCCGGCCAGCGGTACCAATATAAAAGCAGACCGGTTTTGGTCTGCTTTTAATTTTTTATGAATCAAAATCATTACATTTAAAAAATCAAAATTAATATGCTGATTTTAATTTTACAGACCTTAAAGAGCTAATAAAATTCGGCTTTTTTAACGTATAAGAAGAAAATTCAACCACCTGGGAATTAAAAACTTGGCAAATACTTGAAATTCACGGTGCATAACGTTAAAATATTTCGTTATGAATTAATTTAAACGTTTACAAAAACGAAGAAAGGAAAATTTATGAGCTTTTATCAAAACATGAACATCGAAAAAAATAACATCTGGGAAATAAGCCCTATCACATGGGGTGATTTTAAAATTGTAGGCTTCAAAGAGCTCCGCTCCTACAGCGACCCTGTAGCTGCTTGCTATCATAAAATGCAAAGCCAAGCATGGTATGACCTCGCACTTGGCATTCTCACTAACAATATGCAATTAGTGAAAGAAAATATAGATAAAGTTAATATTTTGAAAGTATTGCCCGTCGTGACCAATGACCCTAATAAAGTTGTGAAACTTTTTAGCGTTAAAGAAGCTAAAAAATATTCAAGCGCTGAAATACAAAATCTTATAAGAGAAAAATACAACCGCGCTTCGCTAAATGCCAAATGGGCTAAGCAAGAAAAAACCAGAACTTCCCGAGGAAGTTATTTCACAACTGTTCCGAGCTTCGACGATGTTCAGCTAGCAAAAGTTAAACCAAATGATTTCGAACCTCTTGCAAATCCTATTACAATTGGCCAAGTTCGAATCGTAGGTGTTTCTCATAATAATTATCGGCAAACATCTTTAAACCATGAATATTATGCAAAGCTAAATTTAAATTTATTGTGCGCTGTGATGTCGGGAAACTTCGGAATGGTGCAAAGCATAGTAGAATCAGACTTTAACTCAATATGCACAATGCCGTCATTCATAACAGAAAATTTAAACGAACTGCATGTGGATTTGCCTTTTGAGGCTCTTCAATTAGGTTTCACCCAGATTGCGCAGTATCTTGAAAACGTCCAAAACGCCCAAAATCAAAGCTGCACACCATGTTTTATAAGGGCAGAATCAACGCGCGAAATAACTTTAGGGACTTTCGTTAAAGCAGACACCAAAATGGAAACAGAAAATTAAATACTTTTAAAAAGCAAAAAATCAGGGCTCGCCTTTTGCGGTGCGCCTTTATTTATTTCTGGCTTATTGATTTTTCGCCACTAAATAATATAATTAACACATAAATAAATTAGAAAATAAAGGTAACCATATGGAAAAAATAACAGGAGTAATTGAAAAAATAGTTTACAGCGACGAAGAAAAAGGTTTCAGTATAATGAAAGTTTACTCTCCAGAATATAAATCTCAAATAACTTTCGTTGGGAATATATATCAAGTTGACGTTGGAACCGAAATCTCTGCTGAAGGCAAATGGACGGAAAATAAAAAATTCGGCAGCCAATTCAGCGTTCAAACATGGGAAGAAGTCTTGCCTGCAGACATAAAGGGCATAGAAAGATACCTTTCAAGCGGACTAATCAAAGGAATTGGACCGAAAATTGCGAAAAAAATAATCGAAACCTTTGGAACAGAAAGCCTGAACATAATAGAAAACGAACCGCAAAGACTAATGGAAATACCAAAGCTGGGAGTCAAAAAGGCCGAAACCATTGCCAAAAGCTGGCACGAACAAAGGGACATAAAAAGCCTGATGATGTTCCTAAGTAACATTGGCGTTTCAACATCGCTTAGCCACAAAATCTTCAAAGTCTACAAAAACGATGCGATTGCAAAAATTAGGCAAAACCCTTATGGCCTGATTGACGACGTTTATGGAATAGGCTTTAAAACCGCGGACACAATAGCCATGAAAATCGGCGCTGACAAAGAGTCTTTTCAAAGATGCCGTGCAGGGATTTTTTATGTTCTTGAAAATATTGCCGCAAATGAAGGCCACTGCTACCTGCCAAAAAACGAGCTCATAGAAAAATCTTCTAAAATTTTGGAAATAGACAACGGCAAAATCGCTGCGACATACGACTATTTAATTTGCCACGAAGAATTAATAGCCGAAGATAAAACCAAAGTCTACCTTCCCTGCTTTTATCATGCCGAAATTGGAATTGCAAACAAAATCAAAGAAATTTTAAATTCTTCGCTATTTGCAAAATTTGCCGCTAAACGGCTTAACGCAGAAATGGAAAAAGCCGAGGCTGAGAACAAAATAAAATACGATGACTTCCAAAAAGAAGCGATAAAAAAGGCTGTGAATTCAAATTTCTCAGTAATCACGGGTGGCGCGGGAGTCGGCAAAACCACTGTAACCAAGGCAATAATAGACATTTTCACAAACCTTGGAAGGAAAGTTGTTTTGGCGGCTCCAACGGGCAGAGCAGCAAAAAGGATGAGCGAAGTCACAGGCAAAGAAGCAAAAACAATTCACCGCTTGCTTGAATTTAACAACGACGGGAAATTCACGAAAAATTCAGAAAATAAAATCGACGCAGACGTTTTAATAGTCGATGAAGCTTCGATGATTGACGTAATTTTAATGAATAACCTTTTAAAAGCAACCTTAATAAATACCAGCATTATATTGATAGGCGACGTTAACCAGCTTCCTTCAGTGGGCGCGGGAAACGTTTTAAGAGATATCATAAATTCAGGCGCAGTGCCGGTTATAAAGCTAACGAAAATTTACAGGCAAGAAAACATGAGCAACATTATAATAAATTCCCACAAAATAAACCAAGGCGAAATGCCCGATTTGAAGGTTAGGAAAAATTCTGATTTCTTTTTCATTGAAGAAAATGACGAAGAAAAATGCGCAAACCTTATTTTAGAGCTTTGCGAAAAGCGCCTCCCGAAATATTATAAAGTAAATCCCGTGGCGGACATTCAAGTTCTGGCGCCGATGAAAAAAGGCACCCTTGGAACCGATAATTTAAATAATTTATTACAAGAAAAACTAAATAAAAGCAAAATTTCGTTAAGATATGGGAGCTGCGAATACAGGCTTGGCGACAAGGTTATGCAGATAAAAAATAACTACGACAAAGACGTTTTTAACGGAGATATCGGGAAAATTTTGTTCATTAATGAAATTTTAGAAACACTTGAAGTTGATTTTGACTCAAAAATAGTGGAATATGATATCTCTGAGCTTGACGAGATAACCCTTGCCTATGCGTGCACAATCCACAAATCTCAAGGCGCTGAATACCCGATAATTATTATTCCTATGGCTAAATCGCACTATATAATGCTAAAACAAAATTTGCTTTACACAGGGATCACACGAGCAAAGAAAATTTGCGTTCTCGTTGGGCAAAAAGACGCCATTTTCAGAGCTGTTAAAAATAACGATTCAAAAAAGCGCTACACACTCCTTAAAGATAGGCTTGTTTAAAAAAACATTTGAATATTATTGTAATTAGATATACAATATATTCACAACTTATTTTAAGGGAGTAAAACCATGAGAAAAAGTACCCACAAAAAAATTCTTACAATCGGCTGCATAGCCACCATAATAAGTTTGGCAGGAATCAAAACCTTGCCGGTGAAAGCAACTGGCCCAAACGAACAAAAAACTTCTTTAAACAGCGACATGACAAGCGAAAAAATGATGTGGAAAAAGGAGCTGTTCGCACCAGGCAATAAAATTGAAACTTGCGGAGGACTCTTTTGGTACAAATGCATTATTTCAAACAACGGAAATCAAAAAATTTACTACAAATCAAAAAAGCCAATACTAAAAAACATAAATGATTTACTTCGCAAATTAAAAGACGATGAGGATTTTTTTAGCACAGAAATAACGAATAAAAAAGAAATAGAAAAAATAGATGAACTTTTTGACTTTGAGACAGAATCATCAGTTGAAGAAACTTTTTTAGAGGAATTATCCGAAAAATCAGACATTAAAACACCAGAAGAATTCGAAAAACTCTCGAAAATCGAAAAAGCAGAATACTTAATTAGCCCTGGCAGTGAACTAGTGGCTAAAATGAGCTGCAATCCACTTGGTTCTAATATTTTTAAATACAACACTCTTCAATTCCACAAGCTATTAAATTCAAGGCTTGAAAATTATTTCGAAAAATTATTTTCAAAAGACTACGTAGATACTGAAAACCCTGAAAATAAAAAATTATACAATGAATACCTCGAATATGTCTGCAATTTATGCAAAGCAATAGAAAAATTCATGGAAAACAGCGAGCTTTGTGAAATGTACCAAAGAATATATAACATTTTGAAATATAATTAAACCTGAGACTTTTCGTCTCAGGTATTTTTGTTTTTATTGTTTTATTTTATGTTTATTTTGAGGCTTTCGCCGTCAACTGAAACTTCTTTCGTTTCCCTTGGGTCGGTTATTTCTTTAATCTCAGAAAGAGTTTCTTGAGCAATATTCTTTTCATAAGTATTTAAAACTTCTTTTATTTTTTCGCTCTGAGTTTCGAAGCTAATGGTCACTCTGTCGGAGACTTCGAAGCCCGCTTCTTTTCTAAGAACCTGGCAATGCCTCAGGATTTCTCTGTAAATTCCTTCGGCTTTAAGCTGCGGCGTAACCTTAACGTCAAGCGCAACCAAAAGCTCGCCATCTGCCGCTATTCCCTCTTTATCTTTTGAAACAACCGCAAAACAATCCGAAGAAACCTCGCCATAACCTGGCAGATTAATCGAAGAATTTTCTTTAACTTCCAAAGCCAACGCTTTTTTGGTTTCTTCGCTCAAAGAATCGCACAAATTTTTAACCTTATTTAAATCCGCTTTAAGCGCTCTTCCTGCCACTTTGAAGTCAAGTGAAATGAAATTATCTTTGAGTGATTCAAAATCTTCAAGGACAACAATGTTTTTGACATTGAGCTCTTCCTTTATGATTTTTTCATAAGCCAAAGCCTTCTCAAAGCACTTGCCAATGTAAAGCACCGCTAAAGGCTGCTTAACTTTGATATTTTGCTCGTTTCTAAGCTTGAGGGCTCTGTTAACAATTTCTCTTACTTCTTCGGTTTCTTTGAGAACATTCTCATCAAACTCGCCCGCAACCGGGAAGTCTGAAAGATGAACAGATTCAGGAGCATTTTCGTATTTACGGATCATGTTTTGCCAAATGTACTCGGCCATGAAAGGAACTATCGGAGCCATAACCTGACAAATGCGCTTGATTGCATAATAAAGCGTGTTGTAAGCGCTTTGCTTGTCGGAATCAATGCTATTTTTCCAGAATCTCCTACGGTTTATGCGAACGTACCAGTTTGAAACGTCATCAATGCAAGATTCAAATTCTTTGATGATTTCGCTTGTTGAATATTCTTCATAGGATTTTTTCGCTTTGCTGATAAAGCTGTCAACGCGGTTTCTGAGCCAAATGTCAACCAAATTTTCAGATTTTTCATCTTTAATTTCAGGTTTATCAATTTCGGCATAAGTCATGAAAAATGAATAAATATTCCACAGTCCAAGGAGCTTCCTGCGGGCTTCTTCGCCAGCTGCAAAGCCGAATCTAACGTCATTATTCGTTGGCGAAGCGGCAAAAAGGTATCTAACTGCGTCTGCACCGATTTTGTCCGCAGCTTCATCGAATTTTATCATGAATCCTGTTTTTGAGAACTTTGTTCCGTCTTCTGCGACTACTTTACCGTAAGATTGAACCTTTTCATAAGGCGCTTTGCCCGTGAGAGTTACGCTCATGAACAAAAGCGAATAGAACCACAGTCTGATTTGCTCGTGCATTTCGGTGACCCATTGCGCAGGGAAGTTTTTCTTCCATTCTTCGCGGTCTTTGAAATATCCAAGCGTTGAAAACGGAACGATTCCTGCATCAAGCCAAACGTCGCCAATGTCCGGCACTCTTGAAACTTCTTTTTGGCAGTGCGGGCACTTGATTTTAACTTTGTCGATCCAAGGCCTGTGAAGTTCAGGCAGATCAACATTTTTATCCACGCTTAATTCCAAAAGTTCTTCTTTAGAACCAACAACCGTCAAATGGCCGCATTCGCAAGGGTAAAACGGAAGCGGCAAACCGTAATACCTTTTCCTTGAAATATTCCAGTTGCCCATGTTCGTGAGCCAATCTTGCATTCTCTTGCCTATGAACGCCGGCTGCCAATCAACCTCTGAAGCCGCCTTCAAAAGCTGAGGTTTAATTTCGTCTGTTTTTATATACCATTCTTTAACGAGCCTGAAAACTATCTCGGTTTTGCATCTCCAGCAAACAGGATAGCTGTGAGTGTAATCATGAACTTTAAACAGCTTACCTTGCTTTTCAAGGCTTTCGAAAACAAGGTCTCTCGCCTCTGTGGTGGTTTTGCCGCTTAAAAAGTCGTAATTTTCTTCAAAAGCGCCTATTTCATTTATAGGGCAAATTTCCGGAAGGTTATATTTCTTGCCGAGCTCATAGTCTTCAGCGCCGCAACCCGGAGCAATGTGAACAACGCCGCAACCTTCGTTTGCATCAACGTCTTCCCATGCAATGATTTTATGAGTGAACTCTTTTTGAACTTTAAACCACGGGAAAAACGTTTCGTATTCAAGGCCTAAAAACTCGGAACCTTTAACTATTTTAAGGACTTGTTTCTCGCCTTCAATATATTTAATTGCATTTTTCGCAAGAGCGAGCGGCTTTTCGAAGTTTTCGCATTTAACAATAGCGTAATCAAGCTCAGGGTTGACAGCTAAAGCGACGTTTGCGGATAAAGTCCATGGAGTCGTCGTCCAAACGAGCATGTCAAAATCCGCATCTTTAATTTTTGCAATGCAAAACACGGCTTTGTGAGTAATATCTTTGTGAGAACCCGACATTTCATGGTCAGAAAGGGATGTTCCACATCTCGGGCACCAAGGCATCGGGCGAGAACCTCTTTCAATCCAGCCCTTTTCGTGGCAAACTTTAAGGAAATGCCAAATTCCTGAAATGTTCTCATCTGTGTGCGTGAAATAAGAATTTTTCCAGTTCATCCATTGGCCAAGTCTTTTTGATTGCTCAATTATAATGTTCGAAAAACGTTCAACGCGATCTTCGCATTTCCTTGTAAATTTATCAAGGCCGTAATTTTCGATATCTTTTTTGTTTTTAAAGCCAAGTTCTTTTTCAACTTCAACTTCAACCCAAAGGCCCTGGGCGTCAAAGCCGTTCCTGTAAAGGCAAGAATGTCCATTCATTGCTTTGTAACGAAGGAAAGTGTCCTTCCTGCTTCTTCCCCATGCGTGGTGCACGCCCATCGGGTTGTTAGCAGTTATCGGGCCGTCTAAAAATCTGAATCTTTCACCGTTTTTATTCTTTTCTCTTAGTTTTTCAAAGCATTTATTTTCTTCCCAGAAGTCAAGGATATCTTTTTCAATTTTTATAAAATCAGGCTTACCTTCTAATGCCATTAGTTTCAAACCTCCAAATTCGTTTATATATACCTTAATTATATAATAAACCAGAGCTTTTGTAAAACTCATTTTTAAGTTAATAATTTTATGACTAAATGATAGTTTTAAAGCGTGTATTTGCTCTCTTTTCTATGTTGACAAAACAAAAAGACGGAATTATAATCTAACTGCAATTTAGCCCTATTTTAATGTAAAAAAGGAGACAAGCCATGCAATTCAAATCTAAAATGAAAAAAACCACAGCAGTAGTTTTGACCCTTTCAATGATTTTGGCTTCAAACCCAGCTACTTTTGCAGCACGAAACAATTCAGCAACATCCTTATCATCAAAAGCGAAAAAATTAATTAAATACCCTCTTGTCATAGGTGGAGCCATAGCCTTAGGCACGGGAAGCTACTATACCGGTAGAAAAATAGTAGATAGAATGAACCCTTCAGAACGAATTTTGAAAGAAAATATCAAACAAGCCCGCAAAGAACTCCCTGAGCTTGAAAGAAGATATTTAAATAGCGAAACTTCTAAAGAAGAAAAAGCGCAACTTTTAGGAGAAATAAATTTCAGACGGCAACTCGTTAGCGAAAGGCCAAAAAGCACCGCAGAAATTCTGGCAAGCTTGCCTGTGATCGGAGGAATAGCCTTTTGCGCCAAAGGAATTTTAAGCGCAATTGATAATCTTGGCGATATTTCAAAAAGAATCGCGAATATTTCATATCTTTCATATGCGTTTACCAACTTTAAAATGATGAAAAACGGCATTGCTTCTTACTTTGAAAAAACACCTTCAGAAGTAAGCAAAGATGAGATATTCAGTAACTTTGACAAAGCATTTTCTGATATTAAAGGCCAAGAAGAAGCCATCCATCAAGTGAAAAATCATCTTTACGACATAGTTATCGCTAAGAACCAAGCTAAATGGAAAGACGAAAAATATTCTCACGGAGATGTGCTTTACTTCCACGGGCTTTCAGGCGTCGGAAAGACCTCCGTTTCAAATGCAATTTCAAATATTCTTTATGAAAACCCGAAAATTTACACTGTAACTCCTTCAGACGTAGACAAAGAAAGCACAGAAAGCGTTGTATCTCAGCTTTTCGGTTCAAAAGAGCCTGCAAACCAGAATCCATATTTCCCGCAAGCTCCAAAACAAAATAATTTGACAAACTTTTTGAAAAATAATCCTAATGGAATCGTTAGAATCGAAGAGTATGACAAAATGTGCACTCCTGCTCTTGATGAAGTTTTAAGAACTGTGATGGAATGCGGAATCATCAATGTTAACGGCGAAAAAATTGATTGCTCGGGAATTCTCTTTATTCTAACTTCGAATGAAGACAAAGTTTCAATGGAAGGTTTCGACAAAGAAGATTCCAAAAAACTTGACAAAGAAAGCATCGCTAAAGGATTCACAAGAGTTTGGCATGATAAATCATTCCTCAACCGCGTGAGAAAAGTTGAATTTAAAAATTTAAGCCATAAATCTTATAAAATCATCATAAAAAATCACTTTGATCAACTAGCTGAATTCTGGGCAGATTCGAAAAATGCAGGAATCAAGCTAACAATAGACGACGAAACCATCAAAGATTTAGCAACTGAAGTTGAAAACTTAAACCAAGGCGCAAGATCAATCGACCTTAAAATTCTCCCGCTTTTGCAAGGAGAAATAGGAAACGAAATAAAATTGGCTCCAAACCTTGATTTTTACAGAAATAAAACCTTAAAAGTTTCATACGACATGGAAAACAAAAAATTCAATCTAAATGAATGCTAAAAGTCACCCCCACCCCTGCTCTGAGGGGTGGTTTTTATTATTTTATTTTATAATTTCAGGAAATAATAGAAATTTTATATAGATACTTGACAAAATCCAAGTAAACATTATGATTGATAGTATATTTATGTATAAAATTATTTGATTAGGAGTGAGAGATTATGTTAAATTTCAAAAAAGTTGTAGCAAGAGAAAAAGCCACCGACAAAGACAGGCAAAAAACAGGCCAAAAAAGCTATGAAGAAAAAGTGAAGAAGTTGCTCACATCATGCACCAACTTTGGGAATTACCTAAAAAATAATGTAAGCAGCAAAACTAAGTATTCTGAAATTGCAGAAAAATTCCAAGATAAAAACATGTTCAAGGACCAAATGGCCAAAAACAGGCTTACTTCTCGAACAAGCAAAATTCTTAATGAAATGAGAAAAAGGCTTTCGAAAATTAAAGGAACCTTTAACCCTCAAGACCAAACCAAACTTTTGGCAGCTTTTGAATTCACCCCTAAAAAAGCAAATGAAAAAACCGGACGCATCAAACGCTCGGCGATAGATGATGCAGAAGTAGTTAAATTTTTTCAAAAAGATATTCCCAGTGCTTTGATGAATATTGCAAGAAAAGAAGCGGCTGCATCATGCAAAGCAGTGGAAACAGGTAAAAAACTGATAGCCAAAGCCACTGCAATGAAAGAAGAGGCCTCAAACCAAAAATCGGTTGCAAAGGACGCCGTAAGCGAATTTAATGAAGCAAAAAAAATAAACAGCATTAAACCAGCAGCTATGGAAAAGCAAGATGAAATCAAACAGCAAATTTCAAGCGGAACACAAAACGCAAATAACTTAAGAGCTTCCATAAAAAAGCTTGAAAAACTGCAAAACGAAATGGAAGAAAAATCAAAGGCACTTAAAGAAGAAATAACCGCGAAAACCCCTGCCGCAAATAAAATCAACGAACTGGCACAATTTTCAAATGATGCAATTAAAAATGTTGAAAAATCGAAAAATGACCTTGAAAGCAAAACAAATGAACTGGCAAACTCGACCGCTACTATCAATAAAATAATCAGTAATGCCGAAGAAAAAGGGCCTTTCGACGAAGAAACAAAAACCTTTACTATAAGGTCAAACGATGATTTTGAAAAAACCAAAAAATACAAAAGTAAAATTACAAAAATAATTATAGCAGGCGAAAACATCAGAACAATTAACAAAAAAGCATTTTGTGGACTAAGTAACCTAGAAAGCGTAACAATGGGCGCAAGCACAGAAAACATTAATGATGAGGCATTTAGCGGCCTTAGCAAACTAAGAGTGGTAACGCTAGGAGCGAATACAACAAAAATACACAAGGCGGCATTTAGCAGATGCACTTCACTTGTAGCTATTGATCTAAAAAATGTTAAATCCATTGGTGAAAACGCATTCAGCGGCTGCACGGCTTTGGAAGGCGTTAATTTAGCAAACGTTGCAAGCGTTAGCGCAAACGCATTTAACGGGTGCACAGCGCTCACTGGCGTCAGTTTAGGCAAGGCTAAAATCATTGCTCAAGGCGCATTCAGTGGTTGCACAGCGCTGAAAGATATCTTAAGCGCACAGAGCGTTACAACTATTCAGAAAAATGCCTTCAGCGAATGCAAATCATTGGCGACTGTTAGTCTAGAAAATGTTACATCCGTTGGTGAAAAAGCATTCGACAGTTGCACAGCTCTGACAAACGTTAATTTAAAAAACGCTAAAACTATAGGCGACAGCGTGTTTAATGGTTGCACGGCGCTAAAAAATGCTGATTTAGAAAAATCTGAAACCATCGGCGCAAATGCCTTCAACAGTTGCGCTGCACTAGAAACTGTTAATTTAAAAAGCGCAAAAACTATAGGCGATGATGCATTTAACGGATGCAAAGCGATTCAAAGTGTAATCACACCGCTAACTGAAGAAGGCCATAAATATGTGAAAAAAACCATACTGGATCAAGCGGGTCTTAATCGCAAGAAAAATAATATGTTAAAAAGGCTCTTTACATTGCAAAACATTGAATTTAAAAAATCAAAATAAACAAGAAAAGCCTGCGCTTTAGATAGCGTAGGTTTTCTGCATATAACAAAAGCATCTGAAAATTAATCAGATGCTCTTTTGCATTTTTTTCTGTCAAAGCTAGGGTTAAAGGCATAGAAGTTTTTGCTGTCAAGCTTGTCGGTGCAGATTCGAAGCGCTTCACCAAAGCGTGCGGAATGTAGCGCGAAAATATTTTTATTTTAAAATTTATATTTTCCAAGTTATTTCGATTTTTTCCTCTGAAATATGCACCACTTCCACAAGTGCACCCAAAACTTCAATCTTGTCTTCCAGGCTCATTTTGTTCCATTTCGAAATATAATCCGTAATCCCCTCTGAGCTCGAGCCACCCTGTAAGAAAGCTAGCTCTTTGCTGAGCATTTCCCGCTTTTCATCCAGTTTTTTCACCCTTGCGTTTATGTAATTCATGAGTGCATCATCTGCGTTTAAAACCTTTTTTAAAAGCTCTTCAATTTCCTCATCAATCTTCGAAATTTCCATTTTGCGCTCGTTTATTTTAGGGTTAGAAATGGATCTTGGGCTAGCACTCAAGCTGCTCCATTTAGAAAGTTTATTTTTTATCATTTCAAACATCAAATTCTCTAGGTCCTTTACCTTCAGTGCTTTGCACCCCTTGCAGCAGCCTCTGGAAGCTTTATTGCTGCAAATAAAATATTTCGCAGCTTCCTTATTCTTCCCGCCGGACTTTCTCACCACAAGCGCATAGCCGCAATTACCGCATTTCATCTTCCCCACAAGCCAAGAATTTTTAGCCCTGCGGCCGGCTGGGGCATGCCTGCTTCTCTGGCTTTTCATTCGGCATTTAAGCCACAAGTTTGATTCAACAACACCTTCATGAGGCGCTAAAACCAAATTTTTATTTTCAAGTGAGGAGTGTTTTTCGCTGGCCGATTTTCCTTTGTATAAATAACAAGCATTTTCACCCGTGAATTCTTCGGCGCTGTTTACCACATTCACGCCCTGGTTTTTATAAAAATCATAAATTTGAAAATCAGCTTTAACATATATCGGGTTCCTCAAAATCTCGCTTAGCCTTGCCGTGCACCAGGTCTTGCCCCTGAGGTTTTTCAAGCCTTGCTCGCTAAAATATTTCAAAATATCTCTCAAAGATTTCCCCGGCTGAGAATAAATCAAATACATCAGTTTGATTTGCTCTATTTCTTCACTTTTGGGAGCATATTTCGAAGTTTGAATGCCATTTATAACCGTTTTTTCAAGAGAAAATCCATACGGCACCCTCCCGCCCATGTAAAAGCCTTTTTTGCTTCGAGAATAATATGAATCTGCAACCCGCTTTTGAATGGTTTCTCTTTCTAGCTGCGCGAAAACTATGCAAATGCTAAGCATGGCTCTTCCTATGGGCGTTTGAGTGTCAAATTTCTCGGTGGATGAAACAAACTGCACGTTGTGTTTTTCAAATGTTTCCATCATATTCGAAAAATCAAGTATGGAGCGGCTTATTCGGTCGAGTTTATAAACAATAACCCTTTTTATTATCCCTTTTTTAACGTCGCGAAGCATCTCTTCGAATGCGGGCCTGTTGGTGTTTTTACCGCTAAAACCTCTGTCAATGTAGCTTTTGTATTCCCCGCCTCTTGTTTCAAATTTGCAAAACTCAATTTGGCTTTCAACTGAAATGCTGTCCGCTTTTTCAACCGATTGTCGAGCATAAATCGCATCATACATTTATTTTGTTTCCTCCGATTGTTCATGGCTTCAAATCAAATTTCAAACATACTTTTTAAAAATGTTATAAAGCCTGCTTTTTGCTTCATTTTCAGCTTGAATTTTTTCCTCAAGCTTAAGCACAGGCGCCAAATTCACCACTGTGTACTGCCTGCCCGACAAAGTTTTTTTCAAATACTCTTTTTCATATTTCGCACCGTTAAACACGCCAACCCCCTTTAATCACCAGCAAGTTTATTTTCTTTTCAATATATGCAAGCAAGCGCGAAATATTAAAAAATGTATTTCTACAAAGGAAAATACAAAAATAAAATTAATAAAGAAATTACACCTTTAACCCACAGGCAGAGCCATTTGTTTTGTGATAAAATATATATATGAAAAGTTTTTAACCCAAAAATCAGCAAAATATAACAAAAATATATACAAAATCATTTTGGTTTATGATAAAATTGGTCCGTGACAAATTATAGAAAGAAGGGATTTAATACAAAAGAAAAAAATTATGCCTGCTTTAACCGCGCTGTGCTTGATAATGAATTTAATGTTCCCGATTTTCAAAGCATATGCAGCTGAGAAAAACGAAGTAACACTGAATTTCACCAATGGCACTATAACCGACGGAAAAGTCGTTTACACAAGTAGCGGCGAAAGCAGCAAAGGCGAAATCGAGCTAGTAGCAAAAAATAATATGGATAGCTACGACAGCCAAGCGATTTCAGAAAACAACATGAAAATTGACCTTAACGAAAAAGATTATTACTTAAAAACTGCTTCAAAAATTTCAGTTGAAAACCCTGATGAAATTCCAGGAGCCGCAGCAAACACCTCTTACAACGCACTTTACATCGGGGATACTAGATTCGACGTAACCTCGAACCCTTATGTTAAACTAGATACCGCTCAATTCAGCGGGACTTTAAACATAAGGCTTCAAAAGGAATCTGCCCCATCGCCAAGTTACCCTGACAACATTTCTATCAAGGCGACTTACGATGGCTCTGGAATGGAAGTTTATTTAAACACAGCAAAAATCGGTGATGAATTAAACAAAATTGAAGAAACGGGAAAAGGCTACGCAAGCGGTGAAATCAACAATTTAATTTCAGTTCAGCTTGCATTCGGCGACGGAAACATTGGCAGCGTAACCGTCAACGGCGAGAAAATCAATATTCCTGAAGGCACTAAAGACCGCTTGGAATTTAGCGTTGCGCCTGCAAGCGAGTATGTGATTGTGGTTACAAAAGCTAAAAATTCTTCAAGCTCGGATGTACCAAGAACTATAATCTGGGATTCCGACAAAAATAACAATTCAAGCCTCAAAGACAATGAGATTCTTAAAAACGGAAGCATAGAAATCCTTGATATCAAAGATAAAAGCGGAAATTCAATAGGTCTTAACGAAGTAAAGCAAGACACCACAAAGAATAACGGCTGGGCAAGCATTCTTCCCGGATATAAAGTTATTTTGAAATTAAAGCCTGATTACGGCTATCAATTAACTTCGATTAAAATAAACGATGAAACCCTAACTGCTAAAGAGGAAGAATCAACTTTTGAATACACAATGCCGGACACAAACGTTCATTTGAGCGGAATTTTCGAAAAAGTTGATAACAAAGTAACAGCTGACACCGAAAAAGTCAAAGAAGGCAAAATTGAAATCAGTGAATCAGAAATAGATTCTGGCTCGGTAGTCCTTTCAGTCAGCGATGCGGCTTTAACCGAAGAACAAACAGCCAAATTCAAAGAAAAAACCGAAGGATATGAAATCTCTACGTTTTTGGGTATAAGCTTAGACAAAGTTGTTTACAAAGGAACCGAAAATGATGTTTGGTCGAAAAAACTGAATGACCTTAAAAACAAAGCAACCATTACCCTTAAGCTTGAAGAAAAAATTAACGGAAATGAAATTAAAATAATTCACGAAAAAAGCGACGGAACCTTCGAAATAATTCCTGCGGATTACAACGCTTCGGAAAACACCATAACCTTCAAAACTTCCAGCTTTTCAAACTATGCCATAGCAAGCAAAACTGAAAATAATATTGAATCAAAAGAAAATAATAAAGAAGAAAATAATAACAATAAAAATATCGAAAACACTGTAATTCCTAAAACGGGAGACAACATAATGAAATACGCTATTATTTTCGTTTTAGTGGCATTGATTTTAGCAGGGTTCCTGGCATATAACCAAAAGAAAAAATCCAAAAAATAAGGAGGAGACAAAATGAAAAAATCTTGGATTTTTAAAGCGTTGGCTGCAACCGGGATAGTCTTCCCGCTGATGATGGCTAACAACGAAGCACATGCTTTTACAATTACGAACGACGGCAATTACGCTTTAATCATGGACATCAAATACTCTGACGAAGGCGCGACTATCGACGGCTCACAAAGCAAAGTTTTGAAATTTAACTTTGACGAAGGAGAAGAAAAAGTTAAACTCTATGACTTAACAAATGGCATAACTGCTTTCAACGGAAAAAACGAATTTTCAGGCTGGGGTCTTTCGTCAGACAGCACAGAACCCGCAGCACAAAACACAGAACTAACTAAAAAAGACTTTAGCTCATCGGGAGAGATGGGAAATGTATCTTACACAAACGGAAAAAACGTTTACGCATTATTTACCGGCAAAGAACTCTCAGAAACAGGAACATATTACTTAAAGTTAGACCCATTTGCAGGTACAGTAAACGACGAAAACTCTATTTTGCTATCATCAAAATCAGATGAATTTAAAACAGTAGATCTATCAAAATACGTTGCTAAAAGAGCCGGCTGTGAATTTTGCGGCTGGGGCTGCGATGGCAAAATCGTAACCTCGATTGATAAAAGCTACTTTAAAGATAACTACGCTGTGACTGTTTTTGCGCTTTACAAAAGCCTCAATTTTTACGGTGTTGACGAAAAAGGAAGACTAAACAATCCAGCTTTAAAAGAAGATGACAGGCCACATTCATATGTATTAACTTTAAACGCTAACGGCGGAACAATAGACGGAAAAGAATCTAAACAATACGACTACCTAGGAGGAGCTAATTCCGGCACTTCAATGCCAATATTCCACTATATCCCCGAAAGAAAAGGCTACACCTTCAAAGGCTGGAACACCAAAAAAGACGGTTCAGGGACGTTTTGCACATTTATGTACTGGGGTTCATGGAGAGCTGACGACAAAAAAGAATTTGAAAGAGACTCTTTGATTGAAAGCATGAAGGTTTACAAAAACATAACCCTTTATGCCACTTGGGAAGAAACTCCAACTGAGTTTGAAGGGACGACCTTCCCAAGCAGGAGCGAAAGCGAAATAGAAGGTAGCCTCACAATGGAAGAAGGCACAGATGGGAATTACACACTGGACATTAAAAAAGTTGAGATTCCAGAAAATTTAGCAAGCAAAAACGTTAAGTTCATGGTAGACATTAATTTACTTAATAACAATGACGAATCAGACATAGTTGAAGTTAACGGCAAAAAGATGATAATTAAAATTAAACTTCCTGAAGATTTAAAAGGTTATAATCATTTCGAAGTCGTTTACATCGGCAGAAATGGCGAAATAAAAGATACTCTGCCCGCTACTTTGAAAGACGGATATATAACTTTCGAAACTACGCATTTGAGCAAATACGGAATAATCGCCACGAATAAATCAAGCGGAGGCGGCAGCTCAAACGAAGAAAAAACCGAAAATAAAGGTGAAACTGAAGGCGAAGGCGAAAACAAAGATGAAAAAGAAAATGGAGAAAGCAAAAATGCTTCAGAAAACCCTGTAACAGGCGACGGAATTGCATGCGCTGTAGCTCTTTTCACTGCTGCTTCGCTCGGAATTGCTGCAATGCCAATTTCAAATAAGAAAAAATAAAATAGAACTTTTTAAAATGTGAAAACTAGCCTTCAACCGCTAGTTTTCATGTTTGAAGGGAAAAGATTTAATGAAAAAAGGAAATCAAACCGAAATTTTTAAAAATGCAGCATGTTTAATATTGATCGTAATTTTAATTTATTCAGGAACAAAAATTTTCAATTGGAGCAAAGAAAACATCCAAAATAGCAACATGGCGCAAAACATAAATAAAGCCGCCGTGACCAAAACAAACACTAGCGAAAATAATAAATACACCGTGGATTTTAGCCTGCTCAAAAGTCAAAACAGCGACACCGTCGCGTGGATTAAAGTCAGTGGGACTAACATTGAATACCCCGTTGTGAAAGCGAAAGACAATGAATACTACTTAACTCACAGCTTTGACAAAAGCAGCAATTCCGCAGGGTGGATTTTCGCAGATTACAAAAATAAATTCGACGGAACAGACAAAAACATCGTGATTTACGGCCACAACAGAAAAGATAAATCAATGTTCGGCAGCCTGAGAAATATTTTAAGTTCAGAATGGCAAAATAACAGCGAAAACACTGAGATAACATTTGTTTCCGAAAATGAAAATTGCATCTACAAAGTTTTTTCGGTTTACCAAATTGAAAAAGAAAATTACTATATAAAAACGAATTTTAACAGCAGCAGTGAATTTGAAAAGTTCCTTGAAACAATTAAAACCCGAAGCGTGAAAGATTTTGAAACGCCTGTTTCATCGGCAGATAGCATTTTAACGCTTTCAACATGCGCCGCTAACGACGATTATAGAACCGTACTTCACGCGAAAAAATCAAATTAAAATAACACAAGGTAGGCAAAGTTTGCAGCTTTCCCTACCCTTTTTTATTTATGCATTAAAAATATCAAACTTAAGTATTCAATTTTTATTAATTGCGCTTTACATTCCGATTATTATTTAGTATAATATTTGTATCAATCAATTTTGGAGGTTTGACATTATGAAAAATAAAGCAATTTTCAAAAAATGGTGGTTTTGGGCCGTCGTTACTACTGTTCTGAGCTGTATGTTAGTAGGAAACAGCCAATTTCAAAACGGTTTAGAAAAAGGGATGGAAAGCACAAATAGTTCATCAAACCAAAAAACAGATAAAAAACAGACCAACAACGAACCTAAAAATGGTATTAAAACCCACTCAACTGGAACCGCCAATTCAGCAAACTCGCCTGAAAAAAGTATTGCATTTACAATAACGGATGTTCCTAATGATTCAACCGGAAACTGGAGAATTGCTAAAATTTCAGAAAAAATTGAAATACAAAACTATGCATTAGACTATTACAAAAAAAATTTCAAAAATGATCATGAAATTCATGCAATAGTAAATTTTTACACCAAAACAACAACAGGGATTTCTGTTATAGGTAATTTATTGGATGTATCTATACATGAATATGTAAAAAAAGAAGAACATAATGCGAAAGTATTATTTAGTGGTAAACTTATCAAAGAATATCATATAAATAAAGACACTGGTGAAATAGAAGTAATACAGTAACATTGCAATCCTTGGCCACATATTAAAGGCTAAGGATTTTTTGCTCCTAAATATATTTTAAAATGTTTTTTGCGCAATCTGCACGGTTTGCTTCACCAAAGCGTTGATAGTGAACAATTTCGCGCTCCCTTAAAAACCTGATAGGGTCTTTCACGTCAGGGTCATCGCAGAACCTTAAAATGTTGTCGTAAGTGGTTCTTGCTTTTTGTTCTGCTGCAACCTTGTAAATACAACATTTTAAAAATTTGAAATTAAAAATTCCAATGTACTTCAATAGGAACATCTCTTGAACCCTCAATACGTTTTCCGATACAGATATAGTCAATAAGTTTCTGTACGGTTTCTCTGTCTAAACAATCAATATCTGTATATTTTTTAATAATCTCTTGACGACTATCATTGCTGTTCATTCTTTCGTTGATTTTATCCATGCTTTTTTGATGCTGGCAAAGTAAAGTCTCAAGTCGTTTTTTCTCACTTACAAAATCACGAGAAAAACCTATATATTCTGATTCTGTGATTATTCCTTTGACTTTATCAAAATATAAATTTTTTATTGTCTTTGAATGCTCAGCTATTTTTTTATTGCATAGTGCAATTTCTTTTTCTAGATTTTGTTTTTGATTTTTTAATGCATCAGAAAGAATGATATTATTCTCTAAATTTTCTTTATCGAGAAATTCATCTGACATTTTTTTAAGTTCATCTATAATTGCTTTTTCTAATCTTTCGACTGAGATAAAAGAGCCTATACAAGAATCTTTAGATATATGCCTATTTGAACATCCAAGATAATGTTTACCATGGCATTTAGATGACCTCATAGTATATCCACAGTGCATGCATTTTACTTTCCTGGCAAATAATCCTATTGTTCCTACTACGAATGGTTTTGATCGCTCTTGTACCATAGTTTGAACTTTATCCCAAAGTTTCCTCTCTATAATAGGATCATGTGTCCCCTTTACGATAAACCATTCTTCTTTGGGTCTCGGTTTATTTTGCTTGGTTTTATAAGAAATGCTCCCATATTTCCCCTGTACCATATTACCAATATAAATTTCATTTACAAGCATATCCGAAATAGCAGAATATTTCCAAAGTGTACTGTTTTTTCTCTTAGGCTGCTTGTATCTTAGTCCGTGTAACCTCTTATATTCAGTTGGATTAGGCACTGCTCTGTCATTTAGCATTCTAGCAATCGCTGTTTTACCATATCCTTTTGAAAACAAAGTAAACACTTCTCTTACTATATTAGCGGCTTCTTCATCAATAATAAGATGACCTTTTTGATTAGGGTCCTTTTTATAACCATACAGTGCAAAAGCACCTATATGAAACCCATTTTTTCTTTTGCTTATAAGTACACTTTTTATATTATCAGACATATCTTCAAGATACCATTCATTTATAAGTCCATTGATTTGTCTTGATTTTTTGTTATCTTTGTTAGCCGTATCTGCGTTATCAACGATGCTTATAAATCTTATACCCCAAATAGGAAACAGGCCATTAATATATTTTTCAACAAGCTCAAGTTCTCTTGTAAATCTTGATTGAGTTTTGCAAAGTATAATATCAAATTTTTTTTCTTTAGCATCTTCAAGCAATTTATTAAACTGCGGGCGCCTTCTGTCAGTACCTGTATAATCGTCATCGCTATAAATATTGTAGATATTCCAGCCATGTTCCAAGGCATACTCACACAACATCGATTTTTGGTTTTGTATGCTTTCACTATCATCTAATTCACATCTTTTATCTCTATCCTCCTCTGAAAGTCTACAATATATTGCAACTTTTGTCATATTTTTATTCCCCTTATTATACGAAGTCATAAAAACAAATTAGCCCTATTTTTTTAATGGTAATGCATGTGGAGCTAGTTTGTGAATATTATCTTTGTGCTAATTATTTTTGGATTACTAATTTGCTTTTTTCACATTCATTAATAAGCTCGATCCACTTTTTGTTAAACTCTTCTTTTAATTTTTGTTCTTCTGAATTTTTAAAAATGTTTGTACAGATAATTTTATCTTTCGCCATTTAATCACCTCGAAAATTTTATGTTATATAAGTATGAATTCTGGCCTGTACAATATTATTTATTTTCTAATCTCTATCCATTATAAAATGTTACACAAAATTCACGTATCTACTATCTGTAAAGCCGCTTTAATTACCTACAATGATTGTTTCACGTAAGGTAGTATTCGAAAATCCTATATATTTCAACGAATTAATTTCGTAATATTTTAATTAATAAATGCTACAAAAAATCATCTAGAAAAATATATAAATTTGTATATAAACTTTTAATTAAATTGACCTTTTCACCACTATAAAACTCGGCGTCTCTTCTTTTTTTAGTCTTATAAGTTTATTGCTACACATTTTTAGCATTCATTGCATACTTTACTGCAGTATTTTCAAGAATTTTAAATTTTTAACATAAAAAATAGAGCATCTGAAATTCAGACACTCCTACAGGAAAAATCTTAAAATTTTATCTCACAATACTATTTCGGCTTATACCTTTTGACTTTTTACAAAAATCATGATATTATAAAATTATGTTAAATTGATGAAAAAAATATTAATTGCTTGTTTAAGGAGGTAAAATTATGAAAAACAAATTTTTCAAAATAATATCAATACTTGCACTAATTATTACTCTAGGAATAAGTTCCACTATACATGCTTCGTGGAAAATTGAAAATGATACCTTTACTATACACAACGAAAAGGCTGGAGAACTATATGATAACAATCTTAAACATGGACTTTCATGCAATTGTAAACACATTATAATTTCTGGGAATATAAATGATTTCGACCTTGGCAGCCTTGGATGTTTCGTAAGCAATTATAATTCAGTTAACATTTATGACACAAATATTTTTGAGATAAAAACTAGTATGTTTTGTAATAAATATAATCTAAAAAAGTTCGTGTGCCCAAAAAATTTAAAGAGTATTGGGAGGAACTGTTTTTTTAATTGCCCTAATCTGGAACAGATTGTAATGCCTGACAGTTTGGGAACTATAAATGATGGTTCATTTCAGTTTTGCCCTGAACTGCGTTTGATATTGCCCTCATCACTAAAAATTGGAAAGATGGTTTTTCATAAATGCCCACATGTTGATTTTAGTAAATGCGGCAAACTCAGTACTTTAAGAGAAACGAACTGCGAAACTAATAAAGTTGAAAGCATATCTTTTATAACAAATATTTATACTTTACTAACAAAAACTTTGTCCAATTAGATTTTTATTTACTCAAAATGATTCCAGAAACAGCTTCTATAAAGTTACACTGTTCTCTATATACGATAAAAAACAATCTTTCATTATATTAACCATTTGTTGTTCGCTTAATTGATCATTCACCTTTAATTCTCCGTTATCTATTTTTGAAACAATTTTACCAACTATTTCATCGTCTAAATATAAGTTTCCATCCATGTCAGCATACATAGCCGGAATAGTTCCATTTTTAAATGTTGTTAATAATGCCTCTTTTAGGTGCTGGTCGTTTAATTCAACTTTAATTTTTTTATACTGAAAAATAGCATAAAAATCTAGTTATCCGCATAAAAACTGGACTTATCACACTTTATCAAGGTCAAAACCACTCAATTTACTACTAATTTACTACTTATGAATGAGCTTTGATACGACGATTTATCCTTGAAAAGTGAAGATATAAAGATACTTCCAATAAAATTTGAATATTTAATAGGTAGACACTTCAAAAAATGAGGTGTCTATTTTTTTACCCGATTTTGAAAGGAAGTGAACTTATGAAAACAAAAAATCAAGAATCAAAAGGTCGTTCCCCACTCTTTAAGACCATCAAACATTCATTCAGCCAATAAAAAAGAAAGGATAGGTAAAAATATGGAACTTAAATTTGTGATTCCCAACATGGAAAAAACATTCGGCAATTTAGAATTTGCTGGCGAGGATAAAGTCGTTCAGCGAAGAATCAACGGACGGCTAACTGTCTTATCAAGAAGCTATAATCTCTATTCTGATGTTCAAAGAGCAGATGATATTGTGGTGGTGCTTCCTGCTGAAGCTGGCGAAAAACATTTCGGCTTTGAGGAACGTGTGAAGTTAGTCAATCCACGTATTACCGCAGAGGGCTACAAAATCGGCACTCGTGGTTTTACAAATTACCTTTTACATGCTGACGACATGATAAAAGAATAAAGAAAGAGAGGAAAAATGATGAGATTAGCAAATGGCATTGTATTAGATAAAGACACGACTTTTGGAGAATTGAAATTCTCTGCTCTACGTCGTGAAGTGAGAATCCAAAATGAAGACGGGTCGGTTTCAGATGAAATCAAGGAACGTACCTATGACTTAAAATCCAAAGGACAAGGACGCATGATTCAAGTAAGTATTCCTGCCAGCGTGCCTTTGAAAGAGTTTGATTATAACGCACGGGTGGAACTTATCAATCCCATTGCGGACACCGTTGCTACTGCCACCTATCAAGGAGCAGATGTTGACTGGTATATCAAGGCAGACGATATTGTGCTGACAAAGGATTCTAGTTCATTCAAAGCTCAACCACAAGCAAAGAAAGAACCGACACAAGACAAATAGTCGCTAGGTAGAAAGGAGACTTTTTCGCATGAAACAGCGTGGTAAAAGGATTCGCCCATCTGGTAAAGATTTAGTCTTTCATTTTACGATAGCGTCACTCCTGCCTGTTTTCCTGCTGGTTGTCGGACTGTTTCATGTGAAGACAATCCAGCAGATCAACTGGCAGGATTTTAACCTATCACAAGCAGATAAGATTGACATTCCCTATTTAATTATCAGTTTCAGTGTCGCAATTCTTATCTGCTTGCTGGTAGCGTTTGTATTCAAACGGGTTCGCTATGATACGGTTAAACAACTTTACCACCGTCAAAAACTGGCAAAGATGATACTTGAAAACAAGTGGTATGAATCTGAACAGGTCAAAACAGAGGGTTTCTTTAAAGATAGTGCTGGTCGTACAAAGGAAAAGATAACCTACTTCCCTAAAATGTATTATCGACTTAAAAATGGCTTGATACAGATACGGGTGGAAATCACGCTGGGAAAATATCAAGACCAACTCTTACACTTGGAAAAGAAATTAGAGAGTGGCTTGTACTGTGAGCTGACGGATAAAGAGTTAAAGGATTCCTATGTGGAATATACTTTGCTCTATGACACCATAGCCAGTCGTATTTCTATTGATGAAGTAGAAGCTAAAGATGGTAAACTTCGCTTAATGAAAAACGTATGGTGGGAATATGATAAGCTCCCTCATATGTTGATTGCTGGTGGTACAGGTGGCGGTAAAACTTACTTTATACTGACACTGATTGAAGCCTTGCTTCATACAGATTCAAAACTGTATATTCTTGACCCGAAAAATGCTGATCTTGCGGACTTAGGTTCTGTGATGGCAAATGTCTACTATAGAAAAGAAGACTTGCTTTCTTGCATTGAAACATTCTATGAAGAAATGATGAAACGTAGTGAGGAAATGAAGCAGATGAAGAACTATAAGACTGGCAAAAATTATGCTTACTTAGGTCTCCCGGCACACTTCTTAATCTTTGATGAATACGTCGCTTTCATGGAAATGCTGGGAACAAAAGAAAACACCGCAGTTATGAATAAGCTGAAACAGATTGTCATGTTAGGTCGTCAAGCTGGCTTCTTTCTAATACTGGCTTGTCAACGTCCAGACGCAAAATATTTAGGCGACGGAATCCGTGATCAGTTTAATTTCAGAGTGGCTTTAGGTCGTATGTCTGAAATGGGCTATGGCATGATGTTTGGCAGTGACGTACAAAAGGATTTCTTCTTAAAGCGAATCAAAGGTCGTGGCTATGTTGATGTAGGAACAAGTGTCATATCAGAGTTTTATACTCCCCTTGTACCAAAAGGATATGATTTCTTGGAGGAAATTAAAAAGTTATCCAACAGCAGACAGTCCACGCAGGCGACGTGCGAAGCGGAAGTCGCAGGTGTGGACTGATCTTGCTGGCTGGTGTGGCAATAGCCACGCCAGCACTTACCCCCCCGTATCTAACAGGGGGGTACAAATCGACAGGAAACAGTCAAAAAAACATTAGAAAATCCTTTGGTTACAAGGGATTTACAAAATTTCAGCGTATGTCAAATGGGCTTTAAAAGTTGACATACGCCTTTTTGATTGGAGGGATTTTTACTGAATGAACAAACTTGGTTACAGCATTTAAAAGAAAAACGCTTGGCTTATGGACTATCTCAAAACCGTTTAGCTGTTGCGACTGGTATTACAAGGCAGTATCTAAGCGATATTGAAACAGGAAAAGTCAAGCCATCAGAGGATTTACAGCAGTCCCTTTGGGAAGCTCTGGAACGCTTCAATCCCGACGCTCCCCTTGAAATGCTGTTTGATTATGTAAGAATTCGCTTTCCGACAACAGACGTACAGCAGGTGGTCGAAAACATCTTACAACTGAAACTGTCCTATTTTCTTCATGAGGACTATGGTTTCTATTCTTATTCAGAGCATTATGCTTTAGGCGACATATTCGTCCTTTGCTCCCATGAACTGGACAAAGGAGTTCTGGTGGAATTGAAAGGTCGTGGGTGCAGACAATTTGAAAGCTATCTTCTGGCACAACAAAGAAGCTGGTATGAGTTCTTTATGGACGTTTTGGTGGCTGGCGGTGTGATGAAACGCCTTGACCTTGCCATTAACGATAAGACAGGGATTTTAAATATCCCTGTACTCACTGAAAAGTGCCAACAGGAAGAATGTATCTCCGTCTTCCGCAGTTTTAAAAGCTATCGCAGTGGCGAACTGGTACGCAAAGAGGAAAAGGAATGTATGGGAAACACCCTCTATATCGGTTCATTACAAAGTGAAGTTTATTTCTGTATCTATGAAAAGGACTACGAGCAGTACAAGAAAAATGATATTCCCATTGAAGACGCAGAAGTAAAAAACCGTTTTGAGATTCGATTGAAAAATGAGCGTGCCTATTATGCAGTCCGTGATTTACTCGTCTATGACAATCCAGAGCATACCGCCTTTAAAATTATCAATCGGTATATCCGTTTTGTAGATAAAGACGATTCCAAACCTCGTTCTGATTGGAAACTGAATGAAGAATGGGCTTGGTTTATTGGGAACAATCGTGAACGATTAAAACTAACCACAAAACCAGAGCCTTACTCCTTCCAAAGGACGCTGAACTGGCTATCTCATCAAGTTGCCCCGACCTTAAAGGTTGCGATTAAACTTGATGAAATCAACCAGACGCAGGTTGTAAAAGACATTCTCGACCATGCGAAACTGACAGACCGACACAAGCAGATTTTGAAGCAACAGTCAGTAAAAGAACAGGACGTGATAACAACAAAAAAATAACTCAAATACAAATTCATTGAATATAGAGAGGAGAACATTTTTATGAATTTTGGACAAAACCTTTATAACTGGTTTCTATCAAACGCTCAATCACTGGTGCTTTTAGCAATCGTTGTGATTGGCTTGTATCTTGGCTTCAAGCGTGAGTTTAGCAAACTGATTGGCTTTTTAATTATTGCGATTATTGCGGTTGGCTTAGTCTTCAACGCTGCTGGAGTAAAAGACATTTTACTAGAGCTATTCAATCGCATTATTGGTGCTTAAATAAAACCGTTCTTTTGTGGAATATAAGTGGTTTTCTTATGTTCCGCAAAGGAATGGTACACCAAACGAAGTGCGGTAGGGATTTTTGAATCTCTACAAAGAAAGGACGTGAATATATGGACGATATGCAAGTCTATATTGCGAATTTAGGCAAATACAATGAGGGCGAATTGGTCGGTGCGTGGTTTACCTTTCCCATTGACTTTGAGGAAGTCAAAGAGAAAATCGGCTTGAATGATGAATATGAGGAATACGCCATTCATGACTACGAGTTACCCTTTACGGTTGACGAATACACTTCCATTGGCGAACTCAATCGACTATGGGAAATGGTATCGGAATTACCCGAAGAATTACAATCGGAGCTATCTGCTCTGCTCACTCATTTTTCAAGCATTGAAGAACTAAGCGAACATCAAGAGGATATTATCATTCATTCCGATTGTGATGATATGTATGACGTGGCACGCTACTACATTGAAGAAACGGGTGCTTTAGGCGAAGTACCAGCTAGTCTTCAAAACTATATTGATTATCAAGCCTATGGTCGGGATTTAGACCTTTCAGGAACGTTTATCTCAACCAATCATGGGATTTTTGAAATCGTCTATTAAATCTGTCGGTACATTACTACTGGCAGATTTTCTATTTTACGGGGTGGCTCAATCAGCTACCCCTATTTTTTATGAAAGGATTGATTACATGAAGAAAATACGAAGCTATACCAGTATCTGGTCTGTGGAAAAGGTACTGTATTCTATCAATGATTTTAGACTTCCGTTTCCCATAACCTTTACGCAAATGACATGGTTTGTCGTGTCACTCTTTGCAGTGATGATACTTGGCAACTTGCCCCCTCTTTCCATGATAGAGGGAGCATTTCTCAAATACTTTGGGATTCCTGTGGCTTTCACATGGTTTATGTCTACAAAAACTTTTGATGGTAAAAAGCCTTATGGATTTTTGAAGTCTGTCATTGCTTATGCACTGCGACCAAAGCTGACCTATGCAGGAAAAAAAGTAACGCTTGGCAGAAACCAGCCACAAGAAGCCATTACAGCAGTTAGGAGTGAATTTTATGGCATATCCAATTAAATACATTGAAAACAATCTCGTCTGGAATAAAGACGGGGAATGTTATGCTTACTATGAGCTTGTTCCTTACAATTACTCATTTCTAAGTCCAGAACAGAAAATACAAGTGCATGATTCTTTCAGACAGCTTATCGCACAAAATCGTGATGGCAAAATTCATGCTTTACAAATCAGTACAGAATCCAGCATACGTTCTGCACAAGAGCGTTCCAAAAATGAAGTCACTGGCAAGCTCAAAGCGGTTGCCTATGACAAAATCGACCAACAGACAGACGCTTTAATATCCATGATTGGCGAAAATCAAGTGAACTACCGTTTCTTTATCGGCTTTAAGTTGCTTCTCAACGATCAGGAGTTTTCTATGAAAAGTCTTACCGTTGAAGCAAAAAATGCTTTGTCTGATTTTGTCTATGATGTGAACCATAAGCTGATGGGCGATTTTGTTAGTATGAGTAATGATGAAATCCTGCGTTTTCAGAAGATGGAAAAGCTCTTAGAAAATAAAATCTCTCGTCGTTTCAAAATCCGCAGGTTAGATAAGGACGACTTCGGCTATCTGATTGAACACCTTTACGGACAGACAGGCACTGCCTATGAAGAGTATGAGTACCATCTATCAAAGAAAAAGCTGGATAATGAAACGCTGATTAAATACTATGACTTGATTAAGCCTACTCGCTGTTTGGTGGAAGAAAAACAGCGATATTTGAAAATCCAGCAGGAAGATGAAACCGTCTATGTAGCTTACTTTACCATTAACAGCATTGTCGGAGAACTGGACTTCCCGTCCTCTGAAATCTTCTACTACCAGCAACAGCAATTTACATTCCCGATTGATACGTCAATGAATGTGGAAATTGTAGCGAATCGTAAAGCCCTATCTACTGTCCGCAATAAAAAGAAAGAACTGAAAGACTTGGATAACCACGCTTGGCAAAGTGATAATGAAACCAGCTCCAATGTGGCGGAAGCTCTGGAAAGTGTGAATGAGCTGGAAACCAATTTAGACCAAAGCAAGGAATCTATGTACAAGCTGTCTTATGTGGTAAGGGTATCAGCAAATGATCTTGACGAACTCAAACGTCGTTGTAATGAAGTGAAAGATTTTTATGACGATTTAAGCGTAAAACTGGTACGACCATTTGGGGATATGCTCGGCTTACATGAAGAATTTTTACCTGCCAGCAAGCGTTATATGAATGATTATATTCAATACGTGACCTCTGATTTCCTCGCTGGTTTAGGTTTTGGTGCTACTCAAATGCTGGGGGAAAATGAGGGGATTTATGTTGGCTACAGCTTAGATACTGGACGCAATGTCTATCTGAAACCTGCTCTTGCCAGTCAAGGGGTTAAGGGTTCAGTAACCAATGCGTTAGCGTCGGCTTTTGTTGGTTCGCTGGGTGGTGGTAAATCCTTTGCGAATAACCTTATCGTCTATTATGCGGTGCTTTATGGGGCACAAGCAGTGATTGTAGACCCAAAAGCAGAACGTGGCAGATGGAAAGAAACCTTGCCAGAGATTTCCCATGAAATCAATATCGTCACTCTGACTTCTGATGAGAAAAACAAAGGCTTACTTGACCCTTATGTGATTATGAAAAATCCCAAAGATTCTGAATCACTGGCTATTGATATTCTGACATTCCTTACGGGGATTTCCTCTCGTGATGGGGAACGCTTCCCAATCCTTAGAAAAGCCATTCGTGCAGTAACCAATAGTGAAGTACGAGGGTTGATGAAAGTGATTGAGGAATTACGGGTTGAGAATACGCCACTAAGTACCAGTATAGCCGACCATATCGAAAGTTTTACAGACTATGACTTTGCACATTTATTATTCAGTAATGGTTATGTGGAGCAGTCTATCAGCTTAGAAAAACAACTGAACATTATACAGGTTGCGGACTTGGTACTTCCCGACAAGGAAACTTCCTTTGAGGAATATACCACTATGGAGCTTTTATCCGTTGCTATGCTGATTGTCATTAGTACCTTTGCTTTAGACTTTATCCATACAGACCGAAGCATTTTCAAGATTGTAGATTTAGACGAAGCATGGAGCTTTTTACAGGTAGCACAAGGAAAAACACTATCTATGAAGCTGGTTCGGGCTGGTCGTGCTATGAACGCTGGGGTATATTTCGTGACCCAAAATACAGACGACCTCTTAGATGAAAAACTGAAAAATAACCTCGGCTTAAAATTTGCATTTCGTTCCACTGACCTTAACGAGATTAAAAAGACCTTAGCCTTTTTTGGTGTAGACCCAGAGGACGAAAACAATCAGAAGCGATTGCGTGATTTGGAAAACGGGCAATGCCTTATCAGTGATTTATATGGTCGTGTCGGTGTGATACAGTTCCACCCTGTATTTGAAGAACTGCTCCATGCCTTTGATACCAGACCACCTGTGCGAAAAGAGGTGTAAATGTGAAACCATCAATAGTAAACAGAATAAAATCAAACTGGACGCTGAAACGTCTAGGTAAAGTGGCAATGACAGTGGCTTTCACACTTGTGATTGCCATTTTTCTTTTAGCCATGCTGGGAACGGTGGTTCAAGCTGCGGGCTTGGTAGATGATACGGTCAATGTGGCAAATGAATACAGCCGATACCCACTTGAAAACTATCAACTGGATTTTTATGTGGATAATAGCTGGGGCTGGCTTCCGTGGAACTGGTCGGACGGGATTGGAAAACAGGTCATGTATGGACTATATGCCATTACCAATTTTATTTGGACAATCAGTTTGTATGTTTCCAATGCGACAGGTTACTTAGTACAGGAAGCCTATTCCTTAGACTTCATTTCCGCTACAGCAGATTCCATTGGTAAGAATATGCAGACCTTAGCTGGTGTGAGTGCAAACGGATTTTCAACAGAGGGTTTCTATGTTGGATTCCTCTTACTCTTGATTTTGGTTCTTGGGGTTTATGTTGCCTATACGGGACTGATAAAGAGAGAAACCACAAAGGCAATTCATGCCATTATGAATTTTGTGCTGGTGTTTATCCTATCGGCTTCCTTTATTGCCTACGCTCCCGACTACATTAAAAAAATCAATGACTTTTCATCAGACATCAGTAATGCCAGTTTATCACTTGGCACGAAGATTGTCATGCCCCATTCCGATAGTCAAGGCAAGGACAGCGTGGACTTAATCAGAGATAGCCTGTTTTCCATACAGGTTCAGCAACCGTGGCTACTGCTTCAATACAACAGTTCAGACATTGAAAGTATCGGTATTGACCGTGTGGAAAGCCTGCTCTCCACCAGTCCAGATTCCAACAATGGCGAAGACAGAGAAAAAATTGTTGCGGAAGAAATTGAAGACAGAAGCAATACCAATCTAACCATTACAAAGACCATTAACCGTTTAGGTACAGTCTTCTTCCTATTTGTCTTCAATATTGGGATTTCCATATTTGTATTCCTATTAACAGGAATCATGATTTTCTCGCAGGTACTTTTTATCATCTATGCTATGTTTCTGCCTGTGAGCTTTATTTTAAGCATGATTCCATCATTTGATGGTATGTCAAAACGAGCCATAACAAAGCTCTTTAATACCATTTTGACACGAGCTGGAATCACATTGATTATTACGACAGCATTTAGTATTTCAACCATGCTCTATACCTTATCGGCTGGTTATCCGTTCTTTTTGATTGCTTTTCTACAGATTGTGACCTTTGCAGGAATCTACTTCAAGCTGGGCGATTTAATGAGTATGTTTTCTCTACAGAGTAACGATTCTCAAAGTGTGGGAAGTCGTGTGATGAGAAAACCTCGTATGCTTATGCACGCTCACATGCACCGTCTACAGCGGAAACTTGGACGTTCCATGACTACTCTAGGGGCTGGGTCTGCCATTGTTACAGGTAAAAAAGGACAGTCGGGTTCGGGGAGTTCTGCAAGGACACAAGCAGATCACTCCCGACCAGACGGAAAGGAAAAATCAACACTTGGAAAACGTATCGGTCAAACCATCGGTACAGTAGCTGATACCAAAGACAGAATGGTAGACACTGCTAGTGGTTTGAAAGAACAGGTTAAAGATTTGCCGACCAATGCAAGATATGCAGTATATCAAGGAAAATCCAAAGTAAAAGAGAATGTCCGTGATTTAACCAGTAGTATTTCTCAAACCAAAGCGGACAGAGCCAGTGGACGCAAGGAACAGCAGGAACAAAGGCGAAAAACCATTGCGAAGCGTCGCTCTGAAATGGAACAGGTCAAACAGAAAAAACAGCCTGCTTCTTCTGTTCATGAAAGACCGACTACAAGACAAGAACAATATCATGATGAACAGACCTCAAAACAGTCTAATATTCAGACTTCATATAAGGAATCTCAACAAGCCAAACAAGAGCGTCCAGCAGTTAAGTCCGATTTTTCAAGTCCAAAAGTGGAACGCCAAGGCAATACCGTTCAAGAAAAAACCGTTCAAAAGCCAGCAACTTCAACCACTACAGCAGATAGAACTTCACAACGTCCAATCACAAAAGAACGTCCGTCTACTGTTCAAAGAGTACCACTACAAAATACAAGAAGTAGACCACCAATCAAAACCGCCACCATTAAGAAAGTCGGTAAGAAACCATGAAGTTGAAAACTTTAGTGATTGGTGGTTCTGGATTATTCTTGATGGTCTTCTCACTGCTTCTGTTTGTTGCCATTTTATTTTCAGATGAACAGGACAGCGGAATTTCCAATATTCATTATGGAGGTGTGAATGTTTCCGCAGAAGTGCTGGCTCATAAGCCTATGGTAGAAAAATATGCCAAAGAATATGGCGTTGAAGAATATGTCAACATACTTCTTGCGATTATACAGGTGGAATCGGGCGGTACTGCGGAAGATGTTATGCAGTCCTCGGAATCCCTCGGTCTTCCACCTAATTCATTGAGTACAGAAGAATCCATTAAGCAAGGTGTGAAGTATTTCAGTGAATTATTAGCCAGTAGCGAAAGGCTCAGTGTAGATTTAGAATCGGTTATCCAGTCCTACAATTATGGTGGTGGTTTCTTAGGGTATGTGGCTAATCGTGGAAATAAATATACCTTTGAACTGGCTCAAAGTTTCTCAAAAGAGTATTCAGGTGGCGAAAAAGTGTCTTACCCCAATCCCATAGCCATACCTATCAATGGGGGCTGGCGATACAACTATGGCAATATGTTTTATGTGCAACTGGTAACGCAGTATCTTGTCACAACAGAGTTTGATGATGATACGGTACAAGCCATCATGGACGAAGCACTGAAATATGAGGGCTGGCGATACGTTTACGGTGGAGCTTCCCCGACTACTTCTTTTGATTGTAGCGGACTGACACAATGGACGTATGGAAAAGCTGGAATTAACTTACCACGAACCGCACAACAGCAATATGATGTGACCCAGCATATCCCACTATCGGAAGCACAAGCTGGCGATTTGGTTTTCTTTCATTCTACCTATAACGCTGGCTCTTATATTACTCATGTTGGGATATACCTTGGCAATAACCGTATGTTTCATGCAGGCGACCCAATCGGTTATGCCGACTTAACAAGCCCCTACTGGCAACAGCATTTAGTGGGAGCAGGACGAATCAAACAATGAGAAAGGAAGATTTAATGATGAAATTTAGAAAAAATCAGAATAAAGAAAAACAGATACCAAAGGAAAAGAAACCTCGTGTCTATAAGGTCAATCCTCATAAAAAGGTTGTGATTGCCTTGTGGGTACTTTTAGGGCTTAGTTTCAGCTTTGCGATATTCAAGCACTTTACAGCTATAGATACTCATACTATTCACGAAACAACTATCATAGAAAAGGAATACGTTGATACTCATCATGTAGAAAATTTTGTAGAGAACTTTGCGAAAGTCTACTATTCATGGGAGCAATCCGATAAGTCCATTGATAATCGAATGGAAAGTCTAAAAGGCTATCTGACAGATGAACTTCAAGCTCTCAATGTTGATACAGTACGCAAAGATATTCCTGTATCGTCTTCTGTAAGAGGATTTCAGATATGGACGGTAGAGCCAACTGGCGACAATGAGTTTAATGTAACCTACAGTGTAGACCAGCTCATTACAGAGGGAGAAAATACAAAGACCGTCCACTCTGCTTATATAGTGAGTGTCTATGTAGATGGTTCTGGAAATATGGTACTGGTTAAGAATCCGACCATTACCAACATACCTAAGAAATCAAGTTATAAACCAAAAGCCATTGAAAGTGAGGGGACGGTTGATTCCATTACAACCAATGAAATCAATGAGTTTTTAACGACGTTCTTCAAGCTCTATCCTACAGCGACAGCCAGTGAACTTTCCTACTATGTGAATGACGGGATATTAAAACCAATCGGAAAAGAGTACATCTTTCAAGAACTGGTAAATCCTATTCACAATCGTAAGGATAATCAAGTCACGGTATCGCTGACAGTGGAGTATATCGACCAGCAGACCAAAGCAACGCAGGTATCTCAATTTGATTTGGTACTTGAAAAGAACGGGAGTAATTGGAAGATTGTAAAATAACAAATATTGGTACATGATTACAGATACTTTGTAATCATGTACTCTTTTTGATAAAAAATTGGAGATTCCTTGACAAATATGCTCTTACGTGCTATTATTTAAGTGACTATTTAAAAGGAGTTAATAAATATGCGGCAAGGTATTCTTAAATAAACTGTCAATTTGATAGCGGGAACAAATAATTGGATGTCCTTTTTTAGGAGGGCTTAGTTTTTTGTACCCAGTTTAAGAATACCTTTATCATGTGATTCTAAAGTATCCGGAGAATATCTGTATGCTTTGTATGCCTATGGTTATGCATAAAAATCCCAGTGATAAGAGTATTTATCACTGGGATTTTTATGCCCTTTTGGGCTTTTGAATGGAGGAAAATCACATGAAAATTATTAATATTGGAGTTTTAGCTCATGTTGATGCAGGAAAAACTACCTTAACAGAAAGCTTATTATATAACAGTGGAGCGATTACAGAATTAGGAAGCGTGGACAAAGGTACAACGAGGACGGATAATACGCTTTTAGAACGTCAGAGAGGAATTACAATTCAGACAGGAATAACCTCTTTTCAGTGGGAAAATACGAAGGTGAACATCATAGACACGCCAGGACATATGGATTTCTTAGCAGAAGTATATCGTTCATTATCAGTTTTAGATGGGGCAATTCTACTGATTTCTGCAAAAGATGGCGTACAAGCACAAACTCGTATATTGTTTCATGCACTTAGGAAAATAGGTATTCCCACAATCTTTTTTATCAATAAGATTGACCAAAATGGAATTGATTTATCAACGGTTTATCAGGATATTAAAGAGAAACTTTCTGCCGAAATTGTAATCAAACAGAAGGTAGAACTGTATCCTAATATGTGTGTGACGAACTTTACCGAATCTGAACAATGGGATACGGTAATAGAGGGAAACGATGACCTTTTAGAGAAATATATGTCCGGTAAATCATTAGAAGCATTAGAACTCGAACAAGAGGAAAGCATAAGATTTCATAATTGTTCCCTGTTCCCTGTTTATCACGGAAGTGCAAAAAACAATATAGGGATTGATAACCTTATAGAAGTGATTACGAATAAATTTTATTCATCAACACATCGAGGTCAGTCTGAACTTTGCGGAAAAGTTTTCAAAATTGAGTATTCGGAAAAAAGACAGCGTCTTGCATATATACGTCTTTATAGTGGCGTACTGCATTTGCGAGATTCGGTTAGAATATCGGAAAAGGAAAAAATAAAAATTACAGAAATGTATACTTCAATAAATGGTGAATTATGTAAAATCGATAAGGCTTATTCTGGAGAAATTGTTATTTTGCAAAATGAGTTTTTGAAGTTAAATAGTGTTCTTGGAGATACAAAACTATTGCCACAGAGAAAAAAGATTGAAAATCCGCACCCTCTACTACAAACAACTGTTGAACCGAGTAAACCTGAACAGAGAGAAATGTTGCTTGATGCCCTTTTGGAAATCTCAGATAGTGATCCGCTTCTACGATATTACGTGGATTCTACGACACATGAAATTATACTTTCTTTCTTAGGGAAAGTACAAATGGAAGTGATTAGTGCACTGTTGCAAGAAAAGTATCATGTGGAGATAGAACTAAAAGAGCCTACAGTCATTTATATGGAGAGACCGTTAAAAAATGCAGAATATACCATTCACATCGAAGTGCCGCCAAATCCTTTCTGGGCTTCCATTGGTTTATCTGTATCACCGCTTCCGTTGGGAAGTGGAATGCAGTATGAGAGCTCGGTTTCTCTTGGATACTTAAATCAATCATTTCAAAATGCAGTTATGGAAGGGATACGCTATGGCTGTGAACAAGGATTGTATGGTTGGAATGTGACGGACTGTAAAATCTGTTTTAAGTATGGCTTATACTATAGCCCTGTTAGTACCCCAGCAGATTTTCGGATGCTTGCTCCTATTGTATTGGAACAAGTCTTAAAAAAAGCTGGAACAGAATTGTTAGAGCCATATCTTAGTTTTAAAATTTATGCGCCACAGGAATATCTTTCACGAGCATACAACGATGCTCCTAAATATTGTGCGAACATCGTAGACACTCAATTGAAAAATAATGAGGTCATTCTTAGTGGAGAAATCCCTGCTCGGTGTATTCAAGAATATCGTAGTGATTTAACTTTCTTTACAAATGGACGTAGTGTTTGTTTAACAGAGTTAAAAGGGTACCATGTTACTACCGGTGAACCTGTTTGCCAGCCCCGTCGTCCAAATAGTCGGATAGATAAAGTACGATATATGTTCAATAAAATAACTTAGTGTATTTTATGTTGTTATATAAATATGGTTTCTTGTTAAATAAGATGAAATATTTTTTAATAAAGATTTGAATTAAAGTGTAAAGGAGGAGATAGTTATTATAAACTACAAGTGGATATTGTGTCCTGTATGTGGAAATAAAACACGATTAAAGATAAGGGAAGATACTGAATTAAAAAAATTCCCCCTCTATTGTCCGAAATGCAGACAAGAAAATTTAATTGAAATAAAGCAGTTCAAAGTAACTGTGATTACAGAGCCAGACGCAAAGACGCAGAGCCGATAAAATGAGATTAATACAATCTCATTTTATCGGCTCTTTCCGTTATGTATGGATTCTTTTAATTAGTCTTCGATGTTTCTTGCTTCGTTGATACCGCTGGCTAAAGATTCCATTAAGGATAGTTCTTTGTCTGTAAAGCTATCCATGTATTTCTCTATCTGTAATCGTCGGGTGCTTTTTACCAAGTTATTAGCAGGTAAGAAAAATTCATCAACGGAAACATGAAGTAACGATACAAGGTCATAAAGAACTTGTATGCTGGGGTGTTGCCCTTTATTTTCAATATTAGTTAAGTACCGTGGGTCAATTTCAATCAATGCTCCCACTTGTTCACGAGTTAAACCTCGTTTCAATCGAGCTTCTTTAATGGCTAAACCAAAGGCTCTAAAATCATATTTATCTTCTTTTTTACGCATAGTAGACCACCTCTATACATTTTATTGTTCCTACTGAATTAAAAACAGGTATAGAAAAACGTGTTATATGGTTTATAGGTTTATATTTAATAAAAAGCACTACTAAACGCCAATAAAAAAAACCGTTATATGGTAGTGCTATTTACGCTGTTAAAATATTGTATATTACTTCCAAATGGCGGTTTGTTGGAGGTCAACGTCGCCATGAAGTACATCATATACAATAAATTTCCTTACATTGGGTTCTTGTCAAAAAAAGTCGTCTATCTGCAATAGATAAGTACGTCCACCAATGTGGTTTTATAAATCATATAGATAGAATAACAGAAGCATGTAAACAGAGAAATAAATCTGTTTATATGCTTTTTTGGCTATTCAGAACTTTTTTACAAAGTTTATTTATCAGTAATGCAACAAATCCCCCTTTCACATTGGGACTAAGAGTGAAAGGAGATAAACGAGCAAGGCTCACTTCCTTTCCTAGACAGAAAGGGGGTGAGAAACATGAAACCATCTTCTTTTCAGACCACAATAGAAAATCAGTTTGACTATATCTGTAAACGTGCTATGGAAGACGAGCGAAAGAATTATATGCTTTATCTTTCAAGGATTGCAAAGCGTGAGGTGTCCTTTTCGGATGTTGGCGATTATCTTGTTAGCCAGTTTGCGACAACAGATAACTATTCAACTGACTTTCAGATTTTTACACTCAATGGGTTATCAGTAGGCGTTGAAAATGATTTGTTGAGTGAAGCATTACGTGAGTTGCCAGACAAGAAACGTGAAATTCTACTGCTGTTTTACTTTATGGACATGAGCGATTCAGAAATTGCAGACCTGTTGAAATTGAACCGTTCTACTGTCTATCGGCATAGAACCAGTGGACTAGCCTTAATTAAAAAGTTTATGGAGGAATTTGAAGAATGAAAACACAATATCCTATGATTCCCTTTCCTCTCATTGTAAAGGCAACAGATGGCGATACCGAAGCGATTAACCAGATTCTACATCATTACAGAGGGTACATAACGAAGCGTTCCCTACGACTTATGAAAGATGAATATGGCAATCAAAGTATGGTCGTTGATGAAGTCTTACGTGGAAGAATGGAAACCAGACTGATTACAAAGATTTTGTCATTTGAAATTAAGTAATATCCTCTCTCCTTTCGTGGAAGCGTGCTAAACCATTCCACGCTTCCCGAACAGGGAGGTTTGTTATTCCACCAAAGCATATTGAGCTTTCAATGTGTTTTGATAGGCTAACGAGCCATTGTTCTTTGAAAACTGAATAAAAGTAATCGAATACGTTTCGATAAGAAAAGAGCCAACGGAACTAACCGCCATGACCTATCTTATAAAGATAGCGAGCGATTCATGTTAGTGATCCGAGAAGCAATCTTTAGCAGGATTGCCTGCAACGACATTCTTATCGTGATAATGATACTCCCATACAGTCAATAGTCCGAGCGTGATAAAACCGTCGCAGGCAATGAGTATGGCTACATGAGAACCATGCAGGGGTGGAACTCCCGTGAGCTTTGCTAAAGCTGTTCGATTGCTGGTAAAACAACTTTTATGAAATCCAAATAAGTGATTTGGAAAGGAGGATTTTATGAAGCAGACTGACATTCCTATTTGGGAACGTTATACCCTAACCATTGAAGAAGCGTCAAAATATTTTCGTATTGGCGAAAACAAGCTACGACGCTTGGCAGAGGAAAATAAAAATGCAAATTGGCTGATTATGAATGGCAATCGTATTCAGATTAAACGAAAACAATTTGAAAAAATTATAGATACATTGGACGCAATCTAGCGTCGCCAAAGGGTCTTGTATATGATAAAATAGTATTAAGTCGTATCAAGGCTCTTTCCATAAAGGAAAGGAGCAAATGCCATGTCAGAAAAAAGACGTGACAATAAAGGTCGAATCTTAAAGACTGGAGAGAGCCAACGAAAAGACGGAAGATACTTATACAAATATATAGATTCATTTGGAGAACCGCAATTTGTTTACTCGTGGAAACTTGTGGCTACAGACCGAGTACCAGCAGGAAAGCGTGATTGTATCTCACTTAGAGAGAAAATCGCAGAGTTACAGAAAGACATTCATGATGGTATTGATGTTGTAGGAAAGAAAATGACACTCTGCCAGCTTTACGCAAAACAGAACGCTCAAAGACCAAAGGTTAGAAAAAACACTGAAACTGGACGCAAATATCTTATGGATATTTTGAAGAAAGACAAGTTAGGTGTAAGAAGTATTGACAGTATTAAGCCATCAGACGCTAAAGAATGGGCTATTAGAATGAGTGAAAATGGTTATGCTTATCAAACCATCAATAACTACAAACGTTCTTTAAAGGCTTCATTCTATATTGCTATACAAGATGATTGTGTTCGGAAGAATCCATTTGACTTTCAACTGAAAGCAGTTCTTGATGATGATACTGTCCCTAAGACCGTACTAACAGAAGAACAGGAAGAAAAACTGTTAGCCTTTGCAAAAGCTGATAAAACCTACAGCAAAAATTATGATGAAATTCTGATACTCTTAAAAACAGGTCTTCGTATTTCAGAGTTTGGTGGTTTGACACTTCCAGATTTAGATTTTGAGAATCGTCTTGTCAATATAGACCATCAGCTATTGAGAGATACTGAAATTGGGTACTACATTGAAACACCAAAGACCAAAAGTGGCGAACGTCAAGTTCCTATGGTTGAAGAAGCCTATCAAGCATTTAAGCGAGTGTTAGCGAATCGAAAGAATGATAAGCGTGTTGAGATTGATGGATATAGTGATTTCCTCTTTCTTAATAGAAAGAACTATCCAAAAGTGGCAAGTGATTACAACGGCATGATGAAAGGTCTTGTTAAGAAATACAATAAGTATAACGAGGATAAATTGCCACACATCACTCCACATAGTTTGCGACATACATTCTGTACCAACTATGCAAATGCAGGAATGAATCCAAAGGCATTACAGTACATTATGGGACATGCTAATATAGCCATGACGCTGAACTATTACGCACATGCAACATTCGATTCTGCAATGGCAGAAATGAAACGCTTGAATAAAGAGAAGCAACAGGAGCGTCTTGTTGCTTAGTAGTACAAATGAATTTACTACTTATTTACCACTTCTGACAGCTAAGACATGAGGAAATATGCAAAGAAACGTGAAGTATCTTCCTACAGTAAAAATACTCGAAAGCACATAGAATAAGGCTTTACGAGCATTTAAGAAAATATAAAAAGATAATTAGAAATTTATACTTTGTTTACTATTTAAAAACTTGGCATTTTCACTAGTCAAATTAGTCGTAATTGTATCTTTTAGCTCATTTACGACCTTAGATTCCTCGTGGCCTTGATTAATTACCCTGTCTAGAAATCCGGCAAAGTCTTGTGTAGGCAAAGGCAAAATGCGAATTTTACTATCCTTACAAAGTGCATTTAATTGATCATAAAACAGGTTTGAAAATTCTTCCTTTCGGCTTTTTAGCTGATTTAACATAAAATTGTAACCTTCATTATATTTATCTTTACAAGAAAATATGTTATTACTAAATGCTTGACCTGATGGTGTAAAGGTTTGTGACGCAGGATCCTCCTCTATATCAAATGATGCATTTGCTCTGTTATATCCAATCTCATCTGTACTTAAAGCTGGTGCGTTCCCTCCAACCAGACTGGAATTCTCACCATAGTGAAAAAAATTAATTTCAGCGTCAATTATTATAGGACCTTGTTCGATTGGCATTATGTTATCACAATGCAAGTCAATAACAGCCATAGCATCTGTTATTACTTTAAGCATCCCTGCACGAAAGAAATACTTTTTCGCTTCTTCTTGTGTCATACTTTTCTTCTTTGTGACAAATTTTTCTGTGTGATATTTTGCATCAATATCCATAGTTGCGAATGATTTTTCACCCTTAAGAATAGTTTTGTCAATATCTATCTTTTCATTTATCTTATCAAATATACCGCCTTTTCCAACAACTGCATTATCTCCAGTTAAGTCGTGAGGTTTATAAACTTTAGCAATTTTTCCCGCTTTTTTACTGTCATCATGCTCACATCCTTCTTGATCTCGTTTATTTACAAAAAATAATGCATGATAGCCTTTATAATGTGGGTCGGATCCAGTTGAACGTACCCAATATTTTTCACCAAACCTTCTCCCATCAACATCTTTTTGCTTTGCAACTTCTTCTATATAATTAGACATAAGCACTAATCTTTTCACAAAATAGTCTCTCCCATTGGAATTTTCATCATCATCTTCAATAAAATTCAACATACTATAAGATGCAATAACATTTGTATTTGCACCTTCGAGTATAGATATAAGACCTTTTTCGTCACAATAATTTGACAGTTTTTCAAGGCAATTTATAATTTTTTTATATTGTTTATCATCAATCATTCTTTTATTTGAACCCTCTTTATTCTCATAATAATATTTAGCCTCTTTTAAACTTTTAAGATCTGCCCCACTATAAGGTTCAAACAATTTTGTTGAACATGCATTTTCTATTTTTAACTCATTTTCTATTTTTATAGATTGCAATGCCCACTTAATACATACATCCAAATAATCTTTAAACCAACTCGTATAAAAATATGATTTAAAATATTCCCCCCAAGAATAATAATATTCCTTAGTTTTTTTGATAACACTATCCATTATAAGATCTGATGGCATGCCCATGTTTGCAGCTTGTTCTTTAATTTTGTATTGAAGTTCTTCGTCACTTAGCATATCAAACTGAATTAAATCTTTATTTTTATTTGCCTGTTCAGAAACAATTTCCGGTATGTAATTTTCAATATGTTTGGCAATTTCATTAGCTTCCTTTTCGAGTTTCGGATCAAAATTAACTTTTTCTTTGCCTATTTTGGTTGTTATAGAAACATTTTTTGTTTTTTGTTGATAAACATGTGCAAGCTCATGCTCAAGAGAATCTTTTGCACCTGAGGCTAGATATACTTCACCATTTTTCGTAAACGCCTTCATCCCAAATTTTTCAGGTTCAGAAGAGTTGTAATGGATATGAGATTTATAACTCTTCAATAAATGTTGCCTTATAATTTCGCTCGAAAATCTCAACTTATCTTCAGGATCCTCTTCATCATTTAGCCAAAAAGGTTTTTTAGTATCCATAAATGTATTACTATATGTGAAAGATGAATAATTTTGGCTATTATCAGCTAATGATTTAGATTCCTTATCTGTATAAATACTGATATTTTTCACACTCCTTTCAAAGCAATTTGAAAATTTCTTAAATATTTTCAGAGATTATTTTATCACATATGAATGCAAAATAAAATATGCTTTCTTGTTTTTATGTAATAATTATAAAAATTAATATTTTAAATCTATTATCTGCGCGACATATCTCCCTACTTTATCATTTATTCTTGTGACGTAAAAAAGTTCTATTATTTTTACAGTGTAAGACATAACTGTAGTTTTTAAAGCCTTCGTTGTTGTGCTTTGACTTCTTTTTTTAATATTAGAGCTATGAAAATTTTTTCTTGGTCATTAACTTCACTTACATATATATTTTCAATAAAAATTAAGAGTTTATCGCCGATCTTGGCCATAAACTCTTCTTTCGGTTATCAAAATTATCAAGCAAATAATCAGTTGTAGTATCAAAAAAATTTGCAAATTCTATCATAACTAGGCCAATTTTTTACGCTTTCCCATTCATTATACTTATAACTTTTAATTTCTAAAATTTCTGCACACTTTTTTACCTCCAATTATTAAATTATCTTTTTCACGTAATATATACTAAATTTATCATTCCTGCCTCATGATCAGGTACTTCTGCTGTGAATTTAAAATAAACATTTAAGCATTCCTCACAACGATCAAAATCATTTAAACTATAATACTATCACTTTTTTAAGTATTTTCATTGCAAAAAAATATTTCAGAACTGCTTTTATCTTATTACCAAGAGGTTCAAGACAATTTCTATCGTTCAGTATTTTGCAAATTAAGTTTCTGACATACAATAATTCTAAACACATCAAATATTTTCATTTCAAGATCATAAATTTCTTTTTTGATACACTAATATACTAATTAAAACATAATAGTTATAAGTAAAATATCAATTCCTTCATTAAAAAACAATCTTACACAAATTGTACTAATAGGGCTGTTATTTTAAATCAAAAAGCTCGTACGAACTGTAAATTGCATAAAATAGACATTTATTGATATTTTTATAACTTGTTGTTTTTACACAAGCGTACCATCAGCGGCCAGGTCTTCATGCAAATCCGTTATCGGGTCACCTTTCACAGCCATGCTCGCTGCAGTGTAAGGGCTTCCGCTGGCAGACGTTGGGTAAATTCCCGTCGTGTGATCAACAAAGTAATCTTCAAAGCCTCCTTTTTTTATTTCTTCAGGAGTCAAATTCTTTGTTAACTGGTAAACAATAGCTCCTATCATTTCCAAATGCCCAAGCTCCTCGGTCCCTACATCCGTCAAAACCGCTTTAAGTTCCGGATAAGGCATTGAAAACCTTTGGCTTAAATATCTAAGAGATGCTCCAAGTTCGCCATCCGGACCACCAAACGGCCAAAAGATATACTAAATTTTGTAATAAATCTGAATTGTTCCAGCTTTTCTGTTAAAAATTATCTTCTCAATAAAAGATTTCAACATTTTATTTTTCTCACTTTCATTCAAAATATCTCCAAAAAGCGCAAAAATCACGCTTTCAAACTTCATTTTAATTTCGCTATTAAAAATTTTTTCAAAAGCTAACATCTGCTCTTCAAAGTTTTTGATCCGGCTAAGAATCTGCGTCTTTTTAATTTTATATTCCTGCAAACTATCGGCGCCGTTTTCATAGGCGCTGCTTATTTTTTCAAGCTTGCTATTTTCCTTTTTCAAAAGCGTTTTTAAAATATCACCCGAACTTTTATCCACCGAAATGTTTAAAATTTCTTTGCTAAATTCGAATTCCAAAGCCTTTTTCAAAGCACTTTTAATTTTAAAAAAAGAAACGCCATGGCTTTCGCTGCATTTGCCCTTCGCATATTTCAAGCATTGAAGCGATTTGCCTTTAACTGCCTCCAAAAGTGCGCTACCGCAATTGCTACAAAAAATAATTCCACTAAAAATGAAGCTCGATTTATCATAATGTTTGCGTTTATCAGCCTTTGAATTTAAAAGCATTTTTTTGACAGTCTCAAAAGTTTTTTCATCAATTATTGCTTCATGTTTACCATTTATAACCAAAAAATCATTGCTCGTTTTGAAGCGGTCTTTTTTGTTATTTTGATTTAAATTTCTTCGCATTTTGCCAGTGTAAAAAGGGTTTAAAAGAATATATTTGACCGTCCGGCTTTCAAATTTATTTCCTCGCTTGGTGAGAATTTTCATATCATTTAATTTAATGGCAATTTCTTTTGCCGAAAGGCCATTTTTAAAATCCTCAAAAATCATCTTAACTATCTTAGATTCAAAATTTTCAGGTTTAAAGCGGCTTTGAGCAATTTCATACCCAAACGGAGCAATATTAACAACCCCACCCCTCGAAAATTTTTCGTTCATGCCTCTTTTAACTTCCTCGGCAAGGTTCACCGAATAATACTCATCCATCGCTTCCAAAAGCGCTTCTATCAAAATTGATGTAGGCTCGCTCGGGAGCTGCTCGGTTATTGAAACGACATCTATCTTGCACTCTTTTCGAAGAATTGATTTATACACAATGCTGTCTTGGCGGTTCCTTGCAAACCTTGAAAATTTCCAAACTAATATAACGTCAAAAGGTTTCGGCTTACTTTTTGAAATTTTTATCATCTTCATGAATTCCGGCCGCATTTTCGCGTTTTTCCCGCTTATTGCTTCGTCGATGAACACAAATTTTTCCGGCAAAATTATTTCATTTTGCTTTGCATATTCTTTTATTTTTTTCAGTTGGCTGTCAGGAGAAAACTCAATTTGGTCTTCAGTCGAAACCCTTATATATGCTGCGCCAATTTTCACAATTTATCACCTCATGTTTAATACTATGGAAGCTTAGTGATATAAATGTGAAATGAATATGCCTATTTTTAGGCAACAAAAAATCCTCAAAAATGAGGATTCATCTGGCTCCCCCTGTTGGACTCGAACCAACGACCCTGCGGTTAACAGCCGCATGCTCTACCGACTGAGCTAAGGAGGAATATTCAATTTTTAAACTTAACTAATCAATGACAACTAGTTCCACACGGCTTACATCGCGTTTTGCTTCAGGCAAAAGTCTTTTGGGAGTTAACTTTACATAACTCTTAACCCTAAGGCCAAACCTAGAAAATTGCAACTTCACTATGTCTACTTCTGCAGCGGTAAGTCCTCGATCTTTGGAATAACCCATATCCATGATGTATACGTATTCCTCTTTCGAAACAATTACACGGCTAACTAAGCCACTATACTCTTTCTCAATTATAAGTCCACCTGAAACTTTTTCAAGCTTTGAATCTTCAATTTGCAAAAGTTCAGCTGACATTGCTTACAATCTCCCACTAAAATTATCTTAACCGCTTACGGTGCAATTATACAATAGTAGAGAAAAGTTGTCAATTAAATTTTTGTTAAATTTTGGTGACTCGTATGGGAATCGAACCCATGTTACCGGCGTGAGAGGCCGGTGTCTTAACCGCTTGACCAACGAGCCTAAGCTATAAAATGATATCATAAAAAACAAAAAATGTCAACTCATAAATATATGTGTTTTTTAAATTTGACCTTTTTAACAATTTGAACAGAATTTTCAACAAATGAATATTCAAATGGCACTATTTATAAATTTGAATTTTACGTAATATAAAAACTTTGAGTTTAATAAAATTAATCAAAACTATATTGAAAGGAAATTTAGTTTGAAAGAAATAAAAATTTTGCCTTCAAAAGTTATTTTAAAAAGTGGCGAAGAAAAACTTTTAAGCGAGCTGACAAACAAAGAAAAAAGCCAGATTTTAGAAAATTTAAGCAAACGAATTTCAAGTTATTTTTCCGCAAGCCCTGAAAAACTCAGCGATTTTTCTCTTATAATTAAATAAGTATATCTTTCGGGCGTGTGGCCCTCCATACTGCGTTATTATGATTTTCGCAAGAGCCGGGTTTGGATTTTTAATATTAATAGGATATTGAAGTTTTTTCTCATAAACCCACATATTATTCCCCTTTCTCTGTGTTCCAAGGCCACGGGTCAGAAATCCAGCCCCACCGATTTTTTTCTTTCGAGCTGGAGCTAAGCGGGCCGAACCTTTGGGTATATTCATCTTTAAGGATTTTTGATTTGCGCTTGTAGCTGTTTATTTTTTCGTTTACTTCCAAATCGAAAGGATGAGTATCCATGTAAAGATTAAGCTCAACCACAGCAAAATCAAGAGCAGCAATTCTCCTTAATAACGTTTGCCTATCGCTCATTTCTTCTCGCCTCCGCATCCGCAAGGAGTAAATGGTTTGTCAAGTTCCGGGAACATCGTTCCTGAGCAAATTCCCCTTTCAGGGCTAAAGACCTCCAGGCCTTCGCTCATTTGGTAAGGAACATAAGCCATTACAACGGTTGCATCTTCCGGAATTGGCGTTATGCCATATTCCCTTGCTTTCATTTCAAAAATATTTTTATTCATTTAAAACTCTCCTGTCCTTTGAAATTATTACCGCTGCTATTTGTAAACATTTAAAATTTCAGCGCTTATAATATTTCACTAAACATAATATGAAACTTGATTAAAATGAGTTACCGCCTACCTTTCAAGAAAACCTCAGAAAATTTTTGCACAAGCGCATACATCAACCACGCCAAAGCAGCCAGAACTATTATTCCCACCATCACAAGGTCCATTTTGAAAACTTGCCCGCCATAAACTATCAAGTAGCCTATTCCGGCTTCCGAAACCAAAAATTCGCCTGTTATAACACCGATTAGAGACATTCCCACATTGATTTTAAGCGTTGAAATTATAACCGAAATATTCGAAGGCAAAACCAGCTTAGTGAAAATCTGGAACTTATTTGCGCCGAAAGATTTCATTAATGAAATTTGATTTTTATCGGTGCTCATGAATCCGTGAAGAACATTCATCACCGAAAGAATCACCGAAACCAAAAGCGCCATTAGAATTATCGAGCCCATGCCAGCGCCCAGCCAGACGATGATTATAGGCCCCAAAGCGACTTTCGGCAAGGCATTGAGAACAACTAAGTAAGGCTCAGAAACTTTGAAAACGAACCCCGACCACCAAATCAGCGTGGCAATTAAAATTCCAAGGAAAGTTCCAAGCAAAAAGCCCACAACCGTTTCGAAAACCGTTATCAAAACATTGCTCCAAAGCTGCCCGGAAGATTGAAGGCTCAAAAACGTTTTAAAAACCCTTGAAGGGCTGCTCATTATGAAGCTATCAATTAATTTAAACTGCGCTGAAAGTTCCCAAAAAATAATAAAAAAAGCTAAAATCGCAATTTGAAAAATCCTTATTTTCAAGGCCTCTTTTCTTTTTTCTTTCAGGTACTTCAAATGCTCGGAAGAACAAACTTTTTGAACTTTTTCGTTTTTAATTTTCATTCAAATTCACTCCATATAACGTCAAAATATTCATGAAATTTTTTGTTTCTTGTTTTTTCACTGCTCGGCAAATTTCGAAAATCTTTGTCAAGCTCAATTATTTTTTTGATTCTGCTTGGCCTTTTTGACAAAATTGCAATTCTATCCGAAAGCGAAATTGCCTCGGAAATATCGTGCGTGACCAAAACTGCTGTTTTTCTTTCTTTTTTAATTATCTCCCTTACCTCGCGCGAAAGAGTCAGCCTGGTTTGATAGTCAAGCGCAGAGAAAGGCTCGTCAAGAAGCAAAATTTCAGGCTTAACCGCCAACGTGCGAATAAGCGAAGCTTTTTGCCGCATCCCGCCGGAAAGCTGGCTTGGGTAGCTGTTTTTAAACTTCCCGAGGCCATATCTTTCAAGAAGCTTTAGAGCATATTTTTTAGATTTTTCGTTTAAAGCATTTTTAATTTCAAGGCCAAGCATAACGTTTTTCTCGATGGTCCTCCACTGGAAAAGATAGTCGCTTTGAAGCATGTACCCCACGATATCGCTTCGTTTTTTATCTTTTTCAAGCAGAGTGATTTCGCCCGAAGAAGGCCTTAAAAGACCTGAAATAATAGAAAGCACAGTGCTCTTACCGCAGCCCGAAGGCCCAACAATGCTCAAAAATTCCTCGGAATAAACCGAAAGATTCATGTTTTCAACCGCAAGGGTTTCGCCCTTCGGAGTGTGATATCGTTTGCTAACGTTTTTCAAGCTTAAAATTTCTTTCATTTAATTTTCACCACCTTTTTCTTAGCCTTCAGCGCAAAGCGCAAATTTATTTTCAACGACATCGTTAAACGCCACTTTTTCTTCGAGTTCACCTGCTTGCATCATGATTTTTTCGAGCAGTTCAAACTCATTTTCTTGAAACGCAGGCTCCTCGCACCAAACATCGCAAGACAAATAATTCTCAAGCGAATTTACTAAAACTTCTTTCGAGCAAGAAATAAAATACGGCAGAATCACATCGGCAATTTCTTCCGCACTGTGAGTTTTAACCCATTTTTCAGCTTTAAAAATAGCGTTTGCGAAGGATTTTATAACCTCGGGGTTTTCCTGCATATATTCCGAGCTGCAGCAGTAGCCAGTGTAAGAAATTTTCTCGCAGCTCGCACCCAAAGATTCCAAAATAAAAAGAGATTTTTCGTTTTTAAGGACCTGGGCAGTCGGCTCAAAAAGACAAACGTAATCCCCTACTCCTCGGCTAAAAGCAATGCCCATTAAATCGAACTTTATGTTGTTAAGAAGCGTCACTTCATCGAAAATTCCCTTTTCTTTTAAAATGTGCTCAAAAACCATCTCCGGCACGCCGCCTTTTCGCCCGGCAATAACGCTTTTGCCCTTAAGGTCATCCCACTTAAAATTTTCATTCCTGCCAACCAAAAAACTGCCGTCCCTTTGCGTTAGCTGAGAAAACAAAACCGGGCAATTTTCTTTGCCTTGGCTTTTAACGCTCAAAACTGCAGAAGTCCCCAAAAGGCCGATATCAGCCTGGCGTGAAAGAATGGCCGTCATGGTTTTATCTGAGCCTTCAGCGGAATTTAGTTTAATTTCAAGGCCGTTTTCTTCAAAAAAACCAAGCCCCAGAGCAACATATTGCGGAGCATAAAAAACCGACCTTGTGACTTCATTTAATTTAACTGCCTTCATTTTAGATTCATTTTTATGCAAGCATGATGTCAAAATCAAACTCAAAATTGCTAACAAAATAAAATATTTGCAAAATTTAATTTTCAAAAACAACACCAACCTTAGATTTAGCGTCATTATTATTTTATTTTTTAGCCTGGCAAAAGGTTACTTACTCCGACGGGCTAACATTTAAATTCCCCTGCGAGGAATAAACCTTCGGGACATTGCCAAGAACCACGATTTCAGAAACCAAAAAGCTGCTTTCAAAATCTTCGCAGCAAGAGCAGCCCGGAACCATAACGCAAATCCTGGTGCGAATATAAAGGTAAATTTGGTAAATCGTCTGGTTGATTCCCGCACCGCTAAACGAAGTTTTAAAATCGGTTGAAACGTTACCGCTGACTGAAATCTTCATCGGGACGCTCGGGCCAAGGCCGTTAAACATTTCAATCCCCGAAAGAGTGCCCAGTGCGACTGAAATCTTCCTGTCTTTAAGACTCAAAAATTTGTTTTGAATAATCATTCCCACTCGTGATTTTAGTTTATTGACTTTTTCCATGTCCGAAAGAATAGCGGTTAGTTCCCCGTTTTCGAGCTTTTCAAGCTTCACTATTTGATTGTAGGCTTCTTTATTTTCAGAAAGCTCCTGCAAGATTGCTTCGTTGACGGCCTCGGTGGAAATAACCTTCGCTTTGCTAACTGAAATTGCCTTTATAACGGGGCGAAACTTGAAATGAAGGAAAAGCGACACCCCAAGAAGCACCAAAAGAAACAGCAAAAGCTTTTTGTGCCTGCTTTTTAAAACTATTTTTCGAGCCATTAAATCACCTGCCGGGTTAAAGTCTTATAAATCAGTATATCGCCCGGCTTTGCCTTTGGTGAATTTGCTGCATGGTAAATTTTTGATATTAAAAAGTAAAGCATAACCTGATTTAATCCAAAAAGTTTGGGGAACAATACTAACTGGGTAAAAAACTTTACCTAAAAAATTAATAAAAGGAGCTGAAGATTATGTGTAGACCGGAATATCAAGAACACGACTGCCTTTGCAAAAAAATCTGCATGGCAACGAGATTGATTTTAGCAGGAGCTGTGCTCGGCACGATTGCCGGAATGGTTGGAATGTATTTCTTTGATCATGACAAACGTTTTCAAAAAAACGTGCAAAGAAATGCAAGCAGAATGCTCGAAGGTGCGGAAGAGCTAACACACAACATTAAAACCAAAATCGACAGCACTGAGATTTAATTTTTGATCCGTGAAGTTCTAAAAAAGAATTTTGCGGATTTTTTATTTTTTGCCCTCAAATATGCAAAAATTCTACTTTTTTCGACGATATATGAAAATTAAAAAATTTAAGGAGGATAACAACTTGAAAATTTCAACTCACTCAAAAAGCCCGAGAGAACTAAGCAAAAAAGAGCTTGAATTCTGCCAGCATTACATAAGCACGGGCAGCGCAAAAGAAGCGGCGGTTTTAGCCGGATTCAAAACTTGCCCCGAAAGAAAAGGCGCAGAGCTTTTGCTTGAAAACAAGATTTCGGAAAAAATCAAAAATATGTACATAGAAAAGCGGCAAAACCTGATGTTCCGCGCGATAAGCGGCTATGAACGCTTGGCTTTCGGAAGCATCTCGGATTCTATAAAACTTTTATTTTCAGAAAATTTAAAACCCGAAGATTTAAACAAAATGGACCTTTTCAACATTGCGGAAATAAAAAAGCCAAAAGACGGCGCCATGGAAATTAAATTCTTCGATAGATTAAGAGCGCTTGAAAAACTTGAGCAAATCGAAATAACAAACCACTCGGAAAAAGAGCCTTTCTATTTTGTGCTTGAACAAAGCATAAAAAGCCTGCATGATTCGGAGAAAAAACCGATGGAGGACTAAATGAAATTCGAAAAATTTTCGAAAAAACAAGTCATAACTTTGACTTGGTGGGTCAAAAACTCTCCTCACGAAAACCTTGATGCGCTCATATGCGACGGCTCAGTAAGAAGCGGAAAAACACTTTGCATGTCGATTTCTTTCATACTTTGGGCCTTTTACAAATTCAGCGGAAGCTCATTTGCAATTTGCGGCAAAACAATAAAATCAATCCGAAGGAACGTTACTTCACCGCTAATTCCAATAATTTCAGAACTTGGGTTTGAATGCAAACAAAAGCTTTCTGAAAATTTGATCGAAATTTCATTCATGGGAAGAACAAACACATTTTACCTTTTTGGCGGGAAGGATGAATCCTCGGCAGCGCTGATTCAAGGCATGACGCTTTCAGGAGTTTTATTCGATGAAGTTGCGCTGATGCCAAGGTCCTTCGTTGAGCAGGCGCTTGCAAGATGCTCAGTTGCGGGCTCGAAATTCTGGTTCAACTGCAACCCGGAATACCCCGGGCACTGGTTTTACAGAGATTGGATTTTAAAAGCAAAAGCGAGAAAAACGCTTTACCTGCACTTCACAATGGATGATAACCCTTCACTTTCAGAAAGCCTCAAGGAAAGATACAAACGCCTTTACAGCGGAACATTCTATCAAAGGTTCATCGAAGGAAAATGGGTTGCCGTCGAAGGAATTATTTACCCTTACATGACAAAAGAATCTTCATTCTGCGAGACCCCGAAAGAAACGCCATCACGCTATGCTCTTTCATGCGACTACGGCATTGTAAACCCCACTTCATGCGGCCTGTGGGGCAATATAAACGGAACATGGTACAGAATAAACGAATATTATTTTGATTCCAGAAAAGAAGGTGAGAGCCGAACAGACGAAGAACATTACAGACAAATCCTAAAAATGATTGAAGGCAAAAACATTGACTGCATGGCAGTTGACCCTTCAGCAGCAAGTTTCATAACCCTTATAAAAAGATACGGGCAGATTAAAGTCATTCCAGCCAGGAATAACGTAAACGAAGGAATAAGCGAGGTGGCTTTAGCCCTAAAAAGAGGTGATATTAAAATCTGCAAAAATTGCGCCGATTCGATAAGAGAATTTTCTCTTTACAGATGGCAAAACACCACAGCAAAAGACACACCAGTCAAAGAAAACGACCACGCAATGGACGACATAAGATATTTCGTTAGCACGATAATGAACTCCTATGACGATGAGCCGTTTTTTGCACTGGCAACTCAAAGAATATAAAGGAGAAAGAAAATTGGAATTTTTTAAAAAGAAAAAACAGCAAAGCGCCGCAGTTCAAACAGCGCCCGTTTACCCCAAGGCTCCTCATCCTTTTGACATAATAGAAAACTATTCCCCACTCTCAGGAAACGAAATGGAGCTTTACCGCACACTCAGAGACGCCGTCCCCGTGATTGACGCAGCTATTTCAAAAATAATCCGCCTAACAGGAGATTTCAAAATCGTTTGCGAAGACGAAGAAGTTGAAAAAAAGATAAATAAGTTCATCTCGAACGTTCAGGTTAATTCCTGCGGAAGAGGCATTCATCACTTTATTTCTTCGCATTTAAGCCAGCTTTTAACTTACGGCACGGCAATTGGAGAAATTGTTTTAAGCGGCGACTGTGAATCAATTGCAGCGCTTTATAACGCTTCGCTTTCAAACGTGGTTTTAAGCACAAAAGATAGCCCGCTAAACCTGATTATTTACCGCAAAAAACCTGACGGATCAATGAAAGCAATAAAATATCCGCAGTTAGTTTTGATTTCAACTCTTAACCCTGAGCCGGGCTACATTTACGGCAACTCAATAATGAAAGGTTTGCCGTTTGTGAGCGGAATTTTGCTTAAAATTTTCAAAACCATTGGAGCAAACTGGGAAAGAGTTGGCAATGTGAGATTTGCCGTTACATACAAGCCTTCTTCGGATTCCGGCGAAAGAGCCTACACCAAAGAAAGAGCCGCTCAAATTGCAAGCGAATGGACAAAGGCAATGAAAAGCCAAAATCCAACGGATTTCATCGCGATTGGCGACGTTGGAATAAAAGTAATCGGAGCTGACAACCAAGTCCTAGAAAGCCAGATTCCCGTGCGCCAAATGCTCGAGCAAATAGTCAGCAAACTTTCAATCCCTCCATTTTTGCTCGGCCTAAGTTGGTCTTCAACCGAAACAATGTCCACTCAACAAGCTGAAATTTTGAACAGCGAAATTGAATCTTACAGAAGAATTTTAAACCCGATTATTTCAAAAATATGCGACATGTGGCTAAGGTTAAATGGCTTTAAATGCCCTTACGAAATTTCATGGTGCAAAATTGACCTTGAAGACCAGCTACAAATAGCAAACACAAGGCTCATAAACGCCAAGGCACGAGAAATAGAAAAACGCCTGGGAGAAAATTAACGGAGGTAAAAAATGAAAGACGGATATGTAATAAAAAGCAAATCAAACCAAGCAGTTTCAGAAAACGACCTGGAACTAATAAACAAATTAACCAGAAGAAAATTTGCAGCAGAAGAAGTTTACACATTTTCGGTTGTTCTTTGCGACAACGAAATCGACAGAGACTACGAAAAATTCACTGATGAAGCACTTTTGAAACTTGAAAAAATGTTCGTTGGCAAAACCGGGATTTTAGACCACGACCCGAAAAGCGAAAATCAAACCGCAAGAATATTCAAATGTTTCTTGGAAGCAGTCCCCGGCAAACTAAACTCACTCGGCGAGCCCTACAAAAGGCTCATCGCAAAGGCATATATGCCAAAATGCTCCAAAAACGAAAATATAATCCTTGAAATTGACTCAGGGATCAAAAAAGAAGTGAGCGTTGGCTGCTCGGTTAGCAAAATTTCATGCTCCATTTGCTCAAAAGAAATCAAGTCTATCCCTTGCTCGCACATCAAAGGCAGAAAGTACAAAACCGACGGAACTGAAAAGCTTTGCTTTAGAATCCTTGACAACCCGACGGATGCTTACGAATGGTCTTTCGTGGCGGTTCCTGCTCAAAGAGAAGCGGGCGTGATAAAATCCCACAAAAACCACTTGAAAGGAGGTGAAAAAAACATGGAAGAAATCATTAAATCGCTATTCCCTAAGCAAAAAGAAAAAATCAGCGAAAATGAAATCAAAAAGGCTTTTGAAACCCTGAAAGAAAAAGCTAAAATAGGCGAAATTTACAAGCAGGAACTCAAAAACGACGTCATAAAACTTTCAAACGCCGCTTGCCCTGAGCTTGACATGGCTGTGATGAAAAGCATTTGCGAGAAAATATCAGTCGAAGAATTAAGCTCGCTGAAAAAGACTTTCAAAACAAAACTTTCGCAAATAATGCCCACTGCACCGCAATTCACACCTGAAAAATCAGATTTGCAAAAAAACGAAAATATTCAATTTAAAATATAAAAATGGAGGAATTTAAAATGGCATTTTGTAATTCAATTAAACTCGAAAAAGGCATGTATAACGTAGGAGGAAAAACTTTCACAGAAGTTCTCGAAAGCCTCGACCCATCTGAAAACTACAAAGGAAGCGCACTTGAAAACTTAGACGCATATCAAAGACAGTTAAAAAGATTTGACATCAAAGTAAGCGGCCCAGGATGCGACGTTGTTGATAAATTCTTCAGCACAGCAGATTCAGCTGTTTTGTTCCCTGAATTTCTCGCAAGAGCTATCAAACAAGGAATAAATTCTTCGGAAGTAATTTCATCAATCGTTGCTGCAACTACAAAAATCGAAGGAACAGACTACCGCTCAATTTCTTCAACAACTGACAGTTCAAGCACATCTTACGTTGCTGAAGGCGCAAGCATCCCAAGCGTTAACGTTAAGAAAAATTCTTCTTTGGTTGATCTCAAAAAACACGGCAGAGTATTTTCTTCTTCATATGAAGCTTTAAGATTCCAAAACTTAGATGTTGTAACCGTAATTTTGAAACAAATCGGCCTTGACATCGCAAGAGAACAACTCGACGATGCAGTTGAGGAACTTTTAGGTTCAGGCTCAAGTGCAGCGGAATCAATCAGCGCTGCTTACGGCACAACAAAACCATCAACCGCAACTTTGGCTTATTCCCATCTTTTACAGCTCTGGAAAGGCCTTAACCCTTACAAATTAAACGTTATGGTCGCTTCCAGCGCGTCAGTTAACGACATTCTTTCTTTAAACGAAATGAGAGATGCTTGCGCAGGCCTTGACTTCCAAGGAACTGGAAACATCGTAACTCCAATGGGCGCAAAATTAATAGTTTCAGAAAAAGTAGGAGCAAACAAAATCCTCGGTATTGACAAAGACTTCGCTCTTCAACTCGTTCAATCAGGCGACATATTAGTCGACTTTGACAAAGTAATCGACAAACAACTCGAAAGAGCAGGAATCACAATGATAACAGGATTCTCTAGATTAACCGCTAAAGCAGCAAAAGTTCTTGACTATGGTGTTACTGCTTAATTAAAAGATTTTGGCCCCCTTTGAGCTGCAAAGGGGCTCCCTCTTTTTAACCTAAAAGCAAGGAGGAAAATAAATTTGAATTTAGAAATAGTCATTCAAAGATTCTCAGTAATTGCAAATATAGAGATAGAAGATTCTTCAAAATGGATTCCCATTTGCGGCGAAAGTATGGAAGAAATCAAAATGCACCTTAAAGAAGGCGTGGATGAAGAAAAAAACGCCCACAGGCTCGAAGTTGCGGCGGCAGCGCTTGCGCTTTACAAATACACGCTTTTCACTGCAACAACGCTCACGACTGAATCCTTCACAGCAGGAGAAATAAAAATAAAAACCGACCCGAACACCTCGGTTAAAATGGCAACTAAAGTTTGGCAAGAAGCAAAAAAATCAATTTCAGACTTAATTAAAGACGAAGGTTTCGTTTTTGAAAGGATTACATACGATGAATAAAATTTGCGATAACGCCAAAACTTTAATCTCCAAATTCGGCCAAGACGTTAAAGTGCAGTGCACCTCTGAAAAAACAATAAAAACAAAAGCTTTCATTCAACCTTTAAGATCTGATTACCAAAGCCCTCTTTACGGCGATTATCTTGAAGAAACAAAAACCGAGCAATATTTATACATAGGCCTACCGAATGTAAAACTAAACAGCTACGCTTCCACAGTGGTGATAACAGCAGGCCTTAAAAACTATATTGTTAAAAAAGTTGAATACGTTTATCTTTCAGGAGAAGTCATTTATGAAAGAGCCGTTTTGGAAGAAAAAACATAATTTAAAGCCCGGGCAAAATCAAGTTTGCCCGGCAAAAATATTAAAATTAAAACTAAAAAGGAAACCAAAAAATGAATCATAAAATGAATTTTAAATCAAATTTCAAAGAACCTATTTTACTTTCAGGGAAAATTCTAGGGCTAAAGCTGCTTTCGGCCTACGAAATAATAATCCTTGAAAGAAATTACAAAGCAATGCTTGAAATTTCAAATCTGTTTAAGAAAAACAAAACACTATTAAGAAAAGCCGGATTGATATCCATGTGTTTGTGCACAGCCTCAGGCGAAAGGCTATTCCCAAATGCGGTAAGCGTGCTTAAAAATCTAACATGCAATGAAATAAATTACGTTTTTAAACAATATAACAAAATAAAAACGCAATCGCTAGCTTATCACTCAAAAAATCAAGCAATATTTGAAAATGTAAAAAAACATGAATATCAACAAAGTTTACAAAATTTAGCAAGTGGTGAATGATTTATTAGTATTGACTTACTTATAACAATATGATAGAATACTTAGGAGTTTAGGTATTTTCTATGAGTTAGAAAGAGTGGGGTTGTCCCGCTCTTTTATCTATATTTTGGAGGGATTAAATGTCAAAAGCGAAAAAATCAGTTGCAGAAGCTGTTACTGAAATTGCGCTCCCGATTGCAAAAGAACTTGGGCTTGAGCTTTGGGACGTAAAATTTTTGAAAGAAGGCTCAAATTTTTATCTAAGAGTTTTCATTGATAAGACTGAAGGCATAACGCTTGAAGACTGCGAAAACATGAGCAGAAAGCTCGATGAGCCTTTGGATATTCTTGACCCTATCGACGTTTCATATTGCTTGGAAGTTTGCTCGCCAGGAATTGAAAGAGAGCTTTCTTCGGACGCTCACTTTGAAAAATATATTGGCAGCGAAGTAAACGTTCAACTAATCCGCCCGGACGAAAACAAAAATAAAAATATTTGCGGAAAATTGCATTCTTTTGACAAAGAAACGGTAAAAATAGAAACAGAAGAGAAAATTTTTGAATTGCCACGAAAGAATATCGCAAAAATCAACTTAAAAATGCTAGAGGAGAGAAACTAAAAAATGAACATGGAAATTTTCGAAGCGCTCAAGCTTCTTGAAAAAGAACGCGGAATTCCAATGGATTATATGCTTGAAAAAATCGTTAAAGCAATCGTTACCGCTTGCAAAAATAACTACGGCGGAAACGAAGAAGTAACGGTAAACTTCAATGCGAAATCAGGAGTTTTTGAAGTCAACCTTATGAAAACGGTTGTCGACGAAGTTGAAAACCCCGGCAAAGAAATTTCGCTCAAAGATGCTCTTGCTATTAAAAAAGGCGCAGAAGTTGGCGACCAAATCGCAATAAAACTCGAAACAAAAGAATTCGGCCGAATTGCCGCTCAAACTGCAAGAAATATCATCAGGCAAGGTATCAAAGATGGCGAAAAATCAAGGCTCACTCAAGAATTCCAGGATAAACAAAACACAATCACAAGCGCACTCATTGAAAGAATAGACGAAAAAACCGGCGCTTTCACACTGAGGATCGGCAAAGCTGAATCAACTCTTCCGCAGAGCGAACAAATCGGCACCGAAAACGTCAAAGAAGGCGACCACATTAAAGTTTATATTTCTGAAGTAAGATCAACCGAAAAAGGCCCGAAAATCTTGATTTCAAGAACTCACCCAAACTTTTTGAGAAAATTGCTTGAAAGCGAAATTCCTGAAATTGCAGACGGAATAATCGAAATTAAATCTATCGCAAGAGAAGCAGGCTCCAGAAGCAAAGTTGCGCTTTTGAGCCACGACGAAAACGTTGATGCAATTGGCTCATGCATAGGAGCTAACCGCGACAGAATAAATATTATAACAAATGAGCTTGGCGGAGAAAGAATCGACCTTGTCAAATACAAAGAAAACCCCGAAGAATTCATTGCTTCCGCGCTTGCCCCTGCGCAGGTAATAAGCACGATCATAGACGAAGAAGTGCCAAACACCTGCAAGGTTATCGTCCCTGAAAACCAGCTTTCGCTTGCCATTGGAAACCACGGCCAGAACGTGCGTTTGGCAGCAAGGCTCACGGGATACAAAATAGACATTCACCCTGAAAACGCTGAAATTTAGGGGATGAAAAGTTTGAAAAGCTTACCTTTGAGAACCTGCATAGGATGCGGAAAAAAAGACGAAAAATCAAAATTCGTTATGGTCTCTCGCCCGCCGAAAAGCAGCCGGGAAAATTCGCTTGAAGTTTCTGCAGGGAAAAATAAAAGCGGCGGCCGCTCGGCTTACATTTGCAAAAATGAAGAATGCCTGAAAAAAGCAAGAAAAGCCAGACGCTTGGAAAGAAGCTTTAAAGGCAAAGTTTCAATCGAAATTTATGAAGAAATCGAAAGGATAATAGCAAACAATGAATGATAAATTTCTTTCGTTTTTAGGCCTGGCGAAAAAATCTGGCAACTTAGTTTTGGGAATGGACGCCGTTAAAGAAGGAATCATCAAAAAAAACATAAATCTGGTTTTAACCGCCAGCGATGTTTCGGATTCTTCTTTCGAAAAAATAAACCTTTTTTGCGAGAAAAATAATGTTAAAACACTAAAAATAAATTACACGATGGATGACATTTATTTCCTTATTAATAAAAGGTCGGGCATCCTCGGAATAAAAGACATAAATTTTGCGAAAAAAATAAACAGCATGATAGAAGAAAACTCAAATCAGACTAAAAAGCACTAACACAAGGAGGAATTACATGGTTAAAAAATACAGAGTACATGAAGTTGCAAAAGACTTCGGAATTGCAAGCAAAGACATAATAACTCTTTTGAAAAATTATTTAGGTGAAGAGAAAAAGCACATGACATGCCTCACCGAGGATGAGCTTAATATAATTTTTGAGCACTTCACCAAAAAAGGCGAAGTAAAATCCTTCGATGAATATTTCAATTCGGCAAAAAAAGAAGCCGCAAAACCCGCACAAAGTAAGCAACATCCTCAAAAACCACAAGAAAAGAAAAAACAAGAAGCCCCTAAAAATAAATTCAAAGAAAAAATAATTTTAACGGGCAGCTCGTCTTCTGAGGCTCCTGAAAGAAAGGAAAGAGTCGTAAACACAAGAACCGTTAATGTTAACATGGATAAGTACAACGAAAAATACGACAAAATCGCTTCTGAAAGGGTTAAATCAGAACACAATAATAGTTCAATCAAACAAAAAATCAACCAAAAATCTCAGCAAAGAGGAAGAAAAGGCGCTAAAAGGGAAACCGAAGCCGAAAGACTTCGCCGCATAGCTGAAGAAAGAAAGGCAAAACCTTTAACAGTTTCGATTCCTGACGAAATAACCGTCGGAGAGCTTGCCTCTCGCCTCAAAGCAACCGCCGCAGAAGTAATCAAAAAGTTAATGCTCCTTGGCGTTATGGCTTCGATAAACGACGTCATAGACTTCGACACTGCAAGCCTCGTAGCAATGGAATTCCACGCTAAAATCGAAAAAGAGCAAACCGTTTCGATCGAAGAAATGATCATTGATTCACACGAAGATAAAGAAGAAGATTTAATCCCGAGAGCACCTGTAGTAGTGGTTATGGGTCACGTTGACCACGGCAAAACTTCGCTTCTTGACGCAATTCGTCACGCTGACGTAACCTCAACTGAAGCCGGCGGAATCACTCAGCACATCGGCGCTTACAGAATTTCAATAAAAGGGAGCGACATAACATTCCTTGATACCCCGGGCCACGAAGCCTTCACAACAATGCGTGCAAGAGGCGCACAAGTAACGGACATTGCGATCTTGGTAGTTGCTGCCGACGACGGAATTAAACCTCAAACCGTTGAAGCAATTAACCACGCAAAAGCCGCTCAAGTTTCGATTATAGTTGCAATAAACAAAATGGATAAAGAAGGCGCAAACCCTGAAAAAGTGCTCCAACAATTGACGGAGTACGGCATTGTACCTGAAGAATGGGGCGGCGACGTGCCTTGCCTTAGAGTTTCTGCAAAGAAAAAAGAAGGCATCGACGAACTGCTCGAAATGGTTCTTTTGGTTGCTGAAGTTAAAGAGCTTAAAGCAAACCCGAACCGCGCAGCAAAAGGAACAGTAATCGAAGCACGCCTTGACAAAGGAAGAGGCCCAATCGCAACGATTTTGGTCCAAAACGGAACATTAAACACCGGCGACACAATAGTTGCAGGGACCGCATTTGGCCGCGTCCGCGCAATGACAAACGACAAAGGCGAAAGAATCAAAAAAGCCGGTCCTTCAGTTCCTGTTGAAATAACCGGTCTTGATACAGTTCCAACCGGCGGAGACACCGTTAATGCCGTTTCAAACGAAAAGCTCGCAAAGCAGCTTGTTGAACAAAGAAGAACCATCAAAAAAGAAGAAATCTTTAATAGCCAAAACAAAGTTACGCTTGATAATCTTTTTGACCAAATGCAACTCGGTGACGTTAAAGAACTTAAAATCATTGTTAAAGGCGACGTTCAAGGATCAGTCGAGGCTGTTAAACAGTCTTTGGAGAAAATTTCAAACAATGAAGTAAGAGTTCATGTAATTCACGGCGCAGTAGGAGCTGTAAACGAATCTGACGTTATGCTTGCAAACGCTTCGAATGCCATTATAGTTGGCTTTAACGTAAGGCCAGAACCCGCAGCGCAAGAATCCGCCGAAAGAGAAGGCGTTGACATCAGGCTTTACAGAGTAATTTACGAATGCATTGAAGAAATCACGAGCGCAATGAAAGGTATGCTCGCACCAAAAGTAAGAGAAGTTGACCTTGGAAGAGCCGAATGCCGCGAAACTTACAAGATTTCAAGCATTGGAACAATTGCAGGATGCCATGTTTTGAGCGGAAAAATAACAAGGAATTCAAAAATCAGAGTTGTTCGTGACGGCATAATCGTTTGCGAAAGTGAAATCGCTTCGCTCAAGAGATTTAAAGACGACGTTAAAGAAGTAGCGCAAGGCTACGAATGCGGAATAGGCCTCGTGAACTTCAATGACATTAAACTCGGGGATATCTTCGAAGCCTTCGTTATGGAAGAATACAGAGACTAGGCACTTTAAAGGAGCAGGAAAATGAATTACACCAAACAGCACAACTCAGAAAGCATAAAAAGAGAGCTCTCGGCAATCATCAGAGAGCTCAAAGACCCGCGGCTGAGCAAGGGGTTCATTTCGATTGCTAAAATTGAAGTGACAAAGAAAAATTCCAGTTGCAGAGTATTCATAAGTGCGCTGGAAGGATATGATTTTGCGGTTTCGGCCGTGAAATGCCTTCAAAACGCTTCGGGATTCATCAGGAAAAGCCTCGGCGACCGCCTGAGCCTTAGGTATGTTCCGAGCCTCGTTTTCATTGCAACAAATTCAGCGGAGCAAGGCGCGAATATCCTTAAAAAAATAAACGAAATCAACAAAACCGCTCCTGCGCCCGACGAAGGAGGCATTTGAAAATTGAATTCTTTAGATACACTCATTCAAGCGCTCAAAAGCATTGATAATGTTTATATAATTTCTCACATGTACCCTGACGGGGACGCCCTCGGTTCGGCTTTTGTTCTTGGCCATGTGCTTCAAAAAATGGGCAAAAAAGCAGCAGTTAAAATCGCAAAAGACATGCCCGAAAAATTTAAATTCATGGAAAATTACGTTATTCCTCAGGAATTCAAGCCAGATTACATCGTTTCGGTTGATCTTGCGAGCAGCTCTCTTGTGCACCCTTCGCTCGAAAAATATGCCGCTAAAATTGACCTTTGCATCGACCACCACGTTTCAAACCGTGGCTTTGCCCCTATCAACTATGTTGATGCCGAGGCTGCGGCTACCGCTGAGATAATTTACGATATTATAAAAGCACTTAAAATTCCGCTTGATAACGAAATCGTGGAAGGGCTTTACATTGGCATCTCAAGCGACACAGGATGCTTTAAATATTCAAACACGACTTATAAATCCCACCAAATTGCTTCCGATCTGATGAAATTCGGGCTTAACACCTCGGCTATCAACGAAAAACTTTTCACGGTTAAATCCAAAAAGCAGCTTCAGCTTGAAAAAATTCTTTATAAAAATCTTGAATATTTATTTGGCGGCAAATGCGCGATTACTTTCGTTACGCTTGACGAAATGGCCGAAAATGGCATAACTGAAGAAGAATGCGACGGGATTGCCTCTTTACCGATAAAAATCGAAGGCGTGGGAATTGGCCTAACAATGCGCGAAAAAGCGCCTGGAAACTACAAAGTTTCAATCAGAACAACAGGCAACAACAACGCAACTAAACTTGCTTCGGTTTTCGGCGGCGGCGGGCATTTTAAAGCCTCTGGTTTTAGCATCGAAGGCTCGTTAGAAGAAATTAAAAGCAGAATTTCAAACGCCGTAAAAAATCAAACAGGATGGTAAAATGAACGGAATTATCGTAGTAAATAAGCCGAAAAATCACACTTCATTTGACGTAATTGCAATATTAAGAAAAAAACTCGGCCAGAAAAAAATCGGCCACATGGGGACGCTCGACCCGATGGCAACGGGCGTTTTGCCCATTTTGCTGGGTTCAACCGCTAAATTCCAGATTTTCACTGAAGAAAATGAAAAGGAATATATTGCCGAAATAATTTTCGGTTTAACAACCACAACATGGGACGTTTTCGGCGAGGAAACTGAGAGAAAAGATACCAAAGTTTCAAAAGAAAATCTCACTGAAATCTTGCCAAACTTCACAGGGAAAATAATGCAAGTCCCGCCCATGTTTTCGGCAATAAAGAAAAACGGCGTAAAACTTTGCGACCTAGCCAGGAAAGGCAAGGAAATCGAAAGAGAAGCCCGAGAAGTTGAAATAAAAAAGCTTGAAATTTTGGATTTTAACGAAGAAAAACAAACCGCTAAACTCAAAGTTTTGTGCTCAAAAGGGACTTACATTCGTTCCCTTTGCCATGAAATCGGCTTGGCTTTAGGCTCGGGCGCCTGCATGGGCGAGCTCACGAGGACTTTATCAAACTCTTTTAGATTAGAAGAAAGCACTAAGCTTGAAAAAATCAAAAGCATGGAATTAAACGAAATAACCGAAAATCTCGTGCTTCCAACTGACAGGCTTTTTAGGAACAATCGCTCAGTAAACACCAGCGCAGAACAGGCCAAAATGTTTAAAAATGGCATAGCGCTGAAGAATGAACTGCTAAATACTGGCGAAAAATTTGAAGATAGCGAAATTGTGAAAATCTATGAAAATAAAAAGTTCATTGGCCTTGGCAAGTTTGATTCTTATGAAAATCTGATTAGATATTTAAAAGCTGAAAATTAGTAATAAAATTTTGAATTCTTGAATATAATCGTATATAGTGAAAGTTTAGGTGGAAGGTCAGGTGAAATATGAAAATTTATAATTCTTTAGATAAACAGACCTTGCCGCTGAGCGTCGCACTCGGGTATTTCGATGGTGTGCATAAAGGTCATAAAGCTGTTGTCAAAGAGGCTGTAAGCTTTGAATCCGTTGGGCTTGTGCCGGCGGTTTTTACCTTCAAAAAAAGCCCACGCTCTATTCTTTATGACATTAATGAATACCAAATAACCGACAATGAAACCAAAGAAGAAATCCTCAAAAGCCTTGGCGTGAAAATCCTTTATTTAATCAATTTTGAAGAAATTAAAGATTTAACTCCAAAGCAATTTGTGAGAAACATTTTAAAAGAAAAACTCAACGCTAAATGCGTTGTTTGCGGCTTTAACTATCATTTCGGGAAAGGCGGAGCAGGAGACGCCAACCAGCTTAAAAATCTTTGCCTTGACTTTGGAATTAAAACCCGGATAATCAAGCCCGTGCTTTATAAATCCGGGCCGATAAGCTCATCGAGAATAAGAAAAGCTCTTGAAGAAAATGACACAATTTCAGCGCAAAATATGCTTTCAAAATAAAAAAGCTACCGGAAAATCGGTAGCTTTTAATTTTATTATTTTTCGCTTTTTATTAATAATCTTTCAGCTTCTTCATAAGAAATATACGGGAATGTTTCCCCTTCAAAAATCTTGAAAAATTCTTCTTTGCTTAGCGATAAATTTTTATATAAAATTCTTACTCCCCAGCTGCAACCTTCAAAAGCATTACATGAAACAGCAGCATTTTCAGGGATAATTATCTTTTTTAAATTGTGGCAACCTACAAATGCATTATCGGCAATTTTTTCAACATTTCTAAGGTCAATGGTTTCTAAAGACGTGCAGTTAAAAAAAGCTTGGCTGCAAACTGTTTTAATATTAGGCATTATTACGTTTTTCAAGTTCGAACAGTTCGAAAATGCAAACCAGCCAATTTCTTCAACAAAAGGCATAAAAACATCTGTTAGAGATTTGCACCCTGAAAAAGCATTAAACTTTAAATATTTTGCTCTGGATAAAACAATTTTATTTGCCGGGAATTTGAATCGTTCGTATTGGCTTGGTTCTATTGCCTCGTCGCTATCTACTACGGCGTATCCTGGCTTTACTGCCTCGCTTGTTGATGCCTTAAGCGGCTTTTTTTCTTCTTCAACTTCGCCCGAAGCAAAAACTGAAAATGGCGCAAAAGCAACAATTCCAAATGACAAAACGCATGAAATAAACGCTTTTTTAAAATTAAAATTCATATTTTATTCTCCAATTTAAATAACTTATTTATACATACCTTCTGCGGAAACATGCCCGCAGTAAGTTCCAAAATAATACATGAAATCTTTTTTATTAAATTCCTTACCTTTATAAAAAATTTTCAAATCTTCTGGAGTGTTTTCAAAAGCACTTACAATAACTTTTTCAAGGCTATCCGGCAGAAAAATGTATTTCAAACTTGAGCATTGTGAAAATGCAAATCCCCCTAATTTTTTTAGCCCTTCAGGAAATCTAATTTCTTGCAAACTAGTGCAACCTAAGAATGCTTTGTTTTCAATATATTTAACAGGTTTCATAAAATTAACATGTTGTAAATTTTTGCATTTAAAGAGTGCCGCTTCTCCAAGCGACTCTATTTCACCCAAAAAATTAACCGACGTCAGATTTCTCGATTGTGAAAAGCAATCACATTTTATGCTTTTGACTCTATCTACCACGCTCCAATCTTTAATAAAATCCACATCTATTTTTTTGGGGTATGTTCCATTCGAGCTAATAGGTTCCAAATTCGTTATTAAATCAATGATTTTATTGTAATTACTGCATTCAGCATGAAAATCATAGTTTAAAGACATTAATTCAGAAAAACTATTCCCAAAAGAAACATTAAAAATAAGCTTGTGGCCGGTTTTAGTATTTGTAAGAATTAATTTAAAGCCCTCTTCAAAAACTTTTGATTTTTCCATATTTGCATAATAATCGTTAAGGGGCACAATCTCTTTTTTCCAAACGGTTTCGTTTTTGTTTATTCCAACTTGTTTCAAAATGCTGGAAATTCGCTTTATTGCAAATGAACCAGGCTCAAAAACAATCATATCATAATCTTCTACCAAGTATTTAAAACGAGCCGATGTAGGCATACCATTCTCTGGGCCAAAAGTGCAAATCGAAGGCAATTTCTCATCACCTCTATCGCCCGCGACTGCAGTAATATCCTCGCCTTGACAGGAGCATTTGGATTTTCCCCTGCTGTCTATACTTCTTTTAATAAGCTGCTTAAACTCAAGCATGCTCATTCCGCCATTGCCAAGATTGACATTTACATATTTCCTTTTAAATGGCTTTTTTTCTTCAGCTATTTTTTTCGAGCTTCCAGAGCAATATGCTGTGAAAGATAAACCACCAATGTTAAAACCCGCCATAACATATAAAATGAATTTCCTAAAACTTCTGTTCAATATTATTACCTCTCAAATAAATCGTATGGTTTAATTGTATTATAAAGTGGTTAATTAGTCAACAAAACGCCACATGATGAAATCATCGGCACTATAACAGATAAAATTTAGGTTTTAGTTTTTTAGGCTGTTATTCTTTTAACATGAGACCTCCCATGAACAAAAAGACACTCACAAAATTTTTTTTGCTGTATTTTCTACCGCCATACATAATTTTCAAATCTTCAGGTGTGGAATCAAAAGCACTCGAATATATTATCTCAGTGCTTAAAGGAATTGTTATTTTCTTTAGATTATTGCAATTTTGAAAAGCAGATTTCCCTATAAACCTGAGCCCCTCTGGAAACTCTATTTCTTTTAAATTATAACAATTTCTAAAAGTTAATCTTTCAACGGCTTTAACTTTACCATGAAAATTAATTTTTTTAAGACTAGTGCACTGATTAAATGCGCCACCACATATTGAAACCAAATCATCTAAAATATCAACTACTTCTAAATGAGATAACCCAATAAAAGAATCTGACTTTAAATTTAAAGCTTTTTTCTGAACAACAACATCTTTAACCTCATACCACATTTTTCTCTTAAGTCTCATTTTTAGTGGACTTTCAGGATTTAAAGATGAAATTAAATCAATAAACTTATTATATGTATCAAGAGATGTATTGAAATCAAAGTCATACGCGGCTCCTGTAGTAGAGACATCTCCAAACTTGAAATAAAAAACCAATTGTTTACCAGTCATTCTATTAGTTAAAATCAGTTTAAAAGAATCCTCAATAACCATTCCGTTTTTGCAAATGAGCGGGTAAATTTCTTTCTTCCAGTCCCCTTCAATTCCATTTATATTTAAAATATTTAAAATTCTTTTAAAAGTTCTAAACGCAACTGATCCCGACTCAAAACAAATTCTTTTAACAGTATTAAATAAAAAATTTAAATCACTTGATTTGAACAACGTCGAATCCGAACAAAACCAGTAGCCGCCCATATTTTTATATTTTTCTTTTTCTGAAGCTAAATAATTTTCATACGCTTTTTGCATAATTAATGAATAACTCTCACCGCCGGGACATTGCACTCTTGGTTTTTCAGGGTAATGAGCTGAAAAAGTTCTATGTTGCAAAAGCCTTACCCTGCGAGGCTTTTTTTCTTCATCTATTTCTTTGGCTCCGCCCGAGCAATACGCTGAGAACGATGCAAAAATCATAAAAAACATAGAAAATGCAACTGAAAAAAATTTTTTAAAAATACTATTCATCTTTTGCCCTCCAACAAACATATCTTTGAGTTGTTATATAACTTAAATTAGGTCACCAGCTAAATCAGCAGCTTTTCATCATCTATTAATATTTCACATAGCCACCTTTAGCAGTAAAAGCCTCAAAGAAGTCATTTACGCTATATTCCCTTCCGCAGTAAAAAATCCTTAAGCCCGGCTGTGCGCCATCAAAAGCATTTGAACAAATCACTTCAAGGGTGCTAGGAATGAAAACTCTTTGTAAACTACGGCAATTTTTGAAACATTCACAACCTATGAAAGTCAGCCCTTCAGGGAACTTTATTTCCTCTAAAGTGAAGCAGCTAGCAAAAGCTTCTTTTTCAATTCCTTTAACTTTCCCTTTGAAAATAACGTGTTTCAAATTACTGCAACATTCAAATGCAGAAGCTCCAATTGAGTTTATATCTTTTCCAAATTCGACTGATTCTAACTGCGTATTACATTCAAACGAATTATCTCTTACATCTCTAACTTTAAACGGAATAACCACTTTTTTTATATCCTCATAGTCTATCCTTATTTTTATTTTCTCTGGATTTTCAGGCTTTAATTTACGAATAACAGCCATAAATTGTATGTAATGCGAGTATTCATTTTTAAAACTATATTTTCCTTGGAAAGCCCATATCAAAGATAAATTCCCAAATTCAAACAAAAAAATAATCTGCTTGCCAGTATTCTGATTTGTAAGAACAAGTTTAATGCCCATCGGGAAAGTACTAGTATCATTTACTTCTCCATCCCCAAGAGGGAAAACCTCTTTCTTCCAAACTTTTTCATCAGGCCCAATGCCCTTATCCTCCAGCATCTTCTTAAATTTGTCAATCCCAAAGGTGCCTACTTCGAAAATTTGTTTATTAACATTTAAATGTGCGAAACCCCTTTGACCTGAATAAACCCTATATGTATTAATATTCTTAAAGTCTGCCGCATCTATTCTACCATATACCCTTATAGGGTTAAAACTATATTTCTCAGTCACATTTCTGTATTTTTTGTTAACACAAGATAAATTCGCAAAATCTTTATATTCTTTAAAATACTTCCCTACTTCGACCAAGTGTTTTTCTTTGAGCTCCCCTTTTACTTTCGGGCGTTTTCTTTTGAGGGGCTTGCTGGCTTCCATCGTTTTTTTGTCTTCCGCTGTGCTCCCTGCGCAAAATGCCGAAAATGGCGCCGAGACAACAAAGCTCATAGCTAAAATCATCGAAGCTATTTTTCTTAGCTTTTCAACCAATTTCATTTCTCCCTAAATATCATTTTTCGACATAATAATATTATATTCTGATTAAAATGTCAATATAAAAACGTAAAGTCACCGATTAAATCGGTGACTTTTTAAAAAATTAAGCCTACTCTTCATTCCTAATTTCTTCCATAAATTGATTAACATTTTTATAAATTTTTCCGCCGTAAATGATTCTAAGGTCGCTGCTACAATCTTGAAAAGAATTAGAATTTATAATCCTCGCGCTGTCAGGGATTTCAATAACCTTCAGGTTTTTGCAACCTTTGAAGGCGTCTATAGAAATGTATTCAACCCTTGGTATATAAACAGATTCCAAATTTTCGCAACCTTCAAAAGCACTTGCGTCAATAATTTTCACATGAGGCATTGAAACTAATTTTAAACTTTTGCATCCGTAAAAAGCTCTGTCACCTATGTCTGTAACTTTTGGCATACGAACGGTTTCTAAACGTATGCAATTTTCAAAAGCTCCTTCATATATTCTTCTGGCATGCTCGAGTGAAAGCTCTTTGCAAAACCGGCAATTTTTAAAGCACTCACTTGGAATAAACCATCCGTTAGCCGCCACAATATCAGAGATAACATCGTTGGTAACATCATTTTCATCAACCTTGCATAGGTCAATTCCATAGGGATTATACACATTAGATGTGTAAAAAATATCTATGTATTGATTGTAAGCTTTAATAGCATTTTTAACTGAATATTTTTCGCTTTGCGGCGGAAGAGTTTTGCCGAAAACGAAGTCAAACTCTATTGTTTTTCCTGTCACAGAGTTTGTAAAAAGATATTTGTATCCGTTTTTTATAATGCTCATGGGAAATTCATAATCTTTTTCTATATTCAAAGGCTCAACCGACTCAATCATACCGCCAACATTATTCATGTCCAAAACCCTGCAAAACGATTTAATGTTAAATGAACCCGGCCTATAAACAATTGTGTCAATGTTGTAATCATATCCTATTTGGTCATAAAGTTCATCGAAAGTAAGCGGTTTGAAGGTCGAATTATTCCCGATTATATATGTACTCATCCCTGGAAAATAGATATTGCCATTGGTAGAGGGCGGGGTGAAACGCCTGGCATTTTCTTTGTCTCGCTCTTCTTTTATCATAACATTTTTAAGCGCCCAGTAATCATCCTTCGATAAAAACTTGTTATGATGATCACCGTTCCCGCCTTCGCAAAACGCAGTAGACGACATAGCCGCGCTGCAAACAGCCAAAATCGTTGCTGAAATTTTTCCTATTTTACTCTTCATTTGAACATACCTCCCAAAAAAATTTAACATTTTTGATTATATTACACATATTTATATTTTTCAACAGTTTTTTAAAAATTTTTATGCTATTTACACAAAATTACTCTTAAGGAATCATTTTCCTTTTTCTGGTTTGAGTATATTATGCACTGTATTCACAAACTGTTGTTTAAAATAATATATGTTTTATATAAAAAATATTGACTGATGATTTCCTGAGTAGTATAATGTGAGCATAAAATAAATTGCTAGGAGGAGATATCATGGCAAACCAAGAAAACAAAGCCTCAGCAAAAACCCATAAAGAGGAAGCGCTAAAAGAAACCATCGAAAAAGGCAGCAAAACTCGCAAACAAGAGTTTTACACAACCCTTTCAAGCTTAAAATTCAAGCTTAAAAAAGCCCCAAATAACAAAGATTTCAAAAACTCCATATTCGATGACTCCGGCGTGCTGGTGGAAGAATGCGTGGAAAAATACCGAGAAGACTGCGCAAACTTGAAAAAAGCCATCGAAGAGTATATTGAATCGGAAAAAGCAAGCAAAAAGAGCCTTAAAGGCAAAATCGGAGAGAAATTAAATTTAGGGCTAAAACTAGACATAAATAAAATGGAAAACTTAAGAAAAAATCTAGACATAAACCCAAATTCACACAATAACACAGCGCTCGAAGACGCCTGCGGAGAGATATCCGATGCAGTGGCAAACTTAAGAAAATCAATAAAACCCACTTCCACCACGAACAAAAATATCAGGAAAAAACTCGCAGAAATCGAAAAGCAACTTGAATCAAACTCCATCATGATGACAAACGATTTCAACGCAAGGCGCGGCTCAGGAATAGTTATAGAAGAGGTTGAGAAAAAGGTCAAAACACGCAAAAAAGAATTTTTAAAAAAGATTGAAAATTTAGATTTTTCTTATGAACCAAAAAATAAAACAATCCTCGACAGCAAAGGCGAAGCGACAAAAGCAGTTCAGGAATACCGCGAAAGCTGCAAAAAGCTAGCTGAGGCCATTAATGGATATGTAAACTCAGAAAGCAAAGAGGAAAAATCAACTAAATTTAAAGCAAAATCAGTTCTAGGATTGAAACTAAATTTAACAAAAATGAAAAATTTGAAAAAAGAGCTAACCAGCAACTGGATGGAAAGCACTAAAGGCCAAGACATCACACGGACCTGCCTTGAAATCAAGGCAAAGATGGAGGATTTGAGAAAATCAATAGCCCCCACTTCGGCAACAAACAAAGAAATCAGGAAAAAACTCGCAAGCTTCGAAAAGCAGCTCAGAACCAACATGGAAACATGGCGCAGTGACCCACAACACCCTGAAAACACTAAAAAATAACAAATAAAAAAATTAGCTGCCAAAAGGCAGCTTTTTATTTTAAAAATTTTAAGGTTTCGGGAGATTAAGCCTTTGCCCTACACCGATGTCAGGCGAATCAAGGTTGTTAAGCTTCATTATTTCAACATATCTGTTGCCATCTTTCAAAAACTTCGTCGCAATCCTCCAAAGTGTGTCGCCAGGTTTAACAATGTAAGTTTCGGGCGAAATCTCACCATCCACGGCAATTTTAATTATCTGGCCGGGGTAAATCATGTCGCTCGTGAGGCCGTTTAAAGTCATTATTTCACCGTATCTTTCGCCTCTTCCTAGAAACCTTTTTGAAATATTCCAAAGTGTGTCGCCGCGCCTAATTCTGTAAATTATTACATTCGAATCCATACTTTCAGGGATTCTAATTGTTTGGCCGGCATAAACTCTGGGGTTTGTGAGGTTGTTAAGTTCCATGATTCCTCTGTATTTTTCAGGGTCGCCAAAAACTTTTTGAGCAATGCTTCTCAGAGTATCGCCATTTTCAACGGTATAAAATTTCATGCCGGTGAAATCAGGTTCCAAATTGTTGTTTGAATTCATCATAATAAATTCCCCCTAAAGATAAATAAATCACAATCAAGAGACTTTAACCCATTTCACCTCCTTAATATTTGTTTAAAATTTAACTATACAATCCTCTGCTTTGAAAATATTATGAACTTTTCACAATATAAAAAAAACTATTGACATTAAGTTCATTTAATGATATGCTACATTATGTAGTGAATATGACGTTGCTGGTGTAGCTCAGTTGGTAGAGCAATTGATTTGTAATCAATAGGTCGGGGGTTCAAGTCCCTTCACCAGCTCCAGTTTAATTCACTCCTGGGAGATTTCCCGAGCGGTCAAAGGGGGCAGACTGTAAATCTGTTGCGTTATGCTTCGGTGGTTCGAATCCACCATCTCCCACCAAAAGCCTGTTGATTAGATTCAACGGGTTTTTCTTTTTTGTAAATTCATTTTTAAACATAAAAAATTCCACTGATTTAATTTTATCAGTGGAATTTGTGTTTTATCGCCTGGTTCTCAATTTTCCTCTTTCTGTTCCCATGTTTATGCCCACAGTGTAGTTGTTCATTTTCATGATAGTTCCTTTTTGCATTTTTAAAAGAAGATCTGAAATGTTATTAACAACTTTTGTATTCTTTCCTTTTCCCTTGAAAAACTCAACAATGATCGGGTTGTCTATCGCCGATCGTTTGATAAGGTTCTCGCCTTTTTTCTCATTGAATTTCGCTTTTTTCTCTTCAAAATCAAATGCCTCTTTATACTCTTTGATTTTATCAATTTCGAAGTTTTCGTCATTTTTGAATTTGCCAAGTTTTTTATACATCTCTTGCAAAATTTTACTCGTGCGAGAAGTCAGCTTGTTTGCTTTCATAGGAGCGTTAAAAGCTTCTTTAAACTTCTTTTGCCAGTCTTTAGGCTTGCCATTGTATGCGTTAACTTTATTAAATTCTTTATCGTCCGCCAAAAAAGATTTCAAGAAATTGTCACAACACTCTTTAAGATCTTTTACTTTTTGATTATACTTTTTTTGACTTTTTTGTATTTCTTTGGTCTGCTCTTCAAGCGATGTAGCATCTACTTTACGGTACTTAGGCATAACAATTCCTCCCATTTATTTTTTATTGGTTGAATAAACTATCTGATATTATATACTTTTATAGATATTTGTCAAGTTTTATCTATAATATTTTTTAGTTATATATATTATAGATAAAAACATAGATACATTCCCAACCAAAGAAGATTCTACTTGTAATACCCTAGCAACTGTTCAAATGTTAAATCTAGCCCCACGCTCCCGAGCGCTTGGGCTCGCTCTTCATATAGTTTTTTCAATATCTGCTTTTTATCTTCAAGCCTTCCGTAATGAAGCAAATTATGGCAATGGCTGCACAAAGACACCACATTTTCCATAACATCAACGCTGTAATCAAAATCGCGATACTTACCAAGCGGAATTAAATGGTGCGGCTCTGTGTAGGCTTTTCCGTTTTTGCGAAGAAAGGTTTTATCGGCTTTGTTAAATTCACACTTAAATTCTGCCCTCCTCAGTGCGTCCACGGCAACCTTTGTGTTCCTTTTAGGCCTTTCTCTCCCCGCTGATGAAGACGCCATCAGCGCCTGCTTTTCTTTTCTGCCAGGCCACTTTGGATTTTCCTCTATTTCGCTGTCAATCATTGCGTCGATAGTTTCTTTTTCCACGTGGTCATATTCTAAATCTTTATCATCAATAATATCCCTAAGTGCCGCTTCAAGCATTTTTATAGTCTCGGAATTAGATTGCTGCTTAGTTGCATTTTCAATGAGATAAACTGCCTGCACATCTGCAATGGAGCACATATACTGCTGCTTGCCCGTGCCCGCTACTGTAAAAGCGCTTCCGCTCTCATAATGAGCCGCTAACCAGTTTTTATGTTTAGTAACTGCTAAAGGAGTGTCAAGCTCATAATATGTTGTGTCAATGCGGTACCCATCCGCATTCCAGGATGTTACTGCATTTATTTTTTTAAGTTCAAGCGGAATATTCGCATCATAACAGTCGCTTTTCGCAATGCTAAGGGCTACTACTTTTCCATTGCAATTGTGAAGGATAAAGTCGTTTTTCTTAACTTCCGTCATTTTCAAGTATCCTGCATTTTTCTGCCCGCTTTTAGTTAATTTTGGCGACCATACATATCCACCGGCCTTTTCAAGCTTATACGTGTCGCCTTGATATACATAAAATACGCTCATGTTTTTCCTCCTTAAATTTTAATTCATACACCAAAATAAAACAAAAAGACTTATTTAAGCGCGGCCATATGAGGTAGCACATTATGAATAAGCCTTTCAAAAAGAGATTAATCCCGCTCTTCTTGCTTTATTATTTTGCCAAGCGTAACGCCATCTTCCGTTTTCAATATTCTACTTCTGTGGCACGACCCTTTTTAACTGACATCTCAAAAACATTATCACTGTAACATTTTTTATTTATTATTCGCGCCTGATTTTGACATCAAAACGATCGTCTCAACATGGCTAGTCCTCGGGAACATATCCACAGGAATAATTTTTTCGATTTTAAAATCAGAATTTTCAGAAAAAATTTTAAGGTCCCTTGCAAGGGTTGCAGGGTTGCACGAAACGTACGCAATCTTTTTAGGTTCCATTTTTATTACGTCTTCTATTAGCTTCAAAGAGCATCCTTTTCGCGGCGGGTCAATCACAACTGCATCAAGATTTTCATTAAAATTTTTGAGCTTTTCAGCTATTTCAGAAGCATCACAACAGAAAAATTTCGCATTGTTAATCCCGTTAATTCTCGCGTTTTCTTTTGCATCTTTAACGGCTTCGGGGACAATTTCAGCGCCTATTATCTCCCTTGCAGAGCCTGAAAGAGAAAGACCAATCGTGCCGATTCCGCAATAAAGGTCAAGAATCAAAGAATTTTTGGATAAATTAAGATTACTTTTCACCAAATTATAAAGCCTCTCGGTTTGCGACCTATTAACCTGGTAAAATGAAAGCGGCGATATATTAAACTTAAAGCCGCAAAGCTCATCTGTAATAAAGCCTTTCCCCCAGATTACAACAGATTTTTTGCCGAGTATTACATTCGTTTTTTCACGGTTAATATTAAGAATGACGCCTTTAATATTTTTAAAATTCTCAGTCAAAACTTTAAGCAGTTCGTTTTTAAACGGAATATCGCCACCGTTAACAGCCAAACAAACCATAATTTCGCCCGTTTTTTCGGCATATCTCATGTAAATGTGGCGCACAAGGCCTTTGCCTGAGGCTTCATTGTAGGCAGGAATTTTAAATCTTTCCATCCAAAACTTCACCGCGCAGACTATTTTGTCAAACTCCGCCGGGTGGAGCAAACATTCATCGCAGTTTACAATTCTGTGGCTATGAGGGCTAAAAAAGCCTGAAATAATCTTTCCACCGGCGTTTCCAACAGGAATCTGAGATTTATTCCTGTAAAAATTCAAATTCTCCGCCGGAACAATTTCATCAATTTTAGTATCCTTAAAGCCGCCTATTCTGCTAATGCAGTCCGAAACATGCTTCTTTTTAATTTTAAGTTCAGCATCATAAGAAATGTGCCTAAAACTGCAGCCGCCACACTTTGAAAAGTGCTTGCAATCAGGGGTTATCCTATCTTTTGAAGGAACAATTATTTTTTCAATTTTACCCACAAAATAACTTTTGCAAGCTTTAATTATTTTTACTTCCAGCTCATCCCCCAGCGCCGCTCCCGGCACAAAAACAGCCATGTTGTCAATTTTCCCAACGCCTTTGCCGTCGATAGTAACATCAATTATTTTTAATTTTACAGTATCCATTTTTCATCCTTTATTTTTATTATTTTCTTAATTATACCATTAATTTAAATTTTTTAAAAATATCTCTTGACAGCAAATTTGAAGTGGTATATAATTAGGGTTGTGAGGGCCATTAGCTCAGTTGGTTAGAGCAACCGGCTCATAACCGGTCGGTCCTAGGTTCGAGTCCTAGATGGCCCACCATAAATTGGTCCAGTTTGCTTTTTGTAAACTGGGCTTTTTTGCGTCTAAAATTAGGCATTATCACATTAGAATATTAAAAAATAGTTGCATTATTTTATACATATATTTACAAATCAAATGCTTTGTGTTATAATAATATTAAAAAGTCAGGAGGAGTTTTAATGAGAAAATCATCTAAACTATTATCAGCAATCTTAGCAGCTTCAATGATTGCAAGCGTTTCTCCAGCCGCTTTTGCCGCACCACGCTATAAAGAAGATTCCACATTTGCAAAGGCCTTCGGGTATGGTTTGCTTGGCGCAGGAATGGCCGGCGTGGCGATTTTCACTGGGGTGGAAATTTACAGAGTCCTTTCAGCAAAAGAGGAAGACCCTTCAAATCAAATAATCACCATTAACAGCCAACAAGATTTCGAAAAAATCAAAAATCATAAAAATGAAATTGTAAAAGTTATAGTAAACGTTGAAGATATCCCACACAATGCCTTCGAGAATTGCACGGAATTAGAAGAAGCACAATTGCCTGAAGTTAAAACCATCGGTATGTGCTCCTTCGCGGGATGCAAAAAATTAAAAAAGGTTAACGCACCAAAACTCACAACTATCTGCGCAGGGGCATTCATAAATTGCGAAATGCTGGAAGACCTTGACTTAGAAAACGTTTCCAAAATCGGAATTAACGCCTTTGGAGGATGCGAAAAATTTTCATTCATGGATTTAGTAAACGCTGGAAACAACTAAAACTTAAGGAGGAGATTTTATGAAAAAATCATTTAAATTATTGTCAACCATTTTGGCAACTTTAACCGTTATGAGCGCTCCTGCCCCTACTTTTGCTGCGTCATCTTCATGCAAAAAAGTTTTGAAATACGGCCTGATAGGCGCAGGCGTAACCTTCGCAGCTGTTAAAGCTTATAAATATTTTAACGAAAAAACCATTGAAATCAACAGCGAAAAAGACTTTGAACAAGTTGAAAATTGCAGAAATACCATCACGAAAGCCGTGATAAACGTTGAAACCATTCCGGAATATGCTTTTAAAGACTGCACAAAATTAAAAGAAGTTGAATTAAACGCCGTCAAGCACATCGAAAATGCCGCATTTATTCGCTGCGAATCACTGAAAATTATGAAGAATTCATCCGTCGTTAAAACCATCGGGGAATATGCATTTAGCGGTTGCTTAGCGCTAAAAGAAATAGATTTTTCCAGCGCTGAGCACATTCAGAAAGGCGCATTTTGGGGATGCGAATCATTAAATAAAATTGATTTATCTTCCATCACGCACATAAGCACTTATTCATTTTCTTGTTGCACCAGCTTGAAAAACGTTATTCTGCCACAAAATTCAGTTGATTTTCAAAACTCTATTTTGGCTCAAACGTGCAAAACTAACGGTGAAATTGAATTTTGCTGTAAATAAAAAACGCCCACGCTTTTGACAGCGTGGGTTTAAAAATTTATTAATACATTCCGCCCATTCCTGCTTCAGGCATTCCCGGAGCTGGAGCTTGGGGTTCTTTTTTGTCTGCAATTAATGATTCGGTTGTGAGAACCATGCTTGCAACAGAAGATGCATTTTCAAGCGCAGAACGTGTTACTTTGGTTGGGTCAACGATTCCGAATTCAATCATATCGCCATATTCGCCTTTGAGCGCATTGTATCCGTATCCAACTTGATTTTTGCTCTTAACATTTTGAACTATTACAGAGCCTTCGAGGCCTGCGTTGATAGCAATTTGTCTGAGAGGTTCTTCAAGAGATTTCAAAACGATTGCAGCGCCTGTTTTTTCGTCTCCTTCAGAAGCTTCAACAACTTTTTCAACTTCAGAGATAACGTTAACGAGGGCTACCCCGCCGCCTGCAACGATTCCTTCTTCAACTGCTGCTTTCGTTGCTGCTAAAGCGTCTTCGATGCGGAGTTTTTTCTCTTTCATTTCGATTTCAGTTGCAGCACCAACTTTGATGACTGCTACGCCGCCTGCGAGTTTTGCAAGACGTTCTTGAAGTTTTTCACGGTCGAAATCAGAAGTTGTTTCTTCAATTTGGTTGCGGATTTGAGAAACCCTTGCGGCAATTTCTTCTTTATTTCCTGCACCGTCAACGATGATTGTGCGTTCTTTTTCAACTTTAACTTGATGCGCACGGCCAAGCTGAGCAATGGTTGTGTCTTTAAGTTCAAGGCCGAGTTCTTCAGAAATCACTTCACCACCGGTTAAAATTGCTATATCGCGGAGCATTTCTTTTCTTCTATCTCCAAAACCAGGAGCTTTAACGCCAACGCAAGCGAATGTACCGCGAAGTTTATTAACGATAAGGGTTGCAAGAGCGTCGCCTTCGATGTCGTCAGCAATGATAACGAGTTTTTTACCTGATTTAACAACTTGCTCTAAAAGCGGCAAAATTTCTTGAATGCTGATGATTTTCTTGTCGGTAATTAAAATGTAAGCATCATCGACAACAGCTTCCATTTTGTCGTTGTCAGTTACCATGTAAGGCGAAACATATCCGCGGTCAAACATCATTCCTTCAACGATTTCCGAGTAAGTTTCAGCGGTTTTAGATTCTTCAACAGTTATAACTCCGTCAGAGCCAACCTTTTCCATAGCTTCCGCAATCAAGCTTCCTACGAATTCATCAGCTGCAGAAATAGTTGCAACTCTTTTGATGTCTTTGCTGCCGTTTACTTGTTTTGAATTTTTAACAACGCCTTCAACAGCAGTTTTAACAGCGTTTGCCATACCTTTTTTGAGAACCATTGGGTTTGCGCCTGCTGCAACGTTTTTCATGCCTTCACGAATCAAAGTTTGAGCTAAAAGAGTAGCGGTTGTTGTTCCGTCGCCTGCAACGTCGTTTGTTTTGATTGAAACTTCTTTAACAAGCTGTGCACCCATGTTTTCGAAAGGATCATCAAGTTCTATTTCTTTTGCAATTGTTACGCCGTCATTTGTAATGAGCGGAGAACCGAATTTTCTGTCAAGAACAACGTTTCTTCCCTTTGGGCCAAGAGTTATTTTAACAGTGTCTGCAAGTTTATTAATACCGTTTAAAAGTGCTTTTCTGGCTTCTTCACCATAAATGATTTCTTTTGCCATTATTACTTAACTCCTTTTTATGTGTTATGCAATTATTGCTAATATATCTGCTTGGCGAATTATAATGTATTCCTTACCGTTAAAAGTAAACGGTGTTCCGCCATGTTTTGGAATAAGAACATTATCGCCCGGATTTACATACATTTTTACTTCTTTTCCATCTATCATTCCGCCTGGGCCTCTTGCTATAACAGAAGCCGTTAAAGGTTGCTCTTTGGAAGAAGAACCAGCTAAAATTATTCCTCCCTGCGCTGCACTTTGTGCTTTTTGAACCTTAACTACAACTTTGTCTAAAATAGGATTGATAGTTGCCATGTTAAAAGCCTCCTTAGACTAATTTGATTTTTAGCAGTCTCACATATTGAGTGCTAATGTTTATTTTATTATCACTGATTGTAAAAATCAATAGATATATTTAAATATTGTATAATTGTATAAATTAATCACTTTTAAACGCCTTAAAATTGGATTTAAATACTATCATGCATAAAATTGAACCACAATTTTAGCAAATAAATCCTCCGCCAATTACAAAACCATTATCATCATAAAAAACAATCGATTGCCCTGGCGCCGGGAAATAAATAGGATTTTCAAAAACAACCTTAACTTTCTCGCCGGGGTAAATTTTGCAAAGGACCTCCGAAGCACGAGACCTAATCTTGGCAAAGGCTTTGAGCCCTTCTTCAGGGATGCTATCAATTAAAATAAGGTTCATGTTATCCGCAAAAAGATAAGTTGCTTTGCCGGATTCTTTATTCCCCAAAACAATCGAATTGCTAGATGCATCAATCTTTTTAACATAAGCGTGCTCGCCAAGAGCAATTCCAAGGTGGCGCCTTTGCCCAACCGTGTAGTTAATCATACCTTTGTGAGGACCAAGAATTTTGCCTTCTTCATTTATAAAATTACCGGGCTTAGGCTCGATTTTTTTATATCTTTTAATAAATTCATAGTGCGTTTCGCCCTTTACAAAGCATATATCCTGGCTTTCACTTTTATGCGCAACAGGCAAATCAAATTTTTCGGCAATTTCTCTTACCTTGGTTTTCTCAAGTCCTGCAAGCGGAAATATCGCATGAGAAAGCTGGTGCTGGTTTAATCTATAAAGAAAATAGCTTTGGTCTTTTTTTGAATCTGTTTTCTTTAAAAGCCACTTGCGCGTTTCGCTGTCATGAACGATATTCGCATAATGGCCTGTTGCAAGAAAATCGCAGCCGATGCTCAAAGCGTAGTCAAGCATAAGGCCAAACTTTATCTCAAAATTGCAAACCGCGCAAGGGTTAGGCGTTCTGCCGTTTAAATATTCATTTGCAAAATAATCTTCAACTTTTTCGGCAAATTCTTTTCTAAAATCCAAAACAACGTGTTTAATGCCGAGCTTTTCAGCCACCTTTTTAGCATCATCAACGAAACTTTCGTCTTCGCTTTCGGTGAGTTTGAGCGTTGCACCAACAACTTCATAGCCGTTTTCAATTAACATAGCAGCCGAGGTTGAGCTGTCCACCCCGCCGCTCATTCCTATTAAAACTTTCTTCTTCAAAATGAACTCCTCCTAAAAATAACTAAAACAAAATCCATTGGCAAAAACCAACGGACAGCTTTTTTTATTGTGGTGGACACAAAGGGACTCGAACCCTTGGCCTCTCGCGTGTGAGGCGAACGCTCTAACCAGCTGAGCTATGCGTCCAATTTCATTTATAATTTTATCACATTTAATTATTTATACAAGTAGATTTTTAAATTAAATTTCAGCCATAACTTTGTGAATAAATAAAAATGCCCACTTTTTATTTTAGCGAGCATTTTTCAATTTTCCTTCTATATATTTAATCCCGATAGCACAGCATCCTCTTTTTTTCACTCTATCCGAGCCGGGAAAACTATTATAAACTTTAAGAGCCTCGTCGAACGAATCGACAAAAGGAACCATATTTTTAAATCCTTCGGAATTTAACATTTCCTCGAAACTACTGTAAAAATTTAAATAAGAAATTTCGCAAACAACAAACTCGCCACGAGCCTGAAGCAAAAGCTCTTCTCCTACTTTGAAACTTTTAATATAATCATTCGTCACACGTCCCTCAGCTTTTTTGGCACCGCTGACTATATATTCAAAGAATGGAAGTTTTTTATTATTTATAAATCCTAATTTATACATCTTAAAAACAAAAATTCATTAAAGTTGGTGACCCGGACGAGAATCGAACTCGTGTTACCGCCGTGAAAGGGCGGTGTCT